>Ga0209092_10000028_pt1 | contig 115064 bp, 168 predicted proteins | sample FraStrMetagenome_FD_187446 | JGI IMG/M metagenome (GOLD analysis project Ga0209092, IMG submission 187446) | Marine eukaryotic phytoplankton communities from Arctic Ocean - Fram Strait ARC3M Metagenome (SPAdes) (version 2) | ecosystem: Environmental > Aquatic > Marine > Oceanic | place: Fram... | reverse complement strand
TAAGTTTTGAATGTAGTACCATAGCAATCACATCATTTGATGGTGGATGAGGCAACATAATGATTTTGTTCTCTATATTTGCCATATCAACTTTTGCTGTTGGATGAGTTAATATAGATTGGTGCATTAACTGTTCAATAAAGAATTTTATCTTTAAGAATGCCGCATTACTTTTTGCATAATCGGGCGATAACCATCCAAATGTAATTTCTACTTCGAATATGTCACTCATTAACATTGCAGTTGTTTGAACTAAGGTTGCACTAAATTCTGCTTTGTAGGTAGAGTAACTTTCTGTACTATATGATATTTCCATTATTTCTTTTCTGGGTCCTCGTCTAATTCATCATCAGTTATACTGAATTGTTCTGGTAACTTTCCTGAAATTGCGTCATATCTTTGTTTTTCAAGTTTGTCACCTAATGCCATTTTTAAATTATCTAAATGAAAAAGTAGTTGGTTCATAACTTCGTTATTACCCATTGAATACGCCATGTCCACTTTCTTTAGAACATCTTGTATTCTCTCGTCCAGTTCTTCTTCTGATAATTTATCGTAATCGTCTAATTCAAACATAATAGTATTTATAAATCGCCGTCTTGTCGATTTTCACTATAATGAACATCAAATGAACCGCCAGGATAACGTGATTCTAATTTGTTTACGTTTTCTGCGATTACTTCGTTAGGGTCTAAGTTCAAAGAACGACATGCATTCATCCAATACCAAATGATATCACCGAGTTCCCTTTTCGCATGAAAAATGGTGTCTTCATCTAGTGGTTTACCTTGGAAACATACTTTCTTTGGGATTTCTGCAAATTCCCCACCTTCGGCTGCCATGCCAATCGCACTATTTAAGAACAATGGAATATTACATCCAGTAGTTTCAGATAGTTCGTTTAACCGGTTAATAAAAGGGGTGAGTTCATTTGCTTCGTCACTAGTCACTGCTTGTACGAAATTTTGATATGACTGGAGATTTACTTTGTTCGACATGGATATATCCTTCTAATGTTGTATTAATATCTTTTATTATACACCATCTAACGGACAGATACAAGTCTTTTATTAATTAATTTTACAGTTCGAGGTAGCGACCCTCGTATAACTGATTAGTAGTCCTCTCTTTCCTATTGCCCTGTACATTGGCACCTCGTAATGAGAAGGTTGCTACATTAATTTTTTTAAACTCGTAAGTTCTCAAAAAATATTTATGAGAATGTTAAAATATGATGCTGATATTAGGTAAAATCTTTAATTTTTTACAATAAAATCGCTATACTTGTCAATACTGCGATTTATAAGTTCTTTGTGTTTATCTTTATCTATCCATCCCATACAGAATAGAACATATCTATCATCTATATCAGTTGATAATGGATTTGAACCGTGTAAACCTTCGGTGTAATTAAGAGCATACCAATCTGTTTCATCTGGCATTGTAGGAACAATGATTTTATCATTAGTGCTAACTACCATATCACCAGATTTAGTTCCCTTTATAATCATTCTAAACCCACAAGGCTCATGCTCATTTGTGTGTTTGAATAATTCTAAGTTCTTTTCTGGGTCACCAAAATCTACATGTAACTTCATTCCTGTAGTTGTGATATGATGAATTTTGATATTAACTAAGTCAGTGAATGGTAAATGTGTTTTGCAATAATCTATCAAGTGATTTTGAGAGTTTGTTAAACCCTCTTTCACTTTAGATATTGAATAATTGTTAGAGTGTTCTAAAAATAGTTGACCACGAACATCATAATCTTTAGCGTCTGCAACAAAGTCTACGCTAAAGTCATTCACTAATTCATCTTTCATGTCAAAGACAGGAAGGTCGATTGGCATCCATAGTATATCTTTAAAGTCCATCTATCGCCTCATTTGTGCTATTTCTATTGCTTGTTCTTTCTGGTCTTCAAACACAGGAACCATATTACTTTTATGCATCGTAGCAATACCAAGTAGTTTTCTTTCACCTGTATATTTCATTGGTTCTCTTTTACCAGCAGGAGCAGAAATAGTATTACTCAAACTTGGATAATCCTGTGTTTCACGCACTTCAGGTGCTTGATAGTTATTTAGGGGGTTTGGACGTTGCTTTGGTGCTTTATATTCACCACGAACATATTTACTATAATCATCAAAAGTATCGAACTGAGCGGAATGCATATTCTTCCTACGACAGTCTTTATTGTACTTTTTCCAATCAGCCTTGAGTTGATTTTCTTTTGCTACAGAAAGAGGTTTCTTTTTTCTCTTTTTGTAGTTAGTTGTAGTCATGCCAGGACCTAATAAATGCATACTCACTCGAATACTCCTTATAATTTCTTACTCACTTGTTTCAACACTTTCATCTGTGATTGGAATGTCTTCATTCGGTTGATGAAAGCCTATTGCTAGTAAAAGTCCAAGAATAAGTGCAAAAAATACTCTATTCATGTTCACCACCATCACCACGCAATGTATAAAATATTTGTGGTTTGCGTTTAGCGGCTTCAAATGTTGCTACTGTTAAACATACTGCACCTAATAGTAATGTGTGTATTAGTATGTTAGCACCTAAGTACATCCAAGTACCAGTCATTGCTGTAAATACAATGCACCACATCCATGCTAATATTTGCATCACCATATGGCGTACTCTTAAATCTTTGATATTAGATAATGGGTTCTTTTCACTATCCATTATTACATTATACCAATCAATAATAAAACTTGTCATTAAATCTTCTTTCTGTTAAATTAATCTTCTCTTACACCAGTGCCGTAATCAATGACTACTGGAAATCTTGGAACACCGTCTGGTGTCATTTCAAAATAACGTAATGTTGCCCAAGTAGGTTTTGTATCTGAGTTCCAAAGTTCTTCTAACTGTGCTTGATTGCCTCGAACACCAGCACCGAACTCTGCACCATTTGGCAGTTTCAATACAAATCGTTTGGCATAACCAGCCCAATTACCTTGGCCTTCTTCTACACTTACAACATCATATTCTTCTGTAATAAACTCTTTACGCTTTAGTAAAGATTTACTACGTTTATTTTCATACGAAGTATTCTGACGAACCATTTGTCCTTCATAACCGTTTGTCATATAATCACTGTATAGTTCATCAAGTTCATCCTGTGTTTCACAAAAATCAGTTGTTACTATGTGAACATAATCGTTCTTAGCCCAATAGGCTTGTTTGATACGATTAACAAAAGTCATTTCTGGTGCAGATGTATCACACATATCATATACATGATATTGCACAAGACTTGCGGCTTCTTCAATATCACTAGGCGTACTCTTAACTTTACGCACAAGTGAAATAATTTTATTGAAATCTGCTTTTAGTTCATGGTTGTATAATTCACCATCTAAGATGTAATGTGGATTTTGCTCCATGAAACCTTGCAACGATTCCCAAATATGTGGGCAACTTGTAATTGCTTTACCACTTCTAGTCCACATACCATTCTTGTTTACGATACAACGAATACCGTCAAGTTTAGGTTGAACCCAGCCTTGTGTTACAGGAACTTTAGTCTTTGTGTAGTCATGTGCTAACATCGGCTTAAACTTGTCATAAGTGTCTACATCTTTAGGGTCTTTAAAGTATTCTTTTTCTGCTTTAATATCCCACTGAGATTTAGCCTCGGACTCTGCTTGAGTAATCGTAGTAGTTGCATTAGCACGACCTACATTCTTTGCTTCACTGATATTCCAACCTGATTCTACTTTCTTACCATCTACAAGTCCACTAATAGTTCGTGTACCAGCAACATCACCAGTATAGCCCCATTGTACTTCCCAAACTCTAAGTTTGCCTTTCGAGTCACGCTTGTATAATGCATCTAATGTTGTAATATTATCCATTTAAGTCTCCGGTAGTAATTCGGGTAAAATATCTAATGTTGTATGAACATTCCATATAACATCGCCATGTTTATCTTTATACTTTCTTGCTTGTGATTCAGTTAGCATCTTAAAGCCTACGTCCTTTATATGATACAAGAAATGTATCTTCTTTTTTCTTTTCATAGTATTTTAAAGGTTGTCTGACCATGCTTGATAAATTGCTTCTTCAACATCATCGGCTAAATCTGAACCTGATAAAAGGTCAGCGTGTTCTAACATTTTCGTTCTGAATTGGTCAAAATCTAGTTTGATTTCACCGGTCTCATTACTAGATGCTACTTCCTCTGCAATGTCCCAGAACTTATCTACGTTATCGAAAATGTAACTTGACATACCCATGGTTCTATTCCTTTTTGTTGATTATGTAATTATTATAACACACCTGACAGGATTGTCAAGTTTTATGCTTCTGATAGAAACTTTTCTTTGTATTCCCTAGCATTCTGCTTACCCATCTTTCGATTGTGAATTTTTCGCATCATACGAAAGTTCCCAGCATCAGTTTTACCGCCCTTGATATGTGAAACGATGTGTCCACCTTCTGCTTCATTCATTGCTAATGGTAATCCATCAATCCAACATTTGAAGTCCTGACGTTGAAGTTGAGTTTCTTGTTCATCACGTGAGAATACTCTTTTGTTGTCTAAGATAGTCATAAACTTCTCAACATCAAACTCTTCTAGTAAGTATGTGATTGCAATATCACAAGATTTTTCATGGCTTTGTAGGGCTTTGCCATATATTTGATATTCAAGTTTTTCTACACCATTTTTATCAATCACTGTTTCATTCCGAGTGCCAGTTTTGCTGTTAAAAGCATCATGTCCTTTCTTAAAGGCTCTAAAGAACTCTGCATAGTCTTCAATGTGAAAATCACCATAGGTATCTTTCAGATAAAAATATAAACGATATAAGGCTCTAAATTCTCCATGACTTATACCTAATCCCAATGGTCCTTCTATACGTGCATTTGCATTTTTCATAACAAACAGAAATACCTTTTTCATTTTCTTTTGAAGTGATTTAATTTCTTTTTCATTAAGACCATGAGTATCATAGAATTTTTCCATCTTTTTATCTTCATGTCCAATTAGTCCTTCATCTGAATTACAAAGATAGGCAATACGAGCCACATCATCTTCAATTTTCAATTGATTATTGTCAAAATTCAAAAATCTGTAATTTAACTTGTCACCTTTTCTGTTAATACTAGATTGAAACAATGCTTCTGGAACTGTATCTGTTCCTGGAATTGTACGCACACATTCTCGTACCAAAGATGCTAGTAAATCAACACCATATGAATTCAATTTTTCTTGGTGGTTTACTTGAGTTGTTTTGTTTGTTGCTTGGAACTGATATGCTTTGTCTCGTGGTGATAAATTGTCATAAATTATATATCGAAGAGGATAATTTAGAAATATATCTTGTTCTTCACTTGATAACTCTGAAAAGGTCTTTTCATAGACAGAAAACTTATTATCACTAAACTGTCTAATAGAACGTAATCTATTTGACCCGTCAATTACTTCTAATTCTTCTGGGTCCTCTGAAGTTTGGTTTAACTTAACCTCGCCAATATCTATTCCAGATACCATTGCTTCAATAATGCCCTTACGTTTATTATTATCTTGTATTTGAGGGCGTTGGTGTGGTGGATCCGCATCTATGTTATCTCTACCAAGAAAGTCACAAACTGATTGCGTTTCTGTCTTGTATACTAACGATTTCATACTGGAATAACTCCTAAATTAATTAACTTATAGAATAAGTATAACACTAAACTCAAATCTTGTCAAGTTTTTAGCGGTTTTCTAGGGTTTTTTAAGTTTGGCGGGAGACATGATAGCACTGGAGGTTATTTGATTGGGCTCCTTGGCATATGTATGTCTCCCTCGCCCGAGAGAAGTCTCTCCTATTATTAGTGGTATTCGGTAGGGGAATCGAACCCCTCTTGCCAGGATGAAAACCTGGAGTCCTAACCGATAGACGAACCGAACATTATTCTTTAATCTTTAAATTCTATACGTTTCCAAACTTCTAAATCTGGTAACTTCTTATGCAATCTTTTTAGCATATCAATTTGCCAGTCAATCATTTCAAACCCATACCAAAATGGGAATAAAGTGTGTACTAGTGCCGCAAAGGCGGCATGTGCCAAAAATATAAATTCTTTACCTGCTAATTTGAAATGTAGCAAATAAATCTTAATAAACTTTAAAACAGAAACTTCGTCTTGGTCTGTTCCATAGTCTAACAGATGTTTGTTGAACCAATTACGTTTCACTGCTTAATAACTCCATTTTCCCAGTTTTCAGCACAATCTTCTGCATAGCGTTTGCTTTTACCATACAAAGGTCTTTCTTCTGCTAGTTCATCACCAACATATAGTTTAACTACATAGTGAGTTTCTTCAATAATAACTGCACGTCTGTTTTCTTTTTTAAATTCTACTGTTTCGCCGTTTTTAATCATTGTTCATCTCCATAATAACCTAATTCTTTTTCTTTTTTTACAATAAATGTCTTAAGTTCTTCTACTTCTTCAATATACTTTTTTCTGGCGGCTAGATACCCCTCGTCACCTTCTTCAGCGTATCTTCGATTACAAATATCAATATTGTTTACTAAGTTTTGAATAATACCCATATATTGTTCTCTGAATCCGTTCCACTTAAGGTGTGGTTTAACTGTACTTGTTTTCATCAGTGTATTGTCCCCGACGGTGTTTCATCATCTGGCCATGAAGTATCATCTAATTCATTTGCTTTCGAAATTATTATCATTAGTGCATCAAATTCATCAGGCGTTAAAACCATTTTGTACAACTTCATTGCTTGACCCATCATGGCACCTGCAAGTTCCATTGTATCATTTGTTTGACTTAATTCTACAGTCAATTGTTCGTATCTTCTATATGCTTCTTCAAATGTCACGTATTACACTCCATTGTTAATTTAAATCAAACTGTATTCCAAAAACTAATCCACTTCTATCGTCTTCAAGTGCAGGCATCATAAAGAGATTTTTGTATCTAACTCTGAACATCGGTACAACATCATATACATATCCTGTGACAAGTCCAAGGTCTACTTTCAAATCATCAGACAAACTATACTCTTTTGCCAATACTAAACTTGGTTTACTCAAACTATTATAATACACACCAGTTATTATTTCATTCTTCTCACACATCAAATATGGATGTGCCTGATTGTAGTCATTTTGTAGACCTACATGCATTGATAATGCTATGCCTAATACTAAGCAATTCATTTAGATAATAATACTCATATCTGATAACTGAGGTTTTTCTCTTTCACCAAAGTACTTATGACCAGGTATCACATTTGACGTATCATAATGAACTTCATTTTCTAAAATAGTAACTCTGTCTATTGGGTAACGTTCTGGTTCTTCTGTAGGTGTTTGAGCATAGCCTATACCTAGTCCACTCATTACAAAAAAGTTTACATCAGATGCCAACGCATCTTCAGGTTCTATACATTGGCAATATGCTGTATTCAATCCTTTTTCTTCTGCTGATACCATTGCTAATGTTGTTTGTAGTGTTGCGTTTGCTACATTGTGTTGGTCATATTCAGTTTCTTCTGTAGTACCAAATAACAGAACATAAGGCGCTGTAAATTGTCCTTGTACTCTAATAGGTCCTTCGTTGTCTATTGCGGCTTTGTCGCCATCCCTACACCAACTTAATTTTAATAGTTCGTCTTTCATTTTTTCACCTTCTTCACTCGGTGTCAACACTTTAACAACAACTCTGGTATCACCATTCTTTCTTGGTGCGTCATATACGTCTTGTAGTACACTTTGTATTAATTCGTAAGGAACTTCTTTTGAATCATCCCAGAACCTAGTAGTAAATCTCTTTTTAAGTATTTCATTTAACATTTTATTCTCCTATCTTTTTAAATTTAGTAAAAAGTATTTCTAAATCTAATTTATCTTTTTTTGTACTTTTTGGTGGCTTGTTTTCAGTCTTATGCTTTTTGATTGATACTGTCCAAGAACCTTTATTGTTCTCGGGATTTCTAGCCGATATAGCAAATGGGTCTGCATGAACCCATCCTAGAAATTCTTTTGCCATATCACCTTGGCCCGTAATTACTTTTAGATTTTTTATTTTCTTTTTGTAACACTCTTCTGTGGCTCTTCTGTATTCTTGCCATCCAGTGTTTAAATCAAGTCCGTGTAAGTCCATTTTGTCCTTTTACTCGCTCGACCCTTTAGTGATTAGACCCTCTTCTTTACATTCTTTTATGAATGCATTATATTGAGCAGGATACTTAATCATTACGTGTTGAACAATTTGATTATAATCTGAAGTTTCAGCATTATTCTTTTCTATAATGCCATCAGAGATATTCACAATAGTAGTGGCAGACTGATACCAACGTTTCCTAATTCTTGTTACAAAGAATATAGATTCGTGCATCTGCCATTCACCTTCGGTTGCGAAGTTTTTCATTGATGTATTGGCACCTGGTGCAGGTGCGAATGAGTGTGCTAACACTAGATATGCTTTTTTTGCCATGTTACTCGATTTTTATAGTTTGATTGTTTATAATTATATTCTTGTTTTTAATATTTATCTTTACAATAATCCATTCATCTTGCTTTGTTATTTCTACTGGTGCATAAGTTTGAAATAATGATTGTAAACTCTCACATAATTCAGTAGAATATGCATCGGCATCATCGCCGATGATAACGTAATCACAATCATCATTGTTAATCCAGCCAATAGCATCATCTATAGCCCATTTCAAATCATTTGTGCGATTTATATGAATTCTCAGATTATCATCAATAGTCTTTATAGATGAAAATGGCGTAATTGGGTCTTGGTTATCTGCTTTACTAATTAGATAAGCAAGAAATTCACCACCAATAATCGCTTCCTGTTCATCGTTTATTATTCTTCTAGGTGAATATGGTTCTTCTCCGTGTTCCATATTATTTTACAATGTATTGAAGTTCGAGTAAAGTCGCACTCAAGTTAATCTCTGGGTCTACAACAACACCATGATTTACAAGACCGTCTCTGATACAAAGCAATGCTTTGCCTTGCGAAATATCATCTTCACCAAACCAATCTAGGTTCTCATATAGTTTACGGTATACGCCTTCGTATTCTTCTGCCCTTGCTTTCGATACAATAAGTTTTCTTGCTTCTGATACTTTGCCTAATTGAAATAATGCAACGTATTCTAATATCCAATCACTTTCACCACTTTCACCAGCACCGGGTTGTTGAAGTTTATTATCAACAATGTTCTGCTGAACCATATTGATACATTTACGTAAATCTGGATAAGTTGATTTAACATATACATCTAAATCTTCTGGAACAAATTCAGTTTCTTCTGTTAGAAGAATTGTAGCAACTCGAACTGTAAATTCAGTTTGGTCTAGTTTCTCAATGTGATAACCTTGACAACGAGAGTGAATTGCTGGAAGAACTTTGTTTGGATAGTTACATGTTAAAATGAAACGACATGTCTGTGAATAAGTTTCCATCATATTACGCAAGATTGCTTGTGCGTTTGGTGACAGGTAGTCTGCTTCATCTAGTAATACATACTTAAATTCACCAGAGAATGGAAAACTACTTGCAAAGCCTTGTATCTTTGTTCGCATCGTATCAACATTATTCTCATTCGATGCGTTGATAATCATAATATCACCAGCATCTACATCTAGTTCGTTCAATAGAACTTTTGCTAATGTTGTTTTGCCAGTACCAGCACCACCACTGAATAGTAGATGTGGAATTGCACCACTCTTTACCCAATTCGATACTTGATGTCGTTGTTTATCATCACGGAATACATAATCTGTGATGTTTGTTGGTCGATACTTTTCTACCCAAAGTTCTCTCATTAAGTTTTTACTCCCAATTCTTTCATCAATAACACTAATGATAACAAATTATGAGGTAAAAGTCAATAGAAAAGATTGATTAATTTAGAAAAAAGATTTCTACTAGAATCCATATCCATATAGGACTTAGAACAAGTAAAGCCTTGAAGAGGTCTTTGACAGGAGTATGTTTCACTTGAGTTTAGATATTGCTTCTTTGTTCTTAGCGATTTGGTCATCCTGTAACTTATCGATAGCAGTTTTCATTTTTTCTGCTTTTTCTTCGTCAGTATCGATATGTAAGTCTTTTTTGATGACTTTCTCAAGTTTTAGATAAGGAATTCTTTCATTTGGAACGTATCTCCAAGTATATCCTCTTTCAGAATATACACCAAATACTGTTTCTCTTGTACCAATTTTAACAATCATTGACAATTCACCGTCTAGTAGCACTTCATCGCCTTCGTTGAATGCTGGATTCATCTTAAATTTGAGACCTTTTGCTAGACTTGTAGCATAGTCTTTCATCCAGATAGCAACAAGAAGTGAAATTAGTACACTAATCCACGGCATTAATAAATCTGTTACTTCTATACCTAATTGTTCCATAAATAGTTTCCTTTCGTAGTACTACTATTTATCAGAATATTATTAAAAGTCAGTAGTTATTAAACAAACTTGTACATCATCTAGGTTAGGTGGCAGTTTAATAGAATGAGTGCCAAAGTTTTCAGTAAGCCATTTTTCTGTAATGTAGGACCAACTATTTTTTGTCTTCTCTACAAACATATCTGCTAATTTGATTTCGGTATCAATGTAGTGTCGCATATGTCCATCATCAATATACCATTCGTAGTTTGGATATGTAATATTCCATCCACCTGCTTCTTTCCACCAATCAAATGAAGCATCTGTGTCTCTTTTTACTAGTAAGATGTTACTAATAGGAACATTCTTTTTGAGCCAGTCTAGTCCATAGGCAAACTGGTGACATTTTATCATCTTAGTTTGAATTGAAGAGGAATTATGAAATGCAGAATTGCACATCGCTTCAAATCTGAGGCGGTCTACATATGATTGTTCTAGTCTATGAAAGTCTTCACCAAGTTCCATTCCAGGACCAAAGTATGACCCTTTATGTCCTGTAAACTTTCCATGAACATATTGTCTTGCTGAACTTTCGTCAGATTTATCGTAATTATAGTTGTCTGTTATTAACTGTGCTACACCGCTCCAACGAGAACCAGGAGCACCAGTTAAGAAAGTATACCTAGATAGCATCAAGTTTGTTTTTCAACTCCTGAAAGCCACCAATATATTCATCATCAATCCAAATCTGTGGGACAGTTCTTGGTATAACGTTAATTGCTTCACATTTTTCCATTAGTTCGTCTCTATTTTTTGGATTCTTCTGCATGTGTAATTCTTCGAAGTCAATTCCTCGGATGTTCATTAACGTTTTAGCCTGTACACAAAATGTACAACTATCTTTAGTATAGATTTTTGCTTTCATTGAAGTCTCCCTTATAAGTGATTATGTGATTTTTGCTGTATGAGATATTTATCTTTTTAGTCAACAAATGCTTTCTCTAAAACATATTCACCTGGTTCTTTCATCGTACCTTCTACGAGACCTGCTCCTTCAAAATATTCTTTTAGTTCTAAGTTCATTTCCATAGAGCCACATATCATAACTCTGTCTTTGTCTTTATCAAATTCTTCTAGTCCTAGTACTTCTTGTACTTTACCAGAATACATCGCATCAGTTACACGACCAGTATTTGTAAAATCTTCTCGTGTTACAGTTGCATAATACTGAAATTTACCTTCTGTGATTTCCTTATAAATTTCATCTTCATTTAAGTTAGTAAGGTAATCGAGGAAGGCAAGTTCTTTTACTTCTCGCACTCCATGAACTAGAATTACATTATCATAGTTCTCATAGACTTCAAAGCCTCTAATAAGTGCTAAAAATGGGGCTATACCAGTGCCGGTGGCTAACATATACAAAGTTCTGCCACTCTTTACATTAGTTGTAATAAGAGTTCCGACTGGCTTTGTGTTGACTAGTATCTCTTCACCCACTTTAATGTGTTGAAGTTTACTTGTCAGTGGTCCGTCTTGTACTTTGATTGAATAGAATTCTAATGTATCTTGGTGACTAGGCGATGCAACAGAGTATGCCCTCATTATTGGTTTGTTTCTCTGTAGTTTCTCTGAGAAATGGTCCAATCCAATCATTAAGAATTCACCATCACGGAATCGTAATGCTTTGTCTCTTGTTGTTGTGATTTTAAATAATCTGTCTGTGTAGTGTTCTACTTCTAAAACTGTTTCTTTGTTTATTGCCATTATTTTTTCTTTTTAAATGATTCAGCGATATGCTTTCTTAGTCCTGATGAACTGAAACGATGGTCTCGTTCATTGAAAAAGATTTCTATATCACGTTTTTTACAGATATCATGTCCTGTAAAGTCCTTATCACGGTACTCAATTCCTAGAATGCGAACATCAATATGCATTCCTGCTAACAAGTCTTCTAAATCTTGTTCAGTGCTATAAGGAATAATTTCGTCTACATACTTACATGCACGTAGTTGTAGATATCGTTCTACAATAGTTTGTGCTGGTTTGTTTTTTGATGCTCTATCCTTTGATGGGTCTGTTTGTAATCCTACAATTAACCAGTCACATTGTTCTTTTGCTTCTTCAAGCATTAGTGTGTGACCTGCATGTAACAAGTCAAATGCTGAGGCTGTAAATCCAATCTTCATTTACTCTCCTACTAATAATAAAAATTCTGCAACGTCACTTTCATTTCGAAAATGAATAGATGCTTCATTGATATACTTACTTATACGAATACTAATGTCTTTAGAATTGAACTTTTCTGCCATCATTTTTCTGAATGCTTTATGATTATCTACATCATTAAGAAGCATTGAAACATTATATGGTAATGCAACTCCCTCTGTGGTCGTTGAACCTATAATATGAATTGATGGTTCTGTTAATCTATTCATTAGTTGTTCTCATATACTCTGTTATGTGTGTCGTAACATCGAATGAATGTTGCACATCTCATTAAGTGCTTTAATCTACTTGCACCTGCGTAAGTGCATGTGCTTCTGATACCACCTAATATGTTTTGTATTGTATCAGCAACTGCACCACGATAAGGCACAACTATTTCACGTCCTTCACTACTACGATAATCTTTTAATCCACCAAAGTGTTTAGTGTTTGCCGCATCTGAACTCATACCATAAAACTGAATGTTTCCATCTACTACTTCACCACCACCTTCATCATGTCCTGCTAACATTCCGCCTAGCATCACATAATCGGCACCACCAGCAAATGCTTTTGCTACATCACCTGGTGTAGAACAACCACCATCGGCAATAATATGTCCACCTAGTCCGTGAGCCGCATCGGCACATTCAATGACTGCTGATAATTGGGGATAACCCACTCCGGTTTGAATACGAGTAGTACAGACACTACCAGGACCAATCCCCACTTTAACAATGTCTGCTCCATTTAGAATTAACTCCTCTGTCATTTCGCCTGTTACTACATTACCTGCTATAATTATTACATTAGGATATTCTTTTCTAAACAATCTAACAAAATTACTAAATCGTTCACTATAACCATTTGCTACATCAATACAAACATACTTCATGCCTTTGCCTGCTTGTTCATATACTTGGGCAAACTTTTCAGAATCTTTTGGCATAATACCAATACTCATTGCTACATATTCTTTACGGTCAACACTATCTGTTCCAAAGTATGCTGATAAATGTTCTACACTGTAAGTTTTAACTAAACAAGTCATAATCTTTTGACTTGCTAATTCATCTGCCATTTCAAATGTTCCAACACCGTCCATGTTAGCCGCCATAATAGGTGTGCCGCGATAGTGTCTGTATTGTTCTTGTACTACTGGATATCCATCTGGTAATACGTCAGTTGCTACATATGGTCTGTAGTTGCGAAAAGTAAATCCACGTTCTAGGTCAACTTCCTTGCGACTACCTAACGTACTACGCTTTGGTCTGATTAAAACATTATTATAATCTAACTTGATATCTTCTTCAATTCTCATTTGCATACCCCTAGTGATTTATAAACTTTTTGAATACATAAACTCTGCACAACTGCATCTGCTAAGGCATTATGTGCCGCAAAGTCTATTTCTTTACGTGGGTCTTTTGGCATTAATCCAAACAACGTTCTACTATCTCTGATATTCCAAAATGACCAATTATGATGTGAGTCCATCTGTCTGTATAAATTTTCTAATATTCCAATATCAAATACTGGACCTTGACACCAGATTTTATCTACGCCAACTAGCCATTTATTTAGTGATTTCAGAGTTTCGTTAACTGGTACTCTACCTTCTGTATCTAATGCTTCTGCTTTGATTTCTTCTGGTTGAGTTTCCCACCATTCAAGTGTTTTTTCGTCAACAGTTCTACCCATGCCAATTTGTTCATCTGCATCTAATCGATAGTAGAATTCACTATGTAAGCCATCATCTGCTAACGGGTCGAATTTAATTCCACCAATAGTTAATACTACTGTGTCTGGACTAGTCCCTAGTGTTTCTATATCAATTGTTGCGTGTGTTGTCATTAAGTATATTCCCAACGATATTGAGGTGAGCGGTCGTCTAGTGCCGCTTCAACTCTTGTTAATACGTCTGTTGTATGTTTGCATTTACCTCTAAAAGTAAATCCTAAACAGTCGCATGTAAATCCTTTCTCGGTACACGTTACATCATATGTATCTGTGCCTTTTGAGTTGGGTTGTTTCCATACCAAGCCTTCGAACACTGAGTCTTTAGGTTTAAATAATGTAGGTTTAAGATATTTTTGTGTTTGTTTTGCCATATTAATCAAATTTATAAAATATATGAGAACCAATCTGTTTTACTCGGTCCATACCGCGGTCTTCAATCCAGTTTGGAACAACATAGTTTGCATGATAGTGTGTAGCACCACAAGTAATACCAAAATAATCACCATCGTCTGTCATATTGTATTGTAGTAACATAGCCTTTGCTACAAATTCTGCATTCTGCCAAGTTTGATTGTTAGGCATATTAGGAATTTTATCACTTTTGCCGTCACAATACCAACTAAACTGACACATATGTTTCTTCATTTCGCCATTCGAATGCTTTACACCTGCTTTTACAACACCACAAATGGTATCAGGATATCGTTCTTCTTGTACACGATTTAAAGTAACATCTGCAACTGCGGCCATGCCTTCGAGGCTTTGATTTCCCGCTTCAAAGTAAACATTTTGTGCTAAACAGTATATCTGTTCATCTGATAATTCGTTAGATGCTAACGTCATATCTTCTTCGGGCATTGCTTTTAATCGGTCTTGTGATTCTGCAAATACAGAAAAACCAACAATAGCCAATATAGTAATGATAGATAATTTCATAATTCTTCTCTCTTTTTACGCTAAGATATACACATATTATAACACAATATGAGACCTTGTCAAGTAAAATTAAGTAATTATTTTATCTTTTTTGCAACTATTTTTAGTATTTCGTAGTAAGTCCCATTAACTTCTACTTCGTCACTGACTTCCCTTGATAATAGTTCTAAACCCATAGGAGATTTCATACTAATTATCCCATTTGCTGGGTCGGAGTCATGTACACCTAGAATAGTATATGTAAATTCTTGGTCAGTTTCTGTATTAAGAATTGTAACTGTTGTACCAACTAATACATTTTTCTTTTTGCCAAGTGGCAATTGTGGGATGAGTTGAATGTCGATTAGTCTTTCTTGGTGACGGTTAACCTCTTGCTCGTGTCGTTGCATATCCTCCAACGCCATCAATAGTTCTTCGTTCTCTTCTAGTCCACCCTGTAGTCTGGCTTCGCCAATTCTATCTGAAATTTCGGGCTTTCTTTCTTCGAGTTCTCGGATTTGTGCTATGATTCTATCACGAGTCGAACTCGTCATAAAATTACCGTCTGACATATTAATTCCTCTCTTGTTCGCATCGTATTTATCGGAATTATCTATATTAAAGTGTGTTATCATCATTTTCATCTATTATTTCCTCTAGTTAATAAATTATTAATCTCTCTCAAGTATAACAAAGGCAACTGCGTTATTAAGTTCATCACTTACACTCAGGTTCACCATTATGTTAAGTTTATTTGCCTCAATCTTAGCATCGTTTGATAGGTTTATATTAGGACGCATATATGAAAATGATTGATAAGCGATATCATTTTTGTTATATACACTAGTAAAACCAGTTCCCATTGCTTTGACAAATGCTTCTTTGACTGCCCAACATTTAGACAGATATGCCGCTTTGTCTTTTGATTCTGAGTAGGTACTGTATTCGCTCTCTGCTAGTACCCGTTTTGCAAATTTGTTACCGTGTCTTTCAATGATACCACGAAATCGGTTTACATCTACAATATCAACACCTATTCCATGTATCATTTATATCTACCTCTCCAGTTAATGTTAAGTCAGGTAGTATTATACATGGATTAGCATGTAATGTCAAGTTATTCTTTACTTACAAAGACCTGCGACCATTTGATACTGGTCCCATGCGTGTTTTACTGCTGGTGTTGAGAGATTTGGAGATACAATGAGTTCAGCCCAATCGCCGTTTCTTTCGACAAATTCAAGCCAAGTATAGTTTATTTCTGTATTTGTTTTTTTGACTATTTTGCCATCGAACTCAAGGTTGTCTATCACTTCATACAATATATCTTTATCTAAATTAGAAAGTGTTGGGTTTTTGAGTAGGACATTAAAATCACTTGGTTGACTATTCCATGAGAAATAGTAATTAGCCATGATAAAAGAAACTTCTTCTACTTTTATCTTCCCGTTTACTATATCTGCTAAACAGGGGGCAAATCTCAAACCTAGTTTCATTTTAAGTTATTATTCACTTCAATAACTTTTCTTAATATTTCACTAGCAGTAAAATCTAAGAATGCTTCGGTGTCTTTAGGAAAACAATGTCCGCCAAAACCTAGACCGCCATCGTCATTCGGTGCCATCATATGAGAAGGTCCAATGTTTTCGAACTTTCCTAGGATATCAATCATTTCTTTATGATTGTATTTGTCTCCTACATTTCTCATTATCTCGTGGAAGAAAGCAACTTTAGTTGCTAACCAAGTATTGTGTAGATACTTGACCATACTTGCAGTTGTTCTATCAGTATTGATAAACTCTACATTCTCAAGGTATCCAAACTTTTGTTCCCAGAAAAAACAATCTCTACTTGAACCACCAAGTATAAAATGCTTTTGATTTTTGAAATCTTCTTCGGCTGTTTTTGCTCGTAAGAATTCTGGATTGTATGTGACATTACTAGGATACGTTTCTAACATATTTGGTGGTACAGTACACTTGAGAAGAACGGGAACATCGCCTAATTCTTCAAGTACTTCTCGTATCATACTATCATCACAAATGCCATCTACAGTAGGAGTTGGAACACAAACTATTGCTCCTAGTCCAGGAGTGCCAGTATACATATCAATTGTATTATCATTATACTTAGGGTCAATACGAATAACTGGTTGTCCGTTTTGTTCTAATGACTTTGCTACTGTTTCTCCTACGAAACCACATCCTACAACTAGTATCATTCTTTTTCTCCTTTTAGTATCGACCACATTTCGTTGGTTTCATGTTCTTCTATGAACTTATCCTCATCTGCATATGTACTGCATTCTTTTAGTGTCTTTTCTACATGCCAAAGAATTTCATATAAATCTTTCTTACATGTCCATGTTACAAACCCGTCCATTCTCGGGTCGTTTTCAGCAAATTTTATTCTATCAATCTCTTCTTTGATTGATGATACTGACCAATCAACTATCATAATAATTCAAACCTATCGATGCCAATAATCCCAAGTAATTTAGTCCAGTTTAGTGAACTGTTATTTTCATTATCTATAAGAGTTGCGTAAGTTGGTTGTATAGTGTGGGTGTGCATAATATCTTTATATCCAATATACTCTTGTAGATTGTTATTCACTACAAAGTCTTTTAAGAAATTAAACCAAAACTCGTTTTGACTTTTCGCAGAGACAGGTTTTCTTAAATTTATATCTATTACTGTTTGGTTAGATATACCTACTTGTGGTCGTATTAACCCTTTCTTAATTAATTCAACATCATTATTTGCTACCGCATGGTACATATTCTTTCCAACAGTATTATATCCAACTCTTAGACTTACAGTTTCATGTTCGTGGCGATTTGAGTATAAAAATAATTCTCTATGTCTACTATCTACTGGCGTAAACGAAGGCACATGAAGATTATCTGAAGGTTGTGATTTAAAATCTACCACCATATAATCACTACTTTTTGAATTCTTTGCGAAAACATGCTCATATACATGTATTATATTATTCAAATCTCCTAAAGTTTTTACAAATTCTGGGTCTTCATCATCGTCATCAAATTGTTCGTCTATAGTATGAAATTGCTCATGTATTCTGTTGAATGTTTCCTCGTCTAATTGTTCAGGAATCTCAGGCATATCTATGTTATATACATTTGTGCATTTTTCTACCAATGCTCTTAATTCTGTATCAACTTCTTGTACGTTACCAAAACTATGAGAATGTATTATTGGCTTTTGTGATATTTCTTTTGGTGTTTTGTTAAATCTAAAATGCATCAGTTCTCCAATGCAATTATCCAAAAATTCAAAATCAGCATATTGCTCATTTTTAAAAACGATTCTGAGATTTCTCATACTTCATGTAGCCTTTCTTCAAAATCCCAGTAGTATTCTTTAGTATCTAGTACGGTCTGGCTACATCCATAATGCTCTACTATCACTTCTCTAGTATCTCTTGGAAACAAAAATGAAAGATTCTGTATAACATTAAATCGATTAGGACTCCAATTGAATTCATTCTTTACTTCATCTATTTTGGCATGTATGCATCTGCCATAATGAAATCCGCATAACCACATATCCCAATCATGTCTTTTATCTAATGAAATATATTCATGCATTACGCTTGGATAATTAGGAAGTTCATCAAATATAGGATGGGCCTTTATGCCACTCGTAATAACAATGATATCGTCAAATAAAGGTTTCAGCCTAGATAGTTGATTATGAATAAGTTTACATTGTACATCTATATCGGATGCCAACATAGGAAAATTTCTATTATCATGTTCCAGTGGTTTCTCCCACGGGTCTACTATTGCTAAAAACTTACTCATTTAATGATTTCTATTTCCATCAAACACACAAACAAAATATAGTCCTTCTTCATTAGATTCAACTCTATGATGTACACCATCTTCTATTAAAACTACATCGCCTCGCTTTACATCTCCTGGCACATTATCCAGATACATTGTTCCTGAACCTTGTACAAATATGTAAACTTCTTCTTGACCAGCATGTGTATGTCCATTTGTACTCTGGTGCGGTTTCATATCAGTTGAACTTACAACTAGGTTATTTAGTGTAGTGTTATCCTTGAGTTTATAGACTTCGTTGTCCTTTATAACATCTCCGCCTATATCAAAAATATTAAGTAGCATTCCCACCACCCTGTAAAACTATTTGTCTTACCTGTGTTACTGTGTCCATACGAAAACTACGCCAACCTTTTGCATCAACATCCCATACGCTTAATATAGTTTCGTTGACTTTCTTATCAGATTTATTTTCAGATATATTTGTCGGCAGAATGGCTTCCATCAAAGTACAATTCATCACTCTCTTATCACCATTTACTTTCGTAAAGGTAACTTCAAGCACTTCTGATTGTAATTGAGTTTGTAACTCTGAACGAACAAACTTATCTTCTACTGCGATTACCTCGCTTGGTATTACGTCTTCTATCGTCATTTCTTATCTCCATATATTCTTCATTATCATCTACTAAGTAACTCCACTTTGCCAACTTAGCAAGTTTAACTTTTACCCGTTTTTCAACTTCGTCTTCATCAATTAGTCCATGTTCCAAAAGTAGTCCTACCATACACATAACATCACCAACCTCTTCAGTTAGTTTATCACTAGCGTAATCTTTTGTTCTCATGGCTTTAGAGCAAACTTGGATTAGTTCGCCACATTCTTCCATGGTTATAACCATTAATTCATCATCAGTGTCTTTAATCATATTAGTCTTTTAGAGTCCACCCGTCATATATTGTATTGTACCAGAAATTACTATTTGCATAAAGAGAACCTGGTTTTACTGCTCCCAATATATTCAATACATTATTATTATCTTCAATTGTTTTGTCTAACACATTCAACAAAGAGTTCCTTTCAGAAAACTTCATGCAATATAATTCTTTATTACACTCGAAATAATATCGAATGTTTTGTTCTTTATTACCAAGAACATCTAATTTTTTTATAAAATTAAGAGCGAGGCTTTTCTTCGTAATACCAAAATCAAAACTATCTGGTGAAGGTGGCAACGAATCATAATTTTCAATAAAGCCATCAAATACCAAATCAACATTATAAGTTTCTTCTAATTTTGCAATCACTCCTAATTCATCAAACTTGAATTGCTTTCTGCCTGAATTAACAAAACTACTTAACTTGTTCTCATATTCAGAAAAAGGTATATCACTTGTTAATGCTCTATGAGATAACTTAAGTTTATAATAGTCTAAAATCTCAGATGCGTAATCAATGTCCTGTTTTCTAGGAGTCATTATTTCTTTATTCCAATCCATATCAGAATTAGAATTATAATTTGCAAATGCTCTAACTTGAGGAGATGATGAAACTGGAGATTGGTATTCAAATGAACGTCTTGTGTGTTCCCTAATAATATTACACCAATAGTTGTACTTTGAGCCACCTTCTTCTGACGTAGGAACAATGCCTGTTGCATTCCAAAATAATACAAGTGCTAATATATCCACTTCAATATTTCTTGTAGGATTTGGATCCAGAGTACTTCCATCTGCCTCTATGATTTCTTCAAAGTGAATGCGTCTATCATAATAATTATCAATCACATTACTCAATTTCATCTCCCGTTATAAATTCGCCATCTAATACTTTACATATTATATGGTCTTGTGCTTCTAAATTACCACCACGACTAATATATTGTCTTCCACCAGAGATGAATCCAGTGTCAGTCTTAGATTCATCTTGTATGCTTTGACTATATACCCATTCTTCTGTAGTATCATTAGATATCATTCCAAAATTATACTTCTCAATAGAATCCGCTTTGACTATCATCATTCTGTTGTCTTCATTTTCATATAATCCGAAATAATAAGTATTCCAGTCTGGATGCGGAGTATCACGGTAATAAATATCTAGTACTTTATCACTCTCATCCAACGTAGTTGTACACACATAATGAACTGGATATTCATCTTTCTTAGTGTAATGTGCAGTTATTTTTTCTACATCGAACTGTGGTTTGTGTTTTATATTCATAGTAAAACCATTATACCACATTATTGTATATAAAGTCAAGTGAAAATGATAAATACATTTAATGAATTATACAACAGGATATCATCATGGCATATAAAAATAACACAGACATTTTAACTTGGAAAAGACTTATTGACAATCTACAGAATAAAACTGATGTAGGTGTTAACGCATATAACGAAGCACAAGAAAAAGTAACAGAAGAATCCGATGATGAAGAATTAGTCAACAAAGTTGCTATGTGGATTTATCACGAAAGTGATTCACCAATAAGTGAAATAGAACATTTACTTAAAAAGTCTGGTGCAGTTGGTGAATATATGGATGCTGTTTCAGAAAACAAAGAAAAAGTAACAGAAGGCACATGGTCAATTCCTGATACTCCAGAAAAAGTTAGAGAACTAAAAGACTTAATGAAACAAGAATTACCTGCTGATGAGGCACAAGATAAGATTTATGGTATTCTTGGTGATGATGAACTATTTGATGATATTGCTGAAATGGAAGAAAAAGACCCTAAAGCAGATGTTAGAGGTATGATTGTTCGTAGACTAGACGACCTAGGTCTTATCAAAAAGAAGAATGAAAGTATCGAAGAAGACACAATCAATTATGTTGACGAGTATGATACAATAACAAAGATTGACATTGAAAAAGATGGTATTATGTACAATGGCTCGGACATAAAAATTTATGATTGGGATAGTGCGGCAAAAGCAGTACTCACTCCAGAAATGCACCAAAGAGCAAAGTCTTGGGACGAAGTACATCAATATCTAGTAAGATTTTTAGGCAATCCAAAGGGTCTACAAGCGGCGGCTAGAAATGTATTTGCTATGAATGATGAAGAGGTGACAGTTAATGAATCACTTATGATTTCAGAATCAAAGTTCGATGAAGCGGCTGGTGAAAAAGATGCTTGTTATCATAAAGTCAAAGCAAGATATAAAATCTGGCCAAGTGCATATGCAAGTGGTGCCTTAACTCAATGTAGAAAAAAGGGTGCTAAGAATTGGGGCAATTCAAAGAAGTAATACTATGAGATTTAACGAAGTTGCAAAACCAGAAGTAATATACGAATTAGAGAAATGGGCTAAGACACAGGTGCCATTACTTGAAGGTACTATGTCTGCTGAAAAGTTGAGTAAAACAATTCTTCAAAAAGCAATGGCAAAATTCAAAAAACAGCCAGAACCATCAGAAGAAAAGAATCAGGAGATGGAAGATTACATGGCTCAACTAGAAGTGATGCTGAATAGAGAAGAGCCAACAGTAGAAAAATCTACACTACAAAAATTCTTTGGTTTCTTTCGTGCCCATCCAAGAATGATAGGATTAGGAGTTATGATTCTAATGCTATTATCACCTATCTTGCCACAAATTGCAATAATCGGTTTAAGTTTAGAAAAGATTCTATCAGTGATATTGGCAGGATTATACGCAATCGATATTGCATCGCCTACAGTTAAAACAGCATTGGAAATGTAAGATGAAAATATATGAAGTCTTAACATTAGACGAAGATTTAAAAGCATGGTTTGGCAAAGGTAAAAAAGGTGGTGCTGGTGGTGGCGGTTGGGACCGTTACAATACTAAAGGTGAAAGAATAGGTAAATGCGGAGATGCTAAAGACAGTGAGGGTAAACCAAAGTGTCTATCTAAGTCACGTGCGGCATCATTAAGAGCCAAGGGTGGTAAAAAAGCAATTGCAAATGCAGTTAAAAGAAAAAAAGCAAATGACCCTAATGCTAATCGTAAAGGTAAAGCGAAACACGTAAATAATAATCCTAAGAAATAGGCGTTGTGTACATGTCAAAAAGTAATACATTTTGTATTAATCCATTTTACCAATTCATGGTCAAAACAAACGGAACAAGCGGCGTCTGTTGTAATCTAACATCAAAAAATGAAAAGATACTGGGTAATGTAAATGATACCAGTATAAAAGATATATGGAATTCTGATTTCTATAAGACATTACGACTTCAATTACTAAATGGTGAAAAGCCAGACGTATGTACTAAATGTTGGAAAGAAGAAGACGAAGGTTTAGATTCTGTTCGTATAACTTCAAACAGAGAATTTGAACTAGTTGATGCTGATATAGACTTAGACAAATGCTTAGAAGATGGTGGTCAGTTAGAAATTAATCCTGGCTTTTTAGACCTTAGACTAGGCAATCTATGTAACTTGAAATGTCGTTCTTGTTCTTCTGACCAAAGCAGTCAAATTCAAAAAGAAAATCTAAAATTAGAAAAGAAGTATACAAATAAACCAGTGTTGCATATGTTTGGTACTAATTCAAATGATACAATATTCGATTGGATTAATGATGATAGATTCTGGGAAGAGTTACAAGATATTTTACCTAGTGTAAACTTAATATATTTTGTTGGTGGTGAACCAACATTACATGAAAGACACTACGAAATACTTCAAAAGATAATCGATGATGGACGAGCAAATGAAGTTAAGTTACAGTACAACACAAATCTTACAAATATACAAGATAGGTTTATTACTCTAACTAATCAGTTTAGAGAAGTTGAAATAGCAGTATCAATAGATGGATATGGAAAACTAAATGATTACATTCGTTATCCTAGTGAATGGAAAACTATTGAAAACAATATAGAGAGATTGAATAACGAAATGACATCGGTCACTCTTGCAATTGACCTAACTCTTATGTCACTCAATGCACTAAGATACTTAGATGTATGTGACTGGCTTATAAACTATAATAAGAATATTGGTTTACTCATTATGATATTTCATATATGTTATGAACCAAAACACATGTCATTATATGTGTTACCATCTAAAGTTAGAAAAGAATACTTAGAAAAAAATAAAGCACGTATCAATAGTACGATGCAATCTTTTATAGAATTAGATACAAAAACCGACATGGGTGAAATGAGTTTTGCTAAAATTTTTGAAGAATACATTACTGCAATGAGTAGTGATATTGAATATACAGATGAAGAAAGAGATAACTTTCTTAAGTATAATGAAGTACTAGATAATCATCGTGGCGGAACTAAACTGTTTGATGTGTTGCCTGAGTACAAAGAAATCTTTAAGAAACATCCAAAGTGGAGTGATAGAAAACCACGTGGTTTAGTAACGAAATACAGAAACGGAAGTAATACTATTAACTAAGAAGTCTTCATCTTAATTAACTTCTCTACTAACTCTGGGTCAATCTTTGTAAGCCATTGCTTAAATGCTTTTAGTTCATTAGCATTCGCCTTAGGGGCAGGTCTAGCCCATTTAAAATCAAATGCAATAACTTGGTCACCATTGAGTGACATGTTAGATAACGCACCATTAATTTTATTGACACCTACTTTATGAAAGAATTCATACATCTCTAGTATCTGTTCAGAGATGTTTGTTATAGGAAAGTTATCAGGATAATAGTCAAGCAGATTTGGTCCATAATATCGTTGAATTATAGTTTTTGTTTCTTCATCTATACTAATAAGTTCTGGTAAGAATTTACTCGTAGACAATTCTGGATGAGTTAACCAATATATTTCATTTCTGAACAATATATCTGCTTTACTCTTTCGCCTTGACACACCATCACCACAGTGGTCACCATCAAATATCCGCTTGACTAGACCTTCTTTTTCATCTAGCCAAACTGATACAAAAGTTCCTACACCTTCATGTGATGTTTTATACTTTATCCATTTGTTCATGTAATTCTTTCTTAACTTTTTTACGTTCTGCTTTAGCGAGAGTACGCTTAATTAGTTTGCCTGTTCCTGTTTTCCAATTGTGAGTTTTATGCCATTTCCTTGAAGTCCAATCTCTGATGTGGTTTTTAAAATTTCCCATTCTATAAATCTCCTTTTGTTAGAATATTGGTAATCCTCGCCCAGACTAGCGGCGTTGATATGCGTAGTCGTCGGTTCACTTATATCAAGTATTCCTTGACTTGAATGTATATGCCCACAAATATGTAATTGTGGATTTACTTCTTTTATTGCATTAGCGAGATACGGGCAACCCAAATTAAGTTTTGTTTGGTCCTTTCTGACAGGTTTCATAACTCTGTCTAGTTTGTTATATGCTGGACCATGAGTAATCAGAACATCTGTATCGTTTGGTATCTTTGACCAGTGATAATTTGCAACTGCCTCGTTTGTTCTTTTATACGAGAATGCTTTTCCTTCACGGTTTGATGGTATCCAAGGAGCCCCATAAATCTTTATTCCGTCTACGGTTACCTCAGTGTCTTGTAAGTATATTACTTCTGGAAATAGTTTAAGAATTTTATTAATAAGATTTGGGTTTTGTTCAAATAAATGGTCGTGGTTTCCTGCGATAAAGATTTTTGTAGTATATTTCTGTTGACTGAACCATACTAAAAAATCGGATAACTGACTTGGGTCAGGTTTAGACATTATGTCTCCAGAATGAATCAGTATATCACCACCAGGCAATTCTAATTCATTATGTAGAGTATGTGTGTCACTTATGCAATGTACTTTCATTTATATAAATCCTTTATAACTGATGTATTTATATTTGAAAATAAGGTGGTACTTTTTGCGGAAGTACCGAAACCGTTGAGAATTGAGAATGCTCATTTCGAGCATCTCAATTCAATATACCAATTGTTGCGTATATTAGGATTAATCTTTTGAAAATAGTTTCCACAAAATAGCCGCAGAAATTAATCCAACTAGACCAGCAGAGCCAAGTTGCCCAACTATTCCAATTACAGTACCGATAACGTCACCACCTAAGAAAGGAACAGAACCGCCAAATACTATTTGTAGTACGATAGCAAGTCCGATTAGTGAAATACCAGCCTCTGTTGCGCCAGAAACCCAGCGTAAGATTTTATCTAACATATGTTACTCCTGTTATATTAAAAAGTAGTTTTACATCAGTGCGGATGCATATGTTCTTTTTAGAGAACACACGATATCGACGGCAACGCTATCGCTTTGAAACGATAGGAAACCCTCGACTAATTCCTAGTTAAATTATTTTTTCAAATATAATCTAATCTAGTGAATTCAACTAATTATATATCTATATTAACATATCGAACATTGAAAGTCAAGTTTTTCAATGTTATTTTACGAACTTATCTATTTATTCCTATTGCCTACTAATTAACAACGTGTTAACTATCTTTAAATGTCTCAATCAATTGGCGTTGAGCATCCATTTTAATCTTCTTATAATCTGCATTAATCTGTTTTTGACTGTATTCAATATCATTGAAATCAAATATAAAACTAAGAGCATCAAATGGAATACGTGCCTCGATACCATCAGGTACTGCAACTAGATATTTCTGAATATCTTCCCAACTGATTATTGCAATTGCGTCTTGTTGCCCAATCATATAGAAATCTGCTGGATGGTCAACTGTAATACCTTTATGTGAACCTAAGTTATTCTTTAACTTTACATTCACAATTTTTTTTGGTAACTTTTGAACTTTTGTAAACAATCCGTTCGATACATACTTGAACTCTAAATCAAACTTTCTTGTTGGGTCTACGTGGTCACGACCAATTAAGTCTACCCATATAAGCCTGTCACCAGAATAGACTGCAACTGCTTGTTCGATAATATCACTCTTATCAAAGCGGTCCTTTCGGTCATTTAACTGGTCACCTACTTGTGCAATTAGTGTTGAGTATGCATTTCTGTCAAAGATATCACGCAATTCTTTTGCATATGATTCTGTATTCATTTACCCACCATCCCTATAAAAATTAACTTATACACTAATTATAGCATATTAGCCACTTTTGTCAAGTTTTTGAGAAAAATAAGCATATATTTCATCAAAAGTAACCCATAAATACATATGAGAGGGGAGAAAATAATGAAAGCACTACACATTCACTTATATAAGTCGTTATCATACCGACTTCTATCTATATGTATTACCTTTATGATATCGTTTGGTCTAATTGGAAGTGCTACTGTTGCCGGTACTATCGCATCTATTGATGCTATGATAAAGTTTGTTGTATACTTCTTACATGAAAGAGCATGGGGCAAAGTTTTTAGACGAATTAAAAGAAAACGAAGAGAAGCCAAAAGCATAAATACAGTTAGTTCAATAACAGAGAAGTAAAGATATGAAACTAACAGAATTATTACAAGAATCAATAATCGTTGAAGAAATTACTTTAGAGGATAACCAAGACTTCCATGAAGAGTTTGGATATCTTGCGTATAGTGAAGACGAAAACGATTTATTTGAAGCAGAATATCAAGGTCGCAAAGTTAAACTAAACAAACCAATGCGTGGTGATGTTAAGAAGTTTAAAGTATATGTCAACAATGATAAAGGTAACGTTATCAAAGTAAACTTTGGACATGGCGGAACAAGTGCTAAATCAAAAGGTGAAAAGACTATGAAAATTCGTAAGTCTAATCCTAAAGCACGTGCTAGTTTCCGTGCAAGACATAACTGCAAAAATCCTGGCCCTAAAACTAAAGCACGTTACTGGTCTTGTAAGGCTTGGTAAAATGTTAATATCGGAAATAATTGCACCTGATGGACAAGAATTAGACTTGTCTGGAATTGCAAAAGATATTAAGGGAACCCAATCCCATAGCGAAATAATAGATATCGTAGAAAAACATTTTCCTATTGCATCAGTAAAAATAGAAAGAGTTCCCGATTTAGAAGAAGGCGAACTAACTCTAGGTGCCCACTATGACCCAGACAAAGACGAAGAATCCGAAGGTCAAGAAACATCAATATTCATTAGAATAGTGTTAAGTTCTAAAGGACCTGAGAGTTTCACTTGGTCAAAGAACAGTAAAAAGTATTTCTTAAATCATCTAAAAGATACTCTGAAACATGAACTTCTTCATATGACACAATACAGAAACAGAGATTATCATCCTGGTTCTGAAGGTTATGACAAAAGTGACAGTCATAAAGAATACATGAGCCGTCCTGATGAAATCGAAGCCTATGCTATGAACATTGGTGATGAATTCATTCGTAAGGTTGGTAAAGAAGGTGCAGTAGACTTACTAAGAATGGCTAAGAAAACAGCACAATTCAAAACTAAAGTAGGACAATTCTTAAGTCCTGACTTGCTTGGTTATTTTGCCCTATTCAACTGGGACACAAATAATCCTGTAATCAAACGATTACTCAAAAAAATCTATCTATATATCCAAAAGCAATAATGACAAATCCAGAAACAATAATCTATGTTAAAGATGAAGGTGTATCTTGTATGGGTGAGGATAATAGTCATCCTAAAGTTTATTACTCTGTACCTGAAGAAGGATATGTAGTATGTGGATATTGTGGGATTAAATTTACAAGAGAAACAAATGACACATTTAGTAAAGAAACCATTTCGTAGAGTTATACCAACAAAGTCCATACTATATGCTACAGGATATCCTGATAGACATTTTTCAGCAGGAATGCGACCTCAAAAAGGGTCGAAAAGAAGTATTAACTACGCCAAATAAAAAAGCCACCCGAAGGTGGCTTAATCTAACTACTTAGTATCAACGAAAGAATATAACTTCTCTGCTTCTGCTAGTATCTCGTCAGAGGTAGGATACTTTGGCGCTTCGCCAACATACAATATAACACCCGTTTCTGGATGTCTATCTGTCGAATCTAACCATTTTTGATGTTTGTTATGAAATTTATCCATAACAAAACCTTGAGCCATGCTTAGTATCTCTGTGCGTATCTCATACGCATTTTTATTATTTGAAACCATTTACTTCTCCTGTGTGTATGTTTCTGTGTGTTGTAGCATTATTACTACTCTATTATAATAACACATTGAATACCTAATGTCAAGTGGCATCGGTGCAGGGAGTCGAACCCCGCCTTACAGTTTTGGAGACTGTCGTGCTACCGAAACACTTCACCGATATTGGAGTTGGCGATAGGAATCAAACCTATATAAACGGATTTGCAATCCGTCGCATAATCATTCTGCCACGCCAACGTTATTCTTTTAAAACTACACTATCTTTGACCCTTTCGAGGCCTCTGTCTCTGCAAAGACACCTTATTGCAGTAAGGCGAAGTGTAGTCATAAAAAAAGCCCTCATAAAGAGGGCCTGAAGTTATTATTAATAGTTTCTTATTATTATAATTACATCTGACCCTCGTTACGCATGTATTCATACGGCAGACTGCCTAATACATGCATAAAACACCAAGAGTAAAAGTTTTCTGTAATTAATTTCATAATTTTATTAATCTAACCTAGAACCTGCGTATGCTTTGAAACCATAATTTGTGAACACATCAGCGGCCGCTTCGGCACCCGCTTCTTTAACATCAACGTTTTGTACGTTAATACCTGATGGATTCCAAATACTAATAGCACCTGAGTAATCCTTGTCAAGGCCAGCGGCTTTAAACGCTTTACCTAACTTAGTATTCATCTTAACACCGTAAATGTTAACCCATGCGAAACCACATGCCATCTGGTCTTCACCACCAAGTTTTTCGTTAAAAAACTTATCAGCGGCAATATAAGCGGCTTCTTTTGCCTCTTCTATAATTGCTGGAATCAACTCTAAATCTACTGTTGCGTTTGTCATATTATTACCTCTCTATTGTTGAATATACTTATATTATACCACAGATTCACGAATCTGTCAAGTTTTTGACTAAGAATTTACAATCTCAAAACGTGCTTCTGCATCTGCTTCTTCACGCATTTCTGCGATTATACAGTTAACAATCTCGTTAAAATCACGGTAGAAACCCTCAACACTTGCATACAATTTAAAACATTCGTGGTACGCATCTGAGTCAACAAAACTCCAGTTAATGCTACCATCAGCATTCCAGTTGTCTGGGTCGAAAGTTGCTTTAGTAATTGAGTCTGTTAATGTTGAATATATGATTGACATGTGATTCTCTCTTTTCTCTGATTATGTAATTAATATAACACGATTCGCTGGTTTGTCAAGTTTTTACTCAAAAATCTTAGGCATTGCACCTTCTGTCCAGATATAAGTGTTATTATATGATTCTACCCACATGCCTGGTTTGTACTCAGGATTTTGCCATAAAAGTTCATTTGTTGCTTCTCGGAATAGGTCACGTCCTGCTTCCGCTGGTGCTGTAAATTCTTCACCATATGCAGTAAAAGTAAAAATGTTCATTGTGATTCGTTCTCTCTATTGATTATGTAATTAATATAACATAATTCCAGGAGATGTCAATAACTATTTTGTGACTATATATGTTCCGTTAGTTCTATTATAGGCTTCAATCATTGTTTCCCACATTTCTGTAGTCAATTCTATGATTGTATCTTCATCAGTTTGTTCATTATACTGTGTAATGTATACACCATTCTCGGAATAATACATCATAATATCTTCATATTGTCCATTTATGTCCAATATAGTTACGATACTTTCATCGAATTCTTCTTCGACTGTAAACATGTTGTTTCTTTCTTTAGAGTGGCGGAGAAGGTGAGATTCGAACTCACGGTACCGATAAAGGTACGCCGGTTTTCAAGACCGGTGGATTAAACCACTCTCCCACTTCTCCGAATTTTGGCTCCTCAGGCTAGGCTCGAACTAGCGACATACGGATTAACAGTCCGGTGTTCTACCAACTGAACTACTGAGGAACGAACTGGAGCGGCTACCGAGATTCGAACTCGGACACTCTCGTTGGCAACGAGGGAGGCTACCCTTACATCATAGCCGCATTTTAAATATGGTGCCGATGGAGAGACTCGAACTCCCGACCTACTGATTACAAATCAGTTGCACTACCAACTGTGCTACATCGGCTAATTATTATTATTTTATTTGCTTGTTACTCTCTGTTCTATTTCAAAATCTTGGACACTAGAATATTTTCTTAGTTCTAGTCCGTAGTTATTTATACCTTCTGGCAAATGAGTGCCTTCTTTGATAGATAACATATTCTTTTTAAATGGCAGGTAATCTACATAATGATGCCATCTTCCATATTTCCAAACTACTTTTGCAACGTCTGGATGCATGTCTGCTAACATCTGTGACTTGTTGATTGTACCGTCAGTATTATAACCTGTCTTTTTAAAGTCTTCATTTTCCGTAAATTCAGCATGATAGAATTCTTCGGTATTACCACCTTTGACTGTTTGAGTTGCACACTTACCTTGTAAGAACGCATTAAACTGTACAGTGCAATCACCATCTTTAAGAACTCTCAAACAGATATCAGTGTCTTCATTATATCTGCCTCGCCATCTATACTTACAATCGTTTTCGATTAGAAGTGTAGAATAAATTCTTGTGTTCTTTACATAAGGTGGATATGATTGGTCTGCCGCACAGAAGAAACGATACTGTGGACCTGCAATCTTTACATTATCATATCTATCACAGAAGTCTTCCATAATCTTAAACATTACACCTGACTCAACACGAATACGTTGATTGTTATGTAATCTGTAGAAGTCCTGTATGTTATCATCCATTACCCAATGTCTTTTAGCGCCTAGGACTTCCATAGAGTGGTCCCAACACCAATTTCTTGCTCTACCAGGACCATCACCGTGATTACTGAATGGCAATACTAATAGTGTAACATAGTCTCTAATATTAAAAGTATCTAAACATTTATCGTAATTGTCATAGTCTTGTGGCTCAATGGCAATATAATGATGTATCTTCATACGAGACAATGACCTAGAAGTAAACATAGATTCGTGTCTTGTTTTAGAGATAATATAGACTGGATATTTTGGTGCTGTTCTCATTTACACCTCTTCATTGTCTTCGTCATACGTTGATGGTATGTCGTCTTCGTCTCCGTCGTCATCTTCTATCCAACGTAGTAACGCATTTTTAGTAATCTCTAATTTCGGATACCAAGCACTTTTTGTTTTCTTTGTGAGGTGTGTATTACCAGTTAACTTTGCAAACTCATTATAGTCTTCTTCATTTCTGAAGTGAATTCTCACTGTCTTCCATGGACCGTTGTCTTCTTGTTTATACTCTGGCATTCCCTTCCAGTGTTGCGTCCAATGGTCTGGGTCGATTACAGTTTCTTCTACTTCGAATAGACTTTGAAAAGCATCAGGATTTTCTTCTGCTTCTGCCTTATTCTGGTCAGCGAGGTCCATAAGGTTTTCATATTCACCAGATTCGCTTACTAATGGTTTTGGTGTTTCGGGAGTATCATTCATATTCTACCTATTTGTATTGTTAATTAAGTCTATTATACCACAAACTATTACTAAATGTCAACCTATATTTTACTTTTTCTCTATTTCGTACATTGCTTTATAGGTCAATGGTATCATTTTCTTAAGAGATTGCCCACGCATTTCATCTAATGCATCTGTCATTTTGTGATAGTCTGTAAAATTTTTATTCATATTGCTTTCGTTTTTATCAAAGAATTGAACATATGCTTCTGCCATCTCAATTATAAGTTCAGATGTGCCAATATCACCATTCTTTAATTCTTCGATATACTCTTGTACATCTATTTTTAGTTTTTCTTTTGTCTTCTTTGGTAATAAACTCATTTGATAGATTGATGGACCGTATACGAAATTTGTTTTTACTAAGTTCCAGTCTGCACCAGGTTTTTTATCTCTCAGTATTTCTTCTGTTAGTCCTAACCACCAATTACATGTTTCTACGAAGTAACTTGCATTCATTAATGACCACGTTGGCGCCCATGCTACCTGAACATTAGGCATAGTGACTGACCATTCCATCCATGTTCTTACTGATTTGTGTGTTGTGTCCCACTTAGCGTTATGTCTCATATACTCTTGTACATCACCAGTGCCATCTACACTAAGAAATACTTGAAGGAATTTAAAGTCTTTTAACATATCAAAGATTCTTTTCTTTGGCACCCAACTTGCATTAGTAAATATGAAACAGTAAACATTTTTTTGTTCTAACTGTGCCATAAACTTAGGAAAATCAGGATGTAACATAGGCTCACCGCCAGTTATCTTTATATACTGTAAATCTTTAAAATCGTCTGGGTGCCATTCTTTTTCAATATTAATTCTCTTATTACCTACTTTACCCATAAGACCACGCTTTACGAGTTCTTCTTCGTCTTCAATCCAACTATGACTTAGGTCACTATGACATGTTCTACATGCTAGATTACAATAGTTGCCAAATGTCATTTCTAAAAATTCTAGTTTTGGATTTTCTAAATCAGGTGGGGTAAAGTTTCGAAATGTTTCAATATGCCAAGTTGCTATTTCTTTCTCACGCATACTCTCATATCCATGCTCTTCAGCATAATAGCACGTAGCACATCCATCTACTTTCTCGCCTTTCAACATCTTTTGTTGTATGTCTTTTATGAATGGATGCTTTAAGTGGTCACCTAAATTCTTATACTCTTTGATATTAGGTAAACTTTCTCTCTCGCCCTCTTTACGAAATGCACAGCATACACTTGCCATATTTGTGGGATGTACATATAAGTGATTAAAGGGAAGTGGACAATATGTCTTAGATATGATTTCTTTTTGTTTCATGTATTTTTTTCATTAAATTTATATAACCAAGGGAATGTTTTCTTCGAATCACATCCTCTTCTTCTGTCTATATTTGTTAAATCTTCTTTTAGTTTATTTATTAGTTCATAATCACCCGGTGAATTATCTATTGACTTTTCATATCCTTTCATCAATTCATACAAAGTACGGCGCCAGATGCCTTTGTCTAACTCTGCATTTACCCTTTTAAAATCTTCTTTAAAGAATCCTGTAGGGAATATGTCAGGTGCCATATGATGCGGCCATACAACAAAGTTAGCATTGAGATGTATAGGTTTAATATGACTATTCTCTTTCACACCCGACTCTACTTGAGATGACTTTTCTCTTAATGGATTTCTTAGATTATTCCAATAGTTTAATCTTGTTATTAGTTCTGGCATATCTTTTATTGTTGTAGCACCCATAGTCATATGTATTTCAACTTCTATCTCTTTATAATCTAACATAAGTATACCAAGATTTCTGTCGAACTCTTCTAACTTTGCACCCCAACGTGTGTATTCAAATGCATCCCCCCAACAATCAATAGAACCAGTAATTCTTACCTGTCCTAGATGACCAATGGCACGAAGATTATCTATCTTATCCATTGTTGCACGAAATCTTTTCTCTGGGCACTTGAGGTTGCTAATTATTGTTAATTCCAAATTAGGACAAGGATGAGTTTCAAAGAAGTCTAAATTCTCTGCGAGTTCTGGTTGAAAGAATGGTTCACCTCCTAGTATATTATATTTAACTAATGGCTTATGGTTGTTTTCCATCCATTCCCAAAACTCACTCTTTATTCTTTTGAAATTATCTTTGTCTTTAAGGAATTCTTTTCCATGAGGATTAACAACCATTTCTAGTTCGAACTTCTTATTCTCAACTTCCCACATAGAACTATATTCAGGAGAGCAATATATACATGCTTGATTACATACATTACTAAAATATACTTCTAATATTTTACATTCAGTTGTACTAAAGTGTTTAGGGTCCATGGAGTTAGCCTCCATTCTATCTGATATACCACCAGCATCTTCTATTTTCTTGCAGTACTCACAGCCTTGACCCGGCCATTTACCTTCCAACATAAGTTTACGAGTTTCCATCTGAGTAGGAGTGTGATGAAATTTACCAAAGTCTCCCTCAGGTACTTTATCGTATGCAGTTCTATGACAAGATGCAGATGTTCCTTCTGATAATTTAACAGTAGACCAACCAAATTTTAATGCACATGTCGGGTCACCTAGACCTGTATGTAATTGCCATTTATTATCCATATATTACTCCCATCTATTTGTTGCGATTGTGCATTGCTTCATAAGTTAGTGGTAACATCTTCTCTGTGGATTGTCCACGCATTTCATCTAATGCATCTGTCATTTTGTGATAGTCTTCTAAGTCACTTTTTTTATTATCATTATCAAAGTTGCTTATATATGCTTCTGACATCTCAATTATATGTTCTTTACCATCGATATCTTTATTTTTTAATTCTTCAATATACTCTAATGCTTGTATTTTTAGTTTTTCTTTTGCCTCATTTGGCAATAAACTCATTTGATAAATTGATGGACCATATACGAAATTTGTCTTAAGACATCCCCAACTAGTTGGCTGTTTAATTTCTTCTGTTAGTCCTAACCACCAATTACATGTTTCTACAAAATAAGGTGCATTCATTAGTGACCATGTTGGTGCCCACGCTATCTGAACATTACTTGAAGAGGATGCAAATTGCATCCATGCTCTTACTGATTTGTCTGTAGTTTTCCACTTAGCATTATGCCTCATGTATTCTTGTACATCGCCCGTGCCGTCTACGCTCATAAACACCTGAAGAAATTTAAAGTTCTTTATCATGTCAAATATTCTTTGTTTAGGTACCCAACTTGCATTAGTAAATATGAAACAATGAACGTTTTCTTGTTCTAACTGTGCCATAAATTTAGGAAAGTCAGGATGTAACATTGGTTCACCACCAGTTATCTTTATGTATTGTAAATCTTTGAAATCATCTGAATGCCATTCTTTTTCAATGTTAATTCTTTTTGACTGCAATAATGGCATTGATGTAGGGGATGCGTTGTGTAGTGCATTAAGTAGTCCACGTTTTACAAGTTCTTCTTCGTCATCTATCCAACTGTGACTTAGGTTACTGTCACACGTTCTACACGCTAGATTGCAATAGTTGCCAAATGTCATTTCCATGTATTCTAGTTTTGGATTGTTTAAGTCTGGCGGAGTGAAGTCACGGCCAGTTTCAACATGCCAAGTTTGTATTTCTCTCTCTCGGAAACTTTGAAAGCCATGTTCTTCTGCATGATAACAAGTAGCACACCCATCGACTTTCTCGCCTTTCAACATCTTTTGTTGTATGTCTTTTATGAATGGATGATGTAAGTGGTCACCTAGATTTTTATAATCTTTGATATTAGGTAGACTCATTTTCTCTGTAGTTTTACGATATATACAACATACACTTGCCATATTAGTGGGATGTACGTATAAGTGATTAAACGGAAGTGGACAATATGTCTTAGATATGATTTCTTTTTGTTTCATTGGTTCAGTTTCACTCATTATATTACACTCATATTTAGTTCTCTTGGCAAGAATGCATCCGTATCTATTATATCTTTTATAAGTTTAAACATATTTTCGTTCTGTTCTTTCGAAAAATGATTACTATGTGGTATCATAGGAGTGTGAAGTTCTGCAAACTCATACAGAGGTTTTGTACCATATGGTCCGCTTGTAATTTGATAGTCTTCTTGTAATATGTCACCTGGCTTTTCTAGTACGTCACTTGATGTTGAATTGTAGAAACAAGGAAACCATATACATTTTTTCTTCTTTTTTAATAACAATTGGTCCATCTGTGTTATAATTCCTCGTTGTGCTACTCTATGAAAATCGTAGTTCATAAGATTCTTATAATACATTAGAGATGAGGATGTGACTTCTTTGCTGATGAAATAACGAGATTCTGGGTCTTCAGCGATAGTAATAGTCATGGGAATTTTACTAGAGTTTGCTAATCTTCGCGGTTCAGTTACACAGATTATTATATAGTCTGCATCATCTATGACTTCAAGTAATTTCTGAAATGCATGAAATAAACAATCTCCTCTAATACCTTTTTGAATAGCAGTGGCATTGTATTCTTCTAAGAGCATTGTAGTCCATGCGGGATAGTCAGAAATCATATCTGATGTCCTAGAAGTCCAGAATTCTAACTCTGGAAATTCTGAACAAAAACTATCGCCTACAAAGGCAATCTTAGAGCCCAAGGCGTTCAACTTCTCCACTCTCCCACAAGATTTCTCTATTTACTAAGTGAGCGGCTTCAACATCTGCTTTTGCTTGTCCTTCATAAGGAACTGCGTGATGAGTTTCAACCATAACTTCTGTATACAATCTGCCATCAGTCATTACAAAGTCACCCATAGTTCTACCATACTTACCGGCTTTATCTCTGCGAGTTCTAACTATACATTCTGAACCTTCTGGAATCAATGTATGTGCTTTAGCAGTGGCTGCCAATCCAAACATTTTTTCAATTTTGTCTCTAGTTCTCTTTTCAGGTGTATCAATGCCTGCTACACGAACTCTTTCTTTGCGTAACCAAATACCAAATCCTAAATCGATATCGATATCTACTGTATCTCCATCTACTATTCTCTGTATTACGCATCTGTATAAAAATGGGTCTTGAATATGTTGTTGCTCTGCCATTTTACTTCTCCTTATTCATTAATTTAACTAGTCTAGGTTTGAATAACTTCTGGTCACCCTTGGTTGTTTTTAGGACTGGCTGATTGTTGTCGTCTATGTCAAAGCCCGTTACTGTTGCTTTACGATTCTTAAACTTACCTACTAGTATCTCGTCACCGATTTCTATGTTAGGTAGTTGTAATATGTCTTTTATTTTCATTTGTCTTTTTTCTTGCCAAATTCACCAAGCATACCTTCATCAGCGATGTATTGTAGTCTATCTTTCCACAATACTTCTTGACCTTCTTCAGTACTTGAACACATTTTCATGTTATCAATGTAACTAGTCATAAAGTGGTCTGGTAATTCTTTACCAATTTCATAGAAAGAGAAACTTTCTCTGGCTGCAAATAACCAAAAACTATTTACACCGAAGTTCAAACTATCTGGTTCTTGTAAGTGGCAATATTTGCCATTGTCTAGTAACTTCACTAGTGTCCCAATATGAGCATATCTGTGTCTGTGTGTACCTGTAGGTGGCACTAAAGGCACAACATCTGTTTCATTCACAACACGGGTTAGTTTAACTCTGTCACGCATTACTCTATTGCCGTGTGAGTCTGTAACTTTAGGCTGACCGAAAGTGATACATTCTTTCACATTGAAATTTGCATGGTCGAGATACCAAGAAGTAACAAGAGCCGCGGCACCACCAAGACTATGTCCAGTAACTGTAACTGCATATTTCTCGTTAAGTCTGGATAATAAATCATCAGCAATCATTTCTGCTGTTCTATGAAATCCTGTGTGAATTTGAATGCCTAATCGCTTACTTTTATCTTTAAAGAAATTGATATCTTGCATTGCGTTGTGTGAATTAGATGTACCTCTTATTGACACATAGTTGTTCTTTGTGGTTTTATCAGTTAGTACAATATACTGTATTTCGTTTATTTCATTAATATAAACTGAAAAGTCTTTATCATAGATAGCATGTATTTTATCTTTAGAACTATATACATTTGCCGCCAAATCGGCATACCATCTCAAGTCTGCCCATCTGATTTTCTCGTTTGATTGAGTTTGTTTGAAGTTCTTTTCTAAGTTGTACTTTCTTACTATTGACCGTCTGACAACTACTGCGAGTTTGGCTAATAGCCACCCTTTGATTAACCACCTAAGTGTGAACGCTATAATGAATGACATATTGTATTTCCTTACGAATAATATTATATTCGTATTTATACAATTTAGTACTTCATGTCTTCATCTATAGCCATTTCACATGGTTTATTTTCTTTAACTAGATTAAAAAGTGTCTTTACACCAAAGCCAACTGCACCAACGGGACAAGTATCTTTGTCTGAACGATTCCAAGCCATACCAGCAATGTCTAAGTGCGCCCAAGGTATTGTTGGGTCAACAAATCTGTATAAAAATTCAGCGGCTGTTGTTGAACCACCATATGGTCCACCTATATTCTGCATATCAGCAATCTTACTATCTGTCATTTTATTCCAGTTTTCGCCCATTGGCATACGGAAGAAACCTTCACCTGATTGTTTACCAGCATCCATGATATGATTAGACCAATCTGTAGAGTTTGTAAATAATCCTGCCATTTCGTTTCCTAATGTGGCAACTATAGCACCAGTTAATGTTGCTAAGTCAACCATACAAGAAGGACTATATTCGTTTTGTATGTAAGTTAGAATATCTGCTAATACCAAGCGGCCTTCGGCGTCTGTGTTGAGGTTTTCGACTGTTAATCCACTTAATGATGTAACAACATCACCAGGTTTAATTGCTGTACCATCAGGCATATTCTCAACAAGCCCTACAATACCAACAACATTCTGCTTCAACTTATTTTTTGCGATGGCATGCATAGCACCTACAACTGCGGCACTACCGCCCATGTCGTATTTCATATCGCCCATGTTACGTCCTGGTTTAAGACTGATACCGCCAGTGTCAAATGTAACACCTTTACCTACTAGTGCAATTGGTGATTTACCAACCTTACCATTCATGTGTTCCATAACAACAACATAACTGTCTCTTGCTGAACCTTGACCAACACTCAATAATAGACTTAAGCCCATTTCTTCTAGTTGTGCTTGATGATATATTTTTACATTGACACCTAGTGGTGATAATGTATCATTAATTCTTTTGGCATACTCTGCTGGATATAAAACATTTCCTGGTTCTGAGACCAAGTCACGTGAGAAGTAAATACTTTCATGTAATGTATCAATCGTATCAATATCGTCAACATGAATTTCTGCGGATGAAGGTTTATCTTTAGTTTTGTATTTTGAAAATGAATATTTTGCCATCATTGCGCCGTCATAGACTTCTTTAGGCATTTCATCATCAAAGTAAACATGGTCTACTTGTTCTTTATATCTACTGTAATATTTTCCACCAATGTTTCTCCAATCATCATCTGATTGTTTGTCTGTCTTAACTACACATATCGCTCGTGTATTGACTTTAGATGGATATGTCATTTCAGTTTCTAAATTATCTTTAGTATCAACACTATTTGCCAAGCACATTGTATCTAATTGACCGTTTAGTTTCTTATCTAACGTCTTATACTCTGATGAGCCGTAAAGAAGAATTATTGCTGATTTTGATTCGTATGATTTATTCATTCCTTGTCTCCTCATCATTCCATTTTATATGTTTATGCACATTTCGATACTCATCTTTATATTCTGGATGAAATCCATAATACTCTGAACCTCTATGTCCTCTGTGTGCTAATCTGACACTACCAGGAAAACCTTCTACATCATCTTTATGTCTTGGTAAGAAATGAACGTGAGGCCACAAAACTGATTGTCCTGCTGGTTCTCTCATATTCATACCAAAATGATATCCGTCAATTTGTCCAGTTTTTACCAAATTTTCTCCGTAAGCAACTACTTCGCCTATTGTCTTCGTTATATATTCAATTGTATTTATTTTAGGAACGAATAATAGATGTCCTTCACATGCTGGCCACATGTCAGGATATACCTTGTAAAATTCTCCATCGATAAGAACTTCTTGTTCGTTTACTTCAAATGGTGTATCACTAAAGTTCTCAATCATTTCCAAACATCCAATACTGGGAGAACTCTACTTACGATACTTGCGGCTTTCTTACTCGCATCATCTACAAACTCCTCAAATTCATATTGTGATTCAGCACCAGCCAAATCACTTAATACTCTTACAACCACAAATGGTACATGCCATGAACAACATACCTGTGCAATTGCACCGCCTTCCATTTCAATTGCATCTGCACCAAACTGTCCACGAAACATTTTTCTTGTACTTTCACAAGACAAGTAAGTATCGCCTGTAAGAATACGACCAAACTTTGGTTCTAGTCCTATGACATTAATTAGTGCATTTTTTAATCTCTCTGGCATACGATATGCTATGTCATCATCTGTATCGTCTAATGCTGGAAAACTACCAGGAATAGAACTAATTAACTGACCATTTACAATTGCACCGTAGTCATGTTGAATAAGTTCGTCAGCAATAAGAATATCACCTTGTTTCAACTCTGGATTTATACCACCAGCAACACCACTAAATGCTATACTATCACAACCAAAGTGACCTAGTAACAAACCTGTTGTTAGTGCGGCGTTTACTTTACCTATTCCACACTCTGCGGCAATTACATCTATACCATTAATCTTACCAAATTTAAAAATCTTATTTACAATTATTTCTGTCTTTGGTTCAGCATCCCACTCTAACCTTGAATATTCTTCTGGTATTGCTGAAATTATTCCTACTGCCATGTGATTCCTTCTTTCAATATAAACACTTATTATAACACATCGAATACGAATAGTAAAGAGTTTCTAGGTATATTTAGTATAATTTTAAAACATTCCATCAAATATAAAGTAGTCTACTGCGAATGTCATTTCTGCTCCAATGAATACTGCTAGATAATAATTATTTAATCTATCCCATAGAATTTTAATTATCCACCAGGCTATTCCAACTCGTAGTGTATACATGATATCTGATTGTACTATTTCCATAATGCTTGGAAACGACTGTGCTGAAAATAAATATGCAAATAATCCAAAGTCGTATGCAAAACTAACCTGCGACATTATTAATACTGCAAACCCATAGGGCATATACTTGTTAAAGAACTTTACAATATGTGCTGATACAAGTAATCGGTATGCTACATATGTAATGTTTATGAATAATAAACTCATAGAGCGCCTTTATAACTACTTGCTAGTTTTATTGTTTTGTCTAGGTCAGACTTTGTTTGTGATATATATTTCTCATTTGCATCATTAGATAGTATATCTAATAATTTGATATTATCTGGTGTTATTTCTATTGGGTATAAACCTAATTCTTTTTCTAACCACTGTAAGTAAGTCAACTCGTATAAGTATAACATTTCTTGGCTAGCAAAAATAGTTTTATAATTGAAAATTACACTATCTATTTGTGACAAGAATTCAGGTGTAGTGTGTTTACCTCTTACACGTTCTTGTTGTAATTTCATAATATTTCTGTCTCTACCAATTATTAGAAACTGAATGTTAGCAAATTTCTTTGCTTCATCTATGAACTCATTATATTGTGGAATAGTTTCTACACCATCATCGAAATATGGACAACTGATGCTTGTAATGAAATAGTTACTCTGTTTCCAATCAAAGTCATTTAGTTTTGATGGGTCTTTCCAGTATTCTGCAAAGGGTTCTAAATCGTGACCTTCCCAATACTTTTCTTGTAGACTGGGCCAGACAAATATATTCTTATTTTGTCCTAACGCTTTGCTGAACAAGTGATTACCTGAACCTTGCGGGCCGGTCATAATCGTTAAAGTGGGGTTCATTTATATCTTCCAGACAACATCTCTGGAACCGTTTGCAATAATCTCTCTTGTCAAATCAGATTTTAACCCTGTAATTTGTAATGCAGGTCTTGGATAATTACTCGCATTTGCAGTTGCGTGTGGTACGTTAGCCCAATCAAATATATGGGCTTCTCCTGCTTTCCATCTTTCATAGATATGATTGCCATACATATAAAACTGTCCTGGTCTCCAATCTTCTAAAAAGAATGTAATACGACATACTTGTTCTGGGTCTTCTGGACATATATCCCATAGTTTATCAATATGTTTATTAAACATTTGACCTGGTAACTGAACATGACTGCGAAATTTAAAATTAACTCCTACTTCTCCTAGTACACCAAATGAATCTTTCATTTTAGTAATTACTGGATAGTCTGCTAAATCGTCAGTCATGTTAGTCAACATAAGGTTCTTAGGGTCTCCACCGCCTTGAGCGATGTCATACTCTTCTTGTTCTAACATAGGTGATACTTCGTTCTTATAAGAAAATTTACGAGTTTCCCAATTAATCGCTTTTTTCGATTCTTTAATTAGTCTCTCGTTTTCTTCTTGCCAATCACCTTCAAATCGACCTAATACTTTAAACCATTCACCTTCTTGGTCTTGTATAGTATCATCAAAATGATATTCACTGTGTGCTACTGTCCAATCCCAATTCGATTTGAATTTAGATGGGTCTTCTAAAGTCTTATGCCAATCTGTGTTGTGTATCATGTGTAGTCCAATCCTTTATCTTTTCTTACCAGACTATTTATGAATATACCCACAGCAATGATAATACATACAAGGAATATAGGGTGATTGTAAATGTTGAATAAATCAAACCATCTAAAATCTGCCATAGAACTAAATCCTGGTTTCCATTGTTTGTAACCATATAACTGTAGTGTGCCCCAAAAGTATTCATCAATTTTGAATGCTACAACATACGCAACTAGAATTGCTGGTCTACTAATATTATATGTTTTACATACAACACCGATAGCACTTAAGATAGCCAGTAAGGCTAAGTCTTCCCAACCACCTGTGTATTGCATATTAGCGTAAACAATCACTGCTAAAATAAATGTAGCATATATCCAAAAAGGAACTTCTAATATTTTAAGAATCCATTTATATAAGAATATACTTAAGAGTGCTACACCGATAGTTCCAAATATATAACCAAATGCTAAACTATTTGTGAACTGTAAATCATCTAGTAGACTAGGTGTGCCAATCTCCATACCGAAGTACATACAGATTGCCATAACCATAGCCGCAAATGGTGCCGCTGGAATACCGAACAAACAAGCAGGTATCATACTAGATACTTTCTGTGCGTTGTTGGCACCTTCACAACCCAGTAACCCAACAGGATTACCTTCACCAAATGGAACTTCTTGGTCTTTATCTTTGTGTGCGGCTTTCGTGGCACCGTATGCCAAGAAGTCGCCTACTGCTCCGCCTACACCTGGCAATAAACCAGTAACGAAGCCAATCAGTCCACCACGTATCATATCTTTCCAGTTTTTACGAACATCACCAAAACCTTGTTTCAGTCCTGTCCAATAATTTCCTTCTAACGGTGGTGCCGCTGATTTTAATTTCTTTCTAAATCCGTCTAATAATTCAGGAACTCCGAATAAGCCTGATAATAGAACTACCATGCCAATTCCATTTTGTAAATATTCCCAACCGAATGTCAATCTAGGATTACTTACAACATCTTCTCCTACCATACCTACTGCTAATCCAAATATGATTGCACAGATACTTAAGAAAACATTTTTACTTGCAACAAAGCCTACGCAGGCTAGTGCCATTGTCATAAAGCCCAGAAATTCTGGACGTCCAAATAATACAATAATCTTCCCGTAATAAGGAAGTAAAAAGAAAGTCAGTGCCGCAAATACAACACCATTAAATGTCGAGTCTGCAATAGCAATTCCCATTGCCCTCGCCGCTTGACCTTTCTTTGCCATAGGATAACCGTCAATAACACATGCCGCAGTGGTACTTGCGCCTGGAATACCAGTAAGAATACTTGTATAACTATCTGCACTCGCACAACTTGCCACGATTGCAGTTAAAAAGACCAACCCCAAATAGGGGTCGGCCATAAAGTATGCTCCCATACTAAAGACAGTTATCAGAGCGGTAGTTACACCTGCGATAGGTATAATACCAACTAGCATTCCATAACAAGTGCCAATTAATGCCCAGATAACATATTCCATAGTATTTTCCTTAGTCTAAAAGTTCAGGTTTGTAGATTGATGGGAAGCCATATGCTTCTTGGTTCCACTTAACCGCATCTCTTAGTGCTTTCTCTGTAATCAAAGATTTAAGAGCCGCTAATAGACTATCACCGTCTTGGATCCAAGGATAAACACCTGTCTTAGCATAAATTTCTGCACTTGCAACTGGGTCATTAATCATTTCAGTTACAGCCGCTTTTACTTTTGCCGCATTCGGGTTACCTTTGTTCATCCAAAGTGACTTTTGGATTGCATCACGCCAGTTACGAGTAAGTTTATATGCGTTATATAAATCTCCTGCTGGTGCTTCGCCCCATAATCTTTCATACACGTCTTCAAATTGTGTATTTGGAAAGTTAGGGTCATCCATTTGTACATTGTTTTCTAAATCTAAGATACCATGTGTGAACCATAGTTCGTTACCTTCGATACCTGTATAGAAACGTTTCCACGCCGCTGGTGATTCACGTGCGATATCAAATTCACCATTTTGGAAACCTAGACGCTTTTCACCGCCTGATACACCGTTAACCCATACAACACGTTCTCTCCAACATGCCAAGTAGGCATCGATTGAACCGTTTTCTTGTGGGCCACAAATTAACATTGCCGCCGCAGCCGCATCTGGTTCAAAACCTGAACCACCTGCAATTGTCCAAGTGCCTGATTTTTCGTCTTTGCCTTCTTGCTTACCAAGAACGATATCATTATTCATTGAACCAATTAATTCATAATCGTAATAATCATATCTAACTTTATCTAGTAAGTATGATACACCGTTACCACCATGTGCAACCATGATTGTTTTGTCGTCAAAACGTAGGCTGTCGTGGAACTTGTTAAATCCAGGAATATCACGTGCGCCTGGAATATGACGAACTACTACTGGTTCACCTAGAAACTTTTCTAAGTTCTTAGCAATAATTTCACCCCATACTGAAGTACCTTTACCAGGTGCTTGTGGTACGATTAGGGTGTAATCAGCCATGGCTGATGTTGCAATACCTACTGATAGTACTGCTGAGATTAATAGTTTTTTAAACATTATTTACTCCGTTGTTAACCACATTAATAAAAACTTAAGTAGGCGTGGCTTATTACTTAAGTGATTTTAGAATAGGGTTTTGGAGATTTGTTGCACACTATTAGAGAGCAAACACCATTGTCCTATTCTATAATTTGAAAATAGATAAGACATGCTTACACTCTGTAATACATGCGGAAGTGCAACTCTGCACTAGTTTTTATTTATCTTATTAGTACGAACATAATAACAGAATTGACAAGGAATGTCAACATTTTTTTAATTATTTTTGAATTATTTTTGAATATGCTTCTTCGAAACCTTCTTCCCATTCTGATAATGGTGCTCCGTCACAGCCTGCTCTCCATACACGTTTAAAGTATCCTTCGGCACAAGATAGCACTGTCGATTCCGACGTGTTAAAGTGTCCTTTGACCATCCAAAACATTCTGTACGCTTCTTTATGTGACATACGTATATTTACTCAATATACTAATCGTTAGCGTAAACATGAGTTATTTTTAGTTAATTTTGGTATAGTTGGTCGTAACACTCTTGGAGATAGTTAGGATTATCACAAGAAAAAGTGATTGAGTTGTCATCATTAATTACATAAGTGACGCCGAGTTGTTTTGCAAAACGCGGAAGCATTTCAAATAGAAATGTGTCTGCTTTTTCTGGTGTGTATGTGAAAGATGTTTCTTTTGTTTCTACAAAATCAGTCATTTATTTTATCCTTTGATTAATACAGAATCACTATACATCAGGTTCTAGGATTTGTCAACCGTTTTTTCGTAAAACAAAATAAAGCCTGTTATTGTCGTCTTGTCTCAATACTAACACATCACACTTAATATGTTGTGCAACATTTGATATAAAGACTGGGTCCCAGTCATAAAAGTTAATCCATTTTGCTTCTTTTTTATCGTGTTGAATTCCTGGATTAACTCTGAAATATAAGAAACCGCCTGGCTTGACCATATCAACTACATGCTCAAGTTCAGAAATTATCTTGTCACTACTACCAAAGTTGATACTACCTAGACAAATAGCAACATCATATTCAACATCTGTTTGATAGTCTAATACTTGAGACTTAATATCGGCTCTATCATTATATGGGTCGATGCCAACTAGATTTTTAATCTTTCCTTTGAACTCATTATAACCACAACCGATATCGATAACGTTAGTAGGCAACATATCATTCACTTCATCAATAATTGCAAGTCCGCTATATTTGAATTTCTTTGTTTCTGCTTGCCAAACTTTACCGAAATAATTTTTCAATACCGCTCTATCGATTTGTTCTGCTAGTGTATGAATTTCTGTAGAAACAATTTGTGTCAATTCAATGTCAAATACGCCATTTACAACTTGACAGAATGCATGTTTATCCTGTAATAGACTTGGATTGTATTTAAGAATTCTATCTAATTCGTTTAATATTTTTAAGTTCATTTATATATCTACTATATGTCAAAATCAATATCATAAGATATTGCTAAATGTGTTTTTGGATGTGAAGGTTGATGTACCTTGATATTTGAAACTTCTAAATTTGGTATATTTGATATCATTCTGTCTAAGTTAAACTTATCACCATTTTCTGGTTTGATAAATGTATCATAATTATCTAAGTATGATTTAAACCCATAAGACTCAATTAATGTTTCTAACTTATTGAACATGCCAGGAGCATGATGAAAATCACCTGCTATGATACATTTAGTATATTTAAGTTTGTTAAGAATAAACTCAATATCATCTAATGTATCTTTACCTACAATAGTCCCACCGTCTTGACCGTCAGGATAACATGGTAATATACTACAGAACACTACTTTGTCTATGCCAGTACATAACGCTTTAGAACCTTGAAACTTATTATTAGTTGCTCTAACTATGTCTTTGCTTGGCAAATTAAATGAAACACATGAGTCGAACTTTGACTTACCATGAAATCTTGCTACACCCACATACAAAGAATCTCTCATATTAGAAATACTTCGTTCTAAATGAATTTCTTTTATGTTTGGTCCAGATAACTCATTCGCAATTGGCAATCTTTGAAATAATGCGTAATCCACATCAGTTGTTACTTCATCAAAGTAATCACTACCGTGTAGAAAGTCATTAGTACAATATTGAAGTATGCGATGGCGCATAGTCAATTAAGTCGTTGGTTCTAAAGATACCGATAGAGGATAGTTAGCAACTCTGCTTGCCTTTACAGTCTCTTCAACTTTTTGTTCTGCGATTTCTAAGTTATACATTCCTACAATTGCCTTTTCGTCTACGTGTATCTTGTGTGCTAAGTCTGCCGATGTATCTTTATCATGGCTAAACAACGCCATAAGTATATCAATAACAAAGTCGAATGGAGTCTTATCATCATTGTGCATTACAACATAATATTGCTTCGGTTCGCCTATTGCTAATAACGAATTATTAGATGACTGTACTTTTTCTTTTTCGTTACTTTCAATCATTTATACTCTCCCTCATATACTATGTATTTATGCAAATTTCACGTGTCGGCTATTAAAAAAGAGACAAACATTTCTGTCTGTCTCCCTTAATTATAACTAAATTAGTAGTTAAAGTCAAGTAACTTTTTAGTTAATTTTGATAGACTTTGGTTTCTTTTCTTCTGGAACAATGCGTTCTAAAGAAATGTAAAGCATACCATTTTCCATCTTGGCTTCTACTACCTCAACGTATTCTGCTAATTTCCAAGTTCTTGTGAAACTTCTATTAGCGATACCTTTATGTAGATATTGAACTTCTTCTGACTCCACTTCTACTTTCTCACCTGTAATAGTAAGAATGCCTTCTTGTACATCGATTTTTAAATCGTCTCGTACAAAACCAGCGAGTGCTAGTGTGATTTGATATTTGTCATCACCAGAAGTCTCTACGTTGAAAGGGGGATACCCATTGTTTGCTCCAGCATTGAACGTTTGAAAGTCTTCGACCAGTCGGTCAAATCCTAGCATTGTTCTGTGAAAGTCAGGCAGGGTTAGTGTGGTTACGTGTCTTGTCATAATTTTTCTCCTTATATTAAGCAAGTTATTATTGTTTGAGACCCTATCGGCATCTCGGTAATATACTAAACACTATTGCTCAGTACACTCTTATTTAGTCTTTATAAACCAATTTTCTCGGAAAATAACACTAAATCCTTTGCGGGACCTACATCACAAGGTAAGCCTCCATGTTCTTCTATATACTCTTTTAGCACTGCTTTGTACCAATTCTGAGAGTTATGTTGTGCTTGTTTGTTGAAACGTGATATACCATGACTTGTTCCGTCCATGGTTAATAATGCTCTAGCGGACTCTTTCTGTAGAGTTCTTACATCTAGTGTTTCAAGTATTTCAATTGACATTAATACAATCTTTTCTTATGTAATTTATTCTTTGCTTGTTCACGTCTAGTTCGTTGCTTGGCTGCCGCTTTCATTTTCTTCTTCTTTTCAGTAGGCTTAATGAATGCTTGTCGTTCTCTAACTTCTTGTACTGTGCCTGCATCTGAACATTTTCTTTTCCAAAGTCTTAATGCTCTTTCAAAGTTATCATGTTGTACTTCTACGTGAGTTCCTATTGGTCTTTCTCTACCTGTTTTTACCTTTCTTGGTGTAAATTTAGCCATCTTTATATAGTAATCCTATTATTCTATTTCCGTTTAATGCTAAGTTTGAATCCCATCTAAAATTGACTAGATGTGTTTCAATTGCATTTTTAAAATGTTTAAATACTTCCGAACTATTTGAGTTTTCTCTACCTCGCATCTGAATAGTAATCTTAACTTTACATCCATTATCTAAAAACTCTTGTGCATGATTTAGTTTTATAAGTAAATCATGTTCGCCTATATTAGGCTTAAACTTAACTTCTTTAGTATCTATCCTTGAGGCTCTGGCTTTTTTAGCCATCTCCTTCTCGTTCTTTTGTATCTCGTATTTATACTTATTTAATTCGATTATTCTAGCAACTGGAGGGTCTGCTTTTTCTACAATCAATACTAAGTCTAATCCTTGAGATAAAGCAAGTTCTATTGCTTCTGACTTGTCCATTATTCCTAGTGGCTCTCTGTCTTTATCTATTACTCTTAATTTATCAAATGTTATCTGATTATTAGAAATTATATTAACTTTACTAGTCTTTTTGTAATAATTACCCATCTATGCCTTGTTCAGTCTCCTTGGACTCATCTTCTGCATATACTAAGATTGGTGTATCTACATCTGCATTAATAAATTCTTTAGTAATAATAACTTTCTCTAGTCCTTCTTTTGCCAATTTTGGAAGAGTAAACTGCACCTTGAGTAATGATTTCTCTATAACACTTCGTAGTCCTCTTGCACCTGTAGTATCTTCATGTGCAATTTTGGCTATGGCTGATAATGTATCATCACCCATTTCTAACTCTACGTTATCTAATGAGAATAGTTTCTTAAACTGTGCAACTATACTGTTCTTTGGCTCAACTAGAATTCTGACTAATTCTGCTTCTGTCAGGTCTTCAAGTCCCACAACGATTGGAAATCTACCCATAAATTCTGGAATTAGTCCATACTTAAGAAGGTCTTGTGTTCTAATTTCTCTGCTAGTTACACACTTACATGTGTCTACCTTGTGTGATGCACCAAAACCAATCCCAGGACTTGTGTTAACTCTATTTTCTACAATCTTATCTATACCTACAAATGCACCACCGACAATGAATAAGATTTTTCTAGTATCTACTTCAATCATTTCTTGGTTTGGATGTTTACGACCCCCGCCAGGTGGGACACGAACAACTGTTCCTTCAACGATTTTAAGTAGTGCTTGTTGTACACCTTCACCAGAAACGTCTTTTGTGATTGATAAGTTTTCACCTTTCTTGGCTTTCTTATCAATTTCATCAATGTAAACAATGCCACGTTCGGCTTTTTCAATATCAAAATCTGATGCAATTAACAAACGCTGTACTACATTCTCTACGTCTTCACCAACGTAACCACTTTCAGTAAGTGAGGTAGCATCAATTTGAGCAAATGGCACATCAAGGAATTTAGCAATAGTTTTACCTATCAAAGTTTTACCAGTACCACTTGGACCAAAGACTAGGATGTTAGACTTATCTAATTCTATATCTGTGTCAGTAGAATTGATACGTTTATAGTGGTTATACACTGCAACTGAAACGACTTCTTTTGCTTCATCTTGACCGATAACATGTTCATCTAAGTACTCTTTGATTTCTTCAGGAGTAACCGCTACTGGGTTATAATCAGGATTGTTTATATCATCTGATTTTACTTCGTGTATAATATTATGGCACAAGTCAATACATTCATTACAAATGTATTGATTAGGTCCTGCAATTAATGTTTTAATTTCGTTCTTTGGTTTACCACAAAACGAACATTTAAATTCTTTATTTTCTGCCAATATGTACCTACGCCTTTTTACTTTTTAGTATTAGTGTCAACATCATCTAACCAACCGTCTCGCTTGAACACTTCTGTATTTATCTTACGTTGGACTTCTTTCTTAACTTCTTCAACTTCTTCTGGAGTTAAGTCTTCTTCGATTTCGTCAACTTTTTCTATTCCCTCATCAATCTTAGCATCATCTAAGATTACACCAAAACTTTCTTCTTCAGGTTCTTCTGACGTGATTGTATCTTCTATTACTTCGTCATTAGTAATATTATCGCTTATTTTGGGTGAAATGTCAAGTGGTTTCTTTAATTTTTTTTTTTGAAAGTAAACTTGTCGAAGATTTCTTCCTGTCTGCCACCACTGTTTCTGTTTTGAAAACTATAGTTTGCCGCAATCAATAGTAATACTGCTAACGGGTCAAACACAAAGATGAATATAATGATAAGCCATCTAACTGCTTCATCAATCGTATCGCCATCTGTATTTTCATAAACCAGTTCTGCAATATACTTGATAGGTCCTACTTCAGTTTCTATTGCTCTAATCTCACGTTCTAATTCAAACTTCTGGTCAATCAATTCATCGACAGCATCATCATTTGCATTTATTTTCAACTGCAACTGCTCAACTTCTACTGAATTGTCAACTTGTGATACGTTCAATAATTCGTTACGTAATCTATCAAGGATAATTAAAGAACCTGCAACTTCTCTATCTGCTTTCTCACGCAATCTTTTGATTTCTTCTCTAGCGGAAGATATTACAGGAGACTCTACGCCTCTTGTATCTTCAATCTTTTCTAGTAAGTCCATCTTACGTTTATTCACAGATTGAGTATCAACACCTCTTAACTTGACTACCAGATTACTTAGTCTAATGCGTTCTTGTTTATATTGCTCTTCATACTCTTTACGAACATCTGCAATCTTCATTCCTAGTTCAGTCAATTTTAACGTGTTTGCTTCATTCCATTCTTTAAGAACTTCTGAGTTTCTCCAGAAACCCCAAGGAATACCAACTGCGTTTTGGGCTTTTCTAAGGTCTTCTTGTGTGCCAGACTTTGACATTTCTTTAAGTGTAGCAGTATCAGATTTAATTTTATCAATCTGGTCCTGGAATGGTGCTATCGCATAATCATAACTTGTTGTATCTTTGCCAACGTTAGTAATATCATTTTCATACTTCTTAGCCTGTTCTTCAAGTTTATCAAGTTCTTTATCTAGGCTATCCATTTGATTTAGATACGGAGCAATTTTATCATCATCTTTCGATAGTTCAGTAGTGATGATTAAATTCTGTTCATCAATAGAAGGTTGAATACGGACCATAACATTGTCCATTCTATTTTCTTCTGTATCAATTTGGTCTTGTACCTTTGAGGTATCTGTTTCGCCCTCGGAATCTAATTTTACAATCTTTAATTCAAGTCTATCATTTGTATTTTCGTATCTAGCCATATCTTGTACGATACGTTCAATACGAGCAGTGTTCTCTTCGCTGTCTGCGGCTTGTTCTAAATGTGCTTTTGATAGGAAACCGAAAATGCCCATTGAAGTGATGAACATCAATATCACTACTGCAATAGTAAGATATGATTTCAAAAGAAATGGTGCCCTTTTCCAGTTTCTATAAACCCAAGATGCTGAAACTAGTTTACCGACTTCTAATGCTACTGCCATAATGGCAACAGAAATTGCCGATGCAGTAAAGATAGCCATAAGACCAGCAACTGAAAAGTATGCGGCAATTGCCGCGATAGTGATAGCGGTTATAAATGTAATTATTGGAAATAACATAATAAATACCTCCTCTATAATGTAATAAAAAAGCCTCTAAAAAGAGGCTTTTGTTTCTCTCATATGTATTTATGAGATATTATAGAGAAATTACATCATCAGTTATAATAAGTGTGTACTTAATTCAATGATAACGTCATTCTGACTGGTACAATAGAACCTGTGCTGTACTGTCTTTTAGTAGTGAAAGTATGAATAAGTTCACCGTACAACTCGACAGATGTTTCATAACCAGATACCACTGATTCTCTCACTTGTACATATCTTACTTCACATTGTTCTACTTGTTTGTAGCCAACGATAACTTTTTTACCACCGTTGTTCTCACCTGCTTTCGCACCAAGAATAGCACCGAAGATAGTAGCGGCATCTTTACCAGAGCCTTTACCAACTTGATTACCTAGAATACCACCAATAAGTGCGCCTGCGATTGCATCACCGGCAGTGCCTTTAGTATTGCCGTAAACAGGAACTTCTATGATGTTACAAGATTGCGTTGGATTATTTCTAATTACTTCTTGCATGATAGGAGTACTTGATATAACAGTACCATCAATTGTTGCTGTTGAAGCCGAAGCCATTGCACTAACTGAAAACATACTCACTGCTAATGCAATTATAGTTACTATATTTTTCATTTTTACTTCCTTTAGTTGTTGATTCTTAATTATTATAGCACAAACTCCGCTTTTGTCAAGTTTTTGCCGTTTTTTTAAGTTTATATTCGAAATTTTGTGTGGTAGCGTTAATATTAATCAATTTTGCACCATTTCTGATGTGAAAATGGGTTGCCATAGGGGTTAATGGTGATAATGTGACTACTCTTTTGACATTTGTATTAGCAATCAAGTAATCCTTTAGTTTCGTCATAATCTCTTTACCAGCCCCTCTCTTGCGACTCCAGACCGTATATGCTACTGCTGTATTGAATTCTTCTTTGTAATGTGCATTTTGACTTATCAAGTCTAATTCTCTTTCTGATTCGGGTACATCATTACAATATGCTATACAAATGATACCTTCTATATTATTCTCGTATTTCAACCCATATATCTTGCGACCATAACTTGTTCTAAACTCTAAATCTAAACCTGGTCTTACTGGGTCTTCACTGACATCAATATCTGTTAGTTCTACAAGTTCAGTTCCCTTAACCCAATGAAAAAAGTCATCAAGTCGTGTCTTAAATGTTTTCATCAATGTATTGTATTCCTCTACTCTTTATCAAACTTATCTAATAATGGTGTTTTATCTTCTGTATAACCCTTTTTAGGATTATATTTGTCTGCATCTGGCAATGGGTCTATCTGTTCTACAATTACCGGCCATATCTGAGACATCTTGTCGTTTATATCCAAAAGACGTTGAGTAAACAATGGATTATTGTCGGCTATAATAGCATCTGCTGGACATTCTGGCTCACAAACTCCACAGTCAATACATTCATCTGGGTTTATTACTAGAAAGTCTTCGCCCTCGTAAAAACAATCCACTGGACACACTTCTACGCAATCCGTGTACTTACATTTAATACAATCTTGTGTTACTACATACGCCATCTCATCTATTCCTCATCTAAATACTTTCCTGTACTTTTCATCTCTCTTTTTCTATCTATCTCTACTCGGCTTCTAAATTTAGGAGTTCGAAGTGCTTTTGCAACAGGATTTCTTTTATTAATTTTTAATTTTTTCTTCTTACTCTTCTTCTTTGCCACGACTCTATTCCATAAATTACGCCAGTTAGATATATTATAACCCAAACTGGCGTAATTGTCAACTATTTTTAGAGTTTTAGCCTTTAGTTAGTACTTGATATGCACCGAAGGCAATAGCGGCATAAGCGGCTATATTTACCCAACTACCTAGAAAAAGAATCACTAAACCCACTGCGACCAAACCTAGTCCGCCGTGTGAGGCTTTTTCTTTTAATCTACTTGTTAAGAATTTCATATTTTACTCCTTTCTAATTGTATCTCTCATATATCTTTTTTTGTAGTAAATCTGTTACTACGAGATGTCCGTCTTCTGTCCAATGTCCACCATCAGCAATTCTTTTTGCATAATAGTAATCCTTTTTTCTACCCTCAGAAATTGCTTTAAGAGCCATGTATTCTATAAGGTTACGACTACCATTCATATCACGCATTGTTATATGATTAGTAAGTGGCGGAACTTCATTTATTACATTATCAATGTAAGACTTTACATAATCAAATTCTGGAAAATTAAACCTATCATCGTCATACATATCATCAAAGAAATGACCATCAATACTGTGTTGATGTTTTGGTCCTATATATCGTAAAGGATTATCTCTATTTATTAGATAGTCAGTATTATTAGCAATATCAAATGATATGTATGGGGTTTTATAAAAAGATAAAATGTGCTGTAATCTTCTTCTATATCCTATATGATTGTATATCTCTTGTATGGAATTATTCCACAAAGTATAATAGTCAGCAACATCTTTTGAATTAATACCGTAATTTATTAATGTGTCAACTTCGACTGCATGATGTGGTACTACATTTCGTTTGTGATACACTTTCTGTCCTGGCAGTTGAAAGAAATTCATCATTCTACCAGAACTAGTAAAATTAAACAACACAAATATCTTCATACCTGGATTGCTTCGTAAAAATGATTCTAATATTGTGAGAGAGTTTTCATTACACCCACCCATTATTCCAAAGTTCACGTTATATTTGAACTCCATTCTTTCAGTAAGACGGTTAGTAAAAGAAAGTTTATTACATGCTTTCTTCCATCGTCTACCAAAAGTTGGAGAATCTTCACCTGGAAGGTGTTTTGGGTCAGGAATAGTATCTTGCCCAAATGTAAAACTATCACCTAGACTGATTAATGTATATTCAGAAAAATTCATTATAGAGTATCAAATGTAATGCCATTTAGATGGTCACACTCATGTTGAAATGCTTGAGCCCATACTCCTACGAACATTGATGTTTTTCTTTCTCCTGCTAAATTTGTAAATGTACCCAATATCTTATTAGGTCTAGTGATTTTTAATTCTAATCCAGGAAAACTAACACATCCTTCTAAGAATTCTTCATCTTCACTATCTTCTGCTTCTTCCCACGTTGGATTTGAACAAACAACATAACCATTGTCTTTATGACCAATTATCATCAATGCTGTATTCTCACCGACTTGTGGTGCGGCAAGTCCAATTGCATCATGCTCTTGCATTACTAAAATCATATCATATGCCATTTTTTCAGAATGTTCTGAAATGATATGTTCATCGCAGACAGTCTTTAATATCTTATTTGTTTTATCTACTAATTTCATTATAATTCCTTGTTATTCCTTAACTATATATTTTATTTATTCACTTCTTCATACATTGGCAATGCTAATGATTTCATAAGTTTCATATTTTTATCATTATAATCAAAGAACTCTTGTAGAATTCTTTCTTTGTGTTCTTCAAAGTATTCTAAATTAAGAAAGAAGTCATACAACCGCTGTATCTCATTGCTATCGTTATCTATGAATATCTTTCTATAGTCAAATATTTCATGTGATAATTCTTCTGTCCATTTTGACACACCCCATGTTGGGTCATGGTCTTTATCTATATCTGAACTTAGTATTTTATTCAAATACTCAGATGTAACTGTTACGCCACGCTTTATTTCTAATAAAGTATCTATATATTTGCTTGAAGCGATATCGCATCTAAGATATCCGTGTACAAAATTATCAGGCAATATAAGTCCTGGTGTTTCTACGTATGTATGCTGATGTGAAATACTAAGAATATTCCAACCTTTTTGTTCACAAACTTTCCAATAATACAATTTGCAATCTACGAAATACTGCTGAACATCTTCTATCAGGTCTAGTACATATTCAGATAGTACAACTGACTTTCCTGATAATCTACCCCAATCTTCCCAGTTCCAAAAAGCAGAATAAGCCATACACCATTCGTCTTTCCACATAATATCAAGTTTTTCAATTACTTGTCGTCTATTGTGTTCCATTCGCTGTGCTATTTCTTTTGCATTAGCAGAATTCAGTAATGTTTCAGGTTTATTATCTTTGCACCAGTAATGTAATTCCATTAATTTTGGTTTAATTACACTTGTCTTTTGTAATAGTTCTTCATCGTCACATTTCATCTTCCAGAGTTCATGTCTATTTTCAAAATGATTTCCTATTTTAGTTCTTGGAATAGTATATTCATTGACTTTTTTATTTGGTTCTCTGTCAATTCTCTTATCTACGACTCCTGCCCACATACATTGTTTAGCAATGTAATTACTTGCCGCTCCGGCTTTACTTGAAAATTGTACAATACTTATCATTTCTTAAATATAGTCTTAAACATCTCATTTAGTCCAGGAACTATTAAAGTATCTGGAGACCATTGTAGTAGATTTTTAGTCTTGCTAATATCTGCTAATGTTTCTGGTGCATATCCTTTTGGTTTTTCTACGTTAATTGCTTCTAATTCTGGTGCATATTCTCTTAATATATCAACAACTGCATTAACTGATATATTGTTACCAGTTCCTACATTGAATGTATCGTTCTTAACTTTACTTTCTATGCTGGCAATAAGTGCTGATGCTACGTCAGAAATATGTATGTAATCTCTTCTCATTTCTCCATCACCATGGATAGTGACTGGTTTACCTTCTTTAACAAGTTGGGCAAACTTTCCAAACATAAGAGAAGTAGGTTGATTTTTAGAGTATACTGTAAAGAAACGCATAATGTTATAGTTCAAATCAAACATAATTTTGTATTGCTTACATAGATGTTCGCCAAATAACTTTGACATTGCGTAATAATTTAGTGGGTCTGGTTTATGAGTTGGTTTGTTAGGTGCAACATTGTTTCCATATACTGAACTAGAACCCGCATACACAAATTTTCTAATACCTACCGCACTTGCGGCTGTTAAGATGTTTCTTGTACCCGTTACATTTGCATCAAAGTATGCATCTGGATTAATAAAACTCTCTGGTATTCTGGCTTTGGCTGCCAAATGAATAACATAATCTTGACCAGCACATGCCATAACACATCTTGCAGGACTTGACAAATCACCTTGAATATATTTCACATGGTCTAGACCGATTGGTTTTTCTTGTTTATCCAAGATGGTTATTTCATAACCTTTATTGTGTAACTGTTGTACTAATTCAGTTCCTATAAATCCCGCTCCGCCAGTGACAAGCACTTTGCCATTTGTTTGCATGTATTCTCCTATTTAATACTTAAGAATTCTCTTGGTATTTTTTTTAATCTATAAGTAGCATTATCTATCATACTAAATGCTAATGTGCCAGAAACGGCTAATTCGCCTTCCGCTTCATCTTGTGTTCTATTGTATAAATCAACATCAATTGTAATCTTACCAGGAGTAACACTGATACATTCAGCATATGCCGAAACAAAACCATATTGTAAAACTCTCTGATGATACTTTACATCGGCAGTATGTGTTGCTACGGAGACACCTTTGATTTTGTTGGTAATGTTTTCATTAATCCAAACAAGTGCCGCTCTATCTAGTACATCAAACAACCATGCACCCGTTACGCTTCCATGCATATTCAATGGAACATCTGCCGCATGAAGTTGATAAGTCAACTCTTTCATTAGATAGGCTCTGGCGGTTCAATAATATCACCACCTTCGAAAAGAAATTCATCTCTTCGTTCTGCTAGAAACTCTCTAGCCTGTGGGTCCATCATGTTTAATTGATTTTCGTTGATAAACATAGTCTGCATCTCAAGCCATTCAAACCATGCTTGTGCTGAGATTTCATTTAAGATTTTTTCACCTGCTTCGCCAGGAAAAGGTGCAGTTGTTAGGGCAGGCAATTCTTTGCCATATTTTGTACAATAAACCATACTCATTCAGTATTCTCCATAATAATCATCTAATAAGTATAACACACTTTTAATCATTATGCAATAGCAAATTACTAAAAATATGACTGTATTCCGCCCTCTCTTACTGTATCAACTGTTAAACAGTGTAATCCACCATCCCAAAAGTTTCTGTGTCTAAATCTACAATAGATTGGTTCTATTCCGTGTTTTTTCAGTGCGTTATGTACTTCTGGTTGATAGTTCAAACTTAATATCGTTTCTGGATTTACAGATAACATATTTACTTCAAATATGCTTTCTTCTGCATAACCTACCCAATTAGTTAACCAATTGTCTACAAAATCTACAAGTTCAGGATTAGATTTTGCTTCTGGTGTCCACCATCTTCCCTGTGTGATATGTTTCTCATCAGCCCAACTTCCAAACTCACTTTTTGTCTGATTTGGATGTTCTATTCTCAATACATCCCATCCAGGCAATGTATGTTTAAAGTCTTCTGGTCCCATCCAATCACCACATATAACAAGTCCAGGTTTTGGTAAATTCATTGAACCATCTGTGTGTCCACCAACTGCAATATTTGCCGCTGTGAATTGTGGATATCTTTTCAATATTACATCAGATAGATTTGCCCAATCTTGTTGGTCTACAACAAGTCTGTCGCCAACCCTATGTATGAGTGGTGCCCAAAACTGGAATGATGCATCAAATCTTCTTTGTTCAGTAGCATCTTTTATTAAATGAGGTGTAGGATTTAATGGTCCTTTTAATACTTTACCTTGTCTGTATAAATTCCATTCTTTTTGACTAAACAAATCTAAGTGGTCAGGATTAAATATCTCACCATCCTCTATAACATTGTCTAATAGATTACTAGTAAACAAACATTTATTACCAAGAGTTATAATATCATCACGTGGAGTAAGACAAGGTTTAGGAAAACCGTGAACTTTACCGTCTCTATATGCACCTTGCATACCTAGTTCAGCGGCTTCGTTTATCGTCTTTGGGCTTTCATGTCGCACTAAAGGAAAATTAGTCATGCCATATTCTGGCATACGAACTACTTCTACCCCTAAACCCTCAAGTGTATTTTGAATATTTTGTAAATCTTCTCTTGTTTCATATAGTAGACGTTGTAATAAGTCTCTGAGTTTTGTGTCTTTCACATCCTCGAAGAACTCAGGTGGGAAACAATTACCAAGAACTACTTGCTTTAACGGATCCCATCCATTCCATGCGTTTACTTCATTTACCTTGTACTTTTTCGAATCCATCTATTCTCCACCTATTATCTATCCATGAAACGGGTGTCATAATTTCTAACCCATCCATGTTGTTTTTATATGCATCTGCACCACCAACATAAAGATATTTAAAACCTAATTCTTTGTACATAGCACATTCATTTCTTAAACTTGCAAGACCTAAAAACATCTTTGGTTTATTATAATCCCATGCGAATTGCAAACACTCTGCATTCTCATCATTATATCTTGTTATAAGAGAAAATGCAACTAGTACATCTCCGTCATAATATCCTATAACATCATTATCATAGTATTCAGAATCAAATATAGGCATAACACTACTAAAATTATGATGCCTACAATATGTAAAGTAAATCTCATCTAGTTCTTTAGGAACTGGATTAAGAAGTATTTGATAATTATCTATTTTACTATAGTTTGTTTTTTCTAAATTAATCCTCGCATATGAATAACTCATCACTCTCTCCAGTTGACGACATCATCTAAGTTTTCTTTACTCCATGTATCATAGTATCCTTTTTTCTTAAGTATTGTACTTGCTTCGTTTACTTTACTCAATCTTTGTACTAAGACTATGATACATTCACCAAAGTTCATATGTACACCATTCACAAATTCTTCATCATTAGGATGGTCTTCTAAAGCAACAATATCTTGTTTCATTGCTATTTCATTAAACTCATCAACTATATGGGAAAGATGTTCTGGTGTGTAATTATCTGTAGATGTGTGTACGATTACAACTTGGACATCATCTGTCCAATTATTTAATAAATCATGTAGTTCTGAACGAATATGGTTAGTCTCAATATAATCAACAATTGCCGCTCTTGCATAAGGACAAGGCGGGAATCCATTTAATAATGGATTAGGTTTGGTGACAAAATCATCCAACCATTTTTGTATAGCATCTTTCATGCTACTATTTATATTATAAATCTTCTATCTTTGGAGAAGAAGTATAGAACATTTTGCCAATGTTTCCATTAAATGTATAATGACCAACATGGTCTAGTTTTACAAGTGGGTCTAACCAAACTTCACCACCCAATGCTTGCCATCTTCTACAAAATGCATAGTCTTCACTTAAGTATCTCTTTGTACCTTCTTCATGCATACAATCAAAGAATAGGTATGTCCATTTAGCAAATTCTTCTTCAAAGTGTAAATCATTATTGAAGTGCATTTCAGGATATGCTTCTACCATTTTTTCTATAACACTTCGTTTAATAAGCATGAAGCCTGTTGCGGCATCTTTAAGCCGTACTACTCCATCTTCGATATGCAATTTGCGTGTATCAGTTTCTTCGTTATAATCCCAGTCAGGATTTATGGCATAATTTGCCGCACAATCTTTGAGTGTTCCTATATCTAATCCTCTTTCTGATGCGTCTTTAATAGATTCCCAGTCTAATTGTTTTTTCGGATATGCACCAACAATAATGTCTTTATCATGTTGTAACATATGCAATATATCCATAGCATCGAAATTAATATCTGCATCGATAAACATCATATGTGTTGCTTCTGGATTAGCCATGAAGTATGCAACCATATGACATCTTGCACGTGATATTAAACTCTCATTTGCTGAGGTAGTTAATGTATATGGAATATCATATTTTGTGAACATCATGTGACCTTTAGTCCATGACCTAAAATATGGTTCTGAAATTTGTCCAGCGTAACAGGGTGTACAATAATGAACGTGTGTCTTTTTGATAAAATTTAAGTCAATATCTTTTCTATATTCAGCCAACTTATCTACTATTACCATCGCTTACCTATTTTTCTTGTTGATTTTGTGCATTCTTCAATCGTCTTTGATTTTGCATCCATTTTTTCGCATGAGGATTTGAAGGTGGTCGATTTAGAAATGCAGTAACATTCTTCTGAACTTTGTCAAAGTTTTTCTTTCTTTCTGGGTCTTCTAATCCACCGTTGTTGTCAACGATTTGAAACTTTCCTTTACCAAACAACTGTTGAAACTTCATCATATTGTTTTGAACCTCGTTCCACATTCTTTCGACTTCTTCTGGCTTTAGAGTTCTTTTTCTATTCAAGTTTCTTTCTTGTGCAATGTCTAAACTTGTATTCACAAAAACCATCATACATGAATAGCCCATTTGTGTTAGTTTTTCTACGGATGTTGATATCTTATTAACATCTCTTCCTGTTCCGTCAATAATAACACCTAATCTGCCATCTAAGTACATCTGCTCTCTTTTAGCAGTAACTTCTTTTGCTTTACCACGAATTTCTTGGCCTTGGTCAGAATAGATAACATCTGGGTCACCATAATCTAATCCTGCTTTTTTCATCTTGTATTCGTAGACATCATCTGAGTTGATAGGTCTTAGACCACCACCTTTTAGAATAGGCGAACCTGCGATACGACTTTTGCCACTTCCTGGTCCACCAGCCATAAACACTGCTTTAAAGATATGAGGGTCATCGACACCTTCTTCAATACTACCAATTATTTCATTTACTCTCATAATATATTCCTAAAATTACAACTTTGTAGTATTTATCTTAAAGTTTGTGATTATCTTACTGAATATTATAACATTAATACAACTGACTGTCAATACTATTCCATTCGGTTTCTACTGCATTTTTAGAAGAAACTGCATTATTATATGTACGAGTTTGTGCTGGTCTGATACGAGCATTATATTGAAGTCTAAGTTTTGCTTCTGTTACTTTATTTGGTATACCACCATCAGTCCAGTATTTGAATGCTTCCGCATATTGATTTGTTAAATTTTCTACTCTTACTTGGTTATCGTATTGAATATCAAGTAATTGTTTCAACCTACTCTTTAGTGAAGTTTTGTTTGTAAAATTCTTAGTATCCAAAGCAAAACGCATCTTACTCATTAATGCCCTTGAATCTCTTGTATAGTCTAATTGTTTTGGTTGCCATTCTCTTACCATTGCTCGAACTTGTAGTGAAACTACTTCTCGGCTCTTCATTGCTTCTGATTCTCTTTCTTCAACTGTTGCCTGTCTTGTTGCACCAATACGCTTCATAAATTCGTCCATAGTTTCGCCGGCTTTTCTTGTTGGCATTAATTCTTCATCAAAACTACTAGATGATGTTGCTTCTCCTGTAGTTGTGTATGTAGTATTAGACGATGGTCTTGATTTTGGACGGACAGATGTTGTTTCTGCTGAAGAATGTAATACAGAATCATTTGTAGTATATTCTTTTGCCGCATCTGTAAATGGTGATTGAGGTACACCAGCCTTTAACAATGCTTCGGCTTTTGCCGCTGTAAGTTTCTTTGTCACTTCATCTGGATTTGCTCTATCATCTAAAGTTGTTGGTATATTATGAGGATTGCCATGTCCTAATGGTTGATTTAGTTGAGCAATTGCACCTTGCATGGCAGGTGAACCTGTGTTTTTCAATACATTTTGTTTACAAGGGTCAGTTGCCGCACTTCCAATAAGTAATGCTAATGCTTTTCTTATAAGAGAGGCAGCCATATCGGCAAGAGAAGCAATCTCTGAAGCGATTTGTGTAGTGATATCGCCAATTGCATTAATAATTTTTCCAACTAGAGGTGATAATTGTTGTAAAATCGTTGCTATTCCACCAGCAATCAATCCAACTACTCCTGCAATTCCAGTCGCAACAATGCCGCCAGCAGATGTTAATGCTGAAAGGATACTTGATAATATTGCTGGAATACCTGTTGCATTTACCAAAGAAATTATATCACCAATTCCTGTTTCAATAAAATCTAAAGTACCATTAAATATACCACTTAATATTCCCATTATTTGATTGAAGAATCCACATGGGTCGCCTTGTTCACCAAACTGTGCATTCATACTAGATAAAGAATTTGCATCTTCTAATGTTTTTGGCAAGTTTGCTGTTTGATTATTCGTGTGATTACTTAATGATGAATACATCGTAGTACCCAACGCAGTTAATCCTGCAATTTTTATAATATTCTCTAAGTCTACACCTGTTGCTGATAAAACTCCTGCAACAACTAGTGCCCTATTGGCATCGCTATATCCACTAAAACCACCAGCAAGTAATCCTGCATTGATAGAACCTTGTGATGTGCCTAAGTTAGAAAACAGTGAACTTCCATAAGTTGACCTAGCCGCATAAGGATTAGTAAATGTATTAGCATCAATTTCATCTGCTATTGTGTTTAATGCTTTTTGTCTATTATACTGATGTTGCCTTGCTTCTAACTGTGCCATTTCTAATGGTGTTAGATTTGAGGCGTTTACTGCTTCAGAATATTGTTTCGGTGTCAGATTTGTATTAGAAAATGAAAATGCTCCGCCACCATTCGCTACAAATAATTGATATAGTCTTTCGATTTCTGCTTCACTAGCCATTATTACATTCCTCTTTTAAACCAATCACTTTCTTCTGTTCTACGTGTAGTAAGTCCAGGAAGAGATTGTAATACGCCATTTACTGTTGCTTTATCATATAGTAACATAGAATCTGCGATTTCGGCATCTGTACGAGTTCCGCCATTAGTTACTTGGTTAAGTGTACCTGTACCTAAATTAAATACGAAACTAGTAAGAGCATCAATTTGGTCAGGAGACCAATTGCGATTATTATTAGCAGAATAGGTAGCAACAAAATTTCTACGTTGTGTTAGGTCTTCGTTTAATCTACGTACTGCTTCTTCTTCTGATATACTTTCTGTAGAACTTAATGCTTCTGTTCCATAACCATTAGTATATTGTTTGTGGTCCCAGAATGCATTTGGACTAAACTGTTCTTTAGACTTTATGTAATCAGTTAAATCATTAGGAACACTTGAGAACGCTTGTGCCGGTGGATGATGGTTTATAACTCTTGCTTCTACACCTGGTGTACCGCCACCATTAATATAAACTTTATCTGAACCTGATGTAATTATAACGCCACAAGAATGAGAATCTCCTACTCTTCCTGCAGGGCTGGAGTTTATATAAACGTTTGATGAACCTTGTACTAATTGAGTAACGTGTGGAACACAACCTACTCTTGGTTTTGGAACACCGTGTGGTTCAGTTTGGTCAGTAACTCGATATGCTTGTAGATTTTGAATGATAACGTCAGAACTACCGGCACCACATCTTTCTTCGCCACAAGGATTGTGGGCAGAAATAGGGTCAGTTGTTCTAGCGGCCTGTGGCATTATGTTATCAAGCCCCCTTTGTCAGGAGTTATGATTGTAGATGTTGCTTGAGTATATGAATCAGCCGTATCTTTTCTAGTCTTTAATACTGAAATAATCTTATTTGACTTAAAGTGAACTTCTTTCTCACTATCACCAGTTACAGTGAATGTTTGAAATGCCGCACCTTTTGGTCCCATTGCGATAGTCAATGGTTTAGTAATAACAGTTGAAGTCGTATCTTCAGACACGAATTTACCTAAAATTTCTTGTCCTGTTTGTAAGTATAAAGTTACAATGTCACCGCTTTGATATGTATTTTCTTTTAGCATTTTGTTTGTCCGTTGTTGTTATATGTATTTATTTAGTCAGAAACTTCGCACTTAATCATTTTCTATTCTTAAGGTGCGGTTCTATGTCATTATACACAGTTCGTTCCATAATGTCAATATCGTTCTTAATATCTTCATATTTTTCGACTTTGCCATTTAATCTGTTCAGAACATAACCGTCCATATGGGCAACTAAGTATATTTCACCGCCTTCCGTAAGGTCTAATATTAGCCATATTTCTGGGTTATGTTCTGGGTAGGAGTGGTATAGAGTATAGAAACATCCTAATCCATTACCACTATTCGTATAGAATTCTTCGCTGATGTATTCCCATACATCTGGCCAAGTCTTCACATCATCGTAATTAAATCCATTGCTATGATAAGGAAAGGCTTTCCACCAATTAACGATTTCTTGTAGAGTTGATTGTGTTAATTCTTCTTGTAGTTTTAATCGTAATTGTCGCCATTCATAAAGCAATATTGCTTTATCTCGCATTTACATCGTCCATCTTTTTACTGTATAACTAATCTCAGTGAAATTACTTGCATCTTGTGTGTAATTTATTTCTAAATCATCACCATTGATTACTGTCTGAAATTCGATATTTGAAAATTCATCGTCTTCCTGTACAATAGTATCGGTGTTTATGTCTTGCCATATCTCTGTGTTTTCATCAGTTATATTTACTTTAGCAATACCTTGAGGCACGCCATTAATAACTCTGATTGTTCCAACACGAACAAACATATTTGAGCCGTCTGATTGTTTCAAAGAATAATCAATGAAGAAAGATGTGCAATCTGCTTTCTTATATTTTAAGAATGTACCAATTTGTTTTACAGTACCAGTTCCAACTGGAGTTGTTGCGTTTGCATAAAATCTAGTACCAACAGTACTGTCTGTTGCACCGTTTAATGTAAAGTTTGTTGTTCCTGCTACCACGATTTCATACTGCTTTCCTTCTAAACAAGAAGTTGCATTAATTGTAGTATCAACGACATTTAACGTTTTCTTATATAAATCTGAACGCAATCCTGTTGCGGATGAATAAGACTTTAAATGTTGATTAGTAAATAATTGATTTCTGGACTCTTCAGTAATAACTTCTACGTTTCTTCTTTTATGACCAAACAAGCCAATCTTAGTATCTGTACCACCTGTTACTGATGTTGATTCTACTGATGGGCTTTCTGTTGCATAATTAGGGGTACTAGGAGTACCGAAGTAGTAAAATGCTTCGTTGTCTGGCGCAGTTGCATAAGGTTTAGCATTTGTGCCTTCTTGTTGTATAGAAAAGTAATCAGAGTTTTCATCAACATCAACCACAACTGTAGTATTACTACCACTAACTGATGCAGATTTTATTGTTCCGTTTGCATAAACGTCATAACCATCAATTGCCGCTACTGTATTAGCGCCATTATCATAAGTTGCAACACCATTTCCTAATCCGCTACCAGTTGCAGTAAATACTGTTCCTACCATAACTGAGGATGCAGTACCAGTACCTTGATAGTTTGCAACACCAGTACCTGAACCAACGCCCGATGCTGTAAATAATGTACCAACACTATTGTTAATTGCGCCTATTAATGTAAAGTCTGTATTTCCTTTTGTACTAATCGTATACTGTCTACCAACTACAAATGAGCCTGCATTAATTTCTTCTACACCTACATTTGTTGCAGTGAATACTGTAGCAACGTTATTATTAGCCGCACCGAATTGAGTGAAATCTGTAGTGCCTTGATTTACAATTCTATAAGAAGTACCAACTACAAATGAACCTGCTGTTCTGATTGCTGGTGCTCCAGCGGCTTCCCAGTTTGCTTGGATTTTTGATGATACGTAAGTAGCATTACCCGTTCCTGTACCTGGACCTGTGGCAGTAAATACCGTACTAGTATTACTATCAGCCGCACCAATTAATGTGAAGTCTGTAGTGCCAGGAGTGGATATCGTATATTCTGTACCAGTTACAAATGAACCAGCAGTTACTGACGTGAGAGTGTTATTTCCTAATGATGTTATTGTATACACTGTTCCTGAAACTAATGATACTATATTCGTAGGCTTAATATTTTGTATGAAACCGATTGCAGTTGCATCTGCTTCTGTAGGAAAAGTAACATTTAGTTCTAAACCGTCAATTTTTGTGAATACAAGTTTATTACCATTTGAATTTAAAGTAACTTCTACGTTTGCAACTTTAATTGCCGCATTAGTTTGTAATGTGGTCAATAATGCTGATAAAGTTACACCACTAACCGTAATAGTTTCGCCCTCAACTGCAAAAGTTGAAGTGATTGAAGTTAGATTTGGAATTAAATTTGGCGAGACAAGTTTCGTTGATTTCTTCTTATACTGTGTTAGAAGTTCACCTAAGTTAAATGTAGCCGTGTTACTATTAAAAACAATTGTTTGGGAATACGTATTCAACGCAGTCATAATATTATCAATTTCGCCTGCTGGAATATCAGCAACAACTAAATCTTCGTCTATTGTTAAACCTACCACAGGACAGTCGGCACTATCTAGCCAGTTTTGGATAGTAGCATGTGCATTAGCAAAAGGGTCAAAGCGTATTTCATTTATTGCTTCTTCTATACCAACATACAATTGGTTAGTGTCAGTCGTGTAACCTAGTTCTCCAGGTGATAATATTTCACCAGATAACTCAACACGTTTGCCTCTTCTTAATAATATTTTTACATTTGTTGCCATGTTAAACTCCCGTTATTACATGTATTTATCAAAATACGCTTGGACCTTACCAGCCCAAGATAATGCATAACGTTGATACTCATCACTTTCAACAACAAATTCTTGGTAGTTACCCATGTTATCCGCCTCGGCATCCCAGCCAATCATCATAATAACAATTGTTTTTATATCAGTTCCATAAATTTCATTATGTGCTTCGGCATATGCCGCACCTTGTAAAAAGTAATCGTCAATCCATTCACGTTTCTTTGGCTTACGAGTTGTTTTGAAATCAATGATTGCTGGCTTTCCATTCCATACACCAACACAGTCTGTTGTGCCTGCATATAGACCAGGATAATATAATGGAACTTCTGTTCCCCATACTTCGTCTATGTTTGATAAACCTTTATCGATTACAATCTCTGACAATTCTCTTGCCATTTGATGTATAAGATTTGACCCATTAGGTCTGTCTTCTTCTAAGATGTATTTTTCAAGGTGTAAGTGAACTTGTGTTCCGATACCAGTAGCAAGTCGCATGATTCTGTCTGCCTCTTCATTGCCGACACGTTTGCGCCATTCAAATAAAGCAGATTTATCTTTTAATGCATCAAGTACGGTAGTAACACTAGGCAAAGGTTGACCGTCGGGCGTTTGATAATGCCGACTGCCTTTGATGTTTACTCGTTCTAAGGGATTATAAGTGAATTTTTCATTAAGCATAGTATTATTATACTATACTTTGAGATAGAAAGCAAGAGATTATTAAAGTTTTTCTTTAATTTCTTCGATTAGTTTTGCTTTAGTGTGGCGTCTGTCTAATTGAATACCTAGATTTTCTTCAGCCCATTCATCGATTTGCTTTTTAGTCATTGATAAGAAATCAACATCTATCATATCTGCAACTGGTTCTACTTCTGTTTCAATTGTTTCACCAACTGCAATTGATACGATTTCACTAGTCGCTACTGCGTTTGCTAAATCTCTGGCTTCATTTTCTGCAACACGACCCATAAATTCACGGTGTCTTTTAGCAGATTCAACTTCTTTTCTAATCTGCTTCTTTGCATCTGAAAGACCTGCTAATGCATCGTCTTGTTTATTTAAGTTTTTCATGTGTTTTGACATCTCTTTTTTAGAGATTTCTTTAACGCCGCCTTTAACTATAAATGCCATTATTTTTTCACCTTCTTTTTCGCTGTTTTGACTGCCAGTTTGCGTACTGAGTCTTTATCAGCCTTGTCACTTTTATTATATTTAGAATCTAATTCAATAGTATCTACAGTGACTTTAGATATATACTTACTATTAGATAATAAATCTACCATCGACTCTGCATTCAAAGAATATCCCATACCTTCTAGTTCACGGACCATCATGTCCATGGGTACAGAAGGAATATCATTTGCCTTCAATGAAATGAGATAAGCATTAATATCACCCATTAACTGAGCATCATAATTTGCCTTCTCTAACAGAAGTCCACTAATTTTCATATTAGTCTCTTTCTTCTCTACCTAATGGATTTGATTCTCCGCCTGATGCTGATTCGTCACCACCAATTTCTGCTGTAATGTCATCAACAAAGTCATCACCCATATCGCCACCAAGTTCAACATCACCCATATCATCAGATGATTTTTCGCCTGATAGTACTAAAGTTGCATCTTGTACTGCATCTTTAGCCGAACGTGCTTGTCCTAGTAGACCGTTAATCGCATCATCAACTGAACCTTTAAACGTTGCCGCTTGGTCAGGACCATGTGAATATGCCATTTCGTCTGATAATGGACCGATTTGGTCGTTTTGAATTTTGCCTAGTTTCTCAATTACGTCTTGTAATTCATCAACAATGCCTCTGGCAGCCATTGTGATTTCCGCCTCAGCCGCATCAACTTCAAGTAGAGCGTTTAACTCTTCCATTAAAGTCTTTTCTAAGTTAGTTTTTTCCATTTTATTTCCTTGGTTATTAATTAATTACATTCCGTAATATTTGATATTTTCATCCCAGTTATCTAGTATATCTTTTAGTTTGTCATGCATTCTAGCCAACTCGCCTGTACCTGCTTTGTCACCATTATTAAAGAAACCAGCACTGTTTTGGCTTCTGTACTCAATAGCCATTTCTAGTGTTTTCATAGTGTCTATTAATTGACCCTTTGACCTAGCCAATTGTGAGTCGTTTTTGTATCTATGATGTTCAGCACTTGCCGGTTTGGCTTCTGTTACTTCTACTTCTTCTGTTTCTGGACTAGCGTCACTGGTAGTTGTATCGCCAGTCTCTGGTAAGTCCAACTCTTCAGTAACCTCTTCATGCTTGTATGAAGATGCTGTATCTTCGCCGTGGGCTTTTAATAAAGAAGTGATTGTTTCAATCATAAGCATATTTTCCATATACTTTTTACCCATGTAATCTTCTTTTTTCAATTGAACTTGTTCTGCTTGTAATGACTGCTTTGCTTCTTCTAAAGTAGCCATATCTCCATCAACTGCATATCCAAAGTTTTTCTTCAAGTATTCATTCATACGAGAAGACACATGGATGTCTGTTGAGTTAAAAAATTTGTTGTCGTTTAAGTTCATAATAAATCCCAATATTAATGCATATTACATGTATTTATCTTTTTAATACATAATTCTATTTATGCACTAATTTAATACTCTATTAAAGGATTATATTTTCGTAAAGATTAGTTATTTTACGCTTGGCTTTGCCTGCTTCATGCTTTGATTGTGAAAATCTTGCTTGTGCAATATCCATTCTACCTTCATTAACCGCTCTTTTGGCAACTTGATACGAATGTTTATGCTGAACAGCATTACTATAATGGCGGTCAAATAATTCATTAATTTTAATTATTTCCATAATTTCTGATGAATTAATTGTTTTTCCTTCATTCAAATGATTAGCAATACAACAAACTGTTTCGTACAGTTTGATACCTTCAAATAATATAGAATCACTTCGAGTATCAAGTATATCGTATCTTTCTTCTTTGTTTTTCTCTACTGAAAATGCGCCAACTTTGACACCTTTTTCAGTTTTAGTAGACTCTGTAATTGTCTTCTTTACCTTATGTGCAACACTAGTAGTTGCTTCACTGAAACCTTTCATAATCTTTGCCATAGCATCAACGTCTGCACGTTTTACGCCAGGGCTTATATCGATTGGTTTTGGCGAATTAGGTTCAGAAGATGTTTCTTCTTGTAGTTTAACAGTCTCGCCATTCATAACTTTCATTAGATTGGCCATCATGTTTACATCTTTTTGACTTGGTATTGACATTTAGAACTCCATAGTTGTTAAACAGTTTTATATCCACGCAAAGTAGGAACTAACACACCTTTATGTGTTAGTTTCTCTGCCAGGACTTGTTCTCTTCCTGACAATTGCGATTCATTTACGTAATCACCTTCTGAGAAATATTTAGTTATTAAATCTTCCTCTTCCTCAGTAATCATTACAAATAATCCACCTAATATTTCTTTTAACTTCATTATTGCTCTCTATTAAGTTTATTAAGTAAATTTCTAAACTGCATCCTAGTATCTGGGTTCATTGCCAGTTGGTCTAGGTTGGCGGCTTGATGTGCCAATGCTTGTCGCTGTATAGGAGTCAATACTTTTCCTTGTTCTGCGTTATCAATTGCATTTGCGGCCATCTGTGCTGTTGCACCGCCTAAATTGTCTCTGCCAAGTCTTTGCATGGCTTGTGTTCTTTGTGTCTTTAATTTGTTGTTTGCGGCTTTCATATCCGATGCCGATGGTTCCGCTTCTTGTCCAGCCTCAGGACCTTGTGAACCTGTACTGTATGCTTCTGGAACTTCCATATCGATTTTATGCATGTTTTCACTATCTAACATTTTCCATGTTTCGTAGTCTATATACATGTCAGTATCTGGGTCATAATAACTACCCTCTTTCGGGTCATAGTATACCACCTTACCAGATTTAGTCATAATTGGACCTTCTAGTCCATCTCTTGCTATATATTTTTCTCTGTCCATAGCAGGAAGTTCTGACCAACCTTCTGTCAATCCCATCATACTTTTAATTGTACTGATATCTTTAGATTTTAAAGCAGACATTACTTTAATGTAATCAGAAAAATTTAAAGTTTTCATTCTTTTTTGTACATCTTCTACTGGAGAATCAATAAGAGAAGCAATATCTTGGAATCTATCCTCGATGCTTTCTTTAAACATTGTTTTTTCTATTTCATTCTTTAATGACATTTTATTCTCCGTTATCGTCTATTTAGAGTTTTTAATCTCTTACTCGCTGGATTCATTCTACGAGTCATTTTCGCTTTACGTTTCATTCTAGCACCCATTTTTGCTTTAGTTCTTGCTAATGTGAAACGTTTCTTCATATTAACAGGTTTAAAACATGCACCAGGTGTTGTTACTGTCTTACCTTTAAGTCTTCCTGAACCACATCTATACTTACGGACGATTGTACGTCCTTTTCTAGCATAGACTAGTTTGGCTTCATATATCTCTTCTGCAATCTCTTCAAATAACATAGTAAACTCTTAAAATATTTTAAACATCTGTGCAAATAAGGCAATAAGCATTGTTGAAAACAGGGTAGATGCAGTCCACATAACCATCTTTTTTAGTTCGCTGAACCCTTTATCCATTTCAACTTCTTGCTTTTCAATTTTATCATTAATATCTTTTAATGACTTATTGAAGTGGTGGTATCGTTCATAACATACTGCCACATGTGTCTCTAAACTCTCTGCTTCCAGATGTGCTAGTTTTGGTTCTTTCTCTGACATCTTCGCAACTCCCTAATTAATATTCATTAATTGTATTTATCATTTGGTGCCAGAAATTATGTCCAACCACAACAAAAAAAGAGGACATTGTCCTCTTTTATTAAAATTAATTAGGAATAATTAGTTTAAAGTATATCAGACATTACAAATTCTATATTTGATGCCGATAATGCAACAGCATCAATTGTTATGCCGTGAATTAATTCTTTTAGAATGAAAACATCATCAGAGTTTCGTTTAAAAACGTCTGCATGTTCTACTGCAAATTTAAAAACAAATCCTGAACCCGTCAATGTTGGTGCTAGTCCGCCTAAAGTGACTGATAATGGATTATTCATAATAACAGGTTGTGCTACCAATGATACGATATTAACAATATCATCTAAATTTTGTTGTGACTGGTCTAATATATCACCAGTATGTGTAATATCTAATCCCGATACATACATTGTATAGAAGTTAATGTTACCTGATACTACTTCACTTGCCGATGCGGCTCCGTTTGTTCTTGCCATTTTATTTCTCCGAACTCTTGTTAATAGTATTTATCTAAATTTACAGTATAATTAAACTGTATCACTATCACTTATAAGACCTCTATCTAATGTGTATGAGGCTGTGTCAGTGTCAGTAATAGCACCATAATCTACATCAAAGACTTCACTATCAGTAATTAATCCGTTGTCTCTGGAATCATTTGATGGAGTCAAGCCACCAAGTTTAACCCAAGATGCACCATTGTAACCTTCAAAAGCATCTATGTCAGAATTAAAACGCATCATACCAACAACACCTGTTCCTGGTCTTTGTGCTGTTGTGCCAACTGGCATAACGATAGCACCAGTTGGTGTCATTTGTGTTCCATTAAGAACTGGACTAGTTAAAGTTTTATTTGTAAGTGTTTCAGCACCTGTTAAAGAAACAAAACTATCACCAGACAATGCAGTATTAAATTCTGCTAATGAGCCTGATAAAGTATTACTCGCTAGATTAATTGATTTATTAGTTAACGTGTTTGTTGTTGCAAGACCAACTAAAGTGTCTGTTGCATTTGGTATTGTGATTACATTATCTTGTGTTGGGTCAACAACTGTTAGAGTTGTTTCGTATTCATTTGAAGTTGCGCCTTCAAACTTTAAAGTATTTTGAACTTGTATCTCTGTTGAGTTTACGGTTGTAGTTGTACCTTGAACTGTTAAGTCACCAGTTACAGTTAAATCAGAAGCAGTTGTAATGCCTGACCAAGAGTTTGATGTTCGAAACTTTACAGTGCCATTTGTGGTATCAAACCAAATGTCATTTGTGTTTATTGTGTATGTACTACTCGGATCTGCATCTCCTTGATAGAAGGTGGTTCCAGATTTTCCAATTTTAAAGTAAGGGACACTGGTCCCTTTTGCATTTATGATTACAGCCATTGTCGTTCCTCAACGTCGGTTATTTCATGTCAGTCTTAATAAATTAAGTCTGTCGTTAAAGATTTTAGTTCTGTAAGTATTTATCTAATATGCTAATATTACTCTGGTAACACTTTGGCTATAAGACATAAAAAAAGGGGAACACGAAGTCCCCCTTTCTATTATCACCATGATGGTAATAATTACGTTAGATTACTCACAAATTAGAGTTGCTTGTATTCCGCAGTAACAATTATAACACCAGTTGTAGGTGAAGCAGATGAGCCGCCATTCTGTAAAGTACCAGTAATAGTTGCGCCGCCTGTTGTAGCATCGTCAAAACCTAAATCAACAATATATAAACCGCCTTCAGAAAGGTCAGCCTCACTTGCAGACATTAGAGTATTTGTACCGTCAGAAACGACTAATTCATCACAACCAACAAACGCAGTAGTAACTTTTGCAGTGATACGCTTAATGTAATAAGTTTTTCCTGAAATGTTAGCCATTGTGCCGATTGTAAATGATGAAGAACCGTTAGCAGTAAACTCAACACGTCTAGTACCAGAAGAACCTGAAGTTGACGCTTTGTCATCTACATATTCTTTAGTTGCTAGGGCGTGGTCTGCCGCTGAAGACATGTCATAGCCATTTGGTGCAAGAATAATACCTGCGCCTTTTGGTGCTAAGTTCATGTTGACGTTTGTGCCACCAGACATTGCTAGTTCTACACCGCCAGTTCCGTTAGTTACTGTTAAAGAGTCAGTTGCTGAGGCAGTCTCTACGAAAGTAGCGATTGCTGTATCATCTGCACCTTTAATTTGAACGTTTCCGTCTGATGCACCACCGTTACCACCTTTAATGACAACTGCACCAGAGGCGTTACCGCCTGTACCGTTACCACCTTTGATGATTAAGTCACCAGCATCACCGCCAGAAGCATCACCACCAGCAACTGTTAGGTCTGTATCGTTTTCACCTTGAATTAAGGCTTCGCCAGATTGACCAACAATAAATACGTCACCGCCACCTTGGCCTTGTAGATACATATCTACAGCACCAGATGCCGCCGCATTTTTGGCTGTTAGTGTTACTTTACCAGTAGCGTTAGTAATTGCGATATATTCACCAGAACCTGAAGTAACGCCAGAACCGTCTAACGCAACTACACCAGTTGAATTACGTACATGTTGTACATATTCCATACCTAATGCAGAACCGTCTGAAGTCATAACTTTATTATCAGAACCTGCTGAAGTGATACCTGTACCACCATTTGCTATTGGCATTGTACCAGTTACGTCAGCAGTCAAATCGACTTTTGCATAACCTAGAGTACCAGTTGAACCAACTTTTAATACAGTTGAGTTAGCACCTTTCGCCAATTCTGTTACTGTACCTGAACCACTGTTTAACATGATAGATGAAGCCGCGAATGCTGAAGTATCAGTACCCGTACCACCCATGCTTGCCGCAAGGTCAGTTGCTAGTGTCATCTCATTTACAGTCAAATCATTAACTGTTAGGTCAGCCTTAGCCGCGCCTACAGTAAGTTCGAATGCATTTGAAGTTTCGTTCCAGAGAACAACAGCATTATCATCATCACCACGCTCAATCGTAATACCAGCATCAGCAGTAGCCGAACCAGTTGCGTTTGAGTTAAGAACAATGTTGTTATCTTCGATATTTACAATCTCAGATAAAGTTGTAGTTACTGAACCAGAAACTGTCAAGTTACCAGTAATTGAAGCATTACCTGTTACAGAAAGCGAACCAAGTGTTGAAGCACCGGCGTCTAGGTCGTTAGAACCGAAGTCACCAGCAACACCAAATGTTGCAGTTGTATCAGATAGAGTTACTTTAGTTGATGTAGCGTTATCATCGATACCAGTTGAAGCAAAATCAGAGATTGTGCCACCGTGTACTTTATCACCAGAAATCTGGTTAGCACCTAGTGTTAGAGTACCCGAAGATACGTCTAATTCACGTCCCGCACCAACAGTAATATCATAACCAGTCATTGTGTCGGTAGCGTCACCGGCCAATGAAGCGTTAGAAATAGTACCACCGTGGATTGAGTCACCTGAAACTGAGTCATTACCTAGAGTTAGGGTTTGACCTGATAAGTCGATTGATGTTCCTGAAATAGAACCACCAGTAATACCAACGTTACCTGAGTTTAGGTTAGTCGCTGTAACTGTTGTCATGCCAGTAGCAGTACCACCAGTTAATGTCGCTGAAGCAGATGCCAATGTTGAGAATGTACCAGCCGCTGATGATGTTGCACCAATAGTTGTTCCATCAATAACACCGCCGTTAACGTCAACGTCTGTAAATGTACTTGTACCTGCTGAAGTAATGTTACCAGTTACGTTACCAGTTACTGCACCAGTATGAGTACCAGCAGTATCACCAGTTACGTCACCAGTTAAATCACCTACGAATGCCGTTGATGTTACTGAAGATAAGCCTGCAAGACTTGTCGTTGTATCACCAAGGTTAATCGCAGTTGAACCAACAGTAAATGAACTATTTGATAATTTAGCATTACCAATTGAACCTGCTAACATTGTGTTAGTTACTGTTCCAGTGTCAGTTGTATAAACACCGTTAGTTACTGTTCCAGCATTGCCAGAAACATTACCTGTTACGTTACCTGTTAAGTTACCAGTTACATTACCAACAACCGCACCAGTATGTGTACCAGCAGAGTTACCTGTTAAATCACCAGTTACATCACCAGTTACATCACCAGTTACATCACCAGTTAAATCACCAGTTACGTTACCTGTTACGTTACCAACAACTGCACCAGTATGTGTACCAGCAGAGTCACCAGTTAAATCACCAGTTACGTTACCTGTTACGTTACCAGTTACATTACCAGTATGAACACCAGCAGTATTACCAGTTACATTACCTGTTACGTCACCAGTTAAATCACCAGTTACATCACCTGTTAAATCACCAGTTACATTACCTGTTACATTACCAGTTACATTACCTGTTACGTTACCAGTTAGGGCACCAGTTACATCACCTGTAAGTGCTGAAACTTTTAAGTCACCATATGAAGCACCAACTTTTAGTTCGAACTCATCTGTTGTCTCATTCCAGTTGATAAGTGCATCATCCGCTGTACCACGGTCGATAGAAATACCTGCTGAACCTTCAGTTACACCAGCACCAGACTCACCATTGTTTAAAACAATTGTGTTGTCTTCGATAGTAGTGTTAGTTGAAGAGATTGAAGTTACAGAACCGTTAACTGTTAAGTCACCAGTAACTGTTAAGTCTGAACCAAATGTAGCATTTTGACTTGAATCGATTGTCAATGCTGTTGATGATGCATTATCGTCAATACCAGTTGATGCGAAGTTAGAAATAGTACCACCATGAACTGAATCACCAGACACAGAGTCCGAAGTCAATGTCAAAGTTTGTCCTGAAAGGTCAATACTTGTTCCTGAAATAGCACCGCCTGTTATAGCCGCATCTGCTGTTGTCATTGTTGAGAAAGTACCAGCCGCTGATGTGTTAGCACCAATTACTGTTCCATCTACTGCACCGCCGTTAACGTCAACAGTTGCAAACGTTGAAGTTCCAGTTGAAGTTACATCACCTGCTACATCACCAGTTACATCACCAGTTACATTACCAGTTACATTACCTGTATGAACACCAGCAGAGTTACCTGTTAAGTTACCAGTTACATCACCAGTTACATTACCAGTTACTGCGCCTGTATGAACACCTGCACTGTTACCAGTTAAGTTACCAGTTACATTACCTGTATGAACACCAGCAGAGTTACCTGTTAAGTTACCAGTTACATCACCAGTTACATCACCAGTTAAATCACCAGTTACAACACCGTCTTTAAGTACAACACTATCAACAGTTACACCAGCATTACCAGTTAATTCAGCAATTGTGTCTGTAACCATACCGGTAGTCGCAGAGACTTGACCAGTTACAGTAATATCACCAGTAACATCCAATGGAGCAGAAACAGTAATGTTTGTGCCATCATAGTTGTCTAGTGTATTAGTTTTGATTGTACCAGTAGCATCTACGTTTGTAAATGTACCTGCCGCTGCCACGTTAGCACCAATAGTTGTACCGTCAACAGCACCACCATTAATATCTACTGAGTCAGAAGCCATAGTTGTAAATGTACCAGCCGCTGAAGTTGTACCACCGATAGCAACGCCATCCATGTTACCACTTGAAGCATCGATATCTACTGCACCGTCAACGTCTAATGTTTTACCAGCCGCGATTGTTACATCGAAACCAGAGATAGTCTTGCCTGCGCCACCTGAAAGGTTCGCTGAGTCAATTGTACCACCAGAAATTGAGTTACCAGAGATTTGGTCATTTGCTAGAGTTAATGTACCACCAGAAATATCAATTGAACCGCCTGTAATAGCAACAGAACCAGAGTTCTGAGTAGCCATTGAGCCCAAACCTAAGTTTGAACGTGCTGTAGTTTTGCCTGATGAATCAGATGCATCAACACCTAAACCGCCGTTTGTTAATGGTAAAGCACCAGTAACTGCACTTGAAGAAGTTAAGTTAACTGCACCATATGTTACACCATTTGAACCGTCTGAAAGTAGTGCTTGACCAGTAGTCGAAGTACCTCTAATAGTTAGTTCATCTGAACCATTAATTTCCACAAATGTATCGTCAACGTTAATATTGAATGTGTTACCTGATTTAGATAAACCATTACCTGCTGTTAACTGACCAGTACCTGTGAATTGTGTAAAGGCGATTGCAGTTGTATCAACAGTAATTGTACCGTTAGTTGAACATACAAAGCCTTGGTCTGAGTTTATTGTACCTTCTTCAACAAAGAAAAAAGCGCCAACAAATTCAGCGGCACCGTCCATATCAGTTGCACGTGTCATTGCTGACGCCGCACCTGTCCATAGATAGATACCATTTTCAGCCGCTGCCGACTGGTTTTTTAGTAGAACACGGTCACCTGATGACATAGTTACGCCATCGATTGTTGCGCCCGGTCCACTTAGAGTTACATCTGCTGTTGAAGCCGCACGAACTGATTGTTTAACATCAAGTCCAGAAGCGATTGAGTCAACATAACTCTTGTTTGCCGCATGGTTGTCCGAAGTTGGAGTTGCAACATTCATGTTACCTAAAGTAGTACCGTCAGTTGTTACTTTGAACAGGGAATTACCTGAATCATATACAACACGACCGCCCGACTTACCGAACTGAACATCAGCACCTATACCACGGATACCAAAGTTTTTAATATCAGCCATTATTATCTCCTATAATTAGCCATTGTTATTAATTACTCCACGGACCATTCCATGAAATAATATACATAACGTTTATTTTACTTATTTTTATTTTTTATACATCGGAAGGATTCTCAATGTACTGCACGGAAAAGTCTCATGCATCTGATTGGTCGGAAGATATCTCAACCATCTGTAAGAGTTGAATCTCTTACACATGTATTTATATAAAAAGATTAAAAGGATATGTTTAGACATAAAAAAAGCCCTCATAAAGAGGGCTTTTTCACTTAATTAAAAGTTTAGGTATTAGCCAATTACTGCTTCAACAGTAGTAACCGCGCCAGTTACGCCGTGGGCATTTGTAGCGTCTGCTGTATAGTCAACGCCTTGTAGAGCGATGAATAATACGTCAGTTGTGCCAGCCACGAATGCTGAACCGTCTGCTGTACCTGAACCAGCAACTGTGTGACCTAATGCGCCCATTGCCGCATAGATAGTGCCTAAGTTAGCCGCTGTCATGTTTGTTAGTGCTAATTTAACGATTGTAGTTTTTGAACCTAGACCGTTTGATTGTCCACCTAGTGTATTTGAAGCCATTTTATTTCTCCTTAAAAGAATGTTAATTTAAACTTTGAGATAGTATCTCGTAGTCTTTACTGTTAGGGTTTCATAACCCTACACACTTATTTATCAAAAAGTGAGGATAATTAAGACGTTGTTTATGGATTTTGATTAAAACTTACGAAGTTTTCTATCAGTAGTGTACGTAGTAGCACCTAATCTTCTACCTAGTGATTGTACTGCCTTATAGCCTGCAATTGCGGCACCAGCCTTAACTATTGGGTTATCCCATACTTTTTTGACTGTATCTTTAGCCTCATCACTATCTTTATGCATATAATTACCACGTTTCTGTAATTTTAGAAGTGCTGGCATTATTTCAGCAAGTCTTGCCTTTCTACGCATATATTGTACTAGTCTTGTAACTACCAAGGCTCTTTGATTTTGATTAAGATTATCCCAATCACCAACTAATCTACGTAAAGATTTTAACAATCCATCTTGTATATTAAGGTTTCTTTGGTATCTTAGTAAGTATCTTTGTTCAAAAGATGCATCACTTCTATTATTAGAGAAATGAAGTAGAAATCTCAAAACGTCTGCTTTCTGTAATGAAAGTCTACTCTTTGCTATTTCATCTTTTTCATTATCACCAATATCATTATCTTTGCCCATCAAACGATTGAGAGCCATGTACATATCGGTGCCATTAGTTCTAAAGTAATCAAAGTTTCTATAAGACATTGTACGTGATGCTATATCACCAGCCAACGGAGAGAAGTCATAATCTTTATTAAAGATATTCAATATAAGTAAATGAACAAAAACTAATTCTGCGGCATCATCAATTTTGACACTGCCAGCCATTTGTTTTGTTCTGAATAATCTACTTTCTGATAAAGTATTTACAAGTTTTAATTTACTCATTTTTTGTTCTCTTTCGCAATCCTGTCACATGTTTCACTTGCGTATGATTTGAAATATCTTGGCGCAAATGCATGAATGAATACTGCACCTGCCGCCTTTTTTAAATTCCAAGCAATACTAAGTGCATGTCTGAAATGTTGCCATCGTGTCATCTTTGCTTCGTCTAAATGCAATTTACACTCTTTGCTGTACATCACTTCTTCCTTTTCTTACATATCACATGTATTTATCTTATGTGACTGCACCACTTGTGACACGTTTGCTGTTAGGGTGCCTTTTTGATACGAATGTTGAGTGTGAGAGATTCTTCTTAGTTGCTCTCTGTCCTCTTTTTGGTGTTTTTACGTGTGGTACTGCTCTTTTTCCCATGGTCTTATTATTAGTAGTTAAAAAATTATCTCTCTTGCCTCATGTTTGCCGCTGTGAACCCTGCTCTATTTACCAGTTTCACATCTTTATCTATCACATAGCCTTCTCCACCTCTTTCGCCATTTGTACTGGCTTCGATATCTGCTGGTTGAGAATCTAACGTTTTAATAATTTTGTTCTTTGTGGTCATAACACCATTAATGAATTGGAAGATTGCTTCAAAGCCATCACTATTTTGTTCTACCCACTGAACTGCTCGTTCTTTCTTAGGTCCACTTAGTTTTGATGTTTCTACCCATTCACTGAAATTTTTTCCTAGTTTATCTAGGTTGCCTGCTTTTACACTATTATTGATATAAGTGTAAAGAATGTTACCAAAGTCTGCCATTTTTAATTCGGCTGGAACTGCTAGTAACTTATCAATTGCATTTGCATTTGATTTTAAATAACTTTCTAATCTGTCTACTTCTGGTAAGTCAACACCAGGAGATTTAGTAACATATACTGGAGGCATAATCCATGTTTTACCTGCTTGAAGTTTGCCCATATCTACATTGCTTTTATTGCCATCTAAGTCAATCACTACATGAACTACGATACCTACATCAAAGTTGATTATCTTTTTACCGATATCACTTTTAGCATCTACTGAATATGTTGTTGTGTTTGGCTTGAATATAAGTCTACCGTCTTTTGATTGTGGTGTTGAGAACCATAACAAGTCACCGTGTAAGTATCCTCTGAAATCCGCAGGTATAACACTTTCAACTTTGTCCCATATAGTTTTCATATTATTAACAAACGCTTCTTTGTCTGCTACTTTTTCTGGCGATGGGTCTCGCATTTTACGATTGTTAAACATATCACCTAACGCATCTGCACTTGTTACTCTGCCATCATAACCTTTAGCACCAAATCCACTTTTGTCTGTAAGAACAAATTCGCCATTCTCATTACGACCAAAGATAACGGCTGGTGAGCCATCCCATTTAATACTAATTGATTTTGGAGAAGTTTCTACTTGATGTAGTTTTGCAATTGCTTTTTGACCACCGACTGAACCATCCCAGATAATTAAGTCTTCTAAATGCTGAATTCTAGCACCTTCTTCATTAAGTGCTTTGTCCAGTAGTTTCTTCATCTTCTGATGAAAACCAATTTGTTTATTACGAGGTTTTCTTGGACCTCTAAATCTTCTTTCTAAGCCTGCGCCTAATATGTCTCTAACTTTCATATCATTTCTTCCCGTATGGGTTTTCACCTGTCATATAAGGTTTTGAAAACCATAACTTGAACCACTCTTTTGTTCCTGGTTCTACTTTATGTTTCTTTTGATACTTAGATTTTTCAGTACCCGTATAGGAAATATTCTCTTGCGTACTATCTTCCATTTGGTATGGCTTATAGATACCTGCTAAGACTTTCAACTCTTCTAGTTGTTGCTTAAGATTCATCTTTTCGTTTCGCATGAGTTATTCCTCTTTTGAATTTTCTCATGTCGCCAGTACGAATGCTATTAACAAGACGTTTTGTTAAGTCCACAGCAATATCATTATCGAATTCACGGTGAATGAATTCAATTAAGTTAATTGCGCCAGAAATAATATGTTCGCCTTTTTGTTCGACAAATCTCTCTGGTTCATTTTTAGAAATCGCCATAGAGTTTAACTCTTCGAACAGACTTCTACGTGGTTTCTTACTAGTCATAAAATAATTCTCCTACCAGTATTTATCAATTATCATCAAATGGACTAGCCTTTTTAGACTTAACCATTGCTCGGAGACTCATTGCGGACTCTGTTTTTTCTGGTGGGATAGCAGAATCTGTATCATTCGACTTTGTTACTGTAGTTGAATTCTTTAATTTATCCATTATTTTTGCAGTTTGAGAATCATTTGAACTAACTGCTAAATCATCATCTTCTAAGTCTGAATTACTAATTCGTAAACTATCTCTGTCAAATACTAGATTTATCTTGGAACCAACACCGCTAGAACTTCTTGTTTTCAATAATTGTAATTGATATTGGCCACGTTCTCTCATTGCATTACTAGTAAAGATACCAATAACATTATCAGCAGTTTGAATTTTAGAGATACCACCAGCAATATGAGAGTGGTCAAATTCTACTTCTTCTACTGCTGAACGATTTAACTGGGATGCAGTCACTACAACTGTCTGTGATTCCATTGCAAAGTTACGAATTTCTTCTGTGACATATTTGTCTTTAATAAACAAGTCACCTGGATTTACTTTCTTAGTAGCAGGCATTAACAAATCTAAGTAGTCAATACAAATACAATCAACTGTTTTGCCTGTTACAATTTGAAGTTCTTTTAGATAAGCACGAACATCATTGATTGTTGAACCCGAGGACATATATTTAATTCTAAGCATACCAGACTTTTTACCGATAGTCTTAACTTTCAACTCAACATCATCTAGTTCTTTAAAGATACGTCTAGTACTCTTGTCAGTTGCCATCGCATCGATACGCATTGCTGATAATTCTTCAGATAATTCTAAAGTAAGATATACACAATTCATTCCTGCTTCTGCCCAGTTCAAACTCATATTTTGCATGAACAAAGATTTACCAGAACCAGAACCACCGGCAAAGATAGTTACTTCACCTCGATTAATACCACCGTAAAGTTTATCATCTAAGTCCTTCCAACCTGTAGTAATTTGTCCATTGTTATCTTTGAGCATTTCAAGTCTTGCTCTCGGGTCATGGAAATAATCAGTACCTAAAGACCTTGCTAAACCTATCTGAACTGCATCTTTAATTGTTGTTTCTACTTCACCATATTTACCTTCTTCAAGTAAATCAGCACTATTAACGATTGCTCGTTCAATTGCTTTGTGTCTACAGAATGTTTCAAACTCATCTACAAACCAGTCACTATGCTTTACTATATCTTCTAGTAATTCTATCTCTTGGCCGGTCTCTGCTTTTATTTGTTCAACAGATGGCATAGTAGAATATTCTTCACTATAATTGATTAGATATCCCACAATATCACGGCTTGGTCTATCAAAGTGGCGTTCATCAATTATGCCCATCACTCTAGTAAACAACTGCGGATCTGTCAACATAAATTGAACAAATAATCTTTGTAAGTCTGGTGAGTAGTTTTTGACTTCTGACATTTAGTTTCCTGGAAAGTTTATACTATTATACAAGTTTTTTTACTCTTTGTCAATACTAATATGTTTCAATTAATGTATCTGCAATACCGTGTTTAACTGCTTCTTCAGGAGTTAGCCAATGGTCTGTTTTTGGTGCAAGTAAATGCTTACGAATATAATTCTCTTTCTTTCCAGTACATTTAATATAATGTTCCATCAACTTTTGATTTGTCCATTCCATGTGAGCATGTGCATCTAACATATCATGGTACTGACCTTGAGTTCCGCCACTAAATTCATGTGACATAACTGCTGTATTCTGTGTCAGATATCTATGTCCTTTTACACCAGACATCATAAGCATAACACCACAGGATGCAATTGACCCCATACCGTATGTGTAAACTGGAATACGAGATTGTTTAATAACATCAATAAGATGCATACAACTATCTACATAACCACCAGGAGAATTGATGTATAAGTGAATAATTTCTGGTGCCTTATCTGCAGGCATTAGATTATATTCCATTATCATTTTAACTAATGGCATACAATTGTCTTGGTTAAATTCTTTGTCCATATGTAACACACCATTTTCCCTTAAGAATTCACCAGGTTGTTTTGGTGGTGCTGGTGGTTGTGGCATTGGTGGCATCGGCAGTGGCGCCGGTGCTTCTTTAGGTTCTGGTATCACGTTAATCTTAATCTCTTTATTTTTCATTTTATTATTATGCTCCTACGCTTTTTATTAGTAGCAGGTCGTTATGAGTCCCTCCTGCCATGTGACTTTTAAATTTACATTATTCTTGTTTTTACGCTTATCTTTGTACTGTTACTTATGCGACCATCAATAATAGATTTCAGAGTATATAATTTTCCATACTCTTTAACTGAATCTGCCGCATCTTTAATATGCTCTTGCCAATTTGGAAATGAAACACTCCAACCATTTTCTTGTGCCTGATATATCAACTTCTTACCAGCGTTATCTCTGTCAGGACATACGATAACTTCCCCTTTGAACTGATTAATGTAATCAATCTGATTCTGTGATGCTTCGTTGCTCATTATTGCAACACAGTCTAAGACTGCCGCATCTATTGTTCCTTCAACTACAATCAGATATTCTTTATCTTCTCTAATCTTATCAGAATTGTATAAAAAATTCTTTGGTTGCTTCGTCATATACTTAGACTCTGATTTGCCTGTAAAGTCTCTACCTGTGTAACCTACAATTCTATCACCTTGTGTGAATGGAAATATGATTCGATTTTTAAATCCAAACGAACTACTCCAATATGTATCAACAAAATCATAAACACCTCTATCAAGTAGATATTTTGCCGCCATAATCGCACCTTCAGGTGGGGTATCTTTATTTAGTATATCATCCAATGTTTCGGAATTTTCAGGCAACTCCATTCCAGGAAATGATGGTATTCTTGTAGTTTGAGTTTTTGATTTAAACACCCACGGACCTTCTGATAATTCTTTTTCTCGGATACTTTCAATCTGTAGTCTCTTTATCTCACTTTCAGGAACACCAAGTAATCTCATAAACTTAACAAAATTCTTGTTTATGACTTGACCTTTTCTATGAGATGCCGTAATGCCACAATTAAAACAATGATATGATACTAAATCACCCTCGTTTTTCAACCCACCTCTCATTCTAGTATCTGACCTAGTTTCACCTTGGTCGATACAACACGGACAATTAAAACTCAGCCAACCGCCTGAACTTTGTCTTGTCTTACCGGGAATGAATTGATAAACAGTTTGTTGTAATTCCATGTACTTATAATACACCAATGGAACACAAATGTCAATAGGTTAATTAGTTTCTTAGTAATATCTTATCTACTGTACCTGTTGCTGTATTTGGATATGTAATTCTAAGCCAGTTTACGTTTGCTTGAATAACATAACCTTGTACACCAGTTTCATTATTAATCGTAATAGACGGGTCATACATAAGTCTAGGTGTTAGGTCAAACCAATCGTTATCTGATGAACTTGCTTGTTCACTCAAATCACCTTCTATCTTTATAACTCCTGTAAATCCTGTATAGTAAACAGCAAATGTATGTAGTGATTTTGATTTGATTGTATCACCTGCTCCATCAAACACTGTTGAAATCATCTTTGAACCGTCATTAAAGAAAGTAGATGTTTCTTGTGAATCAGCAAATGTAGGATAAACGTCATCTAATACTTCAAGTACACCATGAGCATTATCATTTGTATCTGTATAAATGATTTGCTCTACACCATTTTCAACTGTGTACATCGCATATTGATAAAATCCTTCTGGGAGCATGATTGTATCTGATGTTGGTATTGAAACTGTAGCCATTCCTTTGGTTGCATTTGTAACTGTAAGATATCTAAAGAGAACATTCTCTCTGGATTGTCGGTCATACATTTTCCATATAACTGTTTTTCCAGTAAGGTCTACAGACTTTCTGTCTGTATCTCTAAATTTAAATCTAAGAGTATTATCAATACCCTTGTGTAGTTTGTGTGTAGTATCATACATCGGCATATTCCCCAGGAATTGAGTCATAGTTGCATTGTTGTCGCCATCTTGCATAACAACTTCTATTTCTCGTGTATATTGGTATAAGTTAAAGTTTATCATATATGTATTTATCTTCCAGAAGACGAATTCCAGATTGCATAAATATATTTTATGATAGACGAAGATAAAATACAATGGCTCCAAGAAAACTATCCGTTCTTTTCCTGTGTCAAATATGGCAATAAAAAGGAATACACTGAATATCTTGGAATCATAATTAACAGTGATGCTACTATAACGTCAATGTACAACTTTGAACTGCTAGAGTCCGCAGAGGCTAGAAAGCATTTCATTGAACTTGGCGAACAATGGTGGTGGGAATCGAATAGACTAATTCCTATAAACCTTTTTCTTCGTTCTCAAATTGAGCCTTTCAGTGAATATATTCTAAACATGAATACTAAAGACTGCGAAGTGTTATGGGGACCTGAAACTAGTTTATCGAATATAATTCAAAAGAGAATTAAGAGGCGTTCTGTTCAACTTGTTCGCAAAATAGATTAAGTTGTACAACGATACTAACAGCATATGCAATAGCATGTGCTTTTTTAAAATAATATGAACCGTCCATTGGTTTTACCCATACTTCTTTTTTAATTTTTTCTTTACTCTCATTTAAGAGAGGTCTTTTTGCTGGGCGAATGATTGCTAATACTTCTGCAAGTTCTATAATACTCTGAGGTTTTAATACTCTTAATACTTTGATATGAGCGTGAACATGTGCGAGATTTTTAACAACATCTTCATGTTGTAATAAGTCCCATATTGGTTCTTGTTTTGTCAATTTATCCAAGTGTTCTTCATTACGAACACCTTCGTATAGAGAGTTGTTTAGAAAATCTAACTTGAAGTATCCTCTGTCTTCTGCCTCTTTATAATCAATTGATGAAAGACCGGTAAGTTGGTCAAATGGAATAGGCTGAAGATATACACCGCTGTTATGTTTATCATATGTATTGTCTTTCTTTTTTATAATGGCAGGTATGTGCTTGAAGTGTACAAGCAAATCATCTCTACTCACTACATCAATATCAATATCAGTTTTTACTACATTCATTTCCACACCAAAGCGAACATTGCCGCATCATTTTCGTCTTCGAAATATATCTTATCACTTTTTCCTATAACATATATTCCATTACAATTGTCATCACACCAATCAACTAGTTCTCCTAATCGACCTGCACCTCTTACTAATGGCTTCAACTCGTAATCTATCTTATCAGACGAGATAGCAGTCCATTTTAAATAATCATCATTATCAAAATCAGAAGCAAAACGTCTTTTAGGGTTCTTCTCAGGACCTACAATTCTACGAAGTCTCATAAGACGTTCTTGTGTTCTAAGTGGGTTTCTTCTGATTAACTCTCCCACGGAAACTCCACCCAGAGTTCTTCATCATCTAAATCAATTTCTTCGTTACAGTAGTCCATAGGAACTTTTGAATTAGGGTTATCAATTAGTGAAGCAAATCTTACATTTGTATGCCATTGTTCTGGCGTGTAGTCACCTGAGAAACCCATAGCATCTTGCCAATCATTTTGAATCCATTGTAGTGCATCGCCGCCTCGATTGATATCATCAATGATAAGAATTTTCTTATATTCTTTTAATGCATGTTTAGCCATGATGGCATTTCGTTCAGTATTTGCTTCTAACCCATCTGATTCTAATTGAACGCATAATGTTTTCATTGGAATATCAGTAGCATGTGAAAGAAGAACTGCTGGCACTAAACCACCACGAGTTATACCAACAATGTAATCTGGTCGCCATTCATCTTTAAACATTTGCATAGCAATTGAATTAACTGCCTCTTCTACTCCTTGCCAAGTATATTCTCTAGTATTTTTCATTCTGTCTCCGCATCTGGTCCAGAAAGCAATGCTTCTGCCGCCTTGTATTGTTTGTAAATATCTTGTAATACTTCATATTTTGATAACATCTCTGCGTCTGGTTTAAGAATTGATAAGCGACTTTCAATAGTTGACAGTCTGTCATTTATTGATTTGAATGCTTCTTGGTCTCTTGTATCCGTTACCATATCAGTCCAATAATTATCATCAAGTGTTATTGTAGTGGGTGATGTGTAACCACTATCATCGCTATCTGAATCTAATGTTATCATCAAATCATCTGGGTTCATTTTTTATTCTCCTTTTTGATTACACTCCAACTACCGTCTGGATTTTCTATCCACTCTAAATCATCGTCTTCTGTCCAACCCAACTTCTCTAAAGTTCCCTTTGGTAACTCTATATATAATTCACCTGTTTCTGGGTCTTTCTGAATTAGCAAACTGCCAACTACAGAGGTTTCTTTTTTTGTTGCCATTATATACCTGCCTTCTTCAATATCATTTTAACGAACTGAACATCTTCTGCTCTTGCATTAAATTTTCTTGTCCAAAATGCTGGCTCTAAATTCTCATTTATTAAAGTCAACTCATGGTCAGAAAAACTATCAATCAACTCAGCACCATTATCACTATTAAAAATAACCCAAGGACTAAGGCGTCCTGATTTGATATAATGAATAGCCAATGGTTTACTGACTTCTTTAAAAAACTTGTTAAAAGGTCTATCATATTCTTCGCCCCACTTCTGCATCAATAGTATGCTTCGTTCTACTGCTCGGTCGGCTGATTCTTTTCTATTCAGTTCTTGTATATAAGTTTCATATACTGAATCAGATGTCCATTTATCTAATTTTACACTATTTCGTATAACAAAGTCAATATATTCTTCCGGATTTATTGCATTTATATTTATGATATGTTTACCAAATTTAGTAAACCCTAGATAAAACTTGCTTTTTGCAAACATATCAAATTCAATTGGTTTACCAACTGCTTGTGTCATTTCATAAAAACGATTGAAGGCATAAAATGCCAACCTAGAATACTTCTCATTTTTATTCATGTATCGTCTTTTAGGTTCACAGACGTGGACCATTAAGGTCTTTTCACCTTTGAACTTTTTCTGACAATATTGACATTCAAACATTTATTTTTTCTTCTTCTTTGTTTTCTTTTTTTCAAAAATTTCACTGACTTCTTTATCAGACATACCCATGTCGATTGCCATTTGTTTTATATCAGCAACGTCATTCATCTTTATCATCAATTCTACTTCTCTACCATTTAAGGTAGGATATGTTTCTGATACGAACTGTGAGATTGCATCTTTCTTTATCTTCGAATTAGGTGGCTTAATCCACTCATGGAACTGTTTCTTACCTGTGCCAGTCAAACACATTAACTTCCAAACAAGTTCTTCATGTTTATGAATATCACCATAGTTCTTGTTTACAAACTCATTCGTATTGAGTAATAGTTCATCTCTATCTTTGCCCTTTGTAGAACTCACATATCGAATGAATAGCCAACTACTCCATGCTTTCTTTTTCTCAGCATCAAGGTTAGCATACCAATTGAAATCTCTTCTATCAATTGCACTTAGTACATCACTTAGAGGCAACTTAGCGGCCATCGTAATACCTTCCACCATGCACAGTAATAAAAAACTGTGCGTCTTTGTCTTCATTAAAGAAAAAGTAATCTGCATTACTTCCTACATTATAGCACCAACTATTGACTTTCAACTTTTCTTTACACCACAGAAACGCATTCTTACTTTCGTCTATGTCGTCTATCGCTATCATGTGTTTATTAGAAGAAGTCATAACTTGCCATTTGGTCCGGAATACGATTTAAGTCTTTTACAAAATATGCACATTTCGGGCTATCTCCATATTCTAATGGTATTGCAAGAATGTGTCCATACTTCAATTTAGGAAAGAACCATTTCACATCTGCAAACACATTGTTAACTTTAATTGGTTGCCAATCCATTGTAAACCCTTTTAATGGATTTGTCAATAGTGTATCAAATTTTCTTTCATTAATACTTGTAAGAGGAATGAATTCACAAACTCCTAGGTCTGCCTCGCCAATCATAATATTCCAGTCAATTGGCATTTCAATGTTATATGGTCCAATACTTATATTCATACTAGGCGCACTGAAAGTCTCAATGAATACTAAAGGAATAAAAAAGAAATCTGGGTCGTCTTTGTCTGTTACGTCCATGACACAATAACGAATGTCATCAATTTCTTCTGGTAAACTGTTCATTTCAAAACATTTGTTATCTGGTGTTAATATTTTCATAATTATCCTTTAATATGTAATCTTATCGATTGTGAATGGGTATGATGCCTCTTTATAATACTTTTTTCTTTCTGTTAAATGTCTTTTTGAAAACTTACAACGACTTGTTACATCCCATATTTGTACAAAGTCTTTATCTTCTGCCATTCGAACACCACGTCCAATTGACTGGATAACTCTAACAAAAGATTTTCCTGGCTCTAATAACACTAAGTTAAAGATACGAGGAATATTAATACCAACTGCGGCTACTCCATAAGTAGCAATTGTGATTGTGTTTGTTCCTTCATTTATTTCATTATAAGCATCTTTTCTATCTGTGACTGCCATCGAACCTTGAACGAACTCAGATTCTGGTATCAACTCCTGTAGTGCTTCACCATTTTTAATTCTATTTGTAAGAACCAAAGTGTTTCCGGTTTTAGAGATATCTTTAACCATTTTCGAAACATAGTCTAACCGCTTTTTATCTTCAAGTAAAAATGTCATTTCATTTTGATAATTGGAATACACAGCCGTTTCTTGTGTCTGTACAATATTCACATGACAATTTGCTAGAACACCTTGGTCCTGTAATTCTTTTGCTGATAGTTTGTTTATTACTTCACCTAGTGAACTACGCAAACTAGCAGATTCCCAATCACTCTTAGGAATAGTTCCTGTTAGTCCCCAACGAATAGGAACATTAGCAAATACACTAGTAAGTAAATCTTTCAATACATCTGCTTTTGCTTGGTGAGTTTCATCAACAATTACACAACATACACCTTCGATGAATTCTTGGATGTTTGCTTCACCTTTCTTAGTCTTCTTCAATAACGAATTGAGAGATTGCCATGTGCAAATTGTATGTGTCTTGCCTTCTTCTTTTTTGTCACCAAAATATACACCAACATCTAGTCCACAGTTTCTGTAATCTTCTTCTGTTTGCCTTACCAAATCTTTGTTAGGCACAATGATGATTGACCTGCCATATTTTTCAACTACTCTACTCATAGTTGCAGTCATAATCGTTTTACCTGCACCTGTGGCTATCTCTTGTAAACACTGCGGTGCTGATATGAATTGATTTACTACTTCTACTTGATAGTCTCTTAAGATGATTGGTTCGCCCGCTTTTGCATGTCCTTCAGGCCAAGTAACTCCCTCCCAGAAGTTCTCAGTTATAATAGGAAAACTCATTTCTTCGTTCTCACGCCTATCATCGATGGTTATCTCGTAACCTTGTTCGATGATTACTGGTAAAACATCATCTAATAGATTTAGAAATGTTCTGCCACCGACATCACAAAAGCGGACTGTGCCATCCCATCGACCGAGTTTGTATGCAGGCATATGATATGCATGAGGTAAGAAATACTTCAATTTGTCACTGCATTTTCTACGAGTTGATGGGTCAAGACCTTCTAACTTAACGTTTACTTCGTCCTTGATTATGATTGTACATTTATTCATTATTATCTTTTCTTAACATTTAACTTAGTATAACATATCTCACCGAATAATTCAAGTGGTTTCTGCATAAAAAACGCCAGTAACATTTCTATTACTGGCGCCGAGGGGTTAACTTTTTAAACTTTTATGAATTAACTCTGCGTTTCATACATGTTGATTCCGCTAGAGTTTTCCATCTTACTTTATTCATATTACGAAGGTCAGCAATCTTTTGAGCCATTCGCAATGAAACTTCACGTAATCTATCTTGTTCATCAACCATGAACTCAATAATTTCTTGCTCTTCGATTTTAGTTAGACCTTTAGTATCAAACAAACCGCCATCACGTGCAATCTGTTTAATTCTCATAATCTTATCACGTGTAGTATCAAGTGTAAGGTCAAGGTAATGACAACGAGAAAGAATTGCTTCTAAGTGGTCTTTGATTTTAGTTTGTCTAGTACTATCAAACTTTAAGTTTGTAATAAAGATAACTGAACCTTTGAATTCGAACTCACCAGGAACACCTTCACGGCGTAGGAAGTTGGAATCAGAGTTCCAAGAAATACGTCTTTTCTTGCCACTATCAAGTGCGGCTTTCAGAATGTTCAAAGCATCTTCATTAAACAGAATACTATCACAATCGTCTAGGACTACAATGCTTTTTGAGTCCGAATACTTGTAAAGTGTACTGTATAAACCAATTGCCGACATGGCACCTTTAACAAATGTATGACGAAGTGGTCGGTCTGCCATCACATCAAACAAACTATCTTTTTCAAGTATTTGTTCAACACCAAATGTCTTACCAACTCCTGGAGGTCCTGTAACCACCATGCCTCGCACGATTCCATCAAGTGTAGCACCAGTCATTTCTTCTAAAATAGAGAAACGCTCGGCAATTCTATCAATTGCTTGGTCTTCTGTTTCAACTAATTCTTTGCCTGCATCACCTTCAACTTCGGTGATTTGGTCTTGGTTAGAAATCTTAATTCGACAAGCATCACGTCCTGCAAATACTTTTTCATCGGAATCAGTTACTTTAATTTTTACAAAGTAAGACCCGTCTTTCGACTTAGTGATACCTTTGATTAATGGAAAGCAACCGTTGATTTCGGTATTGTTGTATAACCCGTTTTCGATTTTTACTATGTTCATATTTAACCCTCTCAATTGTTTAATATAACTATATTATAGCACAGATATCATATCTGTCAAGTTTTTTCATTTTGCAAATGCCTCAAGATACTCAGCATTTTCAGTTTGTAACACTACGAACTCACCAAAATTATCATCAAATACCTTTAGTAAATTCATATAATCACCTGATGCCATTTCATCTCTAATCGTCTCACCAGGAAAATCATATTTCTTAGATAAAACCGAAGCGGCTCCTAATAGATTAAATGCATTTCCATTAGGACCATCTATATCGATATAGATTTTATCAAGTATTGGTTTTAACTCTACTGACATTATTTCGCTCCCTTAAATTCATAAGGCTTGTCCCACTTACCAACATTAATGTGAGTGTAATAAGCAGTATCAAAATAATCAGTCATTGCATCTGAATTATCATACCAAGCACGACCACCTTTTACATTAGCAGGTGCAGTTTTCATAATCTCAACAATGTTTTTGAATAGTTCTGAGTGCTTACCATAGTTTTCAGGATAATACTCATTGATTTGCTCATAGCCATCAAACTTATGACTTGGGGCTTCTTTGTTCCATGGGTCTTTTCGGTCTAAACTTCCGTCAAAGAAGTTTATTTCACCAGAAACGATAGAAACATTAAGACTTGAATAGTGTTCTCTACGAACGGAGAACTTAAGTTTGTTTTTGAAACGCTCTTTAAGAGCAACTCGAACTGCTTTTACTTCATCAGTTGATATATAAGCCATATTTAACCCTCTCTTTTATTGAATATACTTATAGTATACATTGATTCGAGGATTTGTCAAGTTTTTGGGGTTTTTATTTCAAATTAAACAGGATTTTCTTCTAAAACAGTCCAATTTTCACTGAAATGCTCTAAAGTGCTGTCAATTATAGTACGAACTCTGTCCGTATCTACATATTTGTAAGTTATTGACACTACAAAAGGATTATCTGGCGGATGATAAGCATCTGTAATTTTAGCCTGCTTATTAGTTGTTTTATGAACTATTATTGTGCCAACTTGTAGCATTCTTGCATCCATTGTAATCTCTTTTTGTTATACTTTCTGATTATAAAATAGTGAACTTACACTTTCTTCATTACTTACTCTACGAATTGCTTCACCGAACAATTTCGAAACACTAACTTGTCGTGTCTTCTTTAAATTGCTAGGACAACGAAATTCTATACTATCTGTAATGACTAATTCTTCTAACACACTCTTTTCCACTTTTTGACATGCTTCACCAGTCAAAACTCCATGAGTGATGTATGCTCGTACACTTAATGCACCTGCATCCATAATAGCCTGTGCGGCATTACATAATGTTCCACCACTATCGATAATATCATCAACTAATATCGCATGTTGACCTTCAACTTCTCCAATAATGTTCATTACTTCACTTTGACCTGCTTTAGGTCTACGTTTATCTACGATAGCAATATCACCATGAAACATTTCAGCAAATTTACGGGCTCTCATAGTACCACCTGCATCAGGTGAAACGAATACTGTATTTTTATAGGCTTTATCACCTAATCGTCTCTTAATATCTTTAGCAAATACAATACGACTTGTCAAATCATCAACTGGAATATCAAAGAAGCCTTGGATTTGTCCAGCATGTAAGTCCATTGTTAAAACTCTATCTGCACCGGCTTCTGTTACTAGATTTGCTACTAGTTTTGCAGTAATTGGTGTACGACTTGCACTTTTTCTATCTTGTCGTGCATAACCGAAGTAAGGTATGACTGCTGTAATACGTTTAGCACTACTTCTTTTAGCGGCATCAATCATTACTAGCATTTCCATCAGATTGTCGTTTACTGGAGTACTTGTACTCTGTACAATAAAGACATCTTCGCCTCGAACATTCTCTAAGAACTCTACACTACTTTCACCATCTGCAAATGCTTTGATTTCAGCAGGAACTAGAGTAGCAAAACAATGTGATGCTATTTCTTCTGCTAGTTTTAAATTACTATTACCAGATATAATCTTCATGTTTGGTTTTCTTCCATTAATTGTAGGCATTCTCTTTTTATTTGTTCAACTTCGAGTTTCATTACTTCGATTTTTTGTTGCTCCATATGTATTTCAACTATTGATGATGCAACTTCACGTGCCATCTGTTGATAACCGTCTTTCTCTCCGCTTCTATAACTAAAATATGCACAGATACTAATAAAAGCACCCGTCACAAATATCATGTCTATTCCCATCATTATCTCCTCTAATATTAATAGATATTATAACATATGATACAATTAATGTCAATTAAATTTCTGTAATTGTCTGTTGTTTATCTACTGGGTGTTCTGGTTGTTCTACTATGTTATTTTCGAAAGAAGTTATCAATTCATACATTTCATAACAATCATATCCAGATACTGCGATAGAACCTTTGATGTACAGAGGATTGATTGGTAATAAGGCTTCATTTATTTCATGGTATGTGATTATTTTGTTTCTATATATAACACCACGTGAAGTTAATTCTGTGCATTCTTGGACATAATAGTCTATTCCGCCCAATACCATAATAGCCAGGTCTTTATCTTCTAATTCAGTTGCAAGTTCAAGCAACTTAGGGCCAGTATCAACAACATCGTGTGGTTGTGCTTCGACTGACTTTATAAAAACAAATATTATTACAAAAGTAATAACAGTTGCATAAATTAGATTTTTAAATGACATGTCCCTTTTCTCTTAGTCTGCGTTTCCATGCACCGCCTATTTTCTGTTCAGACAATTGCTCACGTAACCATTGTAATGTTGGTTCTTTTTTGTCTTCTTCGATAGATGGGTCTTTCGCTAACGACTTGATTAGTTGATTGATTTCAGTTTCCGTTAAGTTTAATAAATTCATTGAATTGTCCTTATCATAGATGTTTCCTGTTTTTATTATATTCATACACTTCTCCTTTTATGGTAAATAATTAGTCATATGTTGTGATTTAAGAAATTTACAATTTTTGTTGTGCCATTCTTCGTACATCTTTACATATGGTTTTACATCAAGACCGAATTGCTCTTTAATAAAAGTACCACTAAATAAATCATTCATGTTATACAACTGAGGATTTATTTTATCGTACCATTCTCTTTCATATTTGTACATAGTTGGCCACCATGGATTATGATGATTAACTTCATCTATCTTAGTGCCATAATCTTTCCTAGCATCCCAAGATAAAACTTCTCTCCTCATGCGTTGTGTAAGCATCATTGGAAATGACCGCCACATATGAAGAGCATGTACAAATGTGTTTAACTCTACTACATTTTTAAATGAATCTAAATCTAGTTGGTATTTATCGATATTCACTAAAACATCTAGTGTTTTAAAATATAAGGTCCACGATTCATCGTTGAGTAATTCATCACCAACATAATCTAATAGGAATTTTTTAAGTGTAGAGGCTTCTTCAGAAGTATGTACAGTCACATCAGTAGATAACGTATCATTATCAATCCAGACTTCTAAGCCCTCTTCATAATACCTACACAATTCTGAAATGGCTTCTGTCTTTTCATCGTATGTTATTAATGGACTACAAAATACTTTTGCTTCGGACAATGTAGTACAATATTTTTCCCATTCATTTGGTGCAATGTCAATTATTATAGTACCTTCAAATAGTTTCATTAAAGGAGTTATAGAGTGTAATCTGATTAAATAAGGTTTGTCTTGTCTTGTAAATTCATCTATGACTTCATCCATTGAATTGTCAAGTACTGAAGGATGAAAGTGAGACGATGAAGATGAAGTTATTTCGCAAAACTTATCATACCAATCTTCCCATGTATGTACAGTGTCGAATTCTGTTAATTTACTTCCATTATGACAATCGTTGTCCACAGAATTATAGGGAGACATTAATGATTCATTCATAAAAAAATCACCAAACATCCAATCTTTAAATAATGACCTATTACTATTCTTTGCTCCCACTTCTGTATAATCAGAACTACCGAAGTTTTTATTATAGAAATATTCAGTTTCTCGTGTCAGATAATTACAGATTGTTTCTCCACCCATTCCACCTTTGTATGAGAAGAATACGAACTTATGTTTGTTATCTCTCATAAATTTTATGAGTTTTTCTTTATTCATTCCAACCGTTCAATATCTTGTTCTTCACATTTTTCGCCATATTGTACTTCTAAAATATGACAAGGTTCATTCGTAACGTTACAGGCTTGGTGCCATTGTTTCTTTTCAATTGTGATAGACTTATTTTCTGTATAAGTGCCTAGTTCTTCTATGTCAGAAGAAACATTTATTGTATTAAACGAACATTCTCCTTTGAGAATATACCAATGTTCTGCTCTAAGTTGATGTCGTTGCATACTTAGGCTTTGTCCTGGAGTAATAATCAATTCTTTGACTTTATATCCTGGCTTATCGTCTAGTACTCTATACCATCCCCAACTGCGAATTGTTTTTGGTGCTTTCCACTCTTCTAATATCCAACTACTTGAATTTTTCTTTTCATTACCGCCAACACCCCATATAAAACCAAATCCAGGTGAAATATCTGCAATAGATGTTGCAAATTCTACTTCAGGCGTATTGCCTTTTTTTCTGTCGCCGCCATTGGCGAAGACTATTTGGTCATTTGGATAATGTGCAATAACTTGTTTAATGAAATTGATAGCAGTGTCATCGTCATCCATAAAGGTGAAGACTTCATCTACCATTTGTAAGTTATTGAGAATTGTTAGACGTTCATTCCAAGGCATAAAAGATTTACCCTTTTTGCGTTCTAACCATTCATCTGAGTTTAAGCCAACAATGAGCATGTCGCCCAATTCTCTAGCGGCTTTAAGATAGGAAATATGACCAGAATGTATCGGGTCAAATCCACCTGTTGCTAAGACTATTTTCATTTTGATTTAATCTCAGTCTTGTATCGGTTAGTTAGAAACTTTAAGTTCTTGCTAATCCATTCATCTATCGTATAATCAACTGTTTCATTCCATGCCGACTTTTCGTCTTTATGTTCAAACCAAACATTTTGTAGCCATGCTCGAAAATTCATATTCATTGGTAGACTCCTTTAGTTGTTGATATATTTCTAGTATAGCACCTTTATGGTATCTTGTCAACTTTTTTCATATGTATTTCTACAATAGGGTGTTCATTGACAAATTTCATTACAGTATGATATTTTTCACAGATACCGTTTTCAATATTTGCATTGCCAATGTCCATCATAATCTTTTGTAACTTTAGAATTATCTGTTGGTCTGGCTTCCTAGGAACTAGACAGAAATGAGCATCGTTGTGTGGTGTCAATGCAACAAAATCTTTTACTTCATAATCTACTGTACCAATTGTATCTAATTCAATCATAAAGACATGCCACCAAACGTATTAGTATCTACATCCTGTTTAACTCCACCTTGAACATAAGAAGTGATTTCTGTTTCTTGTGGCGCTACTTGAACATCTGCACCAGCAATCCATTTTTGTGTCCATGGCAATGGGTTTGCTTGTGACACTGCATATGGACATTTTAGATTAACAGCAATCATACGCTTACAACAAATCCACTCAATATAATCATTTAGTAATTGTGAATTAAGACCAATCATAGAACCATCTTTGAACAAATATTCAGCCCATGCTTTTTCTTGGTCAACTGCATCAACAAACATTTGAATACACTCTTCTTCTGTTTCTTTAGCAATCTTAATATAGTCTGGGTCATCTTTTGGTAAAATCTTAAGAAGTGATTGTGTAGATGCTAAGTGTAAGTTTTCATCACGTGCAATTAGTTTAATAATCTTAGCATTACCTTCCATCTTTTTAAGTTCTGCGAATGCCCATGAACATGCAAATGATACATAGAAACGAACACCTTCTAAGATGTTAACACTCATTAGTGTTTTGTATAATGCTTTCTTAAGTTCGTATAGGTCTACTTCAACTTTCTTGCCATTGACTGTATGTTTGCCTTCACCTAATAATTGATACTTCAATGACAGGTCAATAAGTTCATCATAGTTAGTACTAATAGCATCAGCACAATCTGTAATCTCATCGATATCCATCATTTCATCAAACACTTGACTAGGATTTGCATACACATTACGAATGATATGAGTATATGAACGTGAGTGAATTGTTTCACTGAATGTCCATGTCTGAATCCATGCTTCTAGTTCTGGAATAGATACTAGTGGTCCAAATGCTTCTACTGGCGCACGTCCTTGTACACTGTCTAATATGATTTGTCTTTTAAGATTACTTGTAAAGATATGTTTCTCATTTTCAGTCAGAAGTTTAAAGTCATTTGCATCTTTCAATACATCAACTTCTTCAGGTCGCCAAAAGAAACCTAACTGCTTATCAGTTAGTTTATCAAATTGTTTATACTTCAACATGTCGTAACGCTGAATTGTTACTCCACCAGACGGGTCCAAAAATGCTTTCGCTTTTGTGTGGTCCGCTTTATTATTTGAATTAAATACACTCATAGTTCTCTCTCTTAATTTTCTCTTGTAGGTTTTATATTTATCTTATGCATCATATTTTATTCTTCGTTTACGAGTAGTTCTTTGTAGTTAAGTTCACTCAATACTAGTAATTTATCTGTAGGTTTAATACCCCATATATGTCTTGTAAATATTGTTTCACTCATTGCAAATTTATGTACATTTGGCATATCTCCAAATAGTCTACACAAATTAGTTACTTCAATTAATTCTCTTTTTGTGGTAGGTGCAAATCTTTTATCATCCAAATCAACATATACAGGTTGCGGAATAGAAGTAGTTATTTCTATAAATTCTAACAAATGTGGTAAGTCATATAGTGATACTAATTGTTTATCACGTGTAATGTCCCACATTGAATTTGAAAAGTGGATTAAACAATCAGTTGTTTCGCCTCTTCTTAAAAATTCTGTTATAAATCTTTTATACTTGTCAATGCCTATATGCATATCAAGTTTAATGTCATAGTTATAAAATCTACCTCTACCAGAAAAAAATTCATCTTCTACTATTTTATTTGATTTTACCTGTGGATGTTCCATACAATGATTAAAATATCCTAATTCTGTACTGATTGGCGATAGTGGTCTAACACATAAGCCCTTTTCATCTTTATAATCCCAAATACTGGCTCCATCCAATTCCATTATATAGTACAGCCTTCACAATCTTCATCATCTATTAATCCTGGTTCTAATGGTTCATCATTAAGAGCATTGATATCTACTTCTCCTTGACCATCAAATGTATTAAAGTAATACAACTGTTTACCACCATACTTATAAAACATAATCAGATGTTGTAACATTTCTGACATTGGAATCTTTTCATCTTCATAATGCACAGGATTATAACTTGTGTTCACTGATATGCCTTGGTCAATATACTTTTGTAATACTGCCATAATCTTTAAGTAACCCTCTGGTGATTTTTGGTCCCATAAGAGTTCATACTTGTTCTTCAATTTGTGAATTCCAGGAACAACTTGTTTCAATACACCATGTTTAGATTGTTTGATAGATACATAACTTCTTGGTGGTTCAATACCATTCGTTGAGTTTGAAATCTGTGCTGATGTTTCTGCAGGCATAAGTGCCATTAGAGTTGAATTTCTTACTCCGTGTTCTTTTAAATCTTTTCTAAGAGATTTCCAATCCATTCTTTCTGTGTGTTTAACTAGTTCATCAATCTCTATTTTACGAGTATCAATTGGTACTACACCATGTCCATACTTTGTTTCATCAGATTTTGGACATGCTCCAATTTCTTTTGCCAAATTATTTGAGGCTTTGATTAGATAATAACTCCAGGCTTCTGCCCATTCATCAACCAACTCTAAGTTAGGGTCAGTATAATTCGTATCGTTCTTAGCCAACCAATACGCAAAATTAATAATGCCTACGCCCAAAGGTCTTCTGTTATCTGTTGCTAACTCGGCCGCAATGAGTGGATAATCTTGGTAACTCAATAGAGCATCAAGTCCTCTTACTGCCAACTCACAAGGCTTTTCAAAATCTTCTGGTGATTTAATATTACCCCAATTGATAGCACTAAGTGTACAGAGAGCAATTTCACCTTCTTCGTCCATCACACTACTCAATGGCTTAGTTGGAAGAGTAATCTCACAACATAGATTTGATTGTTTGATTGGTGCCACTTTTGTATCAAAAGAACTATGGTCATTTGCGTGGTCAACATTCATCAAATAGATACGACCTGTATTCTTACGTTCATTCATAAACGATGAAAATAACTCAATTGCTGGAACTGTTTTCTTACGAATAGATGTTTTACGTTCTGCTGTTTCATAAAGTTCACGGAACTTATCTTGGTCATTAAAGAATGCTTCGTATAGTCCTGGGACATCTTGTGGACTGAACAATGTGATGTTACCACCAGTCATTAGACGTTCATACATCAGTTTATTGAACTGAACACCATAGTCCATATGACGAACACGATTGTCTTCTGTGCCTTTGTTATTCTTTAAAACAAGTAAATCTTCAACTTCATAATGCCACACAGGATAGTATAATGTTGCGGCACCGCCGCGGACACCGCCCTGTGAACATGATTTAACTGCCGCTTGAAACATCTTATAGAATGGAATAACGCCAGTATGACTTGCATCGCCATTACGAATAGGTGAGTTTATTGCACGGATACTACCCGCACCAACCCCAATTCCTGCTTTCTGAGAGACATACTTAACAATTGAACTGGATGTTGCATTAATACTGTCTAAACTATCATCTGTTTCAATTAATACACAACTACTGAATTGTCTTTGTGGTGTACGAACACCAGCCATAACAGGAGTTGGTAATGAGATATCAAACGTACTAATCGCATCATAGTAATCTTTTACATACTTTAGTCGTTCTTCTTTTGGATAGTTACTAAACAATGTTGCTGAAATTAGCATGTATGCCATTTGTGGTGTTTCGAATACTTCTTTAGTTACACGATTTTGTACTAGATATTTGCCACGGAATTGTTCCATGCCTACATAAGATATATCAAAATCTCTGTCATGTTTAATAAAGCCGTTAATCTTATCCCATTCTTCTACAGAATAATCTTTTAGTAACGCCTTATCATAAAACCCAGATTTAGTATTTGTATTAACTAATTCAATAATATGACAAGGTTGAAAGTCGTTATATACTTCTTTTCTAATATGATAATTGATTAGATTGCCTGCCACCCATTGATAATTTGGAGTATCTTCTGTTATTAGTTCAGCGGCTGCCTTGATTAATGTTTCTTGTATTTCACTACTTGTCATACCACTGTAAAATTGAATGTGTGATTTTAATTCAACTTCACTCGCTGATACATTATTAATATCATTACATGCTTCGAAAACGACCTTGTGCATTTTCTCTAAATCTAGTTCCTCTTTGTCCCCATTTCGTTTAACTATATGAATCCCGGTCATTATTTCCTCTACCCTAATATGTTGTTATCTCTGAATCTTCCATGCCTGCAACACGTAACTTAATTATGTTAGACAGTTGAAAGTGTTTAATTTCAAACCCCTTTGTTATTCCGAGATATTGATTTCTAATAAGTGCAACTTGGTTTATTAATTCACCAATCGCAACAATTTCATCTTCTCCATCTGCATATTTTTCAGCATCTCTACTACTTAATACCTTATTGTAGTTCTCTAAATACTTACGCAAATATTCACTTCTTTTTTTACGCAACTGTATGTTTAGATGCTCTAGTATGGCTTCTATCTCTTGTAATTGACCAAAACGCAATTCAACATAAGCAGGAAGATAAGTAGCATTTTTCTCAATGTTGCCATTTATCTTCACTTCTTTTCTTGCATCTTTCAACTCGTTATCAAAGAATTGAATGCAGTTTGGAATTTCACTCCAATCTTTTACTATTTTGCTATACCAGTTCATCAGTACCAATCATCATTTTCGTCCTCTTCATCATCTTCGTCTTCTTCATCTTCAAAATACCTATCTAAAGAAACCAAAAGAATTGGGTTACCATCGATAAGTATCTCTATGTCTCCACTGCTCATTCCTAAATCATCGCATTGTTTTATGAACATTTCGCCGGCTTCTATTTTATCTTTGCCAGGTATGTAGTTCACTAAAGTTTCCCACAATTCGTATAGTGATTCTGATTCCAAGTTGGCTCCTCTTAGTTTTGTCTTGTTGATGTAAGCAATCTATTTATACAGATTGCTTGATTTTTATGCTTCTTCTGACTCAACGTTTTCCAACTCAGGCACATCTACTATGTCTTCATTATTCCAGTCGTTCATAACAATGTCAAGTTTTTCATCTGACCAGTTCTTACGGAACTCAATCATTTCTTCACCTGCTTTTGTTACATACTTCAAACGATTTCCTTGTTTAATAAGTAAACCCTTTGCTTCGAAAAACTCAACAAGACCACTGTAGGGACTCATACCAGTTTCATATGGAATCTCAACTTGCACACTTTCAAATGGTTTTGAATATCTTGTCTTCATCACTTTACAAGCCGCACGAATACCGTGTACTTGTGAAGTTTTGTTGCCATCTGCATCTACTTTTAGTTTAAGTTTACGCATTGCGACAACGATAGAACTAGCATAGATAAAGCCTTGACCACCTGAGATTTTATCATCTGGGTCAAACATATCTTGTGATGCATATGTGTGATTTGTAGCAACTAGTCCTACATTGTAATCACCAAACATATTCACACTATTTCTTACTAGTGCCGCTAGGGCTTTTGGTTTACGACCCATGTCACCTTTCATGTCACCACGATTGAACTGGTCAACATCGGTTGGGGTCATCATCATTCCAAGACTATCAATAACAAATAAGACTTTAGGACGTTCTTCGTCTGGCTTATCTGCATGGTCTTCTTTATAACCTTTCATAAAGTCTGAAATAATTTTAGCAACATCATCAATCATTGCTACGTTTAATTTTAATAGTTTTTCTGGTGTAGTATCTACATCAAGTGCATGTAGCCAACTTTCATCTAGTGCATTTTCACTATCGATTAAGACTACAAAAATTCCTTGTTCTTGTGCATTTCTAACAATGTTACCAGCGGCAATAAAAGATTTACCTGCACCACTTTCACCTGCAAAGACTGTTACCTTACCTAGTGGGACACCCTTATGAAAGTCATTACTGATAAGTTTGTTTAATGTATAATTACCTGTTGATACCCAAGTGTCTGGGTCTCTAAAACCAACACTCATACCAGGAACAGATTTTGTTATATTCTTGCGAAATTTACTCGCATCAAAGGCTCTTGCCATATAAATTCTCCTTATGTGATATAAAAAGAGTAGGGGAGTCGATACTCCCCATACTCAATTATTGGTTCTTAGTCAGTTTTTCTACTACGAATCATTGCTAAGATATCTGCCGCATCTGACTTCGGTGCTTCAGGTTCAACCTGAGTTGCTGGAGCCGGAGTCGGTGCTGATGTTTCAGCAACAGGTGTTGTTTCTGCTGGTGCAACTGCTTTAACTTCTTCTACTTTTGGAGCAGATGGAGTTGGAGTTGGTGCAGAAGTTCCTGCTGGAACATCTAACCCATAAGGTTTATAGTGCTGACCCCAACGGGTTGGGTCATACAATTCACCATCAACAGATGCTTCAAACATCTCTGTGATAATTCGCATGTCATCCTCTGTTGGACGCTTTGGCATAAACTCATTCAAGTCATAAAGACCATGAGTTTCGATTGCTTGACGTTCTTCTTCATTTAGTGAACGCTCTTTACGAGACCACGATGAAGTTGAATAGTCTGCATACTGACCTTTAGTTGTCTTTGTTAGACGGAAATCAGTACCTTGTTCATAATCCGTAGGTAGATTATCCATATCTGGATCCATTAGAGCCGCCTTCAATAACTTGAAGATTTGTGGTCCAATGATAAATCTACGAACTGGATTTTCTGGTTGTTCACCACCGATAGGGTCAGTTACAACCAAGCCTTGGAAAACGTATGAACGCTTTTTCCAATATGTACGACCTAGGTCTTCCATTGCTGGGTCTTTAAACCATGGACGTATTTCTGCGTGAATTGGGCAAGACTCGCCCCACATTTCAACGCAAGGTACTTGAACGATTACTCGTTTCTGTTCATCACCACCTTTAACACCAGGGAACGGAAGTTTGATAACTTGGCGTTCTTTCCAAAAGAATGTGTTTGTTGGGTCTGAGTCTGGTAGAAAACGCAATACTGCTGTATTGTCATTGTCCATATTCCAGAAAGGGTATACTGCATCTGACCCTCTGTTTGAGGATGCATTGTCTGATGCTTTGCTGTCTTGTGCGAGTAATTTCGCACGGATTTCTGCTAGTGTAGCCATTATTTTCTCCTATATTAGCCTTTATTAGTTGTTTTATTACTATTAGTTTTATATTAGTTTTTATGTACCATACATATTTCTACTAATGATACTATTATACTTATCTTTTTTACCAAAGTCAAGCATTAAATCAGTCTTTTTGAATGTTTTTTGGAAGCATAAAAAAAGAGAGTTTTAACACTCTCTTTGATTATAGCATAGATAGACTATGAATGTCAAGCAGAAAATTAACTTTCTTTAAGCACTCTGTCTGGGTCGAATTTTGAGAATGCTTCTTCAAGCATTTCAGATATTTGTGTATCTGCTGATTTTGGCTCTACAGTTTCTACTGAAGTTTTTGACATCTTCATTAATGCGCCTGCTACTTGCATGTCTTTTTTGTCCATACCTCTTGGGTTTGAACGAATTTCGTTAGCAATATCAGTTAAGAAAAAAGAAATCTCTGCCGCTAAATCGTGACCTTTCTTTTTGCCTTTCTTGTCTAACAACGTATCTACTTGAACTCTGTCAGCAAGGTCATCAAATGTCATCGCAATCTTATTAATCTTAATCTGAGCCGCTTCTTCTGGATTGCGTGGTTCAGCAAATTGATTTTTGATTTTTGAGTAGTCATAATTGTCAGAACTTGGCGCACCAAAAGTAATTGTGTTTATTTTTTCGCCAGTCTTTTTGACTTTTGCAGTCATAATTTCTATAACTCTATTAGTTTGATTATCTCTACGATTTTCCATTTCTTCTTCATTTACTTTATGTAGTAATGGAAAAATATCTTTTAAGTTTTCTTCGAATGTAGATTTTGTAAACTTTTGTACATATGCATCTACCATTTCTTCTGACATTTCTTCTTGTATTCTTGTTCCGTTAAGAGCCATGTCTTCAACAAAATTCGCATAACCTTTTGGTCCTTGAATTCTTTGTATCTTTTCTTTGATAGCCATAACACTACGTTTCACATTCCAAACATCAGCACGGTTGGTTTCATTTACAAGACCTTGCTTGTTTACAACATTCATAAATTCTTTTAGCCTTGATAAGTTATCAGACATCTCAATGATTGCTTCGCCTACCATATCATGTGTTTCGCCACCAGATGCAACGTGTCTTGCCATTGCTCTTGCACCATTTAAGTGAATAAATGGATATTTAAAACGTTCGCCTTCACCTGTCTCAACAAAGATTGCTGAGATATTACGAGAACGAGAGCCACGAGATTCTTCGTTTACTGGCGCTCTATGTTTTAATATTAGTTTTACATTTTCTAATGTTTGACGGCTAGTACGTGACGACCCAGACAACGGGCCCATGCCTTCATTGACGTGGTCATTCATGGTATTCTCCTTATTTTGTTTAACCTTATATGCATAATTCTTAGGTTCTATATGTTTTCCAAATGAACGAATATCAAAGTCTAGCATGTTAGTTCTTGCTAAAGATTTCAATTGGTTCATCATATTATGTATTTGTTCGTTATCTATGTCAATATCTTCGCCAATATGAAACTTTAGTTCCTTAGTGTTTCCATCGATATGAACCATCATATTTGGTTCTTTAACATAAAAGAAACGTGCCTCTTCAGGTGTCGCAACGCTCTTGCCACTATTAGCATCGAACATTTTCATTGCGTGTCCACTGCCTTGCATCAGTTTCATCACTTTTGTTGATATGTCATTTAAATTTATTGCCATAATTATATTTCCGAACTTGTTTTATGTATTTATCAAAATATGATAGGAAGTGGTTCGTTATATTCTGCTTCACCATCTAAACTCTCACCAAGCATCTCTTCATAGCCCTCTTCAAACCTTGAGATGAATTGTATTTGACGAACACATAAAAGGGTTGCTGAAACTAAATCGTCTGTTTCACCAGTTTTTGCTTCATAACTTTTACCCTTTGCTATGAATGTTTTCAACTCTCTTATGAAGTTTTTACTTGTTGGCACCATCTTATCACTTTCAAGCCAAGATTTCATCTTCATACAAGCCGTAATTTTTGTTTTATAAGTTGTGGTGAAACCTTTTCTGGAAACTCGTTGTCTACCTTTCTTCTTAGGTTCATGTAAGAATGTACCGGGAAATCTGTCTTCTTCCATTTCTTCAATAACGATAAGAGCGGCTTCACCTAATGAGTTGTTCTCTACTGACCAATAAATATCAGGACTAGTATTTCCTAGTTCTCTCATCTCATCTTTAATGATAGTAAGAACGGTGTGCATCGTTTGTACTTGCCCTCTCACATCTGTTCTATTATTCTGCCATTCTGCAACTTGTACTAATTCTGGCAATGCCCATACTTGAATAGCGGCATTATCACCACCTGTTCCCATTGATGGGTCTAAACCTATAACATATGTGGCATCTTTGTTTATATTCTCATACCATCTAATCTGTCCTGTTCTCAGGATTGGCTCTCTGCCTTTAATTCCTGCTAACTTCAGACTATCTACTAGTGTTTCATCATAAGCAATAAACTGACATTCATGTTCTCTTAAGAAACGTTCTTTACCAACACGTGCTTCTTCTTCAACTGACCATTGTTTATCTCTGTCTGGATGCTGATGCCATAATGCTTTGTATGGTTTAAAGCCATTAATACCAACTTCTGTTTCATTTCCGTAGTCATCTAATCTCTTGTTAGCGCCTGACCAAATCATAGCAAACTGGTCATCATCATTGTTTGGTGTTGATGTGATAATCGCTTTACCACCTGTTGCTAGTGTTGGAGATATAGAAGTCCAAAATTCTTTCGCAATTGATGGTCGCACAAATGCAAACTCATCTGCGTATAGCAATGAGATTGAAAGACCACGACCAGTATTTTCTGTTGTTGCTTGAGCAATGATACGGGAACCATTATCAAATTCAATACTACCTTTGTTATAGTTTGTTACACCTGCACGAATAAAATCTGGACACATCTCATATGCATATCTAATTCTGTGCATAATTTCTTGGGCACCAGAATATTTGTGTGCCGCAATTAGAATTGTTTGGTCTGGATTGAACATTGCATACCACAATAGATATCCACCAGCAGTTGTTGACTTACCCATCTGTCTGCCCAACATAGATATAGAAAATCTATAATTGTGATATGAATTTGTCAACTCGGTTTGATAATCATATGCTTTATACAACATTTGACCTTCTGTAGGATGCTGAATCATAAAGTAATGATTCAAAAAATAGAATGGGTCATTCATGCACTTACTGAATTCTAATAGTTGTGCATTACTAAATTGTGTTTTTGCGTATGGTTTTTTAGTTAAATCTGCCATTATATACTCACTTAATTATAATAGTATTTATCATTCGTTAGAACTTAATAAAATGGCATATGTGATAAATACTATTGATGATTGGGGGATTCCCACCTTCGACATCATTACATGGGAGAAATAAAAATGGCAAGATATAGAGGTTTAAGAGCAGTCGCTGGAATGGCTCGTATTAAAGTTAGACGTACTATCGATTTAAGAGAGATGGGCGACTTTGGTGCGATTACATCAAGCGGTGATGATTTACCAACTAGAGGCGCAGGACATAGTTCTGCGGCGTTAGGTTCAACTGGTAGAACACGTGGCTATACTGAATTAGGAGCAATTACTGGTGTTAAAGTTGACACACAGGACTTTGGTGCTATTACAGATGCGGCGTCTTCTGTTATCAGAAACAATGACGAAACTTACGGTTACTAATCGGCTCTAACATATATTAGAAAACCCGGCTTTATGTCGGGTTTTTTATTGGGCGCCCATAAAAAAAGTCTCACTAAGGAGACTTTCTTTATTTAAATTTTTATATGTTATTACATACCTGACAATTTTCTAAGTCTGTCCATATCTGAAGATTCATTTGGCTCAGTAACCTCTTCTTCTTCCATATCCATTCCTGTGAAGTCACCAATAGTTGTCTTAAGTACAGTTCCACCATCTGCATACCAACCAGCACCAGTGATATTTGCTTCAATATCGCTTAATGCAAACTTTCTATTTTGAAGAAATTCAGTCTCGCCATCTTGGTTTGCTATATGCATACCTAGAACTACTGTTCCGTTTTCGCCTTCTATATCACTTTGAATTTCAAAACGATGTCCTGACCAATTTTTTAAACTAAAGAACATTCTATCTTCAGAATCATCATCCATTACTGCATGTGCTTTTTTGAAATCTGACCATACAGATGCATCTTCAGTTACTGTTTCTTCGTTTGCGTTCTCACGTTCTTCAGCGGCACACTCATCACAAGTATCGATTTCACCATCAGTTTCATCTTTCATGTACTCACAATCAGCACAACCTTCTGTTGCTTCGTCTAATGACTCATCGGCTTTTTCTTTTTTATCTTTAGCCGCTTTTTTCATTGACTCTTCTTTGTCGCCATCTTTATCTAAATCTAAAAAGTCTGGCTTTGATTCTTCAATTGACTCATCTGTTTCTTCAACTGTTTCTTCAACTGCTTCATCTTTTTTGCCATTTTTCTTATCCTGATATGCTTGTAATCCAGGTGGAAGTTTACCTTCTTCGATTTCGTTGAATTCTTTCATCATCGCTTCATAGATTTCGTTTTCGTCTAATGAATACTCTAATGGGTTGTCGCCATGTGATGGTTGAATTGATTTCTTCTGTTTAGAAATGCTTTCTGGAGATTTCTTAGAATAATCATCTAAGTCCAATTCATCATTTGCTTCAGTAGGCTCATAAACATCTTCGTTTACTTCTTCTTCAGCAACTGCTTGTGCATTAGAAAGACCTGCTAGTTTCATTAATCTGATGATATCTTCTGGATTTTCTGTAACAGTTTCTTCTGATGTTGTTAAGGTATATTTCTTAGTCATTTTCGTCTCCTGTTATGACAGATGGAGTAGATTTCTCATCTTTTGACATTTGTTCTGGTGCAGGGTCAGATTTTGGCGTTACGCTCAATTCGTTCTCTACAACATCATGTTCTTTTTTCTCTAAATCATTTAAAAACTTATCTACAAAAGTTTTACCATATGTTTTGCCATCGTCTGATGTTTCATCATAATCTGATGCCAATAATGCCTCTTTATCTTCGTCAACAACCTCTTCTTCTGGTTCCCATCCTTCAGGATGAACAGCAACGTGTGTAAGATGCATACCAAGTAAATCACTTAGTTGTTGTCTTAGAATATCTGCTGATAATGGATATCCTGTTGCGATATCGACTTTTGAAACTTTTGAGTTCTCTACGTCTTTGAAAAACATTGGATTCTTAGTAATTGGTGTAGTAGATGTTTTTGACATCGACTTAAGGTCATATTTTGACAAGAATGTCTCAATACGATTTGCACCCATCTCATCTAGTTCGCAACAGAATCTTAATGTAAATTTGTGTTCCTTAGTGGACTCTGTTAAATATTGTTTAAATGTTTTCATAACGCTTTCCAAATATGTTTTAAAGTATAATTGTTCTATTCTTATTTATCATTTTTAATGTCTTTTTGGGCATTGTCAATACGTTTTAACAGTTCATTTCGGTCAATTGTGATTGCTCCGTCACTTTCTAGTTCTGAACCCTCTGGTAATGACTTCTTAACGCTATGGTCTAACTTGGCTTTTTGTAATTGAAGATTAATCATCTTTAGTTTTCTATCAACTTTACTATCTTTTGCTTCCATTGCCGTTTTTAACATCTGATTTGCTGTTTCTAGTAACTTAGCACCAGCATGTACTTCTACATTCATTCCTAATTGAACTAAATCATTAAATGCATCTAATGCCTTTTGATGAATATCATCCATCTCTTTATCATGTTGATTAAGGTCTTGTACAAGTGGTAACGCACTGTCAATCTTTTCAGTAGTTTTTAACTCTGAATAGAGAATATTAGTTAATTCTGTAGATTCTTCAATCGTAGGTGTTTCTTCTTCTAATTGTTCGACAGGTTCTTCTTCTGCTGGACTTATATTGAATGTTTCTTCTAATTTCTTTGTCATAATGTACACTCTTAATTAGTTATATTCGTATTTATCAAAAATAAAGTTGCCGTTTTTTGTAGTCGTAGTAGCGATACAACTAATGGATAACGGCATCCTCACCTTAGATATAAGTAACTTATATCGGTCCTAAGGTGTGTTATCTTGGTTTAATTGGTTTCTTAGGTTTTTTGACTGCTTTAGGTTTCTTAGTATTAGAGTAGATATCACCCTCATTAAGAACTCTAAACTTCATGCCTCGTTTTTTTGCCCAATGTGTGGCGGCATCCCACTTAGCATAATTTATTGCTACTTGTGCCTGTTGTGCCCTACCACGTGCAAATTTAGGATTAGATTGATTAGCAGGTTTGATTTCAATTAACTCTGCGTTCTTTTTACCGTTCGAATCTCTGTATACAACTACAAAGTCAGGAACATATGATGTTAGTTTGCCAGTTAAAGGATGTTTGTATGTTATTCTGACAGGTTCACTTGCCCATGCCATAACATTTGGATTATTGTCACAGAATTGCATAAACGTTTGTTCCCAACTACTTCTAAAAACGGGTGAACCATTTCCTGAGTATTTTTCTTCGTTTATTACTGTGTATTTGCCTTTGTGAAATTTTGCCATTATTTAATAATTGCCCTTGCGACATAAGTGTTTGGAGAACGAGGAGCAAGTTTGCCCGTCTTGTAACCAAATCGCAAAGCATTATTAAAGATGACTGCACCTAAATCAGTGAAATCAGATTCTTCTGAGAGTTCATCTATGAAATCATATGAATTTACACCGTACATTCTTGCTATTTTTGTAATTTCCACAGCATATGCTTCTGCCTTTTCTTGTGCAAAGCCTTTCTTTAATAATTTTGCTGTTAATATATCTAATTTCATGTTTATCTCTTATTAATCAAATAGTTTTCTATTTACGATTCGTTTACTAACACCTGTGTGATTTCCTGTGTTAATAACTTTTCTATCTGTATTTTTTTCAGGAACTATTGCTTGAGTTGTAGTTGCAAAAGCACCATTATTAGCATTAATTGCCGCATCTAAAACTCTTTGTCCATCTACTGTCAAGTAGTTACTTGATAAGTTACTTGTCATTGCTGACTGAACTTCATTTGCAAGGCCTCTCATTTGATTTTTTAGGTCAAAAACATTATTTGAATTAAAACTACGATTTCCAAATGTTGCACTTACCAACTCTTGTACCATTGCATCGCCTAAATCAGGAGAATATGGAACAAACTGAGTGTTAGGTGGATTACTACTTCCAACACCGCCAAATGTTGGCACATCAGGATTTAGATATACTGATTTATAAGTAGATTCATCTCTAGCGTTAAAATCATCTTTTCCCGTTTTGTTGAACTTGTTCGCTCTTGCGGCATCTAATGTACCAATACGAGATTTTAAAGCCATCTCTAATGCTTCGTTACCTTGTTCATTAGGATTTTGTATTTGAGCATTATATAATTGCATCAACTCATTAAGTTTAAAGTTTGTATCTTTATCATTTGCTTCATCTATGATTGCTTCTTTTCTAGCAATCTCTTCTTCAGTTCCTGCAAATTTATCTCTTGCTTCTTGTTCTGTAGGATAGGTAGAAACTGCTGTTCTAGGCTCATAAACTAATGTGTCCATTATGTAATTCATACCTTGCGTCATCCAATCTGGGAATGTTACGCCTTCTTCTGGTTTTCCTAATATTATATTTTCTGGCTGAAGTGTTAGGTCTAACGTTCTCAATTCAGCAACACTATAGTCACTACCCGAAAACACCATACCAGTAACTAGAGGATTTATTAATTCAATTTTTTGAATTGTTCCTTGACCAGTATTTCCTGCAATTGATTGTTCCATGCCAGAGTCATTAGCAGAATCAAGGTTACCAAAGAAATGATATATTGTTACCTTTTCAAAATGCTGATGATAGTAGTCATGTTCATTACTTGGTAACTTTCTACCATGTCTATTGTTGCTTGTGATAACTTCTTCTGCTGTTGCGCCAGTTACTTCTGCTGATTGGTTCTTAAAGAACTTACCATATATTTGACTGGCTATATCAAATGCTTTACCATCAATTGAATCATACATCGTAAGACTTACTTCTGGAAAGTCAACACGTGTTGGAATATAAATTCGTTTACCGTATTGGTCAACGGGCATACTAGATGTTTGAATTGAAATTGGAGATACCGATTTTGCCAACACAGATACGTCTGGTAGTATCTGTGAACTACCTTCAGTAACTGTGGTGAATTCTAAAAAGAATAAATCCGAAAGTTTTGGTGCTGTACCACCAAGAGTACGATTGCCAGCGCCCGCAAAACCAAATCTATGTTTTGCGTTAGCACTGTCCGCTAAAACTCTTCCTGTAGTGTTCTTAGCACTTTGTCTTTCATCAGCCATTGGCTTGCGCCTCTATTAACCTGCTGAAGATGAATTGTTTTGGAATGGAATCTCAGGCATCAAATCATCATTCAACATAGCATTATCATACTGTAGTGTCAATGTGATTGTAACTGGGTCTGAAACCGCATAATCAGTTTGTGAATAGTCTGCATTAGTAACAAAACAGCCCTCTAGTTCCCAAGTTTCAGTCGCATTACCTGAGTTACCATCTAAGATTTCAATCAATGTTGAAAACTTATAGTTAGTACCTGCTGAAGGACCTCTTTGAGTTCTGTGGTCTAATTGTGTCTGTACTT
>Ga0209092_10000027_pt1 | contig 115390 bp, 106 predicted proteins | sample FraStrMetagenome_FD_187446 | JGI IMG/M metagenome (GOLD analysis project Ga0209092, IMG submission 187446) | Marine eukaryotic phytoplankton communities from Arctic Ocean - Fram Strait ARC3M Metagenome (SPAdes) (version 2) | ecosystem: Environmental > Aquatic > Marine > Oceanic | place: Fram... | reverse complement strand
CCCTGCTGTACTGTGAGGTCTGTTGGATATGCGCCTGTAAGTGTAATTGTGGAAGTATGAGCAGGCTGTCCTGCTTGAGTAATCCATACATCATTAGAATCGTTATTAATAGTTAAGTTTAATGTGTGAGCGCCTTGTCGTTGTTGCACATACAAATCATTGAGATCTGCGTACACATTTACATAGGCTGTTGCTCCATTATTTGCGGCATCAGTTCTTTGTGTGGTTATTACATCATTGCTATCACCATGGATATCTAATCTCATATAATTATCACCCCACCCTTGTCCTTGGCTATAAGAACCTGTGTTACTGTTTATGAAATAGCCTTGTCCACCTTTTACATTATTATTATCGCCTTGTATGTGGAAGCCAAAGTAGTTATCTGCTATATTTTTACCAGTGTCAGTGTACTGTTTAATCATAATATTGTTATTATCACCGTCTAAGTCTCCACCCCAATTTAATCCGCTACCCCAAGTGTCTGTCCAGCCGATTGTGTTTTTAGCACCTTTCTGATAAAAAATTAGACTGTTAGTATTTCCGCCTATACTTAAAAAGACATCGTTGTCATTGCCGTCTTGTTTTACTTCAAATTCATTGCTGGCATCAAATCCACTTAATCCTAAATCAACATCTATACTGTTATTGTATCCTGCTTGTAAAACGTCTATAATAACATTGTCCCCTTGCTGAGTCATTGTTAGTACATTGTCTTGTGCATAACATGCCTGTGCTGTAAAGAACATTACTATAACTAGTATTCCTAGATGCGTACCTGTTATTTTATTTAATATGTTCTTAATCATTTTGTGTAATACTTATGTATACGCCATCACAACTGTTCAAGCATAACAAAGTTTCTCCTGTATCATCGTCATATATAGTAATTCGTGCCTTTGCACCTTGTGCTAATTTTATTCCTACTTTGTTTCCAACTTGTCTAAGAAAAAACACTTTGCCATCATAGTCAGGAAATGTATTAAACTGTGTCTCTGGATCGTTACCGAACTTTGTTCCAATTAGTCTATCACCACCTGCGGCTGTATTTTCTTCTGCTAGTGAATCTATATCATCACTTAGCACATCTAGCAAATCGTTTAAGAATTCTACATCTAAAAAGTCAATGTCTAATTCGCTAAATTCATAATTGTTTGCTGTATTATCATCTAGTGTAGCAGTATCTAAAAAGTCTTGATCTAGTCCGTCAAAGTCTAGCATTCCGCCACCGCCTTTTAATTCTGATGCTTGCTCTTCTTCTGCTTCGGTAATTTCTGCTGGCTCACTTACAATAAACATATTGTCTATCATATTTAAATCTAAGTTTACTAGTTTAACAGGTGCAGTAGGTATAGTTTCAAATGTGCTTACCATTACTGCTTGGTACGCTTCGTCTAATACTTGCGTACCACCTGCGTTAGTAACTGTTATACTTCCACTCGGAGCACACCCTTCTTCTAGTGCTACTCTATCTGTGCAATCTTCGTCTGGTAATAATATTACCAAACTTCTACCTAGTTCATCAACTGTGGTAGTAAAATCTGTTCCCCTTATGCCTATACTGGCTGTGGGAGTTTGTATTGTTATATTCTCTCTTGCTACAAGTCCTAATCCGCCTGTTGCAAATCTTGCTGTTCCTGACACAAAATTTAAAGCCATCCTGCTTTTATTAGGGTCTGGGTCAAACACATACTCGTTAATTTCCATGTATGTATTTTCTGTTAGACTAACTTGCGTATCGTCTATAAATTTAATCTTTAATCTACCGTTAGCAGTTTCTACCTCGTCCATACTAACAATGTCTGTCTGTAATTCTGCTTGTAAAGTTTCTCCAGTTGTTCTAGATATTTTACCTACGGAACCAGATTGTTCAAGTATGCCGCCGATATTTTCAGCGGCATTTATTGAACTTGTTGCAATGCAACTAAGTAGCAAAAGCCACTTAGTCTTGCTGAACAACACTGACTGATGCATTTTCACTATCAATATCTAAATTGATAACTCCAGCACATGCTGGTGTACATGTAGATGTCATGTTCTGTATCAGCTGGAAGTCTCCATCTGAACCCATGAGTTCTACTGTCATGCTATTACCGTCATTGCTTGCCTGTTTTGTTGCGAATGCATTGTCGTCGCCTGTAACATCAAAGTTCCAAATATTGTTGCTTGAATCTATAACTATGCCTGCCATGGTCTGTGTACCAGTACTATTATTAACTGAACCACCTGCTGCCCATACTTTGCTGTTAGTAAAACTTGTTGAAAAGTCATTTCTATCACCTAGTATGTAAAGATCCATATTTGTACTTTCAGCAACTGCGTTTCCACCAATATCTATATCAAATAAGTTACTAGAACCTATTATGTTTGATAAGATGTCAGTATAGTCACCACTGCCTGTAGCACCAATATTCATATCCCAAATATTACTATCGCCTTGGAAATATAAGTCAATCACACTTGAACCCGAACCGTCAAGTACCCACGAACCAAAAGTTTCGTTAAGATTACCATCTTGTATAAGGTCAATGATTAATGATCCACCTGTTAAAGTTAGATCAGTTCCCTGACTTGTATCGCCGGACAAACTGTTTCCATAACCGGCTTGTAACACAGTTAAAGTTAAGTTGTCACCTATTTGATCGATCAATACTTCATTATCAGCACTAGCTAAATTACCAGTAAAAAAGCAAACCGTAGCGAAGACACCTGCAAATAACTTGCTCGAAAAAGTCTTCATTTTATTCTCCATTTTATGATTAATCATTCTCATTATCCTCTAAAGCCAATTGGCTATCAGAGGGCTCATTACCCGTTTCTAAATCTGTGTCAGTACCGTCGATAGTACCTGTTGTAGTGTTACCCAACTCTAATGGGTAGTTTATTTTCCAGAAACCTCTTTCATCTCCTTGTTCGATGAGAGCATAAACGGCTGCTTCGATCGCTGATCTAACACCCCAAGTTACACTTTCATTCTCTGTCATACCACTCTCAATTTCAAGTAGTCGCGTATCCATATCAAGGAATTTAAATACGTCACCACCCATCCCAACACTGAGAATAGTTTTGTATGTCTGTACGTTTAATATCACTTCGCCAGTAAGTACACTAACTGCTCTAAGCGAAACTACAACACTGTCACGCCTATATTCATTAGTTGTGCCAATACCTAGGTATCGAGCACCGTTACCGCCAGTCTCAATATTAGAGTCGTAGCCAATAACGCCACCCTCTAGTATCACTCCTGCAAATAATAATGGTTGTACATCTTGTGGCGGAGCTTTCTCAGTAGCATAACTATCACGTGTGCTACGAATTATTTGTCGCTCTCGGACAAGATTGTCTAGACCCAGACCTCTTTCAACAACTCTGAACCAAGTACCCTGCGGGTCTGAATCAGCGCCTGCTGCTTTGAGTGCGTCTATTAGTAAGGCTTTAGCACCTTGTGTTACGGCTGTGCTAAAACTAGCCGCTCCGCCAGAACTTAAACGTTGTCCAGTTAAGTCGGCAAATTGATAAACTGCTACAATCGGTCTTGTTTCAGCCGGTGGTAACTGTCGTAATTTTTTGAATGTAGGTAATTCTACTTCTTTTGGTTCTTCGATGCATTGGAGGAAATCAGTGGTGCAGTTTTTGTCGCCAGGTAGAGCCATGCTTGCACAGCCTGACAAGAAGCCTACACATAGAAGTGCGATTCCTAAATACTTCATCATTACCCGCCGCCAATGCTGCCGATGCCGATCGGTATCTCTATCTCAGTTATTGTGCCGTCTGGAGAAACAATAGTAAGTCTCATTACTTCTAATCCATCGTCAGATATAACTATTTGGTAACTTACATTATTACCTTCAATTGTAAAGTCGCCTGAGTCTGAACCCGTACACTCTACTACAGTAGCTGGATCACAAAACATGCTGTCAACTAATCCCTTAGAGATTTGGGCGTATATTCTGCTCTCTAAATTTCTAATGAATTTGTTAATTGTGCTGTTCGAGTCTTCTCGTTCTGCTTGCTTTAAAGCTGATTCAATATCGTCTTTGATCTTTTGCCTACGAGTTCTTTCTTGATTTTCTATCGTTAGGTAATGTGCTCCAGTTCCAATACCACTAAAACTAGGATTCTTAAATTTGTGCGTTAATGAATCTGCAGTTGCGGTAGTAGATAGCAGTACTATCATACCTAACAAGATATAACCTAAAACTAGTAAAGGTGTATCTTTGTGTTTGTTATCAATCATGTGTTAATCCTTCCTCTATGTTTTTTAAAAGCTCTGTGTTCTGTGCGTCCTTAATAATTTGTTCTTTTGCTTTATATTCTAATACGACATTTACTTTTTGTTGTAGTCTGATCAAGTCTTGATCTAGCATGCGAGTTTTATCTATTACTTTAATTAAAGCCATGTGCATTTCTTCTAATGCTGGGTCTATCTTTTCTCCAATAAACCACCAAATGTAATACACAAAATATCCTAGGCCAACACTCATTACTACTGGGAATCCATAGTCGTTTATTGCGTTGACAATCTCTTCCATATTATTCCTTTATTTTAATATCAGTTAACTCTATATGCTCAACCTTAGTTAAGTCAATTTTCTTAAGAACAACGGTGCCGTTCTTATCAAGTGTTGTAACTAATCCGTCACCTAACTTTAAACCTAATTGATCTAAAGTTAATTCCTCATCCATTTCAATTGAATCAGGTGTTGTACTAAAATAGTAATCGCAGAATCTCGTCATTAGTCTCTCCTCACGTCCACTTTGCCTTCTTCTACAAAGTTTTCTGCTCTAGCAATACGTTCTATGTCTGGTCGTAAATCTAATGCACTGCTTACTAACATGTCAATCTTTATCATTTCGTTTGACATAGTAGATGCACGGTTTTCTAAACTCTTACAAAAAATTGTAAGTGTTTTTACTTGGCCTACGACTCCTTCGAGTATTTGTTTGATTACTAAGAATATAAAGAAACCCATTACTAGACTGCCAGCAATTGGTGCTCCTACCTCTCCTATAAATCCAAAAATCTCGTTCATACGAATCTCCGCCGTTTCACATTGTGTCTTTACGGTGTTTATAACTCATTACAGTTATTGTGTGTATCACTCGTTATAGGAAGCCTACCTACCTATAACAGTATTTATGACTTTACGATCAAAAAAAAAGCACTCCGAAGAGTGCTCTTTATTATACCTAAGTATTGTTTACATCATGTTAACTAGTACTTCACAAACGCCTTCGCCGTCTTCGTTTGCACTAATTGCTTTACCAATGATACAACCTGCTTGCGCCGCATTGTCTGCTTTAGCTCTACCTTCGCCTGCGGAAACCATTAAGTCACCTTTAGCAACTGGACCACTTACTTTACATGGTACTCGTCCTGCTAATGCTACTGGTAATGCTATGCCTTCGCAATCTGCATTCATTAAGTGAGCTGGGTCTGTTGAGATAACACCAACTACAGCACTGTTGTTTTCACTGTCTGTTGCTGTAATTTCTTTCTCACCACCAAACATAACAACTGTTCCTGCTTCGTACTCTGCGTCAGCTTCATAGTTCTCAGCCAAATCCGCATATCTTGCTGATGTTGCTGTTGCTGTAATAGTTCCTGCACTAAAGTTACCTGAGCCATCTCTTGCTACTACTTTACTTGCTGAGTTTGCACTTGTTGCATCAACTGCTACTGTATCAGATGCTACTACTATGTAAGAACCTGCTCCAACGTTAAGAGTTGCGCCACCACTTGTAGCACCACCTGTTAAACCAGAACCTGCTGTTACTGCTGTAATATCACCTGTTGTAGTTGAGTATCCGTAACTTTCAATCTTATCACTAATAGCTGCTGAAGTCATTAATGATGTGTTGTTGTCTGCATAACTCTCTGAGCTTATTTGAATTGCACTTCCTGCAAATTCTGCTACAGTTAAGCCACTTACGTTTAATGTTGCTGTACCACTTGTACCACCGCCACTTAAACCAGTACCTGCTGTAACACCAGTAATGTAACCAGTATCTGTTAAACTAATAGCACCAGATGTGCTGTTATATGTAATACCAGTTCCGCCACTAAACAAACCTCTGATTGTAGCATCACTTCTGTCTGAGTCAGTATAACTAATAACACCAGTTGAACTGTTGTATGATAAACTTCCGCTTACACTAATTGCTGCTCTAACTCTTGCTGATGTATGGTAAAGGTTACTTGAACCTTCGCTAACACCGTCTGTATCACTTTGTGTATAACTAATAACACCTGTTCCTGAGTTATATGTAAGTGAACCAGTTGCACTAATTGCCGCTCTAGCTCTTGCAGTTGTGTGGAATAAGTTAGTTCCGCCTTCTGTTATATCATCTGAGTCGCCACTTAGTTCACTAAGTGCGTCTGCTGTATCAATCTGTGCGTCAACGTATGTTTTAACTGCTAACTGTGAAGGTATTAAACTATTAGAAGCACTAGCAAAAGTAGCATCTGTATCTATAGCCGCTTGTACTCTTGCATCTGCTAATGTATTAACATATGAATCAGTAATTGCAATGCTGTCTGCTGATACAGTAATACCGTTACCGCCTATAACATTTAATGTGACATCACCTGTTGTGCCGCCACCTGTCATACCAGCGCCTGCTACTACACTTTCAATATCACCTGCATCGTTAGTAAAACTAATTACACCAGTTGTGCTGTTGTATGATATATCGCCACTTGCACTAATTGCTGCTCTAGCTCTTGCAGTTGTGTGATATTGGTTACTTGCACCTTCACTTAAATCATCTGTATCGCCTGCTGCAAGTTTAACATCAAATCTGCTGTCTGACATTGCATCAGTATACTGAGTAATAGTTGTAGCAAATGCGCCACCACTAAATGTCATTCCAGTTCCAGCACTTAAATGTGCTCTTGTTTCTGATGCACTAGGACCGGTATAAGTAATTACACCACTGCTGTATGCTAATGAACCATCACCACCTGCGTCAGTTACGCTAATGTGAGCTTGTACTTCTGCTGCACTAGGGCCTGTATAAGTAATAACACCAGATGTGCTGTTGTATGTTAATGAACCGTCACCACCTGCGTCAGTTACTGAAACAGCAGCTCTTGCTCTTGCATCTGTAAAGTAAAGGTTACTTGAACCTTCAACTAAGTCGTCAGTTTCAGTAGCGATCTTAAAGTTTGAGCTTCCGTCATTAGTAAATGACCAATAGCCTTCGCTTTCGTCCCATATTAAGTTAACATCTGCACTTGAACCTCTGTTAATTTGTATTCCAGCATCTTCGCTTGGAGCACCACTTGCATCTCTGTTTAATTCAATAACGCTATCTGCTAATGCAGTAATCTGTGAATTAACAATAGTTTGTGTACCACTAATTGTAACGTTACCGTTAAACACTGCATCGTCACTGTATGTCTTAGCACCTGCTACTGTTTGAGCACCAGCTGTTCTTACAACTGTAGCATCAACATCAAATGTACCACTTGCATAGTCAAGGCCATCGCCGCCTACTAAGTGAGCGTCTATTCTTGATTCTGTTTCTGCTGCACTAACACCAGTATAAGTAATAACACCAGTACCGTTGTTATATGATAATGAACCATCACCACCTGCATCTGTTACAGAAATAGCACCAAGTGCTCTTGCATCTGCTCTTGCATCTGTAAAGTAAAGATTAGTTGAACCTTCACTTAAATTATCTGAATCAGCTGATGCCATTTTGCTATCCCAACGTGCTGTTGTATAGTATAAATTAGTTGAACCTTCTGATACATCATCAGTATCACCACTTAGTTCGCTTAATGCATCTTTTGTATCAACCTGTGCATCAACGTATGCTTTAGTAGCTGCGTCTTGTGCCGCAACAGGATCATCAACATTGTTGATGTTGCTGCTGTTCATGTTAATGTTTGATCCAAACTTAACACCGCCACTTGATGTGATTGTTTTAGTTGCTGTTAATACAACATCTGACTTGAGCTGGATTGTTCCACCTGATGTCATTTCCAAGTCACCGGAGCCAGTAGTTAAAATACTAATGTTCTGGTTATTGTCTGCTGTAAACTGAATTGTTCCTGAATTATCTTCAAGTACCTTTTGTCCGTTAACGTAAAGTGAACCTGGTCCAACATATATGTCTTTCCATTGCTTTGTTAATGAACCTAAGTCGTATGTTACGTTAGCACTTGGTATTAAACTACCTGTCAAGTTACCGTAATCTAAACTTATGGTTGCATCACCGTCTGTTGCTCCACCTGTTAATCCTGAGCCTGCTACAACCGATGTAATATCACCTGTTGCCGCTGCTACTACCTCACTGTACTTTGCTAATCGTGTGCCACCAGCAGTTGAGCCGTCATGGACACGAATTGTATCCAAATCGGTATCGACCGTGATTTCACCTACTAAGCCTGTAAATGAGCTGTGTTGTGCGGTCGTACCGCGTCTAAACTGAATAGCTGTTGCCATTTTATATTCCCCTAAATCTTTGTTAGAAAATGATTTTTATTTAACACTATTTATCGTTTTCATTTAATTAGCCATCTTTCTAAGTCGTCTGATATATCAGCTAACTTGATCCATGACTCGCCTGTTATTTGTCCTTTAGCAACAATTGCACATCCGTGTGTTATCACTGGTGCCCATTCGCCGCGTTGTACCCTACTTCTATATTCTTGTTGTCTTTCGAATTCTGGCGTTTCGTGTCCTGTGTACATATCTTCGCCTGTTGTGTGAGTTTCATACACCGTTGTATTTTCAGGAGTTTGAAAATCTCTAGGTAGTGTAGAATTAAAATGACTCTCAATAGTATGGTCTCGTTTCTCCCATTCCATTATGTGTACACCTAATTCTTTTTTATTCCCACGCTCATCAGCATAATATTTGTCTTGCCAGTGATTCCAGCCTGCTCCGCCGATAACTGCTGGATTTTTTGAAACCACACCAACTATATCGTCGCCTTCACCTGCAGTTACTAACTCACCCTTAGGACTAAGTGTAACTACATATCCGGTTCTATCTTCTTTGCGAGGGTTACCGTCTCCCCACTCAAACATTTCTGCATAACCTGAATTGTTACTGTGTATTGCACCGTCGCTAAATACTGCTCCCGTGCCGTCTACTGTAAATACTTTTTGTGCATAGATATCGCCGTTTTCTAAACTTTGATTCTTTGCTTCAATAAAATTATATGACTTATTAGAAGTTGCCTGTGTTGATAGATCCATCATGTTTCCGTGATAGAATCTACTTGGTGCATATCCATTGAAAATGTTTTTATTGTTATTAGGCTGATACACATTTAATCTACTTTGCGTCTCATCATGCATAAGTCCTAATGACAAATCACCTGCTCCTGTTAAGTTTATTCCTTGTCTATTCTTTCTACTAACGCCTCTAAATAAAAATGAATTACTGTCATCAGCATCACTTTCAATTAATAGGCCTCTTGTTTGTCCTTTACCGTCAATTGGCAAAGATGCTTCACTGTTATAATTAGATCTAATATGCACACTACCTGGGCCTACTGCTTTAGGATTAGATATACCTATACCCATTGCGCCACCCTTATTAAAACTTTGCATCACAAGCTCACCCTTGGAAATATCTAGACCGTCTTTAGTGCCACTGAATCTAAATGTTTCAGGTCCGGCTAGTACTAATTCCGTTTTGGTCAATGTTGCTTCCATTTTTTGTTTTGTTTGCTCAACGTGCTCCAGTCTTTTGTTTTCTGCAATTACTTGTTCTCTAATTTCTTTATATAATTCTTGCTTTAATTCTGCTTTAAATTCTGCTAATGCATCTGCTGTAGTAGCTTCTTTTTTCTTTCTAGAAGTTCCTATAGTTTGCTTTTTTGTATCTACCTTAGTACTTTCTATCTTTTTTCTAGAAGTTCCGATAGGTTGCGTTTCTTTCTCAACTATCTTTTCTTCTTTAATATCTTTATCTTTTATAATTTTTATTTCTTTTTTTGCTCTTGGCATGTGTGTGTCCTATTATGTTTAACTTACTATTGTTCTGTCTGTAATTCTTCTCCAGTTGCTACCATCGCTAAATGCCATGACTGCTCCACCTGTCTCATCGCTTACATAAATCATTTGACCTGCTACTGATGAATCTGGTAAATTTGCAACTACATACGAATCACTTGTTGGACCAAAGGTATCTTTAATGTACTCAAAGTCGCCAACTGTTGCTGACTCTTCTACTGTACCAAAACTGATTGTCATATTTGCTGTATCTGCTATCGAACCGTAATCCGATATAGGTTCAAAAAGTACTCCTTGTACAACACCAGTTTTTAATGTGCTTGAACTTTTATCGTATGTTAATGCATCGTTGCCACCAAAAGAGCCACTGTCGTTAAACTGTATGTCAGTGTTTCCACCTTCTGGGTTTGCACTTACTGAAGTAAATGAAAGTGCTCCACTTCCGTCTGTAACAACTACTTGGCCTGCTGAGCCGTCTGCTGTTGGAAGTGCGTATGCATTATTAATTGTGGTTGCACTACCTTGTACTTTAAAGACTTCGTTAGTGTTGTCTGCGTCATATACTTTAAATATAGGATCACTGCTACTGCTATTGTCTCTTATGCGTACTTGGGTTGCTGTGCCGTTTGAATGTCTAAGGTCTAATGATGAACCAGAGAATTGAATGCTTGGATTTGTTCCTAATCGTAAATTACCGTTAACAAATAATCTTTCATTAGATGCCGTTGAACCTATGCTAACAGTATCGTTTGTACTATTAACAAATAATGTTCCGTCATCAACGTTTAATTCAGTTAAGGTTTCGCCTATGTTTTTCCAGCTAGTGTCGTATATGTCTAACGTTGCATTTGCTGAATCGAAGTATACATCTCCGTTGGATAGGTCTGAGGAGGGTCTTGTGCCCGTCGATATTTTGCTACCACTTTCTTTCTTTCCGATCTTGAATTCAGATGTAGTGGTACCTTTGAAATTTCCAAAAATTGCCATTTATTTCCCCGGTTAGTTCAGAGTGTGTAAATACACACTGTCAGTGCAATTGCACTGTCTAGTCCGTTGTAAGTATTTATCAAAGATTTAACAAATAGGATTGTTATACCATAATTTCGATAACGCCTTCGGATGGGGTGTCTATGCTTGAAATTGCTTTACCTACATAACATGCAACGCCTACAAAATGTGGGTCGCTTGCTGCTTCTGCAAAGCCTGGTCTGCTTGATGTCACAAGTACATCACCTTTTGCAACTGGGCCAATTACTTTACACGGAACTCGTCCACGTAATGCAACGTATTGTCCTTCTGCATCTTTGTTCATCATGTAAGCAGGATCTGTACTAATAACGCCTGCTACTCTTGGTGAATTGCTTTCGCTTGTTACAGTAACTTCTTTTTCGCCTCCAAACACAACAACTGTGCCGTATTCGTAATCTGTATCAGTTGCGTATTTCTCTGCCAAGTCAGCGTATCTTGCTGCGGTTGCTGTTGCTGTAATAACACCTGCACTAAAGTTACCTGAGCCGTCTCTGGCTACAACTTTACTTGCTGAGTTTGCACTTGTTGCATCAACTGCTACCGTATCGGCTGCTACAACAATATAACTTCCGGCGCCTACATTTAATGTTGCACCTCCGCTAGTTGCTCCACCTGTTAAACCGGAGCCTGCTGTTACTGCTGTAATGTCACCAACTGTTGTTGAATAACCATAACTTTCGATCTTATCGCTAATAGCCGCTGAGGTCATTAGTGATGTATTGTTGTCTACATAACTTTCTGAACTTAATTGGATTGCACTGCCTGCAAATTCTGCTACTGTTAAGCCACTAACTGCTAGTGAAACTGTACCTGAAGTACCGCCTCCACTTAAACCAGTGCCGGCTGTAACACCTGTTACATATCCAGTGTCTGTTAAACTAATCGCACCAGATGTGCTGTTATATGTAATACCGGTTCCACCACTAAACAAACCTCTGATTGTAGCATCATTTCTATCTGAATCTGTAAAACTAAACTGACCAGTTGAACTGTTGTACGAAATGTCTCCACCTGCACTAAACAAACCTCTGATTGTAGCATCAGTTCTAGGTGATGGGTCAGTATAACTAATTACACCAGTTGTGCTGTTGTATGATAAATCACCACCAGCACTTATAGCTGCTCTTGCTCTTGCTGTTGTGTGATATAAATTAGTACCTTCTGAAATATGTGCTGTGGTACTTGGTATGCTAAACACACCTGTGCTTTCTGTATAACCTGCTGTACCAAGTGTTGCACTTACTGCCGCTCTGGCTCTTGCATCTGTATAATATAAATTTGTACCTTCTGCTAAATCACTAGTTGACTTAGAACTTAAATCTAGCGAGCCACCAACTACGCCAAGTACCGCTGTATCAACGTATGCTTTTGTTGATTCTGCTGATGGTATGTTAGTTGCGGTTGCCCCAGTAAATGTATCTGAATCTAGTATTGCATTTGAAATTCTAGCATCTGCTCTTGCATCTGTATAATATAAATTTGTGCCTTCGGTTACAAGACTTGTACTTGCATTGAGATTAAGTGTAACTGCACCTGCTGTACCACCACCACTTAAACCAGTGCCTGCTGTAACTGCTGTGATATCTGCAGCGTTAGTATTTGTAATTGAAATTGTTTTGCCCGAATTACTAATTGCAATACCGGAACCTGCAGTAAAGTTAACTAAGTCTCCACTAGCAACAACTACGTTTCCTGTAGTAGGTGTTGCAAACTTCCATGAATTATAATTATCTGCTGTGCTTGTAAATGCGCCGGTACCGTTGTTATAACTTAATGTGGCTCCACTAGCACTAAACTCTGATCTAATTTGACTCTGGGATACACCTGAATAACTAAATGCACCAGTTGTACTGTTATATGTAAATGTTCCATCACCTGCATTGTCTACGGCACTAAATGCTCCACGTATTGCAGTAATGTCTGCGTCTATTGTGATAACGTTTGCAGAATCTGATAATGTAGAGTATGTGCCGTCTGCTATACTTTTAATACCTGCGTATGTTGTTGCACCGTCAACTCTATCACCTGCGTAAATGTCTGTACCTGTTGCGCCGACATCTTCTAATGCACCAACATCAACTGCTGGAGTAATTTCTCTTGCAACACCACCTACATAAATGTATGCTTTGTTAGCACTAGTGTCATGATATATTGCACCAGTTGTTGTAGATGAACTGCTTGGGGTTACTAATGCTCCGGTAAATGTTTTAGTGTCTGCAAGTGCTTGATTACCTGAAGTTCTGACAACTGTGGAGTCTACTGCTATATCTCCAGCAGTGTAATCAATTCCGTCTCCTCCAGTTAGTTCTGCATCTATTCTTGCACCAACTTCTGCGTCAAAGTCTGTGATTTGCGTATGCGGTATTGCTATGTTTACATCAGCGGCCGCTGTAAGTTGTCCTTGTGCGTTTACAGTATAAGTTGGTATTGCTGTTGCACTACCATAACTTGCTGCTGTAACTGCTGTGTTAGTAATGCTTATTGCACCACTGCTTAATGTTATTCCTGTACTACCACTAAAGTGTGCTCTTGTTTCACTAGCACTTGGGCCAGTGTATGTGAATACTCCGTTAGTATAACTAAACGAACCATCACCACCTGCATCTGTTGCACTAAACAAGTTTTTAATGTAAGTATCGTCTGTTGTTAATGTAGGGCTACTAAGTATTGCACTATTATCTACACTTAGTCCGTTACCTGTAGAAACTGTTACGCCTTCAAGTGTAGTAATTCTAGTTGTATTATCTGTTATTTTAGTACCGGCACTTGCGTCATCATTTAGTGCGGCTGCTAATTCGTTTAATGTATCTAATGCACCAGGTGCACCATCTATCAAATCACCAACAACGGTTTTAACATAGGCTGTAGTAGCAACGTTAGTAGTGTTGTCTGTGTTTGCTTGGGTTACTGCTGTTGTAGTTGCACTTGTTAGATCTACACTGCCTGTAAATGTCTTAACACCTGCAATACTTTGATCTGTTGATCTGTCTACAACTACTGTTGTATCTATTTCAATATCATTTGCATTCGCTGTGATACCATTAGCACCTATAACATTAAATGTTCTACTTGCAGTGATATCACCACCACCTGTAAGACCTGCACCTGCTGTTAATGAAACACCACTGTGGTCAATATGTTCGTTTGTTACAAAGCCGGATAAACTATCATGTTGTATTTCGCTCTCAACTGCTTGGAATGCACCGTTGCTTAAAGAAACGCCGTTACTTGCACTAAAGTGAGCTCTTGTTTCTGCTGCTGTTGGACCTGTGTAATCAAATACACCGTTTGCATAACTTAAATCACCGTCACCGCTGTTAGTACCAACACTAAAATGTGCTCTTACTTCACTAGCACTCGGTCCTGTGTAAGTTATTACACCTGTGCCGCTATCATATGATAAACTTCCGTCGCCGCCTGTATCTGCATGACTTATACTTTGTCTAGCTCTTGTAGTTGTAAAGTATAAGTTAGTATTTTCTGATAAATTTGCTGTTGTCTTATTACCAAAGGCTATGTCGAATCTGCCCTGAGTATAATATAAATTTGTACCTTCTGCTAAATCCGATGTAGTTTTTTGACTTAGGTCTAAGTTGCTACCGGTTTGCAAGTTAACTCTAGCATCTGCTCTGGCACTAGTATAATAAAGATTGCCGCCTTCTGCTAAATCGCCAGTGTCTTTAGTTGCTAGTCTTGTATCAAAATCTGCGTTAGCTCTATTAGTTGTATAGTATAGACGACTGCCTTCTGTTAAGTCAGAAGTAGTATGATTAGCAATACTGCTAACAGTACCAGTTACATCACCAGTTACATCACCTGTAACGTCACCGACAATGTCTGTTGTTAAACTTGGGCTTGCACCAGTAAATGTGATGTTTTTGTCTATTTCAATAACACCAGCAGTATGGTTATACGATATAGTTGCTTGAGTTGTGTTACTTTTTAGGATAAGTTTTGACGTAACATCATCACCGTCAGCATTAATAACAAGTTCATCTGATTCTAACCTGTTAACTAGTTGCGTTGATTCTACCTGGGTAACATTTCCCGTGACTGTGAGCGTACCTTGTACCAGTAACTCTTCATCTGCTGCTATAACTGTGCGTTTTGCCATTTTAAATTATCCCTTACCGTAAACTGTAATATAATAACTATTTATCAAGAAAGATAAAATATGTTATTATGAAACAGCGGTCAAAAAAATACCCCTCTGCTTTCGCTTTGGGGTAAATTTCGCTAAGTTAGTATACTTAGAATGATTTACTTACAGCAAAGACAAACTGGTCTTCGTCCTGTAGTAAACTGCTGTCATCAGCAGTGAAGTCAATATATGCTACTGAACCTTCTAATCCACCAAAAGGTAAATCAAAAGATCTAAAAAACATTAAATTGTCTCCAACACCGTCTTGCATGCCATATGCTATATCAACAATATCAAAACCAGTATAACTTAGTCTTGTATAATCGTTGTAGGTGTCATTACCCATTACATGTGTAAGACCGAAGTCTTTTACATTAACGGAAATATACTGCTCGGATCCATTTAAACTTGAATCTCCTGCGTATGTGTAATCACCGTAGCCTACGCTTACAGATACAGCATCACTTAAAGTTTTGCTATATGAAATGTAAGAGTAGATTTCTTCACTAGCATCGCTACCAGAAAAGTCTACTTGACCTACCCAAACACCAGCATTAATACCGTTCTCTAAATCTAAATCAATAGATCCGAAAGCAGAACTTGCGCCTTGAGTTTGAGATATTCCACGGAATACATAGTCATTTGCATAACCTGCTTCTCCGCTCCATTTTGCCGCATCGGCATTGAATGCGATCATCGACAATAGTATAATTACTAGTGCTTTGAATCCATTCTCTATATTGAATAAAGTTTTCATTTATTCCTCCTTTTTCTACAGTGGCTTCTAAATAGAGACAGAATTGTCCTACCTTTTGTCCACGGCATGGTTATATTATACACAAAAAGTGCAATGATGTCAAGTGTTTGTACATATTATTTAATGCTTGATTATAGCATATTGTAATGCCTGTTAAGTTCACACCGTGTATAAATGTTGAGGTAATTTAGATACTGATATTTAAGTCAAAAAAAAGCACTCCGAAGAGTGCTTTTTCCTATTCTTATAAGTTTTAAGGCTTACTGGAATGCTATGTTGGACAATGTAATTGCGTCAACGTAGTCTGCTGCGTTACCCAAAGATGAAGCAGTGTTTGTTAGTTCTTTATAACCATAACGTGTCATAAAGCTAACTACTGGTTCAAATGTGCTAGGATCCATAACTGGACCTGTGCTCATTAATGGGATATAAGGACAGTAGAATGCTGGAGCATCTGACTCGCTTGAACCTTTGTAACCAACAAGTACTTTAGTACCGTCAGCTGCGTAGTTGTCTACGAATACTTTGATTGTTCCGTTTAATGTTCCAACAAACTTAGTGTTTGTAGGAGCGTCAAAAGAACCTTCAGTTGTTCTTGCGAACGTTGAAGTTGATGCACTTTGCAAGATTGTCAATGCTTCTGGAGATACTACGATGTAGTTACCAGCGCCACGACGTGTTCTTGCTGCGATTCTGTTTGCTGCTCTATTAACTTCAATAGCTAAAGCTGCGTGTCTGTCACCAACGTATACTGATTGACCACTTAAAGAACTAAAGTCTAAAGTAGTACCAGCACCTGCTAATGAACGTAATGAACCGATAATTTCTTGGTCGATTTCAACTACGATTTCCTGAGCTAGAGCCTGCATAATTTCTGCTTCGACATCAACGCCGTGCATAGATTCTGCATCTTGAGCTGCCTCAAAAGTCCAACGAGCACTTAGACGTCTAGTCTTAGCTTCCACTGTTTCTTTTAAGATTTGGATGCTCATCTTACGTCCAGGATTACCTTCAGCTGCTGCTGTAGCATCTGGAGAACCTGCATAAGTTGAAGCAAGTTTGAAAGGACTTAAAGCCTCGTCACCTGCTGTTGCACCACCACCAGTTTCCGCATAACGGACTCTTAGTGTATGTATTTGGCCAACTGGACCAGTCATTGGTTGAACACCGACTAGCTCGTTAGCTATTACTGAAGGCATAACCCTTCTGATTAAAGGTAACATTACCTTGTTTAAAGTTGCGACTGAACCTGCACCTGTTGCACCTGTAGTTGCGGCCTCTGACAAATAGCGTTTCGTATTTTCGAGGACCACATCCAATGAAGATTTTCTGTTTCCAGAAACACCTTCAAGCAATGCTTCTTTGGTTGCGGACCAGTTGCTTTCAAATAAATTTGCCATTATTAATTACTCCTGTTATTTTGAAAGTCCGGCTAGTTTTTTAATGTAATCTAATTCGACTACATTATCTGTTTCGTCATCAGAAGCTGTTTGCACAGATTCTTTGTTACCAGTATGTTCTTTGATTACTGATTCAGACAATGTCTTCTTCACTCTAGGTGTTTCGCCATCTAAAACGCTAGGCAAGTACTTGTTAAAAGCACCTTCTAGTTTTTCAGTGGTAACACTTTCAAGTAAGTCTGACATGATTTCTTTCTTCTCTTTGCCAAGTGGTGCCATTAGTTCGTTAAGTGTCTCTTTACGAGTGTAACGATCTTCTGCTATTCTTAACTTGCTTTCAGTAAGTTTAGCTGCGTCTTGCGATGCTTCTACACTGTCTGTTGCTTCGTTAATCTTAGTTTCCATCTCAGCGAGTGTTCTCTGTAATGTCTTAATTTCTTTGCTTTCGTTTAAGTACGATGTGTTGTACTCGTTAGCGAAAGATTCAAAAATTCGACGTCCAAAGTCATTCTCACGGCTCTTAGTGATATCATCACGGAAAGATTTGACTTCTTCGGTGATAACTGTATTGATTTTATTCTCAATTAAGTTAGCAGCCTTAGAAATAAAGCTCTTCTTAGCTTCCGCTAATTGTGCTTTGCCTTCTCTTACCATTTTAACTTTTTGCTCTACTAATGATTTCTTATCTTCGTGGAATTCAGCAATTTCAGATGCTAAAGATTCTGTGATAAACTCATCAAGTTTAGTAACATGTTCTGCTACTCTTGATTTGTCTGCACGGAGTTCTTTAACTTCTTTTGCTAAACTTTCAGTTACGAAAGAATTCAACAGTTTAGCGTGTTCACTAATGGCTTTGTGATATTTGACTCTGTCTTCCGCTAAGGCACCTTTTTCTTCTGCAATTTCTGCAACTTCTGCTGTTACTTTATCAGTGATAAAGTTGTCCACTGCTTCTACGATTTGACTCTTGTCATGCTCGTAACGCTGTGCAAACTCCTCACGGAGTTCAGCTGTCATTTGCTCTTTTGCTTCAGATACCTTGGCTTCCCATGCTTCTTGTAAGGACTCTTTAACTTCAGAAGTTAAATCTGTTCCTTCAATTAGGTCTTTAAATGTCACTGCCATAGTAGTCTCCTACTTCCTGTTATATTTTTAATTCTCTGATAAGTTTGTGTATCTCACCTATCAGATGTTTTTCTGCACTTATGTCGTGTGTAACTTGTCCGGCTAATTCGTGCAACATTGCACCGCCTTTCATGTTAAATAGACTTTCATAGATAGTCTTGGGATAAGCATCTGGTGCACTAGGCTGGGCCACAATGTCGACTGTTATAATATCAAAGTCAGATACTTTACCTGACTCATTTACATTACCACTGCCTCTACTGCTCACGCCTAGCTTTGCCCCTGCTTTTAACAATGCTTTCGCAATGTTACCCATGGGTGTATCTATAATTTTTAATTTGCCTAGTCCATTAGCGTCATCACAATGCATTTCTGTAATGATATGACTTACTCTGTCTAAGTTAATTTGTAACTCTTCTGGGTGATCTAACTCTCCCATTACAGTTTCGCCTTCGCCTAAACGTGTACGAACACTTTCAACAGCACGAGCAATTTCATCTTTTGGGTATACTCGTCCATTTTGATTTTTTACATCGCCTTGAATGAATAATCCTTGCATGAAAAGGTCTTTACCGTCTTGTGATTCCATGATCTGCATATTAGCAGTACTAGGATTCAAATATTCGTATAACTTTCTGGATTGCATCTTAATCTAATCTCCTACTTACGCCTTTTTAGGCTCAACTTTAATGTTGTCTGTAGGTGTGTTGTCTTTAGCACTTTCGCCTTTGACACCTTCGCTACCGTCTTTTGCTTTTACTGGTGAACCAGCGCCTGCTACTTTAGTTGCTTTTGGTGCTTTAGTTAAAGGTGATTCTGTTGAATCTGCTTCGCCTGCTTTAGGTGCAGCAACGTTGTCAGATAACTTAGTTGCTTCTTCAACAACTTCGTCTTCGTCTTCGTCTGTAGCTTCATCTAGATCGTATTCAACACTCTCTAAATCAAGTTCTTCTTCACCGTCCATATCAAGTTCTGCTTCTTCTTCGTCACCTAACTCAGCTTCTGGTTCATCACCGTCTGCCATTAGTGCATCAAATTCTGCTTTTAATGATTCTAGTTCGTCAGCGATATCATCAACTTTGTCTTCTAGGTCTTCTTCACCTTCTGACTCGTCTTCTGATTCTTCTGCGTCTGCAAAAGGATTGTCGCTTTCTTCGTCGTCCTCTTCGCCAATTTCATCAGCTTTGATTTCGTCTTCGTCTGTAGTGATGTCATCAACAAAGTCATTACTTTGGTCAATTACTTCACTTACTTCTTCTTCCTCTACCTCATCATCAAGTAGGCTTTCATATTGCTCACGGGCTTTGTCTACGACATACTCATGTAACAACTCTTCGGCTTTCTCGTTTTCTTCAGCAAGGAGAAGTTCTAATATTGATTCTAACTTCTTAGACATTGTGGCCTCCTTAATTGTTTTTTAATGCAAACTTACGCCAATAAGAATTGCATGATTACCATTTACTTATAGCAATCGATAAAATATGTGTTATAATGGTGTTTTTTTGGTACCAAAACAGTCATAAGCGACTTTTCTGGAAAATGTGGGTGTGCTTACAGTGCTGGCTCTTCGCCACCAGCTTTATACATAACTTTTACAAATTTTGTATGTTCTATTTCTTCTGCTCTGCTAATTTCTCTAACTTTTCTTAATTTGTTCAATTCTTTAAGTGTTAGTTTAGACTTTCTAGTATCTTCCTCAGAACGCATTGCTTCTTGATCTCTGCTAGGTTCGTAAAATTCATTTATTTTCATTATACTAAACCCTCGCCTTCTGCTGGTGGAACTGTATTGTCTATAGTTGTATTTATGTCTTCTCCGCCTAATGTCGGATCTTCAAGCCCAGAAAGGTCTGGTTCTGCGTCTAAATCAACTGCGGCATTAGGTTCTGGTCTAATACCTATGTTCTTAAGTGCGGCTGCTTTTTCATTATCTTGATATTTCTGATAATCGTTCTCTTCACGCCACTGCTCTTCGTTTTGCTTCATTTCGTTGTCGCTTAAACCCATATACTTCTGTAAAGCGAATCGCTTACTCATGTATGGTAAGTTTGCAACTTGATTAAACATCTGAGCACGTTCTGTATTAAGTTGTAATTCTCTGTAACTACTAAAGTTCATTGGCTTGTTAAACAACATTCTAAATGTGCTGTTATCAATATCTATGCCTTTGTATTTTAGGAACAGTTTAAATTCTCTATCTAAATCTTCTTGTACTTGCTTTTGCAGTCTTTCAACATACTTTGCAAATCTATATTCTTGAATGTATGCAACACCTACTTTGCCATCGTTGTAAGTAGCACTTCCATCGTCTGGTCCTGTTGGCAAATAACTAGCAGGAATACGCAAACCACGTAATAGTTTGTTATTAAAGTATCTAAGGTCGTCTATTTGGCCTAAGTTCTCACCACCCGGTAGTGTATCAACTTTAGAACCACGTCCGTCTGCTGTTTGTGCAAAGAAGTAATCTTCTAACATACTCATTGGATTGTATGCACTGTCTGTTACACTGCTACCATCGCCCTTGCTGTTAGGTACACGTTTTTGCTGTACTTCGTATTTTACACGTTCTAAGTACTGCTGTGCTTTGTGGGCTGGCATATTACCTACGTCAATAAAGAACACACGTCTTTCAGGTGCTCTGTGTACACGATAAATGATAATACTGTCTTCTAGCAATTCTTTCTGCTTGAACACTTTAAAAATTGGTTCTAGTATGCTTACGCCGAAAGGCCATGAATGATCCATGCCTTCTGTTAAACTAACATGCACAACATGTTTAGCATCAACTGGTACGCCTTCGCCTGCACCATCTACTGATCCTGTTAAGTAATTGTTGCTTACTGTATTAGTAGGGCTCATTATGCCTGTTAGGCCTTGTCCACTACCATATGGTCTTGCATGTAGTCCACTTGCGTTTGTTGCTACTTGCTCTGCAAAGTTTGCTTCTAGGTTTTTGATAAAGTATTGCTCTATCTTTTTGCCTTCACTTTCGTTAACAACAACCTTTTCAATGTTTGCAGGATCAACCCAGTACAATTCGTATGTTTCTGGATCTCTAATAAAAAACTGATCGCCATACTTACAAGTACTACGGAACATTCTAAATGCACGTTTGTGTAACTTGTTAAGTCTAACCCAACTATGTAATGTTTTATCTATGATTTTTGCTTCTGTATCACTTGGTGACGATAAGAAGTCAATAGTAAACGGTAAACCCGAGTACTCGTTTTCTTGTGTGCCAAATTCTGCAATAGTATCTAGTGCGGCATTTACTTCTAGATCCGAATCCATTTGATCATACTGCACATAACGCATAAGTCTATTAGGACTTCCTGCGTATACTTCTGGTAACCAACTATTAAATCTACTTGTTGCGGCTGCACCGAACGAGCCGTCATTTTTATCCGCACCTGACTGAATGTTTAAAGGTAAACCCGAATTGTCAAAGGGTGTAAAATGTTTGCGCCAACTCATATTATATAATAGTCCTGTTATTGATAATACTATTTATCAACTATTTTAAAGTATAAAATTTAATATTGGCAGTGCTTAGAAATCGTCGCTTAGATCGCTAGTAAGTCTGTTGCCTGATTTGAGTAGTTTGTTAGTTTGTTCTTGATTTTTAACCATACGTTCGAACAATTCTTTATTTGATTCTGTCTTAGTGCTAGAATCGTCAGTGCCTTCTGCAGCCTTCTTGTTAGCATCTTTAGGAGTTTCTGCAGCCATTGCTACATTTGCCTGTGCTGGTTGATTAGTCTTGGCTGCTACTGGTTTTACTGGTTTTCCGTTAACAAATGTGGCTGAGGTTTGACCTTCTGGGAGTTGTTCCTTCTTCTTGTTCAACTGATCTTGACGTCTTTGAGCTCTACCTGCAGGCGATCTATCAATCTTTGATTTTTCTGGTGTTTTTATTTCTGCACTGTTATCTTTTTTCGTTGCTGCTTCTTTGTCTAGCTTAGTTGCGTCATCTAAATCCATTTGTGCCCATTTAACACTATTATCTAGATTCATTTGATCTATCCAGTCAACGCCTTCCCTGAGGCCTGCTGCCTGTGCCGCTATTGCTGTATTTAATGATTCCTTTGCTTGCTCTAATGGCACTGCGAATGGATTCTCGTCTGTGCCTGTGTCGGCTAGTATTTGCCCTGGTATAGACTTATCAAATTTAGCTCTTTCATCTTTTTGTTCCTGCGTCTGGCCTGCATCAACTCTAGCCTGTGCGTCTGGGTCGCCTGCTCGTGCCATTACATAATCTTTGTCTGTAAGTTTAGGCTTCTCAGCTTCGGTTGGCTCTGCTGGCTCTGTTGCTGGCTCTTCTGCTATAGGACCAAATGACTTCATAGCAGCCATTTTCATTATTGAAACAAGACTAATCTCAGCCATCGATGCATTTAGTGTGTCAATGCCTTCTGCCATTGTCTCAAACGAACCTTTAATAGCTGCGCCATCTAATTGTTCCATTGCATCATTGAATGTTTCTACTGTGGTACCAAACGAACCCATGTTTGATGTCATTTCATTAATTGCCGGAGCTGCTGCTCCTATTTTAGCAAGTTTATCAAATGGCGAGTCTTGCCCAAGCAAACTGCCTAATCCATCTAGTATGCCGCCTACTAACCCACCTGCACTAAATGCAGCCATACCGGCTGCTAGTGATACTAGTGCTGGGCCTAACAATAATACATTTTTAGGATCAACTTCGTTGAGCAGTTTAAAGCTGCCCATTAGCTCAACCATTGCTGGTGCCGCTAAACTTACAGCATAAGCAAACGGAACAAGTGCTAAGCCTAATGCACCAATTGCTACTGCACCTGTGATTAATAATGGTGATATAGGTGCTATTAACGCTGCCGCTACACCTAATACACCTAATGCTAATGCTCCTGCGCCAACACCTGCCCAATTAATATCTGCAAACTGCTGGAATGCTTTACCTGCAATAAACATTGCACCACCTAGTGCCGCTAGTACTACTGTGCCTAGTAATGCTTTAGGATCACCTAATACTTTTAAACCTTGCCCTAAACCTGTTAATGTTCCTTTTAATAAGCCGCCAATGCCTGCTCCAATACCTTTACCTGCGTCTGCAATACCTTTTGATAATGCACTTATACCTTTTTGTATGCCTGTTGCAATATTGCTTACAGAGTTGCTAATACCTTTGCTTAAATTTGTTAGCGTACTAGATATACCTTTGGATATATCTTTCATGCCTGTTGATAATGTTTTTGTAAAGCTCTTGGATTTCTTACTTGCAGTGTCCATGGCTTTTGAGCCCATGTCCATTTCTTTTGATTTGCCTGCTATCTTGTCTTTGGCTTTACCAAATAAGCCGTCAAGTTTTCCACCTGTTGCTTTGCTTAGACCACCTGTGACTTTGCCCATCATGTTCTTAGCACCGGACATTAAAGACTTGCCCATGTTAGCAAACATTGCTGGCATTGATTTACCAAAGAGGCCTAGCACACCGCTTACTGCTTTAAATCCAAGTACTACTAATCCTGTAAGACCTGCTAGTTTACCAAGTGTTGCTAGGAAGCCTGTAGTTTCGCCATCAACTTTAGTAAATATACTTGCTACTGCATCAATAGGCGAGAAGAGTGCATTGAAAGCATTAGTTGCTATAGTAACAGCACCGGAGACTATTTTCATAACTACACCTAGTATGCTACCAACTGTCTTCATAACATTTATAAAACTTTTAATACCTTCCCAAATACCCGGTAACGCTTCTATAGCCATGCCTACATATTCTGCAAACGTTTCTAACATGCCAGGTAATTTTTTACCTAACTGTTCGCCTAAACTAATTCCAGCGCCGGACATTTCATCAAATACGCCGCCGACTAAACCAAATTTCTTCATTGCTATACTAATAGAAGTCATAACGGTCTTTTTCATTTTTTCGAAAGTATCGCTTAACCCTTTGCCGCCGTCGGTGATATTACCAAATCCTTGTAGGAAGCCAGTTTTTATACCTTCAAACGAACCAGTGATCTGCTTCATTATTTTTGCTAATGTGTTGGAACCTTTTTGCACACCTTCCATTTCTAAGCCTGGACCTAGGTCTTTTAACTTTTTAGCAGATGCTTCGAACTGTGTAATAGCCTTTGCCATACTAGCAGCCTGTGCATTGCCAGCTCTGTCTAGCAAGAATATTCTATCTTTTTCTGCTTTACTGAGATTACCCAACTGTGAAGTCATGTCTAGTGCCATTTGCTCAGCATCTTCTTGACTCAGTGTGCCATTCTTAATTGCCTCAATATAATTATTCATTGGGCCTTGTAAACTAGGTAATGCTGTAACATACCCAACCATGGATTGACTAAATCCTAATTGTCCACTTGCAGCAGCCTCTGTCATAGCAGCCGCTATGTCACCACCGGCTTCTCCGCCCATAGCTCTCATAGTGCCAGCAAAGTCTGTTATACCTGATATAACTTTACCTCTTAATTCTCTGTCCATCCTTAATAAACTAGAAGTAAGTACTGGTGTTTGCTGTATTAAACTGTCTGTAAAATTAACTATCTCGTCGACACTCTCACCAAGTACACTTGCATATTTTTGTTGTGTCTTGATAGTCTTGGTAATTTGTGCATTCATCCTGGCTTGATTCATGCCGTCGGCAACACCCATTGCTTGCCTTTTTCTTAATTCTGCACCCATACGCTCAACACTGTCGTCTAGACTCATGCCTAGCTCTACACCACTGTTAGTTGCGTCCATGAATGCACCTGTAAATTCTGTGAACGATTTCTTGCTCATTGTTTGAACAACACCACTCAAGTTCTTTAATGTGCCTGCAGCATCTATACCCATGCTACTCAATGACATCATAGCACTTGTGGCACTCATGCCACCTTGGCCTACACTGTCGGTGAATCCTACACCAACTTTTGTCATCTCATTTAGTTCATCACCTAAACCAGTAAATGTGTCTATAAGTATTCCACCGTAGACTACAATAGACGTTGCTATACCTTTGATTGCTGATGCAGTTGCACCATATACGCCAGCAAAGATTTTTTCGCCCCTAGCAGCACCTTTGTTAAAACTGTCTAGTGAAGCTGCGGCACCATCTGCCGCTTTACCTATTTGAGCAGGCCCGGGTCCAGCATTGCCAACTGTGGGTGCCGGTAGGGGAGTTCCTTTTTTATTACTCTTTTCAACTTCGTCAGCTAAATCCTCAAATTCGCCTAGTAGTTTTTTCTGATGTTCGAGTGTGGATTTGTGGAATGTTTCTTGATCTTTTGCATTATTTTTAGCGTGGTCAACTAACAGTTTCCAGTCTTTATTGCCATTGAGTTGTGCTAGTTGCGCCAGCATCATCTGAGCTGTGCTTTCTAGTGCAAAATCTGCAATTATTGCTTCTCCGCCATCCGGCAGTTGTACCCTTGACATTCAGTATCCTCTCTTACTGCATGTATTTACCTGAATTATAAACTCGAGTTTTAATTAAGGAGTTTTGTAATATACGGAATAAAGAACTCTAGCGACTCTGACTCATACAAATCGTCAAAACTTTGACTATCATACAGTCTGCAAAACCGTTCGGTGTGTTCGTAATGAGGACTATCTTTGAACTTATCACGTAGGTCACGTGATTTACCTATATGCTGGTAATAGTAGTATCCTTGAAAATCAGTGTGATGTACTAGTAAAAAATAGTTTTCTTCGCTGATATATTGTTTTAACATAGCACCTATAACTTCGCCATGGTTATCAGGGCTAAGTGTATCGCCTATATCGTGCAATAATGCAACTGCAATATATTCGTCATCTTCGCCAGCCCGATATGCTCTTGTTGCTGTTTGTAAGCAATGTTCGTATCTACAAATAGGAAAGCCACCAAAGTCGCCTTCTAATAACTTTAATTGTTCTACAAATTTATTAACAAGTTTCTTTTTGTCCTTTTTATAGACCTTAGCAATTAACTGCCAGTCCCTGGCTGTGCTTTCTTGAAAGTTTTTAAAGTTTGTTAATTTCAATCTACTAGCCCGTTATTTTTTAAATAGTCATATATCATATCATATGATAACGTATCTTTACCTTCTACAAACTGTATAGAAAACAGTGTACGTTGCTCAGAGAAGTTTGTAATAGTATGAGGCTTTTGTGTATTAAACAAATACATCTCACCAGGCTTGTAGTCTAATTCTATAAAATGTGTATCGTCTACAAATAAACAATGACTATCTGTGCCTGCTATTAGCATGTTTATTGCTACACCTCTTCTCCAATCAGTGTGTAACCTATAATAAAAGTTTGGATGAAAATTGTTTATTGCAATATTATTGATAGGGAATTTTTTGTGTAACTTTTTTAAAAAAGTGTTACTAGCAAGAGTATAATCTAATTCAGGGTGCCACATATCAAATGTTCTGAACGATTTATCAAACTCCTTATCGGGCGTATCTGCTACATCTACTAATGTGTCAGAATCTGTTCTGTATGAATAAATCAAGTCAGGAAATTGAGTCATCCATTTATTACAACTATCTATGAGATTAGTAGCATCTACTTTTATTTTAGCAAAGTAATCTTCTTGTTTCATATTGATATTTACCGGATATTTATAACCCTAGTTAATAATACCGATAAATATGTAGTTAAAGAAGTAATAGTACATAATGTGCTAGTACAAATTTAGGATAAAACAATATGACAAACAAACACAATCCATTAAGTTCGCATTTTAGAGCTCCAAAATTGTTTGCACCTATTCCAAGTGCTGGCAAATTTTATGAGTCGGCAGTAGTAGAGATGCCCGAAACGCTAGAACTTCCTGTCTTTGCAATGACAGCAAAAGACGAAATGATTATGAAAAACCCTGATGCGTTATTAAACGGCGAAGCTGTAGCACAGGTTATTCAAAGTTGCGTACCTAACGTAAAGAATGCTAGAGCAATGTTAAGCAGTGATATTGACGTATTACTAGTTGCTGTACAGGGTGCTACTTACGGAGACGAAGTAGAAGTAACTGCGCCATGTCCGACGTGTAAAGAAGATCAACAAGGTGTTGCTAGTGTTGAACAAGCAATTGGCTCCATGGGTGTTCTAGAAAAATCATACACAGTAGAGCATGAAGGTCTAGAAATTAAAGTTCGTCCGTTCACTTATGCCAGCACAATCCAAGCAGGTATTACTAATTTCCAAAGCACTAGAAGTTTACAAGCATTAGCAGAAGTATCTGATGAAATGGAAAGATTAAGATTGTTTAATGATAACTTTAAACAAATTGCAGATTTAAACTTTAGTTTAATTGTTGATAGTATTTCTAGTATTGGTTACACCGATGAAGAAGGCGAGAAGCAAAGTGTAACAGATAGAAAGCATATCTCAGAGTTTTTAGATAATGCCGAAGGTAAAGTAGGTAAGAAGATCGAAGAACAAATTTCTCAATTGAATTCCATTGGTATTAATCATGAGATGAAACTACAGTGTGAGAAATGTACAGACGATGCAGGCGAACCAGTAGTGTTCGAAAGTCGTGTAAACTTTGATCCTGTAAATTTTTTCACAGCTTCCTAGCACAGTCTGAACCAGCGGACGTAGTGGCGTACCTAGGTAAGCTCAAAGATGATCAAACTGCCCTAAACAAAAATATCGCTGAATTAGTAATATACAGTGAAGGTGCAGTTTCATGGTCCGAAGCATGGTTTATTCCACCTATGGATAGAGACCTGCTAATTAAAACACTCAATAAATATAATCAAGCCAAATCAGGTTCTAGCGGAAACAACGAATTACTGTAGATTTGTAAATGCTTCGTGTCCTTCGAAAAACATCTGTATCATTACATACACTGCTGTATTAACACCGATAAGAATTCCAAACATTATGTACCCTTGTATAATCATCTTATAAAAAGTGTTTCTGCTCTACAAACATCCGCACTCCTGCAAGTTCTAATATTGTTCTCCCATATCACCGGGTGAGGCATCCAATCAAACTCATGCGGTCCATTGTAGCCCGTACTAGAACATCCTGTTATAATAATACTACTTACTAGCAATATTAATTTTTTCATCTCGTTCCTCTTTTAGTTTATTGTATCCTTCATCATCTAGATGTGTAATAGCAAGCCAGGCATGTGTCATTTCATCGCCTGTTCTACTGCCTCCCATTACCCACATATCAGGGTCTGGATTATTTGGATTTTCTGCTGTATTATCATACCATTGCTTTAGAACAATAACTGCTCCTGCTGGTAAGAGTGGTGCTACGTCTGGATCATACAAATGACTGTGATGCCATGTTGCACTCCAATTACTTACTTGGCTAATTTGTTCTGTGTGTCCTGTCTCAGGATAGAATATTTCCAAACTTGCTGCGTTCATACGCAAGTGTCCGTGTGGTTGAAAACTATCTAGTCTAACTGGATGATCAAAACTGTGGAAGCCTTGTGTCATGTAATAACCATGTGGTGGGATAACTATATCGTCCTGGTCTCCTAGGCGATACAAACTCAAGTCTTGTTTGTATTTCAATTCTTGGCTTTCCTCTTCGCTGTATAACCAAAGCCCAATCTCTACCACGTTGTCTCGAATAACTGATCCTGGTGCCATTGCCCCAAGTCCACCTGGGAACATGTGAATATCCCATGCTACTTCTGCGTTGGCTGGAATAGTTCTGCATACTCCTGCAGGAACTATCTCTCCCCACTTTCCCATAGCATACTCAGTTAACATACCCACTCTGCCTCCCTCAGTTATAATACTGCTGTTAGCATGATGTACTACTGCTTTGGCATTGCCACGTGGTTTAACTTGTATTGCTTTAATGCAACGGTCTTCGGTTAGTCCTGTTGGAACATTGTGTTTATGCCACAAGTCGTTGCCACTTGCTGGAATGTCTATGGCCACACTTGCGATGATTGAATCCGGCGCTCCAAAATCTGCTTCGAAACTCCATGCTTCCGGATCTCCTAAGTTTACTGGCTGTACTACTTTGTCAGGGTCGCCATACCTTGCTCCGGTATCTACCCACTCGACTACAGTGTCTATATCTTTTTGCGATAAACGCCAATCACCTTGCAAGTCCTGTATGCCTATGCCGTGATCGTATGCATAAGGTGGCATTTCTCTTTTCATTACTTTAAGTGATATTAAAGGTGCCCATGGACGTACTTGCTCGTATGTTTCAAAGCCCATTGGTCCTATGCCTCCAGAACGGTGACACACTACACAGTTATCGTTGATGATAGTTGCTACTTCGTTAGTGTATGTTTGTGCTGATAGGATAAGTGGGAATAAAGCTACTAGTGCTGCTGTAATATATTTCATTTATATATCTCCTGGAACTGTATAGTATTTAACCTATTACAATAAGTTCTAGAGCAGTTTATATGTGTTTGTTACAATTTGTTGCATCTATAACAGTATATAGACACTTCGTGTCTTACCTTACTACATTCAATCGTTTCATTTCATGAAACTCATTCATTTGTAAGATATATTTACTAGAGAAGAACTATTAAACGTTATCAAGAAAGTGGAGTCATAATTCACCTGTTGCCAGGTGAATATAAAAAAAGGTATCTGATGGTCGTCATCAAGATGAGCTTCGTCACTATTACTCGGGTGCTACTAGGAACCGGTGAGCCTTCTGTCCCCATACACTACCGTCACTGTACTTGCGTACCTCACGGAAACTTATATAACCTTGAATAGTTTAGTTATACAAATTTGCAGGTTGCTTTTTCCCATTGCCTGCATCGTTTTAATGCCATATCGTCTTTTGCATCTTTACGACTACAACCCAGTATCTCGCACCGGGTGCATTGCATTGCCGGATTGTCAAGGGTGACAGTTTATGGCCCTGTCGGGGCGGTGTAGTGCCTTATGTGTTTGACTTTGTGTCTGCGTGTATGACTTGGTGTCTGTGTGTGCCGTGTTCGATATATAGTTATATCTTTTTCAGAGCTTCTCGGAGGATTTGTGAACCTCCTACTCTGACGTTTATTATACCATTATAATACTCGTCTGTCAAGAGAACTTTGCGATTAAATTGTTCTTCCGCTTCTAAGTAACTTGCAACGCCACGACTTGGGCATATATGCAATATCTCTCTTGTAAATTTATCTTCACCTAACTCTAAAACATCTGCTTGGAGGTTATCTGAACTGCCCCAATAAGTGCGCCAGTCACTTTCTTTAGTTCCACGACGCTTGTTCTTTTTGCCTTTAAGTGGAGGCTTAGTGGTTTTAAATTTTGCTAACTTCTTACCAATGTACTTTTTGTCATTAGTAGTGTTGGTGATTAGGTACACAAATGCTTCACAGCCTTCGGGTAATTCATCTATTGGTTTTTTGTTATGATGCCATTGCATAGTACATAGTTATCCACTGCGAATACTATGTACTACTCTTTACCGGCTAGTCGACATATTCCGTGTCTGTGTTGTATGCAGTGAATCCACCTTCCTTGACAACGGTTAACACATTGTTTACTCGACCTACTAATTCTTCCTTGTGAGAGATAAGGAAAATGTTCTTACCTTGTTCCCTATTCATCTTCTTAAGGATGGCTAAGGCGTTCTCTACACCCATTGTATCCATGCCTGAGTCTATTAGTTCGTCTATGCACATTAAGTTCATAGGCGCATTTAAACTCTCATACATGTCTCTGAATGCCCAGGATAAGCCTAAAATAAGTCGATTGCGTTCGCCTCTACTTAGATTATCAAAGTCTAAGTCTCGACCGTACTCTGTTATTTCGACGTTTAAATCGTTCGCAAATTTTACATCATGTGGTAAACCTAACTTGTCTAAGTACCATGCTAACCTGTGATTTAAGTATGCAATGTTTTGATCAATAATCTTTTTACGGATAAAACTATCTTTGCTGGTTAACAGTTTATACAAGAACTCTTGGTGTTCTTTTAAATGTGTAAGCTCGTTAATTAGATCAAAACTAACTTCTTGCAAGCCTGTTTCTCTAAGCAAGTCTATTTGATCAATGTAAGGATTTGGTTCATCTAATTTACTTTCGTATTGTGATGCTAACGACTCTAAATTATGTTTGTGTTCGTATGCCTCTTCGGCAGTTTTATAAAATGTAGTTAGTGTTGCAGGAACAACAATGTCTTCGAGTGCTCCTGATAGATCAGTTAGTTTGCCTTCGCTAGTGGAAGTGTATTCTTTCTCATCTTCTATTTTGCCTTCTAGCTCTTTAGTATACGATTCGTGTGTATCTAAATGTGCTGTGCCTTGTTCACATGTAGGGCATACACCCTCTTGGGCTTTTATCAAGTTTGCTTCATGTTCTACTAATCTATTTTTACTGCGAGTGTAACTTGTTGTTAAACTTTTTACTTCTTTGTTAATAGTATTAACAAGGTCCTGTTGTGCTTTAGCATCAACATTTTGTTTGAACGATGCAATCTCAGTTTCAACATCAAGTTCGCCTAAGGTAGTAATTGCTGTTTCTAAATCTTTTACTTTAGTATTATGTGTGGCGTCCCATGCTTTCTTGCGACTTTCAATTTCTGCAATGTTCTTTTCTATACGTTCGTTGCTAGTTTGAACAGCCTGTATTCTTAATTCTTCTTCCTTAATACTATCACGAGTAAACTTAGTTTTTTCTTTGAGCTGTTCTGCTTTTAAACTTAGATCAGTAATACCTAACAACTGCTCAATCATGTCTCGCTGATCATTTGTTTTCATACTAAGGAATGGCTCGCTGTATGTGTTTAGTGCAACCAAGTGCTTAAACATATTATGCGGAAAGCCAATAATTTTTTCTATTGCTTTTTGTGTCTCTCTACTGTCGCCTTGTTGTTCTTCGCTTACAGTATTTTCACCGTCGACTAAAAACTTTAATACATTAGGTCTACGTCCACGTTCGATACGATAATCGATACCTTTGGATTCAAACTCTACTGTAGTCATCATGCCTTTAGCATTTGTTTTGTTAATTAAATTATCACGTCTAATGTTAGTTAGTGCTTCTCCGTAGAGTGCATAACTAAGTGCATTAATAATTGTTGTTTTACCTGTACCGTTTCTACTGCCGTCACCACCCATGTCTAAGTTGTGACCTAGTACTAATGTTAGTTGACAGTTGTCAAAATTTACCGCTTGGGTATTGTTTCCCACACTCATAAAGTTACGGGCTGATACATTTTTAATCTTTAGCATATTAAATTTCTAACTCGTTATATATGTTGATTAGTTTATCTCTCTCAATTGTGTTTGACTCGATTGTGTCTAATTGTTGCAACACGATCTGATCAACACTCTCAAACTTTATTTCGCTACCTTCAAATTCCTGCTCTTCTTCTTTGATAGGAATAAGTTGTAACTCTCTTACATTGTATTGCTCAGCAAATTTTTCTTTAATAAAAGTTGCTTCTTCATACGATATACTAATATCTAATTTTACACGAGCATAGGTATAACTGTCAAGTAAATTTTCGTGATTGTCTAATAATTGTTTAAGACTAAACACTCTATACTTAGGACACTCTGTCCAGTTTACATATATAGGCTTTTCGCCCCATGTAAGGAACATAGCACCACGTTCGTCATCTTGTGCATCTGCATAGTTATGTGGGAACGCATTACCTAAGTAATGTATGTTATTTTTAAATTGTCTTTTGTGAAAGTGCCCACTGAATACATATTCTGGTCCACTAAGCATTTTATCATTAATGCCTCCATGGTCTGGCATCTCTACCATTGCATTCATTTTAAAGTATGGAAGTTCGAAGTGTCCAAACATGTATTTGCACTGCATCTTAGAAACAGTTTTATAATCATCGCCTACTAGCCATGGAACAATAGCAACATCATCTTTTTCATACATGTCGTCTACCATAACAAAGTTAGACAAGTCACGAGCAAATTCGATACTGTTCATATCACGTTTGTCTCTGTAATAGAGATCGTGATTGCCTGTTATAAAATATACTGTTTCAAAGTTATCATTTAACTTTTTAAGATCACGAACAGTTGCGTTCATGGTTGCAACATTAATACTTGATCTATGATGCATCCAGTCGCCAAGGAAAATACATGTTTCTGCATTCCTTGCTTTTGCTTCTGCAATAAACCAATCTATGTATCTATGACAATCTTCTAAATGTAAGCGACTATTTTGCTTTAATCCATAATGGATATCCGTAAAGCAGGCCGCTGTTTTAAACAACTGACTCATATAAAACTACTCTGGGTTATTTTCTTGTTCTGCTGCAGACTCTGCGGCTTCTCGTAGGTTTCGTATTTCTTCTTCATGTTTAATCTGTCTACTGAAACTAGGCATGTGGCCTTGATCAATTAAAATATCATCTCTGATAGTTTGATTGCGTTTTTCAATATTTAACACTCTTGTGAAACTGTTATTAACAACTGCCGTATAATATGCAAACGGATTGTCTGACTTGGATTCGTTAAACTGCAATCCAATTTGAGATAACTGTACTAATGCTTGTCCACGCATTTCGTCTACATAAGTATAACCACGCCAGTTTGCTCTGTGTGAATACCTTTCAACTAGTTTTAAAAACATAGTTCCTAGTTTGTTTGTGATTCTTCCGTGGTCAACACTGAACTCACCGTTACTAATACTGCCTAGCCAATGGCTACGAACAACTTCGACTAATTTATCGCCTTGGTATGCGTAGTGCTTAAATGCTGGGAAGTTTACTTTTGCTTTTGTGTCAGCTTCAGTTTTAGGATTCTTTTTTCTTCCTGGCTGTAAAGGAATGTGGTCCATGTTCATAACACGGAAAATTAATTCTTCTAAGTCGAATGAATCTGGGTCTACAGCAAACTCTTTTTGTTTAGGTTTGTTCTTATAATCTGCCCTATCATGCGTAGACATTGCTACAGCATACGCTTCGCTTTGAAGTTTGTTTGACTTATTTACTCTTGCTTCTGCAATAGTGGTTTCGTTAATATCAGTTATATTGTTTACAATTATGTCGTAGTTACTATACTTTTCATCTGAGATTTGGCAATAAGTAAGTTTACTTGCGTTTATCTCTTTGAGAATATCTTTGTTGTTTAAGTAATTAACTGGTGCTGGTTTCTTTATCATTTGTTATTGTACCTCTAGGTTTAAACCTTATTATACATTCATTATACGGAAAGTCAAGTATTATTTACCCAGTTTTACCCAGTTTCAGCAATTATAGTGGTATTTATTGAATCAGGTAAATACTAGCAAGGAGAACAATATGGCATATAGATCACTGAGAACGTTTAACAGTTATAGTTACTTAAATAAACTAGCAAAAGAGCTGGAAGCTGTCAGTGCGGCTGACGGAGCAAATACGGTTCAACAAACTGGCATATCCACTAATGTTGATTGGAGAGCAAGACTAAGACCAAAAAACGGCGGAAAAGATTTGTTTTGGAAAGGTGGTAGCAGTGACCTTGTAGATTATTTACTAAAACCATTGCATGAAACTAATGGATTGGTTTGGCAATATACTCCAGACATGCTTGTGAGTGCTCAGGTAAACTATAACCAAACTGATTTCCACGGCCAGAACTATCCTGTGATGACATATAAAAATACAATGCCACCTGCTATTCCAGTAACAGCAGACTTTAGTGCAAACACCATTGACGAAGCAAGATACATATTGGGTGTAATACATTTTTGTAAAGTAGCAACTAAATCGTTTGGTGGTGATGCAGCAGTAGCAAGTGGATATTATGGTACTCCACCTCCAGTGTTATTGTTTGAATACTTAGGCGACCATGGCTTTAATAAAGTACCAGTGGTGCTAACATCTTACAGTATCAGTTATCCTGCAGACGTAGACTACGTTCCAGTATACACCGGAGTAGATCAAGGCGAAGTAACTTATGTACCTACAATGGTTAACTTACAGATTAACTTACAACCTGCTTACACACCTCATAAATTGCGTAAGAGATTTGACTTACAAGCCTTTACAACAGGCAAAAATTACAAAGACGGATTCGTATAATGGCTACATTTCACAGAGACGATAGTTTTTTAAAAAGAACAGGAATGTATGATATCTTTTTGGATGTTAATAACTTACCTAGTATTCCTCAACTAATTTCTGATGAAACTTATGTGATTGAGCAAAAGTACAATAACAGACTAGACCTACTTGCTTTTGACAAGTATGGATCAACTAGGCTTTGGTGGGTAATTGCTTTAAGAAACTTAGACATAATCAAAGACCCAAGTAGAGATGCAGTAGCAGGACTAGAAATTAGAATACCTAGCAAAAACACAGCAGACATAGTCTCAGGAAAATAATGGCTTTAGTAGCGTCAGAACAGTTTGAACCTTTTCTAGATAAAAATGTTGTCGGAAACATTTTAGATCAGGTTGACCAATATCAATACAATTTAAAACTATACATGATAGCACCCTTAGCAGCACCCATTGGTGCTCAACCATCATCAGTGAACGGTGGAGGCAGTGGCCCATCAGATGCTAGGGAAGACAAGCCGGGCAATACTAAAAACGCAAGTGGTCAAGGCGGCTACCTACAAAATTCATTTGTTGCAAAGCCTAGTGAAACAGTAGTACTTGCACAAACAGGTGTAACAGGCGCACAAATTGATAACTTAGAAATTGTGTCTGCAATGGGCCCAGGCGGCGGCATAATTACTTCAGAAATAAACTTTGATATTATTCAGCCAGGCGCAGCTGACTTTATGGATCAAATTATGGCTGCCAAAGCACTACTTGGTTGTCCATTGGTAGCAAACGACATTCCTCTATTTTTAGAAATTGTGTTTAAAGGATACAACGGAGATATAGAAGCAGCCGAAAACGAAGACGCAGGTGGCGAAGCAATACTAGCGGCAGGCCCTTATAGGTACAGTCTTGTAGTACATAAAGTTGCGTTGGAGATTGATGACACAGGAAGCACCTATGCATTTAGTTGTGTGCCACACAACAAAGGAGCGTTCTTAGACAGTTCTTTTAGAATGCCTAAGAAACTAGAATCAATCGGCACTACAATAGAAGAACATTGCGCCGACTTAATAAAAAAAATTAATGAGCACAATGTAAAAAACTATAACAGTTACCAAATACAAGATGAGATAGAAATTGACATATCGGGTTTTACCGAAGGTCCTAATGCATTAAAGGATACCAAACTCACAAACACAGACGATCAAAGAGCTGAAGAAATTAATAGGATTATGAATCCAGAGTTAGAAGGTAAAACAGAAGACGAATACGAAGACATATTAGAAGCTAGTGCGAAAGACGAGGGAACACTCGATATTGTTGTATCTGAAAATAAAGTAACAGTCAGAGAAGACGTATCAATTGAACGATACATTGCTACACTGTTATCTATGAATGATGAATTCTTTGCTAGAGCTACCAGAGCTGTAAAAGCAGACGCACCAGCAGATACTGAGGTTAGAAAACAACAGCCTACAATTGATTGGTTTAAAATTAACGGCCATGTAGAGTATATTGAGTTTGATTATAAACGTAACAAGTATGCTATGAAAACAGTTTATAAGCCAACTATATTTAAGACAGCAAAAAATACAGTACAGGCAAAGAGCAATGAAAACTCAAACTTAACAACCCAAGACGTAAGAGCTAGAATTGACGGCTTGGGAATATTCAAAGCATATCATTATTTGTACACGGGATTAAATGATCAAATTAAGCAATGTAATATTAAGTATGATGCAGGTATTGCATTATTAGCTGCGCCAGCAGGCGGTGTAAGTGGTGACTTTGGTACTGTTATGGCTAAGACTATTAGTAACAGTGCAACACCTGATGAGGATTTAAAAGGTAAAGACATAGCGACAGCGGCAGTTAATTCAGCAAATAATGCAGATCAAGCTGCGGCAATTAGTAAAGTCTTTGACCAACAAACACCTGGTAGAGAAAATGACATTGCCTCGTTGGGTGCATTAATGGGTTTGAGCGGACCTGAAATAAAAGATGCAGTTGAAAACAGAAACGGTGCTAATGCTAACCGAATGAAAGAAGTTTTGCAACGAAAAGGCACAGCCGAAGCATTACGAAATGCACAGGTAAATGCTAACAGAACAGTTACTACTAGTGATAATAATAGGAATCCAAACACTTCAGGGTATAGTCCTGCTCTCAGCGGCAATACATACGCTGCAGATATAATAGGCAGTGTTAGTGAAAGATTAACCAATGCTTCACAACTAGCACAAACACAAAAGATAGCAGAATCATTAAAACCAAAACCAAAGGATGACAATAAGTCAGAAGACGGCGGCCCTAAAGAATCAGTATTAGTTCAATCAGTTCCTAACCCAGCAGAAGATGGAACATATAACGGCACACCGAGAAATACAATCTTTGGCTATTTAATGCAACAACACGGCATATCCGATTTCCTAGTAGAGTTAGATATAGAAATTAAAGGTGACCCTTGGTACTTAGGACCACCAACCGGTGATAACTGGGCTAACCAATCCGGCAAGTCAATAGCAGAAAACCAAACAGACATTGGCGGACTTAGATTAGAAGCAGACGAAAACTATATATTATTTGATTTGCAGACGCCTAGGCTTTTTGACTTCAATGTTGAGGACGAAGATGCAAATACTGGGTACTGGAGTAAAATGGGTACATCTTATTTCATAACAGGCATATACCAATTAATTAACATTAGAAACACATTCTCAGGTGGCGAGTTTACACAGGATATACAATTAATGAAGCAAACAGCATTAGACTTAAAGAAACAAGAAAAAACTACCAAGGGTGAAGAATAATGTCTATTAAATCTAATCAAAACAAAACAAGTAAAAAAAGCACCGTTGGTAAAAAGAATGAAAGTAGAAATGCTGTATTTGGAGTATATCTTGCTGAAATAGTATCAACTAAGGATATAAGCAGAACAGGCAGGGTGCGTGTGTTTATTCCTGCGATCAGCAAAGACAAAAACTCAACAGCAGGTTACTTTGATGCTGTATGGACAAGTCCATTTGCAGGCAGTACAGATCCTAGAACTGTTGGCACAAAAATAGAAGACCCAAGTGAGTCAATGATTAGTTACGGCTTATGGGCAGGAGTTCCAGACAACGGTAACCTAGTATTAATAGCGTTCGGTGACGGCAACACAAAATACCCTATGGTAATGAGTTGTTTGTTTGCTGATAAATTAAATTACAGTCTTCCTGGCAATGCAGGTGGCAAGACATACCAAGCACCAAGTTTAAATTTGCCTACAGTAGAAAAAAATAAAAGAACTGCAGACATTAACCATAACGATACATTTAGGCCTATACAGCACACTTTGTCTGAATCGATAGTTAAGCAAGGCTTAGCACACGATCCTATTAGAGGTGCAGGCTCGTCTAGTGCAAGAAGAGAATCACCTAGTGAAGTATTCGGCTTACTAACACCAGGCCCACGAGATCCAAATAAATTTAATAATCGTTTAGGCGGCCACAGTATTACACTTGATGATAACTTAGGGTCAAGGCAAATTAGAATTCGTTCAGCACAAGGTAATCAATTGTTATTAGATGATACTACCGGCATGGTATACCTTATAAACCGAGACGGAAATGTTTGGATGGAGTTTGCTAGTTCTGGTGAAGTGTTTATGTATGCAGAAAGCGATATTAATATGCGAACAAAACGTAATTTTAATCTACGAGCTGATAATAATGTAAACATCGAAGCAGGACAAAATGTAAACATTAAAGCTGCACAGGATCATGACGGTGCTGAGTATGTAGGTGAAGGACAAGGCGCTGGCGGTCAAGTTAATATAGAATCAAAAACCGACACACATATCTTATCTAATTCGAATTTGTTTACAACTACAATGGAAGGCGAAATGCATTTTAGCTCAGCAGGCGCAATCCACAACACAGCAGATGCATTACATAATAAAATAACAGCCGATATAGCAAACGAAGCAGGCGGCAAAATTACATCTAAGTCAGGCGGTGTGCAAGTATTAGAAGCCGGCGGCAACATAGTTGAGAAAGCACCTAAAGTATTAATGAACAGTGGCGGCCCTGGAGCAGACACAGCAGATGCAGCAGAACCAGCAACACCTATAGGCACAGATACTTTTGTTGATAATCCACCTGCTGCACCAGGGTACGACAGAGATGCTGAAAGCCCGGTTACAACTAATGGTAAACGTGTAAGCGACGGACCAGCAGCTTCGGTAGTTACTATTGTAAGTACACTAGTTACATCGGAACCTTTTGTAGGACACGGTATACCTGATCCTTCAAAAGATGATCAAGCCAATATGGTACCGGACGAGTCGATATCAAAAGGTCTACCACAGAACAGCAACGGTGTAGGAGGCGGAGCACCAGCAGATGTTAATACACCAGCAGGACTTAAGAAAGGTGTATTGGGAGATGACGGCTCACCTAAGTATACTAGCCCAGCCCAAGTACAGAATAACTTTGCTCAAGCAAAGGCTAAAAAGTTTGAAGCAGCACAGGCAGGCAAAATAGCATCTATGCTAGGTTCAAGTATTCCTGCTATACGAAGTCCTAAAATAACTCCAATGGGTTCTAGGATAGCCGGATTAGGAACTAACATCACTGATTTGGCAAATAAGCAAAAAATGTTAGCATTTGACAGCAAAGGCTTGCCTGCTGATTTACAGTCAGCAAATGTTAAAGCAATGCAGAACAAAATAAAAATTGCTCAAGGTGGTGCTAAGAATCCAGCAGAACTTCAGTCATTATTACAAAAACAAGGAGTTAGTACTCTTACAGACGGCACCTCTACAATTTATAGTGCGCCTGGACTAAAAGTAGTTGATATGAAATCAGGCCTAGGCCCAGTTGGAACACAAATGCTTACCACTAGTAGTTTAATAGGTACAGGACAACAAGTTAAAGGAATGATCAATTCTAATATAAGTGATAATCAATTAGGTGCATTAACAAGTATGGCTAACCATATAGGTACTGATAACTTTAGCAAAAGTAAAGTACTTTCAGCAGTAAATAATAACGAACACGAAAAAGTTCCAAACTTAATGATGGCCCATAGTTCACAGAAGGTTGCCGGTGTGCCACAGATACAGGGCGATCATTATCAAAGAAGACAAATGGAAGGAGAGCTATACCAAACACCTGATGGTGTTGAAATTAAAACATATACTTCCAGAGTTTCTTTTGACAAACAAGCCTTAGACTTAAAGAACTCTAGAGGAGGTTAAACTAGTTTATTCAACTGTTTAACGTCTGCTAATTTTTTCCACGCTGTATACTTCGCTTCTTGCTCTTCAGCAACCATTTTTTCCAGCAATGCTACTGTACTTTCAAGTGATTTGATTTGATCGCGTTGTTTGTGGATTGTTTGGTTAACGGAAGATAATGACGGCTGTTCTGCGGATGTGTTTAATGACATTTTATTTCCTAATTAAAAAAATATGTGTGTAGTTTCCTACACACATATTTAGTTCTAACTTGCTGTTAACTAGCCTTTTGGACCATCTTTTCCATCACAATAAATTCATCTGGTTTGATGTTTTTATCGTAACGGTAATTACCAGCAAAATTAACACTGTCAAACAGTGCGTACTGCTTCGTACCTGAGTCATATATGCCAACTGTAACAAAGCGTTTAGTCTGTTGAAAAATGCGATGGAATCGATGCCCACCTGCCTTTTCATTAGCCTTAACCGCTTTAGACCAAAGTTGGTCAAACTCACGATTCAATTTAAACATTACTGTCTACCTTGTTCGCTTCTGGTGGATGTTATGCTCTTACGAGCTGTTTCTGCATCATAAACTGATACATTGCGTATATTATAGCACTCTTTGTAACCATGTCAACCTTTTTGTTCAGTCATTAAAACTCTAGTTTAAGAAGTAGATAAATAAGAGTATGGCTACAATATTCAGAGGATTCAGCACAGTAGATACAGTTAAAGCACCATTTTCGTTATCGGACATGGACTTAGTAAAACGTGATCTACTTAACGAGTTTAATACTCGAAAAGGCGAGCGTGTTATGCGTCCAAATTTTGGATGTATCGTTTGGGATTTATTAATGAATCCAGAAGATGCATTTACTGAAGACGAAATCAAAGATGATATAATAAGAATTGTAGAAAAAGAATCAAGGGTTGATTTGATTAATGTTTCTGTATTTTCAGATGCTCACACAGTGAGAGCAGAAGTTGAATTACGATATGTTATACTAAACAGCGAAGACACCCTATACTTAGAATTCAAAGACGAACAGCAGGTATAATACATGGCACTAGTAAACAGACAAAATAACTTATTCGCTGCAGAAGATTGGAAAGTTGCGTATAAGGCATTCAGCGAAGTAAATTTCCAAGCATATGACTTTGATACTATTAGAGAAGCTCTAGTAGAATATGTTCGTGTAAACTATCCAGAAACTTTTAACGATTATACTGAAAGTTCAGAATTTATTGCTATTATAGAATTGTTAGCATATCTTTCACAGACGCTAACATTTAGAATGGATTTGAACAGCAGAGAAAACTTTTTAGAAACTGCTGAAAGAAGAGACTCGGTATTTAAACTTGCAAGACAGTTAGGCTACAACCCACGTAGAAATATTCCAGCAAGTGGATTAATGAAAGTAGTTGCAATCAATACTAACGAACCGCTTAGAGATAGTTTAGGTAACGATATAAACAATACTAATATTTTCTGGGACGATGCAAATAACCCAGATGGCTATGAGCAGTTTATTACTATTCTTAATGCGGCAATGAATTCATCAAACAGATTTAGCACACCAACTAAGACAGGAACAGTTGGCGGCATAGTAACAGACATATACGAATTAAATACACCTCTTACTGCTCCAGTAGCATATGACTTTGATTTGTCGGTTGCCGGAACATCAAGAAGTTTCCAAATTGTTAACCCTACAATTAAAGAAGGAACACTTAACGAATTACACCCTGATAGATTAAATAACTTTAACATAGTTTACAGAAACGATGGAACTGGTATTAGCAGTATTAATTCTGGCTTCTTTGTTATGTTCAAGCAAGGCAGACTACAATCAACAGATTACAATTATACTGATCCTTTACAAAGTAGAACACAGGAAATTAGTTTAGCAGACATCAACGAAACAGATGTGTTTGTGCAGGAAATAGATGGCAACGGTTCGACAATTGCAAAATGGACACAGATTCCTAACACTGTTGGTCAAACACTTAACTACAACGATTTAGCATTTGGTGTTAGAACACTGTATTCAGTTGAAAACTTAAATAATGCAGGCATTAAATTACGATACCCAGATGGCAACTTTGGCGATATTCCTTTTGGAACATTTAGAACATACTATAGAACAAGTGACCCAGAGTCATTTGCACTTGCTCCTGAAGATGCAAGAAATGTTAAAGTAGTTATTCCTTATGAAAATACAGAGGGCGTTACATATAACTTAACAGTAACATTTAGTTTACAAGAAACTGTGAACAACAGTTTAGCACCTGAGACATTAACTGCTATTAAGCAACGTGCTCCGCAAGTTTACTATACACAAAATCGTATGGTAAGTGCCCAAGACTATAATGTATTTCCTTTTAGTCAAACAACTAACATTGTTAAACTAAAAGCAATAAACAAAACGCATGCCGGACACAGTCGTTACATTGATATCAATGACCCAACAGGTACATATCAAAATTTAGAAACCTTTGCAAACGATGGTTCACTGTACATAGAAGATATACCAGGAACAGCAGGCATTACTATTAGTGATGACAATCCTGTAGCGGCAGTAGTAAACTTTACTATTCCTTTAATACTAAAAGATAGGAATCTCAATAACTTTATATACGAACAGTTCCGTGATTCATCTGAACTGTATGATATAAATCGTTATTCATTGGCATCAAAGAATGCTATATGGAAATCATTACCAGTTGTACTAGGAACAAGTGCTACAGGTTATTTTCATGAAACTGTTTCTACTGGCGACAGCACAGTTGATGTACTAGATAGATCATATTCAGATAACGGCACAAAAATATTTGCAATGTTCACAGAGAACAATTTTATTAAATTTGTAGACCCAGACGATGCGTCTAAGTATGCATGGGCAAGGATTACAGGAGTTGCTAACGATGGTAGATTGCATAGTGGTCTAACCACAGCAACAGGACCATTTAGTTTAAGTGCTCCAATACAAGACGGCTGGAAAGCAGTAGAGTATATTGCTACTATGCGTAAAATAATTCAACCAGCAGAAATTACAAGCATCTCATCTGAGATGACTAACAAGAGAACATTTGGACTAGGATTTGATTCAGATAAAGATACATGGTATGTTATTGATAACGCAGACCTAAATAAAACAGCAGACTGGGCATTAAACAATGCAGGTAATAAGAGCGGCACTGGTTCAGATGCTAGTTGGTTATTACTTTTTAACTACAGTGCTATTGACTCTAAGAGTTACAAGTATGCAGTGTCTATGAGAGGACAGCAATATGTTGTCCAAAGCAAAAACGATTTAAAATTTTATAACATTAATAATGTTAAAGTTGCAGACAGCAATAATCAATCCAGTAGAGATGTAATACAATTTACAACACTAAACTATAAGCCAGGTAGTGCAGAGTCATTTTTATGGACTCCTACAGCAGGCACAGTAGGCAGTGTTTGGGTAAGCGATGAAACAGGTGCTCAGTATACGCCTAGCAGTTATGATCCGGGCATTCCGTTAAGAACAAGATCAACTACATGGCATGACGTAGAAGTTAAGTATTTAACAAGTGGCGGAATATACAGAGATGGTAGTTTTGCTTCAAATGTATTTGTAAACAGTGCTACAGTATCATTGAATACACATTATGATGTTGCTGGCATAGGTAACTCAACAACTGCAAATGTTACTATTGCAAACAACAGCGGTAGAATTAATTCTTTACCTTCAAACATTACTATTCCTTTTAATAATACTACATTTGGATTTAATATTATAAATGGTTCAGGAGAAGTTGTATACAGAGATTATAATACTACTACAAACATGTTTGAAACATACAGAGCAACAACTAGTGGTACTACAAGTTTTGGAGTTAGTAATGGTGCTGATACAGGAACAGCAGGAAGAATTTTATTAGCAAATGCAAATGTTGCAGCACAAACAGGTAATCTAGTTATTACAAATATGTTTAGCAACAATTATACACATGCTTTTGATAGTACAGGACAAGCAACACAAGATAGAGTTCTTGTAAATTACAAAAAATCAAAAGAACAATTAGCAAGTAGTGTTGATTGGAATGTAGTTGCTCCTATTAAATATAACGATGGATACACTGACAATAGAAAAGTTGTAGTGTCTCCAATAGATACTGACGGCGACTTAGTTCCTAACAGACCACTACAGTTTAGAGAGTTTGTTAACAACGGTGATTTAGTATTCTTTGAATACTACACTGATTACGATGGATACAGTTATACTAGGCCGTTAGCAGGCAACATTGTAGATTATCGTAACGAACCTACTATAACAGCAGACTTTGCTGCAAATACATTAACAAACGGTGATGCACAAAAAATTGAAACACTAAGCACACTGGACGTATTAGTTGTTAAAAATATTAGTCAAATGCCAGAAAGTGTAACAGGTAGCTTAGGCGACGATGCAATTACCAATTCAAATGGTTTAGTTATATATGATAACACTGCTAACAAGATGTATCAGATGATATTTAACAGTAACGGTTCTGCAGTTTTACCTGTTGAAACAACTGACTACTATGTACGAAACGGTAGGTCAGCAGGACAGAACACAGCACTAATAGAAAATGATGAAATTATAATTAAATGGAAACACGTTGCACCTAAAGATGTGCGTATAGATCCTAGTATTAGTAATGTTGTAGAGATGTTAGTATTAACTAATAACTACTTCGATGAGATTAAAAAATATAAAAAGGTACCAGGAACAGAGTTTCCTTTATCACCTACACCTGCACAGTTGTCTACAGAGTTTGCAAAACTTAATGAATTCAAAAGTGCAAGTGATACACTTGTTTATAAAAGTGCAGAATTCAAATTATTATTTGGAGCAGACGCTGAAGCAACAGATCAGGCTAAATTTAGAATTGTTAAATTAGCAGGTTCTACTATGAGCGATAATGAAATTAAAAGTAAAGTAATTGCAGCATTCAACACATTCTTCGCAATTGAAAATTGGGAGTTTGGTGAAACGTTTTACTTTACAGAGTTGAGTAGTTATGTCCATCAACGATTGGGCAGTAACATAGGCAGTATAGTTATTATTCCTAAAAACAGTGCAGGGTCATTTGGAGACTTATTCCAGATTAAAGCAGACCCACATGAAATGTTCTTGAACACTGCTAAGGTTAGTGACATTGAAATCGTTGAGAAGATAAACTCTCAAACACTTAGAGCTGATAGGTAAAGGAAAATATGTCAGATAAAAAGATTGTAAACCAGTTACCGGTAGTACTGCAAACTAAAGCCATCAAAAATTTCTTTGAGGCCACAGTTGAGCAATTATACAGCGAAGCAAATACTGTTCCGTTAGCCGGCTTCATTGGTCAAAAGACAGGCAGTGATATTGGATTGGCTGGAGCATTTATTAAAGAAGATAATGCTGATAGACGTCAGTACAACTTAACACCGGCTGTTAATAATATTAATCCAGTAACTGGCGACAGTGAAAACTTAATATTCTATGATGAGTTCATAGACACATTAAATGTTTACGGTGTAAACACTAGCAATCATAATAAGTTATTTGGCAGTCAATACAGAGCATTTGTTCCTCCTATTGACATAGACAAATTTGTAAACTATCAAGAATACTATTGGCAAGTAGACGGACTGAACACAGTAACAATTAGTGGAACACCGGATGCTTTTATTAATTTACACAAAGATGTATTAGGTAAAAAGCAATTCACTTACGGTACTACAGAACTGCGTAACGGAATGACAGTTCTTTTTGCTGATAACGGATTTACTATACCTGCAGGGGCTGCAGAAATGCCTCAGAGAGCAGGCGTTGAATACGTTGTAAGTGGTGTAGGTGACGGTATTGTATTAGCAACAAAAGGCTTAACATCAAGTACAGAATATGGCGGAGCCTTATTAGATAGCAAAGATTATATTATTCAAGAACGTGGTGCTGTAAATAAAAATGCGTGGACCAGAGTTAACCATTGGTATCATAGAAGCAACTTTATAGATGCAGGCATGGCTCTACCAGACAGAAAGTATAGAGCCAATAGACCAATATTAGAATTTAGTAAGTATTTAGAATTGTATGATCACGGTACCACTAGTTACGGTATTGCTACAGTACATGTTACTGGTATTACAAAAGTTGATATCGAAGGCGAAACATCAAAAACAATTGATACTAAAGCATTAGTAGACGGCGATGTTTTGTTATTCTCTAATGAAACAGCAAGTAATAAACAATACTTGTACACTGTTAGCGGTGTAACTACTGGTATTACTCTTACACCTACTTCTACTACTCCTATTGCAACTGAACAGACAGTTACAATTGCAGATGGTAATGTTTTTAAAGGTATCGACTATAAATTTAACGGAACAGATTATGCTCCAGTACAAAGAAAAATTAGTACAAACCAAGCACCGTTATTCCAGTTATACGACGATGCTGGAAATATTTTAAGCAATAACGGACTTTATAACAACAGCGATTTTGCTGGTAACCCAATCTTTGGATATAAAGTAGGTACCGGAGCAAAGGATGCTGAATTAAAATTTCCATTAACGTACACACCGTATAAGTCTGTTAGTGAAATAACATTTGAAAACTATATACATACTAATAGAACAACATACATGCCTTTTGGTACTAATACTTCTAAGACAATATTAGGTACTTACTATTATAAATTATTAAAAGATACGCCAGAGTATCATTCTACATGGAAACAAAGTCCAACTAGAAACGAACAAAAAATTATTACTACTCATTACATTACACAATTAGAAGTAGATGATAAAACATTAATATATAACATCGGTGCAATACCTGATGTGGCTACTGTTAGTCATTGCGGATACGACATTATAGTAAAAGTTAATGATGTTCAATCAAACGGTTACGAGTATGCCGCACCAACTAATATAAAATTTAATACGTTTACTTTTAAAGCAGGCGATATAATTGAAATTGAAATCGGCAGCGAAGCAGGTATTTCGTTAATCTCAGATAGTAGATATGATATACCGCTAAGTTGGAAAGCAAATCCATTCAACCATGAGATTGAATTAATTGCTGAACCTGAGTACATGTCTCATTTCAAGAGATATATTGAGAGACAAGATGGCTTTACAGGCAGTGCGTTAGGGTCTAACAACTTTACAAATACATCAAAAGATATTATACATGCAAAAGATATTGTACAAACAGATCAAGATTTAATTGTTGCAGCTTTTGCAATTGATGATCAGCCACATAACTTAGTTGATTCTTTGCGTTTCTCAGCAAGGGAATATGAAAAGTATAGAGCAAGATTAGTTAACGAAATTGATGCATACTACAATAGGTATGATATTGCTAATTTATCAAAAGAATATATACTAGAACAAGTACTAAGAAGTTTAATTTCTTTTAGTATAGGCAAGGATGTATTTGGAACAACTTTTGTATTACCTTTTGGTGACAACTACATTACACAAGAATTTGATGTAGCAGATCTTGCAGCAAAAGTTTATACACTAGATGATTATTTAGACTTAGAAGAAATAACAAACAGTATGTTGGTTTACCATGTAGATCCTGTAGCCAGCAGACAAGACTTACTCGTAGTTGATAAAGACTATGAAATTACAAGTGTTAACCCTATTACAATATCTATAATCAAAGAATTGAACTTAGGTGACACTGTTATTACTAAATTATATAACGAAGATAGAGATAGTGCAGAGTGTCCAGCAACACCAAGCACAATGGGTCTATTCCCATTATACTCTCCAGCAATAGTTACAGACGCTACATTTAAAACTCCACAAAGTTTATTACTTGGACACGACGGTAGCAAAACATCATTGAAAGGTGATGTCAGAGACGAAGTATTATTAGAGTTTGAAAAACGATTATACAATTCTACAGCACAGCGATTTAGAACAACCGATAGTCTTCCTAGACTTAACATAGGAGATGTTCGAGCTGGAGCATTTAGAACAACAAATCAATCACCAAATGAATATGCTGACTTATTGAGAAACAGTTTTACAAATTGGGCTCTTATAAACAAAGTTGATGCATCAACTAATGACTTCTATAGTTTAACAGATACTACATCATGGAACTACAGAGGTACTAATGATAAGCCAGGGCACTGGAAAGGTTGGTTCGAATATTACTACGATACTACAAGACCTCATACTCATCCATGGGAAATGCTAGGATTTACAAGCAAGCCTACATGGTGGGAAACAACATACGGCACTAATACCACAAAGTCTAATGAAGCACTATGGGAAGATTTAGAGCAAGGTATTATTAGATCAGGTAACAGAGAAAACTTTGTATCAGGGGCATACTTAACAGATAACCCATGGCGTAGAATAGGATTATCAAATGCACTGCCAATTGATTATACTAACACGTTACTAACACCTGGTGAGATTACCGAGACAGGTAGCACAACAAAAAATCAAACATGGACAAACCAACGCATTAGTAGTGCATTTGTTACAGATGCATTTACTGACGTTGCAGGTTCAAGCAGTTTGCCAAATGGCATTAATATTACATATGGTTCTAGTGATGCAGTCAGAGTATTGTTTGATGCAAATAATCTTGGTAATGTTTCTAGTAAAGCACAAGGCGGAACATTTTGGGATTATGACGGAGCCATTGACAGTAATAACTTACGGTTTGCAACAGGTTTCCAAGAAGGCTTTGATGGTTTTGAAACCCCTTACATCTTTGTTGAAGATATTGTAGCCGCTAGAACATATCAGTTATACAACTATACTACTGAAAACATTACAGATTCCGGTGCTGTTATTGTTAACGAAAATGTTTCTTTAGCAGATAAAACTATAGCAATCACAGTAACAGGAACACCAATTAATAACCATGCTAATGTTAGTTCATGGCAAGGTGGTAACGAGTGGTACTACTCAAATACATATAGAAATGAAACTGTCGAAGATGCAGTTTATACTATTACTCCTGAGAGTGCTGGACTAGCAGAATGGAACACTGCAGATCACAGTCCAATTGTTGGCTTTGCATTTGATGGCTTACCAATTTACGGACCGTATGGTTATACACGATACGATGAGAACGGAACACTTTCTAATGTAGATGTAGCAAACACTACTATCACAAACATTAAGAGTGCATTTGAATTACGCACAGGCCAACGTACAACAGGACCACGTGGAAACTACAGTGGCGAATTTGTACAAGATTATACCTATAACGTTGCACTTGGCGGTTCAGATGGATATGTAGGACATACTGGTAAAGGTGGCATAGCAAAATACAATATGCGTTGGGGAGTTACACCAGAAAGCCCAACTACACCAATTTACTTTTATGTTGCAACACAGGACAACACAGGCGCTCCTATGTTCCCTTATGCGATAGGTGGAACAGAAGATAGTACTAATACTTATAGTGGACACTACTATGCAGCTCCTGTAGAGAAAGCATTAAATAATATAGGTAAAATAACGGACAAAGGAGCACTTGTTGCTTTATCAAGTGCGTTTGTTTTACATCCTGCTAGTGATATTGCTAAGATATCTGCACCATGGAGATTCGGTGATGGCGCTCCTGCAGAGAATGCATGGAAGTACAGTGTAGGATATCCGTTTGCAGCAACAGAAGCATTACTGTTATCAGCACCGGGTAGGTTCATAACAATGTTCTCCGACCCATTGCGTAACAGTTCACCAGTACTAAGCAAAAACAAAATTATCAATACAGTAGATAGAACACCGTTTGACTTTGCAGATGAAGAACATTTTTGTATACACGGTGCTGTAAACACAGCAGGCAATGTTATTACTAATGTTGGCTACTCACAATTTATACACAGTTGGTTAACATTCCAGAATTTAAATACAACCACTGATTATGCAGACAAACTTAAAAAAGTAAATATTAAACTTGCACACAGAGTTGCAGGCTTCACTGACAAAGATACATTAACTGTTAAAACAGATCAGCAAAGTTTAACATCATCAACTAACAGTTTGCTTATTCCTAGTGAAAACATTGATGTTATTGTACATGCTTCGCCATACAAGAATAGAAATTTTTATACAGGTATTAACATACAGAAAACTGCTAACGGTTATAAAGTAAAAGGCTTTGATAAAAATGCAGGATATTTTAATGTTCTAAGAAGAAACCTTAGCGGTAGAACAACGTCAGTACAAGTTGGCGGCGATGCTGTAGACTTTGTAAATTGGGAATCAGGAGTTACATATCCAAAAGGTACTATAGTTGAATATAATAATTCTTACTATAAAGCACCGACATTAGTTACAGGCACACAAACTTTTACTGCTGCTTTATGGAATAGGCTCTCTAGTTTACCACAAACAGGTGCAGTGAAGGGTGTAATTTACTTAGACGATGAACCATATATCGACAGAGTAGATTATGAGACAGAATATACAACATTCCAAGAAGTTGTAAATGTTCTAGTAGGCTTAGGTGCGTACCAAGAATCAATTGGATTTACATTTGGTGAATTTGATTCTGCTATTGCTGATGTTAGAAACTGGAACTATGTTGTTAGACAGTTCTTATTCTTTGTTGCAGGCGGATGGGAAACTAACAATACACTTGAACTAAGTCCGTTAGCAACTACTGTTAACTTTACTAGTAAAACAGGAATGATTGCTAAAATTAATAGAGTGGACAGAAACCAGTTTACACTTATTGATCAAGACGGCAGAGCAATACAACCTTCGGAGTGTGCAATAGTTCGTGCAGGTAACAGCATAGAAATCACACCACCAGAAGGTATACAAATTTACGGTGCATTATTACACACTAAAGAAATTGAACATGCACTAGTTTTTGATAACGTTACTGACTTCAATGACACATTATTTGATCCAGTACACAGTCAAGGACAAAACAGATTAAGAATTAAAGGTAAGAAAACAGCAAACTGGAGCGGACTATTCAGCTCAGAAGGCTTTATCATACAAGGCGATGAACTGCGTCCTAACTTAGATAACATGGCACAAAGTTTAGGCCGTTATCACGAACTAGGATTTATTCCAGTTGAGAAACAAATTTATGAACAAGCTCGTGGTTTGTTTGGTTATCAAGAAAGAGAATATCTAAACAACTTAGAATTAGAAGATGATGATCAGTTTGAATTCTACAAAGGTATGCTACAAAGCAAAGGTACACTACCTAGTTTAAGCAAACTTGCTAAAAGTAAAAACATTATTAGCGGTGAGATGGAAGTCTACGATGAGTGGGCTATTAAAGTAGGTGACTTCGGTGATTTAGAAAACGATCAAAGCATTGAACTTAAATTAGAAAAGAGTGATGTTATACATGATCCTCAATTAATTACATTAGCCTTCCCTGAAGATACTACTGGAACAATTGACCGTGTAAATATAATCGATACATCACATACATATTATGATGCGCCTACTATCGAAATATCAGCTCCTATAAACTCGCCTAAGCAACAAGCAACAGCGACATCAGCATTAAAAGCAGATGGAACACTAGCGGCAATTAATATTGCAAATGCAGGTACAGGATACACAACAGAATCAGCAAGATTAAATGTGGTTGCTGGTGAGTTGTCAATTGCTAACGTAAGCACACAGTTTACAACAAGTTCGGCGGCAAGTACAGCACCTGTGTTAGACACAGCTATTGCAGGCTTATCGTTAACTAATTTAAACATCACAGCAGTTGCAGCAGGTGCAAGTAATGCAAACATTGCAGTGTCATTAGACATTAGTAGCATTACTACTTTAGCAAACATTGCAACAATTGTCAATGAAGATGCTACAATTAATTCTCATATTACTGCAAACACTGTTGATAGTAAAGTTCAAGTAGGCAGTAATATTGTTAGACAAAGTATTTTAACATTCGTAGGCACAGACTTTATTTTAACTGAGCAAGGTAGCACACTATCGGGTCTCAATTTAACAGCAGGAAGATACCAACCTACACAGCGATATGCAATTGCCGCAGTAGGAAACCATCCTACAAAAGGCACAGGTGCAACTACAGCAAGTGATATTACTGTTAAAGTAAACAACGAAGTAGTTGATCAATCTTACTGGGCATACGATGCAGGCTCTAGACAGATTAATTCGTTTGTTATATTAGGTTCCGGCGCAACTGGTAACACTGAAGGTAATGTTGTTATTAGAGGAAATGTTGAAGTTCCTATAAACACAATTGCTTCTGAAAATGTAGAAGCAATAGACGGAGTAGAATATCCTTTTGCATCAGTGTTTGTTGAAGGACACGAGTTAGTTAACTCTCCTGGAAATCAACGGTTTGATCTCACAACAACTACATTAACATTGCGTAATGTTGAAACTTTACCAACAAATGGTATAACGCAGGGTGCAAATGTTTTCTTAATAGAAAAGCCTACTATTAACTTTGAACCAAGTTATTTCCAAGATGTTCCTGGTGCAACACTTAATATTAAAGTAGGAACTAACGATAACATTGCTATTATTACAAGTGTAAAACGTTTACACGAAATAACACCAGATCTTAAAAATGACGATGCAATACTAATTGACATAGACGATACTTCACGTTTCCTCAAAAAGCCAATTGGTGCAAGACAACAAAACTTATGGCCTACAACATCTGATGTAGATGCTACAGGCATAACTGATGCAAAATATGTAAGCATACCAAACGCTGGTTATGTAAACAGTACAACAGTTGACTTTAGTAGTTTTGATGTTCCTAGCATTGGGCAAATGTTTAGACCAGACATAGTTATCCATCCTGATCAGGATGATTTAGTACACGTTGCAATATCAGAAAATCAAGATTGGAACGTATATCAGTTTAAAGAATTTGAAAGTACAATTAAGTTTGTAGAAATGGAATCAGATGATGCGACAGCACATTTATATACAACTGAATCATTATTTGATACAACAACAGACCAGAATCAAATTGCTAGTGGTATAGACTCAACTAGATATTTAGATTACCATATTGCTATCAAAGATGCAATAATAGATAATAAGTTTGTTGTTTGGGTCAACGAGCAAACAGTAAATCAAAAGCAAGTAAGATTAAGCAACATCACGCCAGTAACAATGATGGAAGAGCCTGTAACAAGTATAGGCCCTAGAACAGTAAATCCAATAACAAACATTACACCTGGTATAAGTGGTTTTGCTGTAGCAGAAGCAAGTGCTGCAGACGGCACCGGCACTGTTACTATTACTACTAGTGTAGAAATGCTCGATGCAGCTTTAGCAGGCACAATAGGCTTTGCATCAGGAAATGTAACACCTTCTGAACAAGCAATATTTGGACAGACATATACCGCAACAAATGTAGATATACAAGCAGGTACATGTACAATTACTGAACCTGCAGTTACAGCACCAATTGATGCTGGTAACCTTACTGCTAGATTCTTTAATAGAACAACAATCACATCAACAAACCATGGATATGCCGCAGGCGAAATGATTAAAATTGTTGCTGGTACATACAGCGGACAATGGGTGATTGAAGGTGCATCTACAGATACATTTATGATTGATACGCCTTACTTGTCAAGTGGACCTACAACAGGTAATATATTACTTCCAGAATTTAAAATTACAACATCAAGCGATCATGGAATGCAAAATGGTTATGCTGGCAAGAAGATTGCTATACATAATGCAGATCAAAGATTCTATAATGGTGTTTACCGTGTTAAAACAATACCTACAGCAAATACTATTGTTGTTTGGGACAGTTTCCCCTTTGCAGATGAGGCAAACGTTAACGTAAACGGAACTCCGGCAACTACATGTGTAGTTACCACACTAGATCATAACGTTATTAGTTTAAACAACTCTAGTATTAAAATTGATAACATAAACAGTTTACCTGGAATGATTGATTCATTGAATGACACAATCGATACAATTAAGGGTGTAGTAACACACAAAGGTAGTTTCGGACTATCATTCCCAATGTTGAAATGGCCATTACTTGGACCAGGCGGAGCCACACCAAACATGATAGGTGGTGCCACTCCTAAAGTTACTGCAATGGGTAATTTAAGTAAAAAGAATTTACAAGTAACAGGTGTAAAAACAATTAACCCAGGTAGAGCTGGATTGATTGGATTTAACAAAAATAAATTTGGTAAGTCTATTAGAAAGAAACATCCTAGAACAGTTGCTGCCGCAGCAACTGCTGCTAAACGCACAGGTACTTTAACTACTACTCCTTTTAATCCTATTATACCTACTTTGTTCCAAGGAGCAATACCAGGTTTTACAATGGGAGGTGGTAACTTTGGATTAGGCGGCAATGGATATGGCGGAGGCGCTATAAACTTACAGAACATTATTGGTAGTGGAATCGGAACGGCTGCTGTTTTCCCACAAAGCGGACCCGGAACAGGCGGTAACGGCAAGCCAAATTCAAGTATCGGAGTTAACCCATCGATACCTCAAGTTACTCCACAGCCAGTTGTAAATTCACCAGCAGTAGTAACTGCGGTTAAAGTTCAGCCTACACAGAAACCTAAAATTAGACCAAACTTTAATGCTGGCGCACCTATTTTTACTGCAACAGCAGTACATGTTGCACCACCGCCAAAGTGTGGTGAATTAATTATACCGGTACCACCGCGTCCACCACAGGTGCCAAACACACCTGCTAACGGTAACGACGATGCATTTAGTACACCTTTTGAAAAAGCAGTATCGGGTAATGTATTAACTAACGATACAGCAGGATTAATAAAAGAAGGTTCATTTATAGCTGGAAATACATATACTATTGTAACCTCAGGCGATACAAACTTTGTATCACTTGGAGCAGCAAATAATAATCCAAAGACAACATTTACTGCAAATGGGCCAGGCCTGCAAGGTGGAACAGGAGAAGTAAGTTTCCCACTAACAGCATCGAATGCAAGAAGTGCTTCGTTTGGTACAGTAACTTTATCAAGTAATGGTAACTTTACATACACTCCGAATAGTGGATACAGTGGAACTGATACATGGTTTTATGATTCAGATGATGGGCATGCGGCTGGTTCAGTACAGCAAGTAACTATTACAGTAGGTCAAAAAATACCACCTGCTCCAACAGTGTATGAGAAATGCGAATACCAAGAGCAATCAACAAATGCAGCTCGACAAGGTAACCAAGGTCAATATTACGATCACTTTACATACATGATACCTGCGTCCGGCAAAGTTAAAATGATTCTTGACTTTGATGCTGCTACTGATGAAATGGAAGTAATTCAAATACAGCAAAAACATCTAACAACAGGAAAGATATTAGGTGCTACTAACAGAACTGTTAGAAAAGCAACAGCGGCAGAAAAAGATAAACTTAAAACTTCTAAAGGTGTTCCAGCATACGCTAATCAGATTAATAATAAATTTGCAGGACATCAGGGCTATGCTAGTAGTCAGCCGTCAGGTAACTATCCTAGAGACTTTGTCAAAGACGGTAACGGTATTAAGTACTGCGGTGTTGTAGAATTTAACTTTAATGCACAGGCAGGTAATTATTTAAAAGTTAAAGTTAAGAAACTTAGCTCTGTGTATAGATATGTAATTTGCTATCCTACTACAACTAAGACAGGCACACTTGCACCTAGTACACCAGCTGGAAACTATACTGGTGGTAATGCACCAGCTCCTCAATACCCTGGGTACAAATCAACACCTACATACAATCCATCTGTTAAGCATACAACCAAAAAGAAAAATACTGGTATCAATTATTCAGCTGGTAATGTTACTGGCGGATACGGCGGCGGATTTAGTAAAGGGTACTCACATCACATAGGTTATGTACATAACTATGGCGGATTTAGTGCCGCACCAATGGCAGGTTATACTCATATGCCTAGTGTGTTTAAGAAAAGTGTAAAAACTGTAGATCCACAAAACATTGGAAGACCATCAGACTTAACTAGTAGCAACTATGTAAACAACACTTTACAACGTGTATCAGGTGGCAGAATAATACCTTTAAGTGCTCCACCACAAAAACCAATTAGAATTGCTAACAGAGGTATTAACGGACTTAATTTAAGTCAGTACCCGGGTTCAAGCCATTTAGGCAATTCAGGAACAATGAAAAATATTACTGTAGCACATCAGATATTAAAGATAGGCAGTAAGAATTACGATTTACAAAATTTAAGTAATCCAGGTTCTATTGGCCCTGGATCAACTAATGGAGTTAACACAGGAGCAGGTGCAGGTACAAACGGATTTAACAATGCCGGTTATAATAATGGCGCAGGCGCAGGCACTAACGGATTTAACAGTGCAGGTACAGCAGGATTTGGACCAGGCCAAGGTAGTAACGGATTTAACAATGCTGGTGCAGGTGCAGGTGCAGGCACTACAACAAATATACCAGGCTTTAACGATGCAGTGTTTACTACTACACCAGCCGGGTTACCGACTATTATACCAGGCGCAAGTGTATACGATACAACAAATACAGATACTAATTTTGGTGCAAGGTTAACATCACCAGAAACTTTAAGTGCAGATGATAGCCCAATTGCTGAAGATATAGATTTTACAGATGATCCTATAATTACTTTTGTTCCAACATACAAGGTTATAGAACCAGATGGAACATTTAAATACATTCCTGCAGGACCAGTTGCTCATTGCCCAATTACTAGACCAACACCTGGTTATATGTTTGACGAAAATGATGTAGCCAGTCTCGTTCCAGGTGATCAATTTTCAATTAATAATAAAAGTATTACAGTTAAAGGTACACCAGCAGGAACACTAAGAGAAATTGAATGTGCTCAAGGCTTTGGCTATACAGCTCAACAAGCAACTAAGGGTGGTAAAAAAGCAATTAAACTAAGCAGTTGTTCAACAGCACCAATTACTCTTAGAGATGGGTGTAGAGGCGGAGCATACAAAGAAGTATTAGATTTCCACATTGTGAGAAGTTTCCAGCAACTAGGATTAAAAACAAATTCATTTATTAGTGAATCAGATGCTAACCTTGTAGAAACTACAACAACAGGTTTATATCCGATAGGACTATATAACATTAACGGCACACCAGCTACAATGTCAACTGGTTCAGTAAGTATGACTAATACCTCAGATGGTAATGTAATCACTGAAACACCTTCTACAATAAGCAATACTACCTTTACAGGTGGTAGCGGTTACAGTGCTGGTGACAGATTACGAATTGTTGGTGGTACACCAGTAGCATCACCATTTGGTAGCATCAGAGAACTATGTATAGAAAACGGCGGCGCGAACTATACATCAGAGGCCAATGTTAAAGTATTTGTAGGCGACGGAACAACTCCGGGTGCGAAATCCACAGTAGTAGGCGTTACATTTAATTCACAAAATGGTATCGCTACAATTATATTAAGCGAAGGTGGATATGGATATGATCCATCTAGACCTCCAGTTATACGAGTTGTTGATGTAGGCGCAGGTTCGTTAGACGAGAACGGTGCAGCTAGACCACAAATTCTACCTGCTAAGGTTAGACCTATAATTAAAACTGAAGCAATGAATGCACAAGGTGTCTACGTAGAAACAAGAGGCACACCAGATCGTGTTGCTAAGTTTGAGGTATCAGCAGTTGATCCTGTAACAGGAGCAATTTTAGGATTAAGAGTAATAGACAGAGGTGTGTATAAAGAATTCCCATCAGATCTAAGTACTGGTATACCGTTAGAATATGATTATCCTAACATAGGTGATTCTGCATCAAATGGCGGTAGCGGCTTAGGCGACATTGATCCAATTACAGGACAGAAGTTAACCGACCCAGGTGCTTATGTTCCATCGAAGAGTCAGTACGGCGAAGTTGATCCTTCGACTGGCGAGTTTCTTCTATACGGTGGTTCAGGTGCTAGAGTATTCTTAACATCAAGAGAAATACCAGACTGTTCAGAGAAAGCAGATGTATTAAGTAAGTTAGGAGTTGCAGGTACACAGAAAGACTACTCTGTATCACAGCATTTAGCAGACTTATTAAATGCTGGTCTAATAGATGCAGGCTATGATCCAGATCTTATTAACTGGGATATAAGTCCAATCAATGATGATATGGATGAGCTAATTTTAGATGCTCCAGGTTATGACGGCGGTGTATTTGATGAACTTACACCTGGCTTCTTAGACAAGCTCGGACTAACACCCGGTGATTACAATCCAGATATTGCAAACTTAACTGTAGTTGACGGAACACCTCAAAATGATCAAAACCTCACAGACGAAGATGGCATTGCTGATTTTATTAATGGCACAGGCGGACCTGGTGACAATGGACTAGGAAACGGCGGACTAGGCGGACTAGGCGGACCTGGTGATAATGGATTAGGCACAGGCGGATTAGGAAACGGTGGATTAGGAAATGGCGGACCTGGCAGTGGAGGCTTAGGAAACAGCGGACTTGGCAGTGACGGTGCCGGAGACAACGGTATTGATGCTACTGATGCTACTGGCACAGAGCTACCTGAAGAAACAATGGTTATCTACGGTGTAGACAATGGCGGCTTTAACAGCGATGGCAGTAGTATGTTAGGTGGTGCAAACGTAACATACGTTGGAGACTTGTATCAATACGAACTAAGAAACTTAGATGGCACATTTGTAAACTCTACTAATGATGCTAGAAATGCAAGAGTATTATACTTAGAAAGTTTAAGATATCCAAGTAGTACAGGAAATGTTGTAGTAAAAGATGGCGTCAACACTAACATAAGTACACTAGGTAATGTATGGGTCGATGATTACGAAGGCAAAGGCTGGGCATATTTAAATATTGCTGATAGTTCTAAAAATAGATATCAGGAAGCACTAGTAGATCCTAAGTACATTAAAAACACAATTATATATGATGCCACAACAGGTCAGAAAGATTTTGATTATGATATGTGGGATCCGTTCAAAGGCGTATTACCTGCATTCGTTGATGCTGAACTTACATACACTGGGAAGTCAGACCCTGTTGTTTACACAACTAACAGGGCAGTATTTGGCAAGCCAAATGTTGGACAAACATGGTGGGACACTAGCACAGTTAGATACACCTGGTATGAGCAAGGCACAAACAGAGAGCGTTGGTTGAACTGGGGTAAAACTTTCCCAGGCAGTGCAATTACATTATACGAATGGGTTGAAAGTAAAGTTACTCCACTAGAGTATGCTGCTTCAGGCGGCACAGGAACACCTAAGAATGGTACTGAGTTTATTATTGAAAGAAGAATAAACCCAACATCTAATTTATACGAAAACTGTTACTACTACTGGGTACAAAACGTAAGCACAATTTCTACACTAGCATCAAAACTTGCTGGTAGAAAAACAAGCACATTTAACTTAGCAAGATTCATAGCAGATCCAATTGGACAAGGCTTAAACACTGTGAGCTTTATTAGTGCAGGTGTACACGAGCGTGATGCCGAAAGTATTGCTAATACTAATGTTGCAAGTTTTGTAATGGGTAACCTCAGCAAAACATTGCGTGAAGATGAGCAAAATATACAAATTAATCTAAGCAGAAATATTAATCCAGTAGGACTAAAGCATGCTTCGTGGAAACTGTTAAGAGAAAATGATAACAACAGTAACGTACCAGAAGATATAGCACTAAAACTAATTGATAGTTTATGTGAGATAGATGCTGCAGGAAACAAAGTACCAGCAGACAATCTCAGTGAAATTGAAAGATACGGTGTTGCATTCCGTCCTCGTCAAACAATGTTTAAGAAACCTAAACAAGCAAGACGAGTATTACAGTATATCTTAAATGAAATACTTGCAGATACAAAATTAAACACTTTGTACCCAGGATGGAATTCTACACTAACAAGTAATACATACGTTGAAACTATTAACTGGTTTGATGTACAACGTGTTGATGATATTACTAACGAAAAAATTAGATACGATGCAACATATAAAGCATCGTTTACTGTAGCAAGTGTTAAAGAACTAGAAAAACTAGACAGCAATAATATTGTTGACGGCACTATTGTAATGGTTAAAGCAGGCAAGGGTGATAGATTCCAGTTGTGGAGATGGAACTCTACAGAGACTAAATTCTATCAAATTGCTATCGAAAAAGAAACAGCAAAATTAAAAGATACAATATACACTGATACTATTACTCCAGCAATGCAATTAGAACTAAGAGCATTCTTAATAGCACTTAAAGATAACGTTTTTGCTAACACAGCAAACTTTAACGAAGTGTTCTTTGAAATGATGAAATATGCATTAGGTGAACAACAAGAATTAGATTGGGCATTTAAAACTTCATACATTTACATTGAGAAAGAGGAAGAAGATCTTGTACAACGTGTAGGATTCAAACCTGACAACTTTAACAGTGTAACAGAATATATGAACGAAGTCAAGCCTTACACTGCAAAAATTAGAGAATACAAAGATGGTAAACGTGCTCCACTAGAATACATTAATGAACAAATGTTAAGTGACTTTGACGTGCCAGCATACCCAGATTCATTAATAGGTGAAGTTAGAACACTAGACTTTAGAGTAGGCAAAGACAGAGCAATTATGGCTAACAACAGTGACTACACTAAAGCATACGGTGGTTACAAAGACGAGCAGTTGTATTGGGAACCAACAACACCTGTTCGTACTAATAAAGTTAATATTGTATTTGATAGAACAGACTGGCGTTTGCTTGAAGCAGACCACGATGCATCAACTACAAGTTATAATGTTAGTATTGGTCGTAATATTGCAAACATTAACGCAGACAGTGTAGCAAACGTGGCTAATATTGCATCTAACAGTTACACTGCAAGTGGTAGACTGTTTAAGTTTGATGACGATGTTAGAGCTAAGTTCAACGCAGAAATTGATCTTTATTACGGTGACGGTGCAAGTGCTAATACAAGTATTACAACAAACTCAACTAAAATGCAAACAGCAGTAATTAACGGTGCATTAAATGGAACATTGTACTTAGTTAAGGAAAAAGTTGGAGGCACATGGCAAGGTGAGGAATTAGATGCAAACGTATTTACGATGGGTGTTAACAGTCAAGATTCGTTAGTATTACAAAGCTCATTTGGTTACGATACTTCACCGTTTGATTACACAGACGGATTTGGTTCACAGTTTGATAGTATGATTAACGTACAAAACTTTGAAGGCATTTTTAACGGTAATAGCACATACAGAGAAGGCGGCGTTACATATTCAGGATTTGACGGTGCAACATTTAGTCATGTATTATACGGAAATGAAAGACCTGAAGAACTTGTTTATCTAAGTCCTTTAGAAAACTTTGTTATGCATGTTGTAACAGATACAAACGCATATGATGCAAATAATGTACCAGTTGCTTCGGTTGGTGTTGGCCCATATGATGCAGACACAATTTCAGAATCTGTAAGCAGTGTTGTAACAATTACAAGTACACTAGCGGCTCCATTGCTTACTAATTCAGCAGTAGTAACATTAAAGGATGAAGGCAACACAATATTAAATGCTTCGTTCACAATTTCAAATGTTACAAGTAGTACTTTTGAAATACCATTAGCAGGTGTAACAAGCAGTATTATTACTACAGCAGGTAACGTTACAATTACAAGTGGTGTAGCAGCAGTAAGAACAGAATACATTGTACACCAAGATTTATTCGGTGGTGATGAATACCTAAGAGTATTATCAGATGGTTCGGGTTCAACTACAACTGCTAACGAAATTAATTCATGGGATACAGAGATTACAGTACTAGATGCTACTAAGTTACCAATACCTAAGCCAGGCGTACCGGGTGCTGCATGGCTAGATAACAGCGAACGTATCGAATACTTAAGAGTTGCAGGCAACAAGTTATCGGGCATTACAAGAGGTACTAGAGGTACTACTATACCGAATGGGCCTGCTTATGTATATGTAGGTGATGTTGCTACATTATCTAATAACTTTATTAAGCACGAAACAGGTATTTCGGTTGTATCGGCTGGTAAAGCAGACGTATTTGACGCCTCACCAATTGAAGGCGGAACAGTAGGCTTTGAAGCAAGAGATCCGCAAGATGTAAACTGGTTAAAAGCAGACGGATCACAAAGAAGTATTACAGATATTACAAACAGAAACACCGGAAGTGGAAGCACAATTGCTGCATTCTTACACGGTGATTCAGTATCAAGTGTTGGCTTTGACAGTAAAGGTTGGGATACTGTTGGATGGGACAGCATTTAAACATAGTTTAATGAAAAGTGATAAATAAGTACAATGCAAGAAGACAAGGTAAATGAGTTAAACCATATGGACAATCAAGAAGAAGTTGTTGATAATGCTGGACTAAACATGAGCGGACACATTGTGATCCGTGATGCAGAAACCAAAGAAGAATTTATCAACAAAAGAAATGCTATTCACTACGGTAATATGGCAAGGATTGTAGCAGAGGCATTGAATAATACCTCTGATTCATATGTTAATTTTATTGCATTTGGCAATGGTGGAACAAGTGTCGACGCTGCAGGTGGTAAGGTTTTATACCGTTCACCTAGAGTTAGCGAAGCATATGAAGCATCAGCATCGCTGTATAACAAGACATATCATAAAGATATACAGGGTGTAGAGTCAAATAACGATAATAAGATTGAAATAATTACAGGTGCTTCTTATACTGATATTAAAATGACAGTGACCCTAGGATATAACGAACCCGCAGGACAAGATGTATTTGATAGCAGTACAACAAACGTAGGTGATTATGTTTTTGATGAGTTAGGAGTATTTACAAATGCTACTTCATTTGATGATTCAAAAATGTTAACACATGTAATCTTTCACCCAGTTCAGAAAAGCCAGAACAGAGTGATAGAAATAATTTATACGATAAGGGTTCAGTTAAGTTAAACGAGGAAATAATAAATGGCGTATTCAGTAACAACAAACAACGGCGATATAATAACCGTAAATGATGAAGCGAAAGATAGTAGTTCGTTATCCCTAACTGTTATTGGGCGAAACGCTACCAACTACGGTCAGAGTATCTTTACAAATACTGTTCGTCAATTAGAAAACTTTGCAGGCAATACACCTCCTAGTGCTACTTACTTACCAACTGGTCAATTATGGTACGACAAAGGTGAAAACACTCTTAGAGTTTACAACGGTGCAACATGGGCTAGAACATCATTAGTTCCAACAAGTTCAATAGACATCACAGATGATGTTGTAACAGGCACAGGGTACTTTAACACCACAGAAGATAAATTAAAAATTTATGATGGTGCTGTATTTAGAGATGCAGTATTACCAGGTGGTACAGTTACATCAGCATTAACTGGTTCTCAATCAGGTAGTGCTACAAACTATGGTGCAAAAATTGAGACATTATTTTTAACAGCACAAGGTGGAACACCAAGTGTTGTTCCAGTTATAGCACTTAAATATGTTAGTGATGGTACATCTCCAGGTGAATTAGCAGATACTGCCCACGATAGTGCAGGCGCAACTGTTATGGCTATCTTCTCAGATAAAGCATTCACAGTTGATGCAACTGATCCACATTATGCTACACTATCAAATGTAAACAGTTTTAGTGGAACAATTACTAAGGGTATGAACCTTAGAGCAGATTACACAGATGCAAGTATTGCTCAAGCAGATACAAGTGCTTTTGCAGATAAAGCAAACGCTTTTAACGTTGGTGGTACTATTATACCAGCAGCAGAATATATTCATGTAGGTACTACTAACTGGATACCAAGCGGTACTGTTAGTACAAACTACACATTAGGTAATGCTACAAACAGATTTGGTGCTGTACATACAGATACACTTCAAATAGGTAATGCAGGAACTCCTCAAACAGTAGGCATTATTGGCACAGTTAACATAGGTAACGCATCTAATCAGATTAATTCAATGTTTGTACATGACTTAACAGTATCAGGTGATTTAGACTTTACAAATGTAAATACTTTAACTAACTTAGAAAGTGCAGATATTGATGCAGTAACATTAACAACTGGTACAATATCTACAACAGCAACAGCGGCAACAGACATTGTTAACTATGCTACGTTGCAATCAGCAACAACTTCAACAGCATTGGTTTCAGGTAAAGTTATTGTAACTGCTCCTGCAAGTCCAGCAGTATCACATAGTGTATTTTTAGGACAAGGAACATCAGGTAACTTAGATACTAGAGCACATTCTTCGCTTAACTATACACCAAGTACAGGTACATTAAATGCTACCGCAGTAAATGCAACAACATTTACAGGTGACTTAGTTGGTGATGTAACAGGTGACGTTACTGGTTCAGGTGCAGCAATTACTAATTTAGATGCAAGTAATATTACATCAGGAACAATTCCAGATGCTAGATTACCTGGCACAATTACTTCGTCTATCGTAGGTAATGTTACAGGTGACTTAACTGGTGATGTATCAGGTAGTATTGCAGGCGCAAGTGCTGACATGAGTGGCACAGTCGAAGGTGGTACATTAACTGATGGTACAGTTTCAATCAACAATGGTGCTATAACAGGCGCTCAAGCAATTACTTCTGTAAGTACTATTACAGGTGTAACACTAACAGATGGATCATTTAGTGTTAACAGTGGTGCTATAACAGGCGCAACTACAGGTAACTTTAGTGGTACAGTAACAGCAGGTTTATTTAGCGGTGTAGCAACACAGGCACGTTATGCGGATTTGGCTGAGAAATACACAACAGACGCAGATTATGAAGCAGGCACAGTTGTTAAGATTGGTGGCGATGCTGAAATAACAATGACAACAGAACACGCAGACTCAGAAGTATTTGGAGTTATCTCAACAGATCCAGCATACTTAATGAATAAAGACATCGACGGTCTTCCAGTTGCACTACAGGGCAGAGTACCTGTTAAAGTAATTGGTAAAGTTGAAAAAGGACAAAGATTAACATCTAGTGATGTACCAGGACTAGCATGGGCTGCAGACGTAAGTACGCCTTTACAAGCAATTATTGGTCGATCATTAGAAAACAAAACAGATGGCAACGAAGGTGTTGTCGAAGCAGTAATAGGCGTTAAATAAATTTAGGAGATTTAAATGGCTTCAGGATCAGCAGTAACAATAACAGGCGGAACTAATATGACACAGGTCGTAGCAGGTGACGTGATAGATGATGCAGACTTCAATAATGCTCGAACAAATGTAAACACATTGTTGTCAGGTGCAGCTGATGTAACACTGGGTACATTTACCGTAGCAAATACATATGGTTGGAACCAAGGTGGAGCAGGTGTGTCAGCAGCTAGTGCAGGTAGCACAGTACAAGACACAGGTGCAGGTGGTTTTAAAGACTTGCAGGACGATGTTCAGGCAATGTGTGCATTCTTAGGACAATCAGTTAGAACTGGTGTAGGCTCAGATGTTACCACAAGTACTACAATAGCAGCGGCAACGTGGGCTAACTTAATGCTAAACGTTAAAGATTGTTGGGATAATAGATTTGTACCAGCAAGTAGAACAGCGGCAACAGACGGTAGTACTACTAGAACAGCATCATGGACTAATACATTAACACAAGAAACTACATGGACATTTGCTAGTGAAGGTGCTTTAAGAGCATACTTTAACGGTGGTGGTGCAGTAGGCGTTAGTGCAAGTAGATCCGGTGGTTCAAGTAACACTCAGAATACACAATGGACTAATAAACTAAGCGGCATTTCAGATGTATGGTTGTATCATAACACTACAGCAGCAAGTGCAGGAACAAGTGCAGGTATAGGTCTATATGAACTAACCACAGCATTCCAGCAAATTATGATTTACTATGGTGGAACATCACCATATACATCAGATTATATTCAAGTTAATGCTAAAGTAAATAGTACAACTAACCCAACTGTAATTACATTACAGACTAAACTACGCGATGAAGGCGATAACGTTCTCGATGAAGCGGTTGATGGTACTCTTACTATTAACGCAAGAAGATTACAGCCTAACGCAAATGGTTCAGGTTTTAGTTTTGCTACACCAACTGATGGTACAGGTACAATTAGCGGTAGTTAATAAGAAACAATCTTTACAAAAAGCCAGACTTACAGTTTGGCTTTTTTTTTGGAGATAAATAATTTCTGTATTACATTTGTAATACATACACACTGACACACACAAGGAGAACATTATGTCAAATAATAAAAGCGGGTTCGAATTACGAGCCGATTTACTAGGACAAGCACAAGGTATTCTATCAGATAACCGAGAGCAAGTCATGAACGCACACTTCCAATTACCAGATGAAGTAAGAGTAGCAGAGGAATGCCCTGTTATTCAAATTACATCTGACCAAGTAATCGAAGAAGCAAGAAAACTATATGAATTTGTAAACGAGAAGTAAGAATTTATTTAAAAGTTTAAAAGCCAGTTCTAGTAACTGGCTTTTTTATGGCCGCTAAATACATGTATTAATAAAAAATATAAAAGGAAATATATGAATATAATCAATCACTTCATTGATACAATGAAGACGGTGTTGGTCACAAGAGCAACAGATTTTAACGGAAGGTCAGACAGACCTGAATTTTGGTACTTCACACTATACGCAACTATAGTATTTGGATTATTAGCAGTAGTAGATTACTATGTAATAGGATTTACATTCTGGAGTATGTTAGAACCATTCGGAGAACTGCAAGAGGCTGGAGTATTAGCGGCATTGTTTATACTAGGAACACTAGTGCAAAGCATATCACTAACAGCAAGAAGACTACATGACAGAGGTCATAGTGGTTGGTGGCAGTTAATGTCAATAGTACCAGTATTAAACTTTATAGTGATATATTGGTTAGTAAGAAGTGCTAAAGATACACCTAAGTATTTAAAATACAAAAACCCTTACGGTAAATTACCTAAGTAAGTTTTAAGTATTTTATACAGCCAGTAATCTAGGTTATTGGCTTTTTTTTGACTTAAATATAGGTATGAGTACAAGATTATCTAAAGCACTAGAATTTGCAAATTACCGAGTCACCCTGAACAATCAGAACGCTGCCCTAAAGGCTAAAACTCAGAACTTATTGAGCTATAGTATAAACGGCGGCACATTTGTTATTGACCTACCGTTACTTACATTTTGTAAGCAACTTATAGATCTCAAACACAAAGATGCAGTGCTGTTAGACAGCTTTGATAATCCTATCAAAGTAGAACTAAAAGCATTCCACAAAGAGATTTTAAGTAGATGGTTTGAAGTAACTAATGACTACTATGCAGAGTATGAAAAACTACGCAGGGCAAGAAAGGTCCATAAGATTTTGGATTTAAATGAAAAAGAAGAATAGCCGCGGCATCATAATGTTCGCACACAACAACGATGAAATTGATTATTTCAAGTTGGCAGTGGTGAATAGTTTTTTGATACAGAAACATTTAGGTATCAAAAACATCACCGTGGTTACAGATTCGCATAGTTTAGCTCACGCAGAAAAAGAGTTAGGCAAAGCAAAGATTAAAAAAGCAATAAACAATATAGTTATAAGTGAGAAAGATAGAAACTTCAAACGTGCAAACATACGCATATACAAAGACACTAGTCACACTGCAAAGAACTTATCGTTTTATAATGTAAATAGATGTGATGCATACGATATATCACCGTATGATGAAACTATATTACTTGATGCAGACTATCTTGTATTAAGCGACACATTGAATCAATGCTGGGACCACAACAACGAGTTAATGATGAATTGGAAGTGGCAAGATGTTATGTACGAAAGAAAGTTTGAGAACTTAGATAGACTCAACGACTTAGGCATAACAATGTATTGGGCTACAGTGGTTTACTTTAGAAAGACACCATATGTAGAAAGTTTCTTTAATTGTGTAAAGCATGTGAAAGACAATAGTCAATTTTACAGAGATTTATACAAATGGAAGGGTAGGTTATACAGAAACGATTATAGTTTTAGTGTAGCCGCACACACGATGTCTGGCTTTGTAGATAAAGGCGTACCGCAACTGCCTACAACACTGTACAAAACATTTGATACAGATGATGTACACAGTGCTGTAGATGAGGAAACACTTTTGCTATATTTAGAAAAGCCGAGGTCACCTGGTGATTTTATGATTACCAAATGGAGCGGAGTTGATTTGCATGTAATGAACAAATGGGCAATCAACAGAATTAGCAAGGAGTTACTCGATTATGTCGCCTGAAGACAAGGACTATAGGAAGATACAACAAGATTCAACAGAATTAAACGGAGATGGAAATCGCCAACGTGGTAGATACGGCGAAGACGAGAGTCATCTCAAACCTGACGAGGATGAAAAAGATAGCAAAGAAAACACCAAAAGTAGGTGATCTAATTGAACATACTTGTACTTTGAACGGGAAGTTCGAAGGCAAAGTTGTACAACTATTGTCAATGCAGTTTGTATATGAAACAGCAAAAGGCGATAGGCGATTCTGCATGTTCAGGGAACAATGGAAATTTATAGAATGACAGATAAAAAACAACCAAAAAAGTTTAACCCAAGTGTTCCAGAAAACAATTGGGATTGGATACAACGTAGAAGATTTATGAATGCGGATGCTGAAATTACACCACCTAACGATAGTTATACTATGAAGTTAGAAAATGGCGACGAGTTCAAAGTTAGAAAGAACAGTACTAGCTGATGGACTTAGATATATACGGCAATCCAGTAGGAACTAAGTACCCAGGAGAAGGAGACTGTCCTGAAGGTATGATGTGTATTCCTGAAGATGAGTTTCATATGCAACTATCAGAAGCAGGCATGGAATACGACGAAACATCAAGGGAGATACAGCCTGTAGGAGATGCTGAAGCAATTATTGACTTTACACAAACATTACTTACATTAGACCTTTGGACACTTGTATCATTTTCAATACCATTAACAATTATGGCAGTATATGGATTAAGTATATATGCTGGCTTTAAATGGTTACAAAAGAAATTGTCATGATACCGCAAGAGACATTTCTTCGAATGCCCAAAGACTTAGGTCGAAAAATTTGTGCATTCTTTATATTTGTTACGTTCTTTTGGATGTGGCCGGTTAGATTTTTTACAAGCAAGAACAACTGTTACTTTTGGACATTGGAAAGACTAATATCCGAAGGCGGTGATGTTAAATGGTATAAGAGTCACTTATGGTATGGATATCATTGTACTTGGGTTGACACGGAAGGAGAGGAATGGGAATACACTTTACCGAAGATGAGAAAGACATCTCTACTAAAAGTTATGTGGTACAATGGTAAAGTTCGTAAATTCACAAGAGGAAATAATTATTTTTTAAAGGGTAAGTAGGATGGAGTGGTTAACTAAATTCTGGAAAAAACCAGAACCAGAGGTCAAAAAAGAAACGGTCATTATAGACATGATGAAGGATGATGTAGATCCTGCAGAACTAACGATTGAAAACGCATACAAGACAAGATGGATATGGTATCACACAATATTAGCAATAGGCATTTTTATGACAAACATTTTGTTGGTATCAATACTTTTATTATTAGCAATTAAATTATGAGCAAAGGGTACATAGTAATAGCACAAAACAACAAGACTGTTGATTATTTAGAGCAGGCGTATGCCCTAGCACTCAATTTAAAGCTAACACAAAGCACTGTAAGCAATCTAACAGTATGTGTAGACGCCAACACAAAGGCATTAATAAAGACTAAACACAAGAAAGTATTTGATCATATTGTTGATATTCCGTGGAATGACGATGCAGAAAATCAACCTTGGAAGATTAATAACAAGTGGAAGTTCTATTATATGTCACCGTATGATGAAACAGTTATACTAGACTCTGATATGATATTCCCTACTGATGTTAGCCATTGGTGGGATATGTTAAGCGAACGAGATGTATGGGCTACTACAAACGTTAGAACATATAGAGGCGATGTTGTTACTAGTGATTACTATAGAAAGTATTTTGTTGCAAATGACTTGCCTAATGTGTACATGGCGTTTTTCTATTTTAAGAAAAGCGAGTTGGCTAGTGAATTGTTTGCAATGATCGAAATAATATTTCAGCACTGGCAACGTATGTTTTACAAATACATGCCTAAGGGCAAGCCAGCATGGCTAAGTGGCGATGTTGCATTTGCTTTAGCAATGCAAATTTTAGGTATCGAAGAACAATGTACTAAGCCACTTGCAAATAACTTTCCTACTTTTGTACATATGAAGAGTCATGTACAAGAGATACCTGCTACACTTATAGAAGATGACTGGACCAAGTCATTGCCTACATATTACAACAACTACAATGATTTTAAGATAGGAAACTTTCAACAACTGTTACCGTTTCACTATGTAGAAAAGAATTGGATGAAGCCAGACATGGTTAAACAAATGGAGAAAGAGTTTGGTTTCTGAAGCGGCACTTGCTAGAAAGAAAAGATTCACAGACGCTAAAGCAGAACATGGCGGAGATGTTGCTGGCCTACAAAAGCATATAGAATCATTAGATTGGAACTTGTGGCACGAAGAAGATGGCACAATTATATCTTTGAGCAAAGAGTGGAACGAACAACTAGCAGAGAAGTACGAAACTGCTAAGTTTAGCAACGAACAAGTAAACATATTAATAGATAAGAACTGGAACTTATATCGTATACGCACAGACAAGCACAACAAACATGTTAAATTTATCGAAGTACGACCAGTTGTAATTGATAAAATTAGTACTGAAAATGATTTCTTGTTTCAAGTTGATAAGAATTCAAAAGCAAAATATGATATCAAACTAAGTCTAAGTTCAAAAGCATTAACAGTAACAGCACACAAAGATTTTTTAGAGAAGTATGCAGAAATTGATATAGCAGATGCTGTTATTAATGGTAGAAAACAAGTTACGTTTTATTTAACATCCAAGAATGATCCTAGTTTTATGTTCCACACTATAACTATATCGCTCTATGATATACTAAATAGTAGTAAGGTAGTAAAGGAAACCGAAACAGATTTCAGAGGCTGTAGTATTTTTACACTAAAACTATTTGATAACTACAACTATGCAGAGGAAAAGAAATGAGTGAAGAATTAAGTCCACAGGTATTAGCAAGGAAACAACGCTTTATTGAAGACAAAGAAGCAGCCGGGTCATTTGAGGCATTAATGGATCAGCAGGATGTAATACATCGCTCTAAGCGAGTGTTCTTTGATGAGCGTGGCGATATTGTAAGTGTTACATTTGAATCGCCTGCAGAAGTTAACCCACTTTGGCTAACATATGAATTCACTTATTCAGAAGTTGCTACACTCGAAGATAAAGATACTAATAAGTTTTGGGTAGTTCAACGCAAAGATGGTACATGTGAATTACAATTACGACCACAAGCAACTGTATATGCCAAGATGAAAGAAGATGATGTTGTTAAGATTGAATTTAGTCCCACTGAAAAAACAGCAGATTGTATGATTAGTATAAAAGAAGATCATGCAATTATAGAACTAAGCGACGAATACAAAGAAACAATGAAAGGTGTATATCCAATACAAGCAACCATAAAAGGCAAACGTATATTTAAATTCCATGTATGCGACCCGGACCAGCAGGGTGTTATTTTTGATACTGTTACAGTGTCAATGGTTGAGCTATTAACGGAGAAGTTTGTACAGAAAGAATTACTTGCAGACCTACGCCACTGTATAGTTTATACAACACCTTTGTTCGATAAATATCTGCGAACATAACCAGGAATAAATTTAATGGCAAAGATTGATGTCACAGAATTAGACATTTTTTATATTAGTTACGACGAGCCCAATTGCGAAGAACATTGGGCAGACTTATTAAACAAAGTGCCTTGGGCAAAACGTATACACGGTGTTAAAGGATTTGATGCCGCACACAAAGCAGCCGCTAATCAATCAGAAACAGATCGCTTTATAACAGTTGATGGAGATAACATTGTCATGGACGACTTCTTCGAACAAGTGTTAGATGTTCCTGATACCGATTTAGACGGTAACAACATATCAGAAAGTATCTTTAGTTGGAATGCTAAAAACATTCTCAACGGATTAGTGTATGGTAACGGTGGACTTAAATGTTGGCCTACTGAATATACTAAAAGCATTAACACACATGAAGCCGCAACAGACGGTGAGGGCATGGAGTTTTGCTGGAAGTTGAACTATATACAACTTAACGATACCTTTAGTGAAGTACATCAAACAGCAAGTCCTTTCCAAGCCTTTAGAGCAGGATTCAGAGAAGGTGTTAAAATGAGTTTGGACCAAGGTGCAAGAGTATCACCAGATGAATTTCAACAACAAATATGGTACGGCAATTACAATAGATTACAAACTTGGAGCAACATAGGCACTGATGTTCCTAACGGCTTATGGGCTTTATATGGTGCTAGACTAGGTTGCCATATGGCAGTACTAAGTGATTGGGACGTTAATTTAATATCCGACTTTGATTGGTTTAAAAGTTTCTTCTATGATGAAGTAGCACCTAAGTTTGACGGACTTAACGATATGAAGTGTAGTTATACTAGACTTGAATGGCAACAAGAATTGTTATACAAAGAAGTGTGCAGGATAGGACACGAACTCAACGAAGCCATTAACAGTATGATGTTGTTTAACCCTAACGAACAAATGTGTAGATTCTTTAAGAAAACTTATGTTAATCCGAGACGCTGGGGTGCAATGGTTAGAGAAAAACAAATTCAAGACTTATTAGAGAAAGGGCTTATAGCATCATGACAACCAGAAGTAAAATACACACATCGATAACAGCATTAATAGCACTACTATTAATACTATTTGCTTATCCAGTAGACGCACAAGGGTACATAGCATACGCCCATGAGCTACCATTTGAAGATACTGCATCACAACCTGAGACACACAGTTTGCGATTAGGTTACATTGCTAATGGCATGTACATAGAAGCAGGTCCCATGACAGGCGGACATAGCATGGAGATGGGTTACAAAGTAAAGAAAGGTAACTGGATCTTTAAAACTAAGTACGAAGGCGAAGAAACCAGCCACATCTCATTCTTTAAAAGCAAGATAGAAACTGAAGTTATATACAAGTTTGGACAGTAGCATATGAAACAGTGTTGGCGTTTATGGGCTAAAGCTATCGGTGAGAAAGAAGGTGCAACGGATTCAGAAGCAGACAAGATTGCGTTAATACGCACAGTTATTGTGTTAGTAAACTTCATCACATGCTTCGTTATTATAGCAGGCAACATACATAATTGGTAAAATCTTCTTGACATCCTAGTCAAAGTATTATATAATAACGTTTTAATCTAAAGGTGACATAATGAAAGATCCAGAAAAGTTCTTTGAAGAAGCTCAGAAAGGAATTGTAACTGTAGTATTTGAAAAACTACACACAAAAGAAATTCGTACAATGCCTTGTACACTTAATAGCGACTTTGGAGATTTTGTAATTGAAATCAAAAAGTATGATCCTAAAAGCGATCATTATGTAGTATGGTGTACAGACAAGGACGCATGGCGTTCGTTTAGAGTTAGTACAGTTAAGGAGTGGTACGTTGGCGAGCCAAAGTAATCTTAAACTAGGTATTATTGGCGCCGGCTTTGTTGGAGGCAGTGTTATTGCAGGCTTCAACAAAAATGTAGAACAGTTTGTTGTTGATACTAAACTTAACACAAATACTGTAGACGATCTAATTGCATTTGAACCGAGCATTACATTTGTGTGCGTTCCAACAGCACAACAAGAAACACACGACGATTGTGATGTAAGTATTGTTAGACAAGTACTAAGCGACTTATATGATAGAGATTATAAAGGCATAGTAGTTATTAAGAGTACTATTACACCTAAGCACTTAACACAAATGAAGAAAGACTTTGGAGTAAAGATTGTTTATAATCCAGAGTTCCTCACAGAAGCAAATGCTCATGTAGACTTTATTAATCCAAACATGCAAGTGTTAGGCGGCAAGTGGAAAGATTGTGATGCAGTTGAAAAAGCATATAACAGACATAGCAGTGTTAAAGTTGTACCTACTTATAAAGTAGATTTAATTACAGCAAGTCTTATTAAGTACACTATTAATAGTTGGTTAGCAACTAAAGTAACATTCTTTAATGAGATACACGAATTGTTTGAGGCAAGTGGTGCTAGTCTAGATTGGGAACAGTTTACAGATATGTTAGCAAGCGATCCACGCATAGGCAAAAGTCATATGCAAGTACCAGGTCCAGATGGCAAAAAAGGTTTCGGAGGACATTGCTTCCCCAAAGATACTAATGCATTAATTTATTATGCAAAGTTATCAGGGGTAAAGTTAGATGTGTTAAAGAAAGTTATATCAAAGAACAGCGATATTAGATAGCGGCGATTCAGGTTTACCTGTCAATGCTAGTGTAGAATTATAAAAAGGGGCAATTACTGCCCCTTTTTTATATTAACGTCAGACTGGGAACCTAGACAATATGTTTTCCATATTACCAGATTTCATAATTGAGTCAAATTTTTCGAAGTAGTCAGATGCCGTGTCACGTAATGGACGAGTTAATCTGGCTACTATTCCTAATGGATTCGCCATGATACTTTCTCCTATTTGTATAACCAAACTGCACACGTTGTAGTTCCTTTACCACTGTAGTGGAATGCAACTATTAGTCAACATTTATGTTACAATTGTGTTACAGAGTATTTATCAATTGGGACAAAATTTTGTTCCTGGTGTTGGACAAGGGGCAAGAATTCCCACACCCGCTCGACTCCTATCGCTATATAATGTCTTACGAAGGCCAGGTGTGGGAAAACTTACACCTATATACTACAGTAGCAAAAACCGTGCCCCTTTTGCTAAATGCGACTTAATCTTAATACCCTTTTTATCCATTTACTTGTTTTTTTCTATGATAAATACATGCGTACTTCACAGTACACAACACAGGAGAATACAATGGCCTCAATCGGATTCATTGGGGTGGGTAAGTTAGGACAAGCCTGCGCCGAGATGGTTGCCGAAGTACATGATGTTGTTGGGTATGATGTTAACCCTGTAGAGCCTGAAAACTTTACAATGGTTGACAATATGGAAGATGCAGTAAGAGGACAAGATATTGTTTTCGTTGCTGTACCTACACCGCATGACCCACAGTATGATGGAAAAGCACCTACCAGCCATTTGCCGAACAAGGATTTTGACTATACAATAGTTAAAAATATCCTTAGTAAAGTAAATGAAGTAGCAACCAACGAACAATTAATAGTCCTTATCAGCACAGTACTACCAGGTACTGTTAGACGGGAATTCATTCCTCTATTGCCTAATGCTAGATTTGTATACAATCCATACTTAATTGCTATGGGTACAGTCAAGTGGGATATGGTTAATCCAGAAATGGTGATGATCGGTACCAGTGATGGTAGCGAAACCGGCGATGCAAAAGAACTAGTAGATTTCTACAAAACAATCATGCAAAACGAACCACGTTATATTATTGGAACATGGGACGAGTGTGAATGTATTAAAGTTTTCTACAACACATTTATATCAGCAAAAGTATCACTTGTAAACATGATACAAGACGTTGCAGAAGCACAGGGTAACATAAACGCAGAAGTTGTTTGTGATGCACTAGCCTCCAGTGACAGACGTATTATGGGACCAGGTTATATGAAACCAGGCATGGGAGACGGAGGTGCTTGTCACCCACGTGATAACATTGCGTTACGTTGGATGGCTGAAGAACTTAATTTAGGTTATGACTTGTTTGATGCAGTAATGTTATCAAGAGAAAAGCAAGCCGAAAACATGGCTATACGACTTATGCAACTAGCACAAGAAGTATATCCGGAGCCAGTTGCTATGCCAATTATGGCACCTATAGTTATTATAGGTAAAGCATATAAGCCATTAGTACCATACGAAGCAGGAAGTGCTAGTATGTTAGTAGGGCATTATATCGAAGCATCAGGGCACGAGCTGTATTATTTAGATGAACAAACTGGTGATATGCCTCCACAGGAAGTGTTAGACAACCCAGCAGTATATCTAATGGCACATAACCCAAGAGTAACATACGGTGATCAACTAGACACAGTTCCAGGATGGTATGGTGAGCATAACGCAACAGATTGCGATGGTGCTTTAACTGTAGCAACAGGTAATGGTTCAGAGTTGACATTTGCTGAAAATAGTGTTATACTAGATCCATGGCGTACATTACCAGATGTAGCAGGATGCCAAGTAATACATTACGGCAACACTCGTAAAATTAAATAAACCGAAGTGGGTGGCAACGCCCACTTTTTAATAGGACACGCATGAGCGAAAGACTAGAAAGAATAAAAACAATAGACTTGTTAATGACCGAAGAGGTTAGTCCTACCTTCTGTCTTGCCAAATGGCATCACACAACTATTTACATGCATAGAGGACAAACACACAGTTGTTACCACCCTAAGCCGCATGATATTCCTTTGCAAGATCTTAAGTACGATCCAAGTGTATTACATAATACACCGCAGAAGATTGACGAGCGTATTCAAATGTTTAATGGCGAGCAACCAGAAGGTTGTAAGTATTGCTGGAATGTTGAGAACATGGGTGGAGATCATATTAGTGATAGACACCAACGTAATGCAAGTATATACAAAGAAGAACGTGTTGATGAAATTTTAAATCAACCACCGGACTTTAAAGTAAACCCAGAATATATTGAGATTGCATTCAGTAACGAATGTAACTTTAAGTGTGGATACTGTCATCCAATGCACAGTAGTCTATACATGAACGAAATTAAAAAGCATGGACCGTATACTACAGTTAAGAATCATAGAAATGATATTGACTGGTTTACAGTAAATGGCGAAGAAGACAATCCTTATATTGAGGCTTGGAACAAATGGTGGCCCGAAGTAAGTAAGACATTAAACATCTTGCGTATTACCGGAGGCGAACCACTACTACACAAAACTACATGGAAAACATTTGATGAGTTGATTGAACATCCTCGTCCTCAAATTGAAATCAACATTAATACGAACATGGGATATACTCCAAGGCGTATGGAAAAACTTGTTGATTATGTTACTAAGATGAGAGATAACAATTCAATTAAAGCATTTAAAATGTTTAGTAGTATGGACACATGGGGCAAACGTGCAGAATACTTACGCACAGGACTAGACATAGAGACTTGGGAAAAGAACCAAGACATTTATCTACGTGGAGTACAAAGCCACATAACACACATGGTAACATTTAATATCCTTAGTGTTACTTCCTTTAAGACTTTTTTAGAAAAGATTTTAGAGTGGAGAAAAACATACGAAGATATTATTCCAAACAACTTAGGTACATCAGAAGATGTGCGTAAGATTAGATTTGATACACCGTATCTTAAAGAACCAATTCAGTATGATATGCACATACTTCCTAAAGAAGAATTCTTACCATACTTCGATGACATTTTACAATTTATCAGAGACAACGTTGTCGAAGACGACAGAACTAAGTTTAGTGAATTAGAGTATGAGCGTTTTCGTAGAGTAAGAGATTACTTCGAAAGCACACAGTATGACGATGAAAAAATTAAAGAAGGTCGTATCGATTTTTACAATTGGTTTACTGAATATGATAAAAGACGTAATGTTAAATTTTTAGATACATTCCCAGAGATGGAAGATTTCTGGAACTTATGTAAGAGCACCCATGAAGAAGAAAATTGATTTAACTAACATAGATGTAGAACACGCTAAAGAAGTATCGCTATGTGCGTTACCTTGGATGCATATACATTTAACACCTGACCATAACATTATGCCTTGCTGTATTACTAACACAGAAAATGCAGGAGATGTTGTAGGTAAGCAAGAAGATGGCATCGACGATTGGATGAACAGTCCAGCAATGAACAAGATGCGACTAGATATGCTTAATGGCAAAAAGCCTAATGCATGTAACACTTGCTACCATCAAGAACAAAGCATGGAAAGTTTTAGAAAAACAACCTTGCGAGAATACGGTCATTTCTTACCAGATGCATTTGAAGATACAAACGAAGATGGCACACTAAACGATTTTAAAATGCGTTACTTAGACATACGTTTTAGTAACCTATGTAATATGAAGTGTCGTACTTGCGGAAGTGGCTATAGCAGTCAGTGGGAAATAGAAGATGCTAAGGAAGGATTTAAATTTAATGATCCTAAAAACGAAGTAGATGTTTCTAGAATACAACAAGATTTATACGATCAAATACCTAACTTACAACGAGCATACTTTGCAGGCGGCGAACCTCTTATAACAGAAGACCATTACGAATTGCTTGAAGAAATGATTCGTGTAGGCCGCACAGATATATTACTTAGTTACAATACTAACCTTAGTAAACTAAAGTTTAAAGACAAAGACTTAATGGACTTGTGGGGTAGGTTTAAAAATAGAGTACAAGTATACGGTAGTTTAGATCACTTCGGCGACAAAGCAGAATATATACGAACAGGTACTAAGTGGGAAGAAGTAATGAAAAACTATAGAACATTACTAGAATCTGATGTAACACAATTAAGTATCACAACGTCGGTGAGTATTTTTAACTATGGCTCACTTACAAGTTTCTTTGATTATTTAATAGATCAAGGCATAGCACCATGGAACGAACCTAATAGAGGTGCATGGCAAATTAATCCTATATACGGACCAGAAGAGTTGTCATTCCAGGCAATGCCATTACAAATGAAAGAGAAGATTGCTGAACAGCATCTTGAATATTTTACAACATTAAAGAAACTACGCAAAAATCCAAACAAGATTATGTTTGCACAGGTAGAACAATTAATGAGATCGATAGAATCATTACATGTATTAGCAAAAAGTACTGATAAGTGGGACCAAATACAAGACCGATTTATTAACGAAGTTAAAAAGATAGATAATCGTAGAGGCGAAGACTTTAAAAAAGTGTTCCCAGAATTAGCAGAGTTGTTGTTAAAATGAGTACATCAGAGTATTTAAAACTCAAAGACTTAGACAAAGATTTCTTGTTAAACGAGTCTAAGACCTTCTGTATGTACCCATGGACGCATTTGAATGCAACGCCCTTAGGTAACATATTTCCTTGCTGTAGCAACGACTATACAATGCCTATAGCTAATACAGCAGACGTATCTCTTAAAGAAGCATTCAATGGCGAGTTCATGAAGAACTTGCGTATGGATATGTTGAATGAGAAACATCACAAGATATGTGATTTTTGTTATTCGCATGAAGAAGCAGGACCACACAGTTTCAGAAAGTATAGCATAGAACACTTTGGCAAGTACTTTGATGAAAGTTTAGAAATGACACACGAAGATGGGCATGTAGATGAAATGAAGATGAGATATTTCGATATCCGCTTTAGTAATATATGTAACTTTAAATGTCGTAGTTGTGGTAGTGAATTTAGTAGCCAGTGGGCACTAGAAGATAAAAAGTCATGGAAGCCCGACGGTCCAGTCATTATCCATGTTGATAATGAAGAAGGCGGAGTACTAGAAGAGATATTAGATCAAGTTGATCACATTGATATTGCATACTTTGCTGGAGGAGAACCGTTGATTACTCCTGAACATTATGTTATACTAGAGGAGTTAATACGAAAGGGCAAGACTGATACAGTGTTACGTTATAACACTAATGCCAGTACAGTGTCGTACAAGGACAAAGATATCTTTGCACTGTGGAAGCACTTTGATAAGGTTGAAGTAAGCTGCAGTATAGATCACTTTGGACAGAGAGCAGAATGTATGCGACACGGTACGGATTGGGGCAGAGTAGAGACCAACCTTAAAAAGTTCAGGGCCACAGAACATATTAGTTTTCAAATGAATACTGTATTGAGCATAATGAATTATTATACATTATACGAGTTCTTTGAATATATGAGTGGAGTAGGACTATTAGATTACGATAAAGACTTTTATAACAGTTTATACTTGGCGGCAAATCCTAAGCATTATTGTGCTCAGGCATTGCCAAAGAGTATGAAAGAGACTGCCGCAGCAAAACTTATGGGTATGTATCAAGGTGAAAGAGCAATAGACGGACTGATAAAAAGCGGTGTTGGTTTTGCAGCTCAAAATGATACATGGGAAGATGTCAAAAAAGACTTCTTTCATATGACTTATCGGTTAAATAAACTACGTGGAGAGGACTTCTTTGATGCCTTTCCAGAACTAAAACCATTACAGGATATGGAGTAAATGTCAGACTATAACATAGCTGAAGAGCCTAATTTAATTAAGGCTGTAGAAGATAGTAAGCACTTTTGTGTCTTACCGTGGATTCACATGCATGCCTGGCCTGATGATAGAATCATGCCTTGCTGTATTGCTGATAGTGCTGAACCAGTTGCTGAATATAAAGCTGGTGATACTATTATTGATGTAATGAACAGTGACGAATACAAAGAAATGCGTAAGAAGATGTTAGCAGATGAGCCAGATGCTCGTTGCCAACGATGCTATGACTTAGAGAAAGTAGGTACATGGAGTTTGCGTATTAGTCAAAACACACAACAGTTTACAAACAAAAAGCCTGAGAACACTAGAGAAAATATTACAATGCTACTTGATACTCAAGAAGATGGCGGCATTGAAGAATTTAAAATGAAGTACATGGATATACGATTCAGTAATCTTTGTAATTTTAAATGTCGTAGTTGTGGACCAGGTTGCTCTAACTTATGGGGCGATGAGAAATTAAAATTAGTAGATGAAGGTGTATGGATTAACCGTAAAGGTAGAGATACATTACTAAGTGTAAACGCAGATGGTTCTTTTATGGAAGCACTGAAGCCACACTTAAATGATGTACAAGAAGTTTACTTTGCAGGTGGTGAGATTTTAGTCCACCCTGAGCATTATGAATGCTTAGACTATTGGATTGAAAACGGCATGGCCAAAGACATTAGGTTAAACTACACAACTAACATGAGCAAGATTAAATATCAGGATAAGATCAAGGGCGAGCGAGACTTGTTTGAGCTATGGAAACATTTTCCTGATATTGAAATGTGGGCTAGTATCGATGCAGTCGGAGAAGCAGGCGATGTGATTCGTAAAGGATTTAAATGGGAACGTATTAAGAAAAATATGTTTGCTATTAGAGAACAAGCACCACAAATTAGACTAGGGTTAACACCTACAATCAGCCTATGGAACATCTGGCATTACAGTGAAATGTTCGATTGGATGTTTGAGAACGGGTTTACGTCTATAACTAACCCTCCGAGGCTAAATATGCTTACTGCTCCAGATTGGGCAAACATTTCTATATTACCTGAGAAGTTTAGACTTGATCTAATGCGAGAGTTTAGACTGTACTATGAGAAGTTCCCTAAGCCAGAAGATAGTGAAATGAATGATACATTTAAAATGATTATGATGACACTGCGTAATGGTGAAGAGAACAGAGACAAGTTAGAAGAATTTTTTAAAGAAAATGATATTATGGATAGAATGCGTGGTGAAGAACTTGCAGAGATCTCACCAAGATTATTAGAGGTTAGACAATGGATAGAACAAAATTAATTGCTGTTGATGCACCTGAGAAATATCTCAGTATTACCTGGCAGGTAAACAACTTCTGTAACTATAGTTGCAGTTATTGTAATCCTGGTAACTGGTTGGGCGACTTCCGCAACGAAGGTGACTTACAAATTTACCTAGACAATTTAGATACGATAATTGCAAATTATCAGAAAGAAGGCTACAAACATTACAAGTTTTTCTTCAGTGGCGGAGAGCCAACTGCATGGAAACACTTTATTCCGATTGTAGAATACCTGAGAGCTAAGTTGCCAGAAGCAACTATTGCTGTGAACACAAATTTAAGTAGACCATTAGCGTGGTGGCAAAAGCATGTACACTTGTTTGACGATATCGTTGCAAGTTTCCACGTAGAGTTTGCTGACAAAGATAGTTACAAAGAAAAGAACATGTTCTTATGTGACAAAGTAAACTATCTTGCTACTAAATTGTTATTACATGATGACAGATTTTGGGAAGTAGTAGAGTATGGTGAAGAACTTAAAAAGGCAATGCCTAACTACTTTATCGAGTGGACACCACTGTATGACGAAATGACTGTTAATGCAGGACCTTGGGAATACGAAGACGACGATAAAACAAAGTTTATTGAAACTCACAGTTGTGAAATGGAGTTTACAATTCCTAAGCCATACAAAGAAAGTAAAGCACAAAGTTTTAACAAGTATGCAGACGGTTCATCTGAGCCATGTAACAGTAATGATGTTATTGTACGCAGACAAAACTTTTTCGAAGGCTGGGAATGTAAGATTGGCGACAGTATCTTTATTAGTCCAACAGGACAAATTACATTAGCAAGTTGTGGTGTAAGTGGAGAAGTAGGACACATCATGAAAGACATTCGTTATGTAGAACCTAGAACTGTTATATGTAACAAAATGCATTGTCATTGTGGTACAGACATTATTATTCCTAAAAGACTGTTAACAGAACTTGATGAAAAAACTATTGAAAACAGAGAAGCCGCAGAAGCAGTCGAAGTAGAAGCAACTATTGCTGGCGAGGGATTTGACAAGACAGACGCTGATTGGGGCAACAAATCCGATGCCGTTAGTTAATTCAGACGGTTACTGGTACTACGATACACAGGGTAGTCGAAACGAAACATTCGTTAGAGAACATCGTGCAGTATCAATGGTTACCAGAATCAAGGATTGGTCTTCCGATCCGCATGATTACTATCTGATTGAATTTAAATCTGTTATTAGTTTAAACCTTGCTCGAATAGATAAGGATGTCGGTCCTGAGTTAATGGCTCGTATTAGAGATCCAGAAGATCATTGTTATATGATACTTGAAAACTTTCACGAAGGCTTTAGTAATCTTATAAGTGAAATATACGAGTGGGTTATTGATAGGTATGACATACCACCACATAAGTTAATATTGTTTTCAGGCGCATTAGACTTGCAGGATAAGTTTGATACTTTTATATCTAAAACAGGCAGAGAGCCATTCCAGTATCATAGTATGTTAGAATTTGAATTCTCTGTACAATCTGACTGGTTTGGCATGATAGCAGACAAGCACGGAATATATGCTAGAAATGCTGGCAGTGAAGTTAATCCGTATGGTATAGATGATCAGATAAAAAATGGCAAAGCCAAAATGCCTAATGTGTTACAAAGCAAAGAGTATCCTAAAAAGTATTTAAACTTTAATAGAAGATGGCGTTTACACAGACCTTTAATGACAGCATTACTAGAAAGTGCAGACTTATTAAAGTTAGGCTATGTTAGTTTAGCAAGATCAGACGATAACAGAACATGGACTACAGAATTAGATTACATAATACAAGAGTCATCACTATATAATGAAGGCATACATAGGGTACTTGTTAATAACAGAAAAAAGATTTCTGAAATAGGCGAACTAACATTAGATAAACCCGACCTTAGTATAAATCAAGCAAAATTAGAAACATCAGACGACATTGACGGAATGTACGAAGATACTTACTTTAGTTTAGTAAGTGAAACAATATTCTTTTCAGACTACTTGGATTGGGAAGACAGTTGTTTCCTCAGTGAGAAAATATTTAAAGCAATCCTATTTAGACATCCTTTTGTACTATGTGCAACACCGCATACATTAAAGTATCTGAAAGCAATCGGGTATAAAACATATTCACCAGTAATAGATGAAAGTTACGATAGTATAGAAGATAATTGGCTTAGGCTAGTTGCTATACTAAAAGAAGTAAACAGATTATGCAAGTTAGAAGGCGATGCATTAGAAGACTACTTAAAGTTTTGCAGAGAGATTGCAGAACACAACTTTCAAGTACTAACACACAAAAAAGAATTTATATATAAACACACATGATATACAATACTAAAAACATTAAAGACATAGACTTAAAAAAATATAAAAGACATTTCACATTTGGTTGTAGTTTTACTAACTACTATTGGCCTACATGGGCTGATGTACTACAAGAAGAAATGCCTGATGCAGGTTATGTAAACACTGCTAAACCAGGAGCAGGTAACAGTTACATACTTGCTAAACTAAGTCAAGCAATGCGATACTACAACATTGGCGAAGATGATTTAGTTACTATTATGTGGACAACATTCTATAGACAGGATAGTTTCAAAGAAGGACAATGGAGAACGCCTGGTAACATATATACACAAAATGATATTCCAATAGATTTTGTAGTTAAATACTTAGACGACACAGTTGGATTTCATACAAGAGATTATACTATTGTAGATACAGCAATGAGGATGCTTGCCACACAGCCGTTCGATAGTGTTTCTATGTGGGGAGTAGATCCTGGTAAGCAAGATTACTATGGATTAAGTCAAAAGCCAGACGAGAGTAAAGACTATACTGCCTTGCAAGTATTTTATAAAGATCTTAATAAAGATATACTTCCAGATCTTTTATGTAGAGGTTGCGAAGGATCGTGGGCTGAAACTTTTTCATTCAAAGACCACGAAGGAAATCCTAGTGTAGATTATCATCCTAAGACAAAAACATATTACAATTATTTAAACAAGATAGGATTTAATTTATCAAGTGAAACAGGGCAGTGGGCAGATCAATGTGATGAACGCACTGAAGCAATAGAAGAAAGGCCTGAGCATTTGTTACACAGTTGGTTTAACTTCGTATGATGGATTTACAATTACTTGCACAACAAGCAAAAATATTTGGCACAGAGATTGAAATTGTTACAGATGATGATGTTGCTGAGCTAGAACAACATCTAAAAAATGCAGGAATACAAACTGTAGTACATGACGGTAGCGGTAGCAAAGAAGACTATGCTAGTTATGATGTATCCTTGCTAGTTAATATGGAACGACAATACTACCCAAATGAATATAATAAAACAATGCTTATTTTTGACAAAGAGTCAGAAAGGAACGTTCATCATTTAGGCACTAAAGATAAATGGTTATGGAACGGCTCTGACTTTATTCAAAACGACAATCCTCATCTAGGCATGTCACCTTTGGGACAAGATCATATGGCTAATGACTGGGAGAATGTTGTTAAGTCTAGTTTTACTCCGTTGCTAGATGCAGTTCTTAAGAGGAAACTATTTCCAATATATGCAGGACCAATATCAGAATGGGCAATAGATCAATTAGCAGTAACAGATCTAGTAGAGTTCATTAAGAAAAAAATATATAACGGTGTAGAGTATTTTGCATTTGATGACAAAGACGAAGCAATGTATTGGTCGAGGATATATACTTGTCATAGTATTGTTAAACGTGTAAAAAAGATAATACCTGGGTTTAACAACAGATTCTTATTTTTAACAGGAGCATTAAACGGCAGAGAAATTTATAGTAACTGGTGTAAGCAACACGGCCTCGAAGAAGAATTATACATAGTTCCTTGTGCAAGATTTGAATCAGTATCAAAGAACATGATGTTTGATGGAGGACTGGTAAAAAATTATGCCGAAATGGATAAGGAAATATACACAGGTAAACGTGACAAGAAGTACTTATGTTATAATCGTATGCCTAGGTTACACCGCGTAAAAGTTATAACAGAACTACACAAAGCAAATTTAATAGAACAAGGGCATGTTAGTTTTTATAATACAGATAATCATTTAGTACGTTGGTGGGAACGTGATTCATCACATCTTAGTGATGAATGGAATGAAACTTTTGATTACTTCTGGAAAAATGTTGTTGTTCAATTAGATTACCAATTAAACAAAACAGTAGAACGTTGGAACCCTGCAGATTTACAACGAGATGATATGATGCATTTCAATACTTCATATTTTAGTATTGTAAACGAAACATTATTTTACAAAGACACATACAGATACAAAAACATTATTGATATACAGCCAACTAACAGTGTATTTTTAAGTGAGAAAATATATAAGCCGTTATGCATGAAGCACCCGTTTGTGGTAGTAGGTGTAGATGGCACATTACAAGCACTTCGACAATTTGGCTATCAAACATTTGATAAATGGATAGACGAAAGTTATGACTTAGAGCCAGACTGTGACAAGAGAATGACTATGGTTATGGAAGAATCTAAACGGTTAATAAACTTGTCGCATGACGAATGGCAAAGCATGATTAAGGAAATGGTCCCTACATTACAGCATAACTTTGATGTACTTTGTAGAAATAAAGATTTAATAGCAGCACCCATAAACCTTTATCGTTTGTTCATGAACGACAACACATACTAGTAAAAAGCGGTAAATAGTAGCACAATTAAAGGAATGTAAATGTCTGAAGAATCTAAGAAACCAGTAATAGATTTTAATCTAAACAACCTGGCAACTGAAAAGACTGCGAACTCGTATGCCAAGCCAGACCTTAGTATCGAAGATGCTAGGCACCAAACCATGATGGAAGTTATTGCTCCTTTTGCAAAAAAAGTTCAGCAGAAGAAGATGACAACAGTATATACAGAATATAAAACCAGAGAGTCAACTGTGATGCTAGTTATGTGTCCAGAATGGGCACCAGAGTTTCCGCCTTTTAACTTAGCAAGACTAAGTGGCGTATTAAAAAGTACTGGATATGAAACTACTATTATAGATCTTAATGTTAAAGCATATAATCTGTTTAGAGACGATTGGCAACCTAACAACAAAATTCCATTTCAATTATGGGATCCTAGTGCTAGTTGGCATTGGTTAGGTGATACTTATTTAACAGATATACATCCGTTACTAGAGCCATTGCTTATACAAGGCATCGAGCAAATCATAGAAGCAAACCCTACAATCGTAGGATTTAGTCAGTATTATATTTCTGAAGAGCCTACTAACTGGATGTCTGCAGAATTGCGTAGACGAGCTCCACACATTAAGCAAATGGTTGGCGGCAGTAATGTACACAAAGATTGGTTTAACGGCAGAGGCTTATACGACTATATTGTTACTGGCGAAGGCGAACATGCTATCCTACAAATTTTAAAAGAGCTCGAAGAAGGTATAACACATGACGAGCCCCAAGTTTTAAAACAATCTAATACCGAACGCATAAACATTAACGGTATGCCTATGCCAGATTACACTGGTTTAGACTTTAACGAATACAAAGTACCCAACGGAGTAACTTCAGAGTTCTCACGTGGTTGTACTGCTAAGTGTACGTTCTGTGAGGAAACACACTTTTGGAAATACAGACAGCGTCAAGCAGTTGATGTTATCACAGAAGCAGAATATTTGTACTATGAGAAAGGTGCAGACATTATGTGGTTCATTGACAGTCTTGTTAATGGAGTACCTAACGAACTAAGAGCATTCTCACTTGCACTAAGAGCAAAGAAAATTCCTATGCGTTGGACAGGCTATGCTCGTTGCGATGGCAGAATGGATGAAGAGTTCTTTAGAGACATCTCCGGCGAAGGTGGTTGTATCATGTTTAACTACGGTATTGAATCTGGTAGTCAACGTGTACTAGACGACATGGCTAAAGGTGTTACCATTAAAGAAATGGAAGACAACTTTAAGTGGGGCAAGAAGTACGGAGTAATGGCTGCTACTAACTGGATCGTAGGCTTCCCAACTGAGAAGCATGATGACTTTGCACAAAGTATGCAGTTCCTATGGCGTAACAGAAATCAGAACATCAACAATGTTGGTGCTGGTGTTGGAATGGCAGTAGGCCCAGAAACTATTGTAGGACAGAATCCTCATAAGTATAATGTTTCATACCACAAGTATATGAATCACTGGATAGCAAATGACTTCACTATTGCAGGCACACACGTTATGCATCGTGTTAAGTTCTTCCACATGTACTTAGACCTTATTGCAAATTCTACAGAAGTGCCATATGGATATCCTGTTAGACGTAACTTAGTTAGAGAACATTACAAAATAAGATTAGATGACCCAGGTGCTCAACACGAAATTGAATATGAGAACTTTGATTACAATATTATTAAGCCAGACATTTCACCGTTTGCTGATAACCTAGTAAATGAGATATGGCCTTTCTTGAGAATGTTGTGGAGAACTAAAGGCGGCTTTACAGCAGAGATACACTTTAATCCAGAAATAGATTTAAAAGAATTTGGTTCACAGTTTGGCCCTGGTATGTTTACAGCAGTTTATAATTTTAGAATTAGTGCATCAGGTGATTGGACAGCCAAGTTTACATATGACTTCAAGCAAGTAGAAAACCCATATGATATGAGAGAAGCACCGCCTGTAGGCAGAAAAGGTGCATTCTTTGCACAGGACTATAGTCGTATGCAAAGTAACCCTGCACTGCGAGCAAGAGCATTAGCCAAGCCAACTTGGGATAAGAAAGAAGGTCGTGGCGACATAGACTTTAATGATTTACTCGAAGAAGAAAAATTCTTGAACGATAACATAGACTTTACATTCGACTACCAGTATATGGGAACAGGCAAATGGGAACGTGGATCACATGATGTTGATGTTGCCGCTGAAATCTCCCCAGGTGTAAATGATGACAACGAACATTTAAATGACTTGGAAGCATACCGTGCATCTACTGACGCTCAATCTGTTGAAGACTTAAACCCTAATCAAGAACAAGTAGTACAACTTGTAGGCGATATGGCTAATATGCCTTTTACGAGCAAGACTAGTAGTGGTGAGGATGAGTAAGCAATACGCGACCAATGAGTGGGACACTCTTAAAAAAGTAATAGTAGGTAGTGCAACAGGTGCTACTGTACCTCCTATTGATATAAGTGTACGCACAGTTAACTATGCAGATGTACAAGACGAAAGCACAATCACTAGTGGCGATTATCCACAACAAGTTATAGATGAAGCAAACGAAGACTTAGATACCCTAAGTAAATTTTTAGAAGGTGAGGGTGCAGAAGTTATACGTCCGCAACAAATAGAGAAAACACAATACTACGATTACTGTCCAAGAGATATTGGATTTGTACACAATAAACTAGCATTGGCTACACCTAACCCTATACGCCCTAGAGCAACTAATTGGAAAAACATAGATCATGCTTTTGATGATCCTATGGTTGTATTAGCTGCTGATAGGAACGATTACAATTACAATTTAGATTGCTGTGGTGATCCTGATACACTTGCACTTAACGAACTAACTCCATTGTTCGATGCTGCAAATACTATTCGTGCTAACGAGGATATATTATATCTAGTAAGCAATAGTGGTAATAAGCAAGGAGCAATGCTGTTACAGGATCTACTAGGCGATACTGCTAAAGTACACACATTAGAGGGTGTGTACAGTTACATGCACATAGACAGCACTGTAGCGTTTCTAAGAGAGGGTTTAATGCTACTTAACCCTAGTAGAATAAAAGATGTAAATGTATTACCTGAACCGTTTAGAAGCTGGGACTACATTATGTGTCCTGAACCAGTAGACATTGGCTATCATAGTCATTATAATAATGCTAGTGTGTGGATCAACATGAACATGCTAAGTGTAAATCCTAACCTTGCAGTATTGGAAGAACATCAAGTACCGTTAGCAAAAGAGTTAGCAAAACACGGCATTGAAAGTGCAATGTTACCAATTAGACACCAGCGTACATTGGGCGGTGGCTTTCACTGCGTAACATTGGACTTAGAACGTGGATAGCATAACATACGGCAGTGTAAATGTAATATGGGATAATGAATACTATAACTATCCCTATACAAAACAACCTCTCAAAGAAGAAGAAATGGTAAACTGGCGTTCACTAGGATACTATCATGAAAGTTTTAGTGGCGGCATGTACGACAGTAGAAATCCAATGCCGGACTGGACAGACACAGTTGCAGAACAAATTGGATTAACTAATACAGGGTTTGTGTTTTACAAAATGCAAACACTAGATATTATGCCTAATCATACAGACCACTTCGAGACATATTGCAAAGTCTTTGACGTAAATAGAGATGACGTGATTAGAGCATTACTGTTTTTAGAAGATTGGGCACCTGGACAATATTTAGAAGTAGGACATAAAGCACTAACTTCGTGGAAAGCAGGAGACTATGTTATGTGGCAACCACACGTAGACCATGCAAGTGCAAACATTGGAACAACAGACAGATACGCATTACAAATAACAGGAACATTAATTAATGGCTAGAAAATTAGAAAAAGGCGAAGTTGAAAAAAATGTAAAAGGTGAGCAAGAAATGGTGCTAACAGATGCTAGTCTGTACACACATAACTTTCCAGTTGAGTTACCTCACATACCAAAAACAATGTCACAGCCTTTTTTATCAATCACGTTTTTAGATTACGACAAGCTAGACACACTTGAATTAGAGAATCAATATCAATCAGTAATGGTATACTATTCCAATGGTCCTATAATGGCATTAGACAGAACAACATTAGATGTAGATACTCGCAAGTGGCTAAACAAATACGGACTTAAAATATACTTAACTGAGCCATTGTGTTCTCACATGGTTAACGATCGATATGCCGATAAACTATTCCATAACTTTAACTTTGGTTTCTACAGTGAGTTTTACAATGACGGCAACACAAGAACGTTCAGAGCAAAAGAGTTAGATAGTATTTGGAAATTTGTTAGAGAACATGCATTAACTAATGTTACTGTAGCAACTTGTGATTATGATGCTGATAAGTATTATCCCTTGTACACAGAACATATGGACATAGTGTATGACGATTTGTTTTTAAAAGATTTAAGAATATACGACGGCATGTCACAAAAAACTAAGAAAAAAATTACAAAGAAATTTGTTTGCCCTATGTGGAGATATACTACTGCAAGATATTTAATATCAACTGTGATGGCAGAATGCGATTCGCATTTGTCTTGGTACTTTGCAATGGCACCGAATATGTGTGAGCAATCACCATGGGCAAATAAGAAAGAGATGGACACATACTACCCAGGCTTTGTAGATAGATATCAAACTAGTACAGCAAAGATGAATAGAAAGGCGCCTTACACTTTAGATTTTTCAGCAGAAAACGCTACCTTTGTTCGCGAACATGCCGCACACTATTATCCAGCACACACAGACGATTATCAGATCAATGAAGGTATGAATCCTGTAGCATATAACGAAAAGCAACATAGGTTGGAAAAGTACTATAAAGAGACATTTGTTAGCGTACATGTTGAAAGTAGATTTGCACAGCCAACAGGTAACTACAGTGAGAAAGCAATACAATCAGTAATATATAAAACTCCGTTCATAATTGTTGCACCACCTTACACGTTGAAGTCTATGAGAGAAGCAGGCTATCAGACATTTAGCACATGGTGGGACGAAAGTTATGATGAAGAAGAAAACCATGTATTGAGACTTAAAAAGATTGTAGAAATTATTGATTGGATAGAGAGTTTAAGTTATAAAGAACTAATGAAGATGTATAAGGAAATGGTCCCTACACTGTACTATAACTTTCAAAACGCAATAGACAATACACCAACAGGTACCATGGTTCCAGCAGACAATGATATTGTTCACATGCAATGGCAGTCAGAATGGGCAAATAAGGAATTTGACAATGACTGATAAGATATTACTTATAGCAGGTTGTAGTCATACTGGCGGCAGTGAGATTGACGGGTCACAGGACAGTGCATACAATAGAGAAAATAGTTACGGTGGCGTATTAGCAAGAAAACTTAATAGGAAGCCTGTAAACATAGCAATGGTAGCAATGAGTAATAGAGCTATTGCTCGTAGTGTACTTAATTGGTTCTCTGAAGAATATGACTCTGATACAATGGATGTTATGGTATTAATAGGCTGGACAGAAAACATAAGAATTGATTTTCCTAATCCGCATGCAATTGGATACGGCCCAGCAAATACTCACACTGATTATTACACAAAAATAAATGAACACTTTTTACAAATTAATGCAGGTTGGGCCGGCGGCAACGATTACGAAAGAGGAGTAATACCGTACTGGCACGAGTACCAAGCAACACATGAGTATATGTGTGAGTTAGAATGTATTAACACAGTACTACAGATGCAATACTTTTGCAAAAGTAAAAATGTAGATTATGTTATGACAAACACAATGAAAATGTTTTCTGAGGATAATTCTCACTTAGATTTTTATATTGAACAAGTTGATCAATCTAAGTATATGGATATGCTAGATAACGATGCTGCTTTCTTTTGGCATTATAGAAATGCAGGATATGAAAATCCTAAAGCAAAGTATTGGCACCACAACGAAGAGCCTCATAGGCTACATGCAGAAAAGTTATTTAACTTTATTGAATCTCTTTAGCATATTGTGTATTCCCTTTTCTAAACCCATGTTATCGTTCTCCCACAAGTCTTCCCAACTCTTCATGTATGACTTAGTTTGCTCCCTTTTTAAATCTCCGTAGTCGCCTCTATAGTTCCAGTCAGGTTCAGTTTTTAGTCTAGCATTTATTTCGTGTACATAACCTTGCCACTTTACTGCCCATGCATTTGCAGTAGGATGTAATCTATCTATACCGAGTGCAGGTAGTACATGATTTTTTAAAAATATGTTATGTAGTTGTGGGGTAGGGTGACCGTCTATCCTATTAAGTATAGGCGTGGAGTCACGTATATCTCTTTGTAAATCTGTTGTAATATGTTCAGGAGAAAATGTATCTAAAATGTCCTCCATATTTAAAAAAGTATCTAGTAGTTTATCATCTGTTTCTTCACTCTGGATAGTTTCGTTTGGGCAGAGAGTGCTTTGATAGTTGATGTTATATGCTCTATTCGCGGTGTGTATAGCAGTAATATTTTTCATTATATAGTTTTCTAAACTAAAAAACTTCATGAAGTTTTTGAATCTATCATAGGTGCCTGTAGTAATATTTCCATTCCTGCCCCACCTCCGGTCTTCCCAAATACGATCTTCTCTAGTCCAACTAGTCCACAACACACATATAATGTCATCGTCTGTAAATGTATGTTTTAGATCAGCCGCCACCATTGCTTGTAGTACATGTTCGTTACCCATGCCGCTATTTCCGTAATTGTATGTTTCGTATCCTTCTTGGCATAAGTGTAAGCATAATATATCTGCCCATGTAGCCCATTGATACTCTGTTAGACTACAACCAAATGTAAACAATCTCTTCATGGTGTGCTCTCCAAGTACCGGCACAACATACTATGAACGCCACTTTCTACTGACCACATTTTTCGGGCTTCCCATAAGTCTTTGTAATTCTCTTGAAACGAACTCATTTCTGAATCCCTTAGTTCTTGCCATTTGCCCATCGTGTCCCAAAATATACCCGATGCATCTTCTTTGTCTGCGTTACCAGTGAGCTTTAGATTTAGATTTAGTAAACGATTTGTCCAGTCCTGCATCCATAATTCTGCTTTAGGATTTAAACTGCTGATACCAAGTTCAGGTAATACTTTAGATTTTAAATATGATACATGTTCTGCAGGACTAGGATGTCCATCGTGAAATCTTATTAACTCCATGGGATCGATATCGTTATTTGCTTTACAAAATGCTTCTCTATCTGCATTAGTAAATGCAATATTTGTTTGATCCATGCTGGTAAGAAATGTGTGCAATAACCCATCACCTTCTGCTACCGTGCCGACATCATCGACCTGTTGTACATTACCTTGGAAGTTTATATTATATGCTTTGTTAGCAGAATGTATAGCAGTGATATTTTTCATTATATAGTTTTCTAAACTAAAATGATCTTTAGCAAACGTCACAGACACTTTAGAGTTAAGTACGTTTCCATGGTGTCCCCACCCACGGTCTTCCCAAATGCGATCTTCTCTAGACCAACTACTCCACAACACACATATAATATCGTCGTCTGTAAATGTATGCTTTAGATCGGCTGCAGCTAATGCTTGTACTACATGTTCGTTACCCATGCCAACACTGCCATAGTTATAAGTTTTACACCCTTCTTCTAAATGATAATGTAAGCATAATGCATCAGCCCATGTAGGCCATTCGTATGATGTTAGACTACATCCAAACGTAAAAATTCTTCGCACAGTTATTCCTTACTAAAAACAGGCATGTCTGGGAGATATGGATAATCTTTATAACTCCATTTGCGCCATTCTTGTTCTGCAACAACAGGTAACTTGTCTATGCCCATTTGTGCAGTTTCAGGTGTCATATAATAATGATACCCTATAGTGTCTATTGCTTGATCGCCCCATGGTCCGTCATCTACTCGTCCGTCGTATGCCATCTTCTTTAATGCTATATAATCACTTTCGTAGTGGCACAGTATTGCTCCACCTCTGCCTAAACTTAGAGGCTTTTTAAACTGGAAACTTAAACACATAAAACTTAATGGAATGTAACTACTATCCTCGAAGTGTACAGCGGCATCAATTATGTCAGTGCCTTCAAGGTGATAGTAACTTTCCCATCTTTCATCATTCCAATGCCAATCCAGCCCTAATTTTTCACACACAAAAGGAATGCTAATATATGTGTTTGTTGGTATGCCTATGCTATGTTGAGGCTTAGTATATCGTAAACAAAGCTCTACTGCATGGGTGCAGCAGTCCACTGCTACAGCATAAGGTGCATCATAGAAACGTGCTATTTTAGTTTCGAATTCTCTTACAGTTTTAAAGCTCATCGTGTTTGTCCTTTGATAAATATTAAAACAGTATTTATCTACAAAGGATTTACATTTAATGACAAAAAGGTACAGCAAATATAAAGTTTTGGACCTATGGGAAGACCAACTAACTTTTTCTAAGGTATTTAATATTTGTATGCAATGTAGCGACACACATATTATTATTGATGGAGTAAAAGAAGCATCAATGGGAGATTTGGCTTTATGGCAAGATCCTGAACTGTTTAGAAAACTCCTAACAGAAGCAATAGCACATAACGAACTAAATGGCAATAGAATAGATATTGTTACTGGAAATTATAAAATAATACCAGAGCAAAGAGTTGTGCTAGATATAAAATTAAACGAAGTTCAAGACAAACTAGAGAATGACAAAAGACAGGCTGTAACCAAGGCCCAAGGTCATTTCGAAGAGCCAGTATACGTTACTGGACCTTATGAAGTATTAATCAAATCATCTTTCTTTGATAATATCTACACATGGCCCACATATTTTTTAGTATGGAATGGAACAAAAATATCTGCTTCTGCATTAAAAGCATTAGGCAAGTTTCCTGATTATAAAATTGATCATTTATTCTTCTTAAAAAATCGTGTTGCTAAAGATCACAGAATGTTATTACTAGACGAATTAGTAAAAAGAGGTTTATTAGAGGAAGGAATTAACAAGTTCACATTAGTAGATCCACATAATGAGCAAGGAGAGATACTTAAAGAGATTGGTGCTCATAATTATACAGAAGGAAGACATGTATACGATAAAGAAGAAGATCTTGATAACAAGCTCTATTCTGAACCGCCTACAGGATACATTAACTGTCTTATTGATGTTGTTTCAGAAACTTCTATTATAACACGGTTCCGTACAGAAAAATGTGTTTGGCCTATTGTGTATATGAAACTGTTTATGATACACGGCCCTCAATATGTAAATCAAAATTTAAAAAAGTATGGGTTTGAATTATACGATGAAGTAATTGATTACTCGTTTGATTCTATTGAGAGTCCTAGAGAAAGAACAATGGCACTAGCAGAAGAATTAAAGCGTTTACAAGATAAGAAATTAAACTTAGATTTTACATACCGATTGTGCAAAGATAAACTAGAGCATAACCTAAAAAACTATTTAGAATTGTGTTACAACGACATTTATATTCCTAGTATAGTTAAAGAGTTGGGAAATAACGAGGCTGTAACTAGACAGCAATTAATAAATCATCCACTTATTGATCAAGAAACTGGTACATGGAAAACGTATGTAGACCGCGATGGAGGCAACGGCCGGATAATAGACATCGTTAGATCGCAACCATACTTACAGCAGGTTATGGGTATAACCAAATAAATACACATACAAAGGAGATAGTATGGAAAACAATGATCACGAAGGTTCTTTAGGCACTGACCGCAATCCTCCAGCAGGAACAGAAACACCAGATGAGACTCTTGCTAGAGAAAAAGCAGAACAAGAAGCACAGTTAAAAAAACGTATCGAAGAACTACGCAAACGAGATCCATTCATTTATAGATAAATGGAAACACCTTGCGTACAAGTTTGTACTATTAACAATAACGATTTTTGTACAGCATGTAAACGAACAAGAAATGAAATTGCTACATGGGTGTACTTAACACCCGAACGCAGAACACACATAATGCGTTTATTAAAGAACAGACATATAGAGAACACACATAAATGAATATATTAGGAATAAGCTCAGGCTTCCATGATGCAGCTGTAACAGTTGTTAGAGCAGGCAAAGTAAGATTTGCTGCTCATGCTGAACGTTATAGTAAGCAAAAGAATGATCCATTTTTAAACCACGAACTAATCGATGCTGCACTAGAGCATGGCACACCAGACATAATTGTGTTGCATGAAAATAGTAAAGCAAAGAAATTTAGAGCATTGCTAAGTGGAGACTTTAACAGTTTCAATGAACTATCGCAAGAAGACTGGATCAACGAGTTTTATCCACAACTAGCAGGTATTCCAATTACAAGTTACTGGCACCATGAGACGCATGCAGCCGCAGGCGTACTGACCAGCAACTTCCAAGAAAGTGCTATTATGGTTATTGATGCAATTGGCGAATTTGATTGTGCAACTATATGGCAATGGAAAAGCAAAAAGTTAACTAAGTTACACAGTACAAAATTTCCTAGCAGTTTAGGTTTGTTTTACAGTGCTGTTACGCATCGTGTGGGACTAAAGCCTAATGAAGATGAATACATACTTATGGGTATGGCTGCATACGGCGACCCAATTAAAGCTGCTAAACTAAGCAGACAAATGGGCAAAGACTTTTTCAAACATGCATGGGCATACCAAAAGCCAGCAGAAGCAATCAAGATGAAGAAGAACTTGCAAAAAGGCATGGACCCTAAAATGTACGAAGGTGTTGATGACTTTGATATTGCTATGGCTGCACAAATGCAAGTAGAAGAACGCATACTTGCGTATGCCGAACATGCAAAAAAATTAACAAACAGTAACAACATAGTATTCATGGGCGGAGTTGCTCTTAACTGTGTCGCTAACAGTAGACTAAAAGAAGTTGGATACGATGAAGTACACATTATGCCTAACCCAGGTGATGCTGGAAGTAGTTTAGGTGCCGCGGCATTAGAGTATTATAACCAAACAGGTAAAAAAATTAAATGGGAAGGTCCTTACTTAGGTAAAAACATTCCTGGTACTTATCCTGTTAAAGCCTCATTAAAAAGTTTATTAGCAGGCGAACTATTTGGTATTGCTAACGGTAAAGCAGAGTTTGGCCCAAGAGCGTTAGGCAACAGAACATTATGTGCTGATCCTAGAGGACCAAACGTAAAAGATCAAATGAATGCAATTAAAAAGAGACAAGAGTTTAGACCGTTTGCTCCTGTTATACTTGAAGAATTTGCACACGAGTATTTTGACATGCCAGTTAAGACTAGTCCTTACATGCAGTTCGTTGCTAAGTGTAAGTTCCCAGAAGAGTATCCGGCTATTGTACACAAAGACGGTACAAGCAGAGTGCAAACAGTTTCAGCAAGTCAACACCCGGGCTTGTATACGTTACTCAGAGAGTTTTACAAAGCAACAGGTTGTCCTATGATAGTGAACACTAGTTTAAATATTAAAGGTCAGCCTATAGTAAACGATATGGAAGACGCAGCCATGTTTGCTAAACACTACGGCGTACCTGTTCATACAAGTGATTAGTAATGTTTGATATTTTTTATATTGGTGATAACCAGCAAGTAAAAGACCATTTACCGTTTGCAAAGCAAGTAGATTCAGCTTCTAGTATAAATTCTAATACAAAGATGTATTGGCTTGTAGAGCCTAACATCGAACTCAATGACTTTGATGTATTAGATTATAGACCAAGTGTACATGACGAGCATTACGAACATGTATGGAAATGGGATAATACTAACTATGGCGGATTACGATTGTTACCTGCTGATGCAAGTGACGGTGTTAAAGAAGTAAACAAGGTTGTATGTCGCAAACGTTTTGATACACTAAACACAAAGACACCGGGCAAGTATTTTGATAAGCACCCTTTTGCAACGCATGTATGGTGTGTAGATAAAGACTATAGACTCACTGACGACATTGACTGGGCTCCTAGTAACTTTGAACCTGACTTTATACACACATTTCATTTGCGTGGACAACTGGAACATAAGTATCCTGCAGATGAAGGCGGGATCAAACTATACCCACGTAAATTCAAAGATGCAAAAATAAAGTATCACACATTCTTAGACGCTAGTGCTAAGTATCCTGTTATGTATGTAGAAGATCCTGAGGATTATGCACAGCGAGATGTACATGATGCAGACTATGTGTGGCTCATAGACAAAGAATACCAAATACAAGAAAGCAGTATTGACTGGGTACCTAATCCATTTGAAGATCAGTACATACACAGTTTTAGAATGCCTAATCAGTTACAAGAAAAAACGTGGAGTTTTAATCATCCTACTAGCGATCGTAGACTAGGTGGTATAAGACTAGTTCCTAAGAATTGGAAGAAGTCATTTGATCTTATTGAGAACGGTATTATTATACACAAGGATTGTCCTGTAGATGATAAAACATTTGATGTATTTTATATTGACGAAGAAGATTTTAATGCTGACGAATACCAAGAACTAGCACAACGAAGTAAGTCAGAATGGTTTTGGGTAGTAGACAGAGAGTATGACTTCAATGGTAAACTTTTGTTTATGCCGCAGGACCACGAACTAGACTATGTACATGTATTTAAGATACCTGACATGCTCGAAGACCGTTATCCGCTTGATGTAGATGAACCGTGGGATAACAGATGCGGAGGTGTGCGTTTAGTTAACAAGAACTTTGATATGACTAAGCATAAGTACCAAGAAGGGATTGTACCAGTTAAGTACGATATCTTTTATACAGAAGACCCTAAGCAATACAGCACGTTTGCTCGTAAAAGTAAAACAAAGATGTTTTGGCTTATTGACTCAGAGTACCAACTAGACAATAACTTTAAAATTGTAGTACCCAAGCACGAACAAAAATTTATATTAAACTATCAGATAGACCAACTACAACATAAGTACCCTGAACAAGAAGGCGGCATATACTTAATACCTAAAAATGCTAACGACCCACAAGTAAAGTACAAAGGGCAACTTGAAAAATCATCTGTTGCTAAGTACCCTGTGTTACGAGTAAGTGACATAGACAAGTTACCAGAGATCATAGAAGACACCTGGCTTGTTGATGAAGAATACCAAATAGAGGAACTAATTGATTGGGCTCCTAGTGTATTTGAAAAGAATAACATACACACATTCCACGTTGGTAATCAGTTGCGACATAAGTATCCAGATAGGATGGGTGGAGCAAGATGGGTTCCTGTAGTGTGGGATGGTAATTACAGTATACATGACGAAACACTTGATATTGCTAAACAATATCCTATAAAGAGAGTTAAAGATGTAACAGACATAAGTGTTGTTACAACTGACTGCTGGTTAATTGATGACGCCTATCAAATTGATAATAAGATAAACTGGGTGCCTAGTGTATTTGAAAAAGAAAGCATACACACATTCCATTTTAAAGATCAGCTCAAACATAAGTATCCAAATGAGATGGGTGGTATACGTTGGGTGCCTAAGCAGTGGAACGAAGAATATGTTATACACGAAAGTTTAGACTCAGAGCAAAAGAGTTATACTGTAAAATTTGTAGACGATCCATCGATGCCACCAGAAGTAGATAAGCCTGTATGGTTAGTAGACAAACATTATCGTATACATGATAGGATAGATTGGGTACCGGGAGACTTTGACAAAGACAAAGTACATGTATTCCATATTGCAGAACAGTTAACAAACAAGTACACAGAAAACATGGGTGGAGCATATTGGTGGCCTGGTAACGGAGACTATTATGATATTAAGCCGCATGCGGAACCTTTGCGTATACCAGTAAAACAATACCCGGTATACTTTGTAGAGAACGTTAATGATATTAGTGAAGTAAAAGAAGCATGCTGGTTAGTGGATCAAGAGTATGAACTAGAAGAAACAATCAACGTAATACCTTATCAGAATGAACAAGAGCGTGAAATGATACACACTTATCATGTGCGAGGCCAGTTAGAACATAAGTACCCAGAAGCAATGGGCGGTGTTCGTTGGGTGCCTAGCAATGATACTGATGTAGAGATTAAAATACACGACACTACAGCATTTGGTAACTCACTTAAATTTGAGACATTTGCTAGTGAAGAAGAAGGCAGAGCTAACAGTCAAACAGGCTGGTTCTGGGTAATTGATAAAGACGTAGATGTATTAGAGGACTTTGACTTTAACTTTGTACCAACTGTTTGGGATAAAGGCAAGAAGCATGTATGGCAGAAACTTAATCCGCTTACAGGCAGACAGTACGACTATGCAGGTGTTGCACTATGTCCTAAAGTACCTAACGCAAAAGGCCGCCCTAAATTCATACGTGAGCCTGCTTGTACGCAACGCGAGTACCCTGTTTATACATTAGAGCCACAAGATTACACCGGAAGGCTAGACGCCGCTTACAGACGTTTGTGTGCGGTCACAGACACCGATATGTTCTGGATAGTGGACTTGCATACCCAAGTAGCACCCGATTTCAAGTTTGATTACTACCCTACACAGTACGATAAGGACTATTTACATGTCTTTTTAAACGAAGATGGCGAACATAAGAACATTCGATTAGTGCCTAAAAACCTATTTGATGAGTGGGAATACACTGATGATCAGATACTAAACAACAGTTTAGGTAACCTAAAACTAATGACTGTGGAAGCAAGTTTACGTCCTAAGTGGCCAATCATTAGACTAGACACTTACAATAGAGACGACTTCTTAGACGAACTAGAAAGTTATAGAGACGGATACGAAACAGGTGAGCCAGTGCCGTTTGTGTGGAGTGTGAATCCTAACACAGATATAGATGTACAGGCTACACCAACTAAACTAGGCTTCTCGCCAAAGGTAGCAGATATAAACAAGATACACTGCTGGCAGAAAGTAAATGACTTAACAGGTCAAACACACGGATATGGTGGACTTAGGTTATGGCCCACTAACGGAGATTACAGTAAGTTAACCACGGAAGATTTACAACTCAACAAGATTAAGAACGTGCAGTACGTTCGTGAACAAGGAAGTATTACAGAAATGTTTGACATTATATTCTTAAGTTATAATGAGCCTAAAGCAGCAGAACGTTTTGAGAAGTTACAGCAACGTGTAAGTGAACTTGCTACAATATCTAAACGTAAACCTAACCTAATATGGATTAAAGATATAGAAGGCATTTTTAATGCCCACCAAACTGCAAGTAATCGTGTTACTAGTAACATGTTTTGGGTAGTAGATGGTGATGCTGATGTAGTAGACAGTTTTGACTTCTCTTATATGCCTGATGTATATGACGAAGAAGTAGTACATGTATGGAACAGTATTAACTTAATCAACGGACTCGAATATGGTTACGGTGGTGTTAAACTATTCCCAACACAGATGGTTAGAGATGCAACTACTTGGGGACTAGACTTTACAACAGGCCTTAGCAGTAGATTTAAAGCAATACCTGAGAACAGTTGTTACACAAGATTCAACACAGACGCTTACAGTACGTGGCGTAGTGCGTTTAGAGAGTGTGTTAAACTATCACTCAACGAAGATACAGAAAGTAAAGAGCGTTTAGATGCATGGCTACACCCTAATCCAGATGCAGACTTTAGACATGATGCTAAAGCAGGTGCCGAACAAGCAGTAGCATTTGCAAAAGCAAACAAAGATAACACAGAAGTGTTACTAAACATTAACGACTTTAATTGGTTAAAGACACAATATGAAGAAAACAACACTTAGCAGAGTACAACAATACATCGATGTTAGAATCGAAATGCTATGCGAAGAACGTAATAAAAACGATAACGAAGTAGCACACATGGTAATAGATAAGTGTGTTGGTGAACTGTCGTATGTTACCGAATACATAACGAGACTAGATGAACAAAATAACACTTAGTGACTGGGATAGTGTACACCACTGGCTAGACGATTGTGGCGTTAACATTCCACCTACACTTATACACGAAGTAAACACAAACAAATATCCTAATGATGCATTCAGCATAGGACAACTAGTAAGCAAAGCATGGCTATTGCATACACTGTCCACCACAGCAATACAGCCATATCAAACATGGGCTATACTTGGTTGCTGGGTAGGAGCATTGGTTCCACTATTACACAGAGCTATGCCTATAGATAGAATCTATGGATTTGATATGGACCCTAAAAGCATTGAATTAGCAGAGTATCTTAACAGGCAATACTTACCAGGATGGAAGTTCAAAGGTGTAGTTGCTGATGTTAACGAACTTAATTGCCAGAATTTGGAATTTATTACCGAAGGAGAGTTGATTTCTGTAAAACCTTATGCTATAATTAACACGAGCTGTGAACATATGAACAATGACTGGTTTAACAGTGTGGGTAATGATCAATTAATTATTATGCAGACTAATGACTCAGACCAGTATGACGATCATATAAACACTTGCTCTAGTGTTGAGGATATGCAAGAACGCTATCCTTTAAAAAGAACTTTGTATGCAGGCGAACTAAAGATACCAGTGTACAGTCGATTTATGCAGATAGGTTATAAATGAAACAAACAAAAGTAATTAACTTTTATGGTGGTCCTGGCTCAGGTAAGAGTACTCAAGCAAGTGGCTTGTTTTATAAAATGAAAGCACAAGGTTACAGTGTTGAACTAGTAAATGAATTTGCCAAAGAATGTGTTTGGGAAGGTAATGTACCTATGCTCAAAGATCAACTGTGGGTACTAGCACATCAACACCGCAAACTAGTAAGACTCAAAGACAAAGTAGACTACATCATTACAGACAGCCCTGTGTTGCTTAGTATTGTGTATCGTAATGTATACGACGGTCCTATGTACACAGAAGTTATGGATCAACTAGCATTAGAGTGTTACCATTTATACGACAATCTTAACATAGTACTCAAACGAAGAGACCAGTTTGATGCTGTAGGTAGAGCACAGGACAAAGCACACAGCGAACAAATAGATAAACACATACTCGAAGTACTAAATACCAACAACTGCGGTTACACAGCGTTACACGTTACGGAAAACACCGTTGATAGCATACTAGACAGACTGTAATGTATAAGTGTATATGCCATGCTGTAACAGATGGTGATGTCGATCGATATCATCTAATAGGAACTAAGTGCGGCAAGTGTCTAGAATGTCCTATGGGCAAGAAGATGCTAAAGAAGTTCAAAAAGAAAAACAAAAAGTTAATGAAGAAAACTATCACGTGGCCTGAGTTAGAACTAGAGCCAATTAACTTATACAACGCACCTAACATTCACTCATAAAAAAGCCCCCTTTCGGAGGCTTAAACTTTTAGAAGTCTTCTTTAGAAGTACTTACTAAAGATAGTGTCTGCATCGCTCTTTACTGTTGAGTGTACTAAATCCAAGTCTAGCATAATTTCAACCTTTGTAATAACATGTTTCGTATCTATCTTGGTCAACCAATCTTGCATTTCATCTATAGTAAATGTCTCTGCAATATTAGATGTATCGAAATCGACCTTATCGCCGGTATCGAATGTTAATGTTATTTTAACAATAAATCTTTTAGGGATCTCAGTAGGGTTGATATCCGATAAGAAACTATTATCCTTAAATTTCTCCTTGTTCTTTGATTTACCAACAAGAACAATTCGAGCCGCTTCGCCCTGCCCTGCCATACCGCCTCCCTTGACGTGTATACGTCTGTTAACTAATTGTGACTTTTTTAGGTCTACCTGGTCCTTTCCTTGGTTCAAGGTCTGGATTCAAACGGTAAGCTTCTTGCTTCTTAGCCTCTGCGTCATTCATTAACGCTGATGCATCTTCTTCTAGCATAGCTGCTTGTTGTAATAAGTTAAGAGCAATTTGTGACTCGTTAACTTCGCCTTCAACAACCGGTGCATTAGTTTGAGCTAATGTTGGATCGCTTTCAGCAACAACTGGATTAGTTACAGATTCGTTAAGAGCATTATCTGCTGGCTGTACTGGGTCTGTTTTTAATGGTGGATTTGAATTGTTTCCAATTTTTCTTATTTCAGCATTAACGTCAGCAAGAGCAATAGTATCGCTCGGTGTTGGAGTTAAACTTACTAAGGCTACTGATACTTTTTCAATCCTTTTATCAAAATGCAATTGTTGTAACATGTTAGACCCGTCATTGAATTGACGTCTGTCTAATACTTCTGATACTTCATTTGCTTCTTGTGCTTCTGCACTTTGAACAACGTTCATTAATGAATCGTGCTGTCCATCTGGTAAGTTAGTAGTCTGAACTACTAGTGCAAATTCAGGCTCACCTGGTACTTCTCTATAAAGAACTACACAAGGCTTCTCACCTATTTTGCCTACATGCTTCATTGGTGTTTGCATAATTATTCCTCTGACGCAGCTTCTTCAGTTGCTTCGTCTGTTTGTCCTTCAGCTTCTTGCTCAGCTTGTTGTGATTGAACGTATGCTAAGAACGTATTTAGTTTATCAAATACTGCACCTACTTGGGTAAGTTCAGCTCCGCGGAAAGCACCACGTTGTGTTGATAAGTCAACAATCTGTAGTAGTGTTCCTAAGTCAGAAAGATTAATACTTTCTGGAATTCCTGCTTCAGCGCCTGCTTCAGCTTCGGGCATCTCTGCCTCTGTGTTCATTGTTTCTTCCGTCATTTAAATAACTCCTAATAGTTTATCTTAGTATTTAACAGATGTTTTAACTGTTACAGGGTTTTTTCGGCGTATTTTCGAATAAGATTAGTAAAGTCATCTTTATCAATAGCGTTTTCAAAGTATACGGTAAAGTTACAGTAACCACGTTGTATGTAATACAAAGCTCTTGTATTAATACCTAAATACTCAAACAAGTTTTGTTCGAGGTCTCCTGATGTTAACGGTTTGCTGTCTGCAACTCTTACTCTTTGTAACAGCATTGTTTCAGCAAGGGTGGACTGACATAAAACTAACTTGTCGAACTCCCATTCGGATAATTCTTTTTGATAAGTTGGTTGCATTCTATTATTGTATTCCATTAGTCTTCCCTTGTGTAAGGTACCGTTAGTCCAAACGGTGAGGTTGGTGTTTGGCCACCGTAACCGGAGCCGTGTACTATAAACAAACTATCGCAATAGTGTTCATCACCCCAACTACCCCATGGGTAGCCATCTGTAAACATGATAAACTTCTTAGGTTCGATGCCTGCTTCTTTCATGTAGTCGTAACAGCAATCAAATTCAGTGCCGCCTCCGCCCATAAGCTCGTAGTCCATAAACTCACCCATGTTCATATCGTCAAACTGTTGTGGGTTATGTACTTCTGTGTCAAAACAAAACAAATGTATCTTAAAGCCTGTGTACTGATCAAAGATGCCCTTAACTTCGCTTAGGAAGTCACGTGACATAATGTCATCAATACTACCTGACATATCAAGTGCAATAGCAACATCTATTGATTGCTCGTAGTCCATACCTGGCAACCAATAGCCACTGTCCTGACCTTTACGACTTGGTCTGCTAAACGTGTAATCACTTTTGATAACACTTTGGATTTGCATAGCAAGTAGTGTTCTCCAATCTAGTTGCGGGTTGACCAACTGGTCCAACAACCTCTTAACACCGTTAGGTAAGTTACCTGCATCACCTGCCGCCTTAGCAGCCTGCATTGTAGCACTCTTGAACTCTTGCTTAATCTTTTCTTTCTCGTCAGCAGTCATTGGAACTGGACCTTTGGTACCATCTTCTGTGTTACCTTCTTGCCCAACACCACCGGAACCTTCGTCATCACCTTCTTCGTGTTCCATGTGCATATCAAAACTTACTTGCTTGATGCGACCTTCTTCGTCTGCTTCTTTGTAAAGCTCGTCATATACATCTTCACTCATCATATCTTTGTACTTGTGATCAAAGCATACTTCGATAATCTCTTTACGGATTCTACGACCTAGTTTAGCAAGTTCAAGTTCTAAGTTAATAACATAGTCGTTTGCTACATTCCACAATTGGTGTATGCGATCGCCACGTCTGTTTGGATCCATATGATCATAAACACAATGTAGTATTTCATGACCCATTAACCAAATGCACTCATCTTCGTTAAGAGCTGCTGTGAAGTGTCTGTTGTAATAAAAATGCTTACCGTCTGTAGCGGCAGTTGGACACCAATCAGTAGCATCAACTAACACGAGCCTAGTTGCTAAGTTACCAAAGAACGGTGCGTTCATTAGCATATCAACTCTAGCCTTAATTAGGATGTCTTCAATTTCTGCTGATGTTTTAGTTGTGTCAGGAACATTAATAGCCGGCTTAGGTGCGTCTGTTGTGTCCTGTTTTGCGAAAGAATATGTCATTAAGTCCTACCTTGTTTGCTCTTATATGTATATTATACAGTGATTTTGTGCTAAGTCAAGTGTTATATGTGTACTATTTACCCTACTAAAACAACAACTTACAAATAAAAAGCCCCCGTTTCCGAGGGCTAAAATCCTTATACTAGGTAGGGAGTAACATAGGTAGGCGTATAAGGATTTTAAACTGTCCTTAAACGATGTACTTTAAGTACTTGTCGTTAAAGGTAGATTGCACATCTTTGTCTAACACCTTACGGAAGTTAAACACGATCTTGTAATCTTTCATTAGTGTCTTCAATGAAAAGATAACCATCTCAGGCTCAAAGTTATTGAAGGCAAAACGAATCATATGGTTAAGCATTACGCCCATGTCTTTGTCGACACTACCTGCTTCTTTATATGCTTCGTTAATTTCGTATGCAAGTCCTACCACCAAACTATACTTGGCTGATATTTCTTTTGCTACTTTGGAGTTTAACTCCGTTACCTTACCGTTAAGGATATCAGTTGGGTTAGGCAAGTCTGAAGCAATCTTACGATGCTCGTTAAACTTAATAGCCATTCCCTCACCAATAGCACCTGCAAGTTCTACAAGTTGCTCTTTACGATCTGCTTCTGCAAAGCCTGGTACGTTAAGGATTTCGCTTACATAAGACCATGAACGTGGAGTAGCAAACGCCTGTGAGCTAGTCTTTGGATCAAAGTCAAATAAGTCTTGTTTAGCATAAGACAAGTAACCAACAACTTCACTGTGGATGTTATTGTTAACTGCCCATTGCTGCCAATCTTCGAAGTTCACTTCCATATTAATATGACGGAACCTGTTAGCCAACGGCGCTGGCATTCTAAATGTAACACCTCGATCAGTCTCTCTATTACCTGCCGCTACAATTCTTACATTGCTTGGCATTTCATACTGACCAATCTTACCGTTGAGGATCAACTGATATGATGCCGCTTGTACACTTGGAGGTGCTGAGTTCAACTCGTCCAAGAACAATACAATAGTATCATATTGTTGTGCTAATTCCATTGAAGGAAGATCAACTGGTGGTGACCATTCCATTTGATTTGTTTCCGGATTACGGAAAGGATAACCTCTAAGATCAGTTGGCTCCATAAGTGCCAAACGCAAATCTATCATTAAGTTATTACCTGGCAGTGAATCAGTAATACCTGCTACTAATTCAGATTTACCAATACCCGGTGCTCCCCAAAGGAAGATGGGCCTGTTAGCTGCCATTGCTCGTTCAACAATCGGTGTGACTGTCGTTGCTCTTGCTGTTACTTCGTTCATATAAAACTCCTACCTTTTATGTTTAACCTATGTAAGTATTATACTACAGTACTTCAATGATGTCAACCGTTTTGAGATCGCCTGCACCATACATTTTAAGAAAAGTTGCTTCTGCTTCTTCCTGCGTCAACTGTGTTTCGTTGTATGCTGAACGCTCTTCTGAATTAAGTGTTCTCCACTCAATAAAGTTAGAACGATGAGAAGCCTCTGGCTTGTAGTTAAAATTAAAGTCTGACATATTGTTACCCCTTTTGCCTTGTTATGTATATATTATACATTTTTTGATGAGTAATGTCAAGTAAAAAAGTTCTTTATATTTCAATGACTTAGCCACAAAAAAAGGGCGTAATGCCCTTTCTTGCGTAGATACGTTGCTTATTGAACGTTAACTGATACCCTGATGTATTCACCAATGTATGGTTCTTGCTTACGTCTAACAGTGTATATGCTGTCTCCAACTTCAACTGCAATATTGTATGCTATAACGTCCTTGGCATAATACCTTTGAGTCTCTACAGTTTCAACCATTTCACAATGGCCTTTTGTGGCTGCTCTGTTGTTACCAATCTTGTTACCAACAACTGCACCGAGTACCTTGGCTATTTCATTACCTGAACCGCCGCCTATTTCGTTACCAATACCGTAACCAATTGCTGCTCCAAGTAAACCTTCTTGGCTACCAAACCCGCCGTTAACACCTTTTTCAACCCATCCTTTGCCATCTCGTTGAGTACACATGGATTTTATTACAGGTACAGTCTCAGTTTTTACTACGTTGCCAAATACTGGCTGAACGTCGACTACTAGTGCCTGTTCTGCGATTGCTGTAGTACTTAGTGCTACAATTCCTAATGCTAATGCTAATTTTTTCATATCTTTTCTTCCCTTTTTGTTAAATTACTAGTATATTATACGGTAGTATTACCACAATGTCAATGGTAAAATTAGTATATAATACAGTTACTTACAGTCGTTTTATTGCTGTAAGTCCAATGTATGCTTGGGCAACTCTAGTACCACTGTTGTAAACTACGCAATCATAATACATGTACGAACCTTTTTTCTTATCTAGTGTAGCAGTATACTGTAGTTTGGATCCTGGTAAAACGGGTCTTCTAAACTTCACTTTATCTATAGATGCGACCATTGCAACAAAGTTTGCGTCAATGTCAGTAGAGACGCTGTGCATAGCATGTATGCCTGCTGTTTGACTACATCCTTCTATAAGGTGTATCCCAGGCCAGATAGGGAAATGAGGGAAGTGTCCTTTTAACACAGGGTGATCATGTGGTACAGTGTACTTTGCAGTTATGTCTGTGTCGTCAAGTATTGAATGACTGTCTACAAAAAGTATAGGGTGTAAATGGGGTAGTTTCATAAATTTCCTGAGAAGTATTTTAAATCCTCACCACCTAGTCTAAACCAAGCTGCATCATTCTCATCGTAGAACGCAACTTTTTTCTTGCTTAGGTAGTAAGGTCTTTTCATTGCTTGGTCTAGATTTACTAGTACCATGCCTGTAATAGGTTGCTCTAAATAAAATTCTGTTGCAGTAAAATGCCTACTCATTAATTTATGTCCTAATGATGTTAGGCGTAGCCCAGTTGGTTCATTATCTACTAATCTAAAATTTTGAAACAATGAATAACATTGAGCTTCTGGAGACTGATCAGTAAAATTTTTGATAGTACGAGTTAAATTCTTAGAGATAAATTCGGCTATCTGATATTGAACAGGATTACTACTGTTTAATTTCATCCTCCGAAACCTCTGTGCCTATGTCTAATTTAACAACCTTGAACTCTGCTGAATCAAACATTTTATTCAATCTCTCTGCTAAATTAAAAGCATGTCCTGGGTTACTAAATGAAACCTTTTTATATTTTGGGCCTGGGTAACTTACTAGTGTATTTAAAATTCGTAAGTTAATAGGCTTTTGTTCGTAGAATACGCTGTATATTGCATCAGCACTTAGTACTTGTTCTGCCTTGTATGTGTGTTTATTAACAGATTCTAAAAGAATTGTCGGCTTTGGTCTACTCATTGTATGTGTCTCCTGTATACACATATTTATCAATTTTCAGCCATTAAGTTATGCTTTAATTAAAAATAGTACTTTTGCTTTTAAATAGCTCAAAGTATTGATCTATATCAGATATGTCAGGAAACTCACCTGTGTAAGTGTAAGGACTTAGGTAAGGCTCTTGTATCCTGTCTTCTAATGCAACTACTTTACCAGGGAATCGACTATACAGTAACTCTACTTCTTGCCATTTATTCAATACTGTATATCCATGTCTCCGGTATTCCACTTCGTTTATATTAGTTAAGTCGATGTGCTTCTTGACATTATGGTTTAACCACAATCCTGTATAATTAGCCACCCACATGCTTCTGCATTGTGCTTTAAAGTCTCTTCTTGTAAGATAAGTAATCTCTGATGCACCACGCATAACATCCATAATCATATCCATATGATTTTGATTTTCAAACCATGGAAAGATTTTAACACTTGATTTATCAGTAGATAATAGTTTATCGTGAGTTTGTTGATGGTGTACTTCACCGTGGCCCAGTGCTTCATGAAAGTGAAGCCATCCGATATTTTTTTTTACTATCTCTTGGTGGTAATAACTCTGACTTCCTGTTCTAGGTAGAGCTATAACTACTTTCATAATAGTTCTTTTAATTCGCCGTTGCTGTGCATTTCGGTAATAATATCACATCCACCCATTAGTTCGCCTTTAACAAACAGTTGAGGGAATGTAGGCCAGTCGCTTACTTTAGGAAGATTTGCTCTAACTTCAGGGTCTGATAATACATCAACATACCCAAATGGCTTACCTACTTCTTTTAAGCATTGTACTACTTTAGCACTAAAGCCGCATTGTGGTTGATTAGGATTACCTTTCATAAACAATACTACATCATTAGATGCTATCATTTCTTTTATATTTTTTTCTATTTCGCTCATATTTTACTCGTCGTTAAAAAGTGTTATTACTATAGTTCCTATAACCATTATGGCTATTAATAATACTAACTCGTACATTACTTACCTAATCCTTCACGCATTACTAATGCTTTAAATTCTGTGTATCCACCAATTTTCTCACCGTCTACTATAATTTGAGGGAATGTTCTAGCACCTGGAAATGTTTCCATTAGTGTTTCTCTATCAAAGTCCTCATCTAACATCTTGTATGTTAGCTCGTATCCTTTTTGCTCTGCAAGTCTTTTAGCCATATCGCAGTAAGGGCATTGTGGTTTACTATAAATTTCTACTTTCATTTTTCCTCTCTTATTATTAATTTAATACTACTGACAGTTTACAAAGAATCAAATCTTGCGAACTCTTAAACGTTAAACACATAGTTTGATCTTCATACCAATCGTCTCTATTGTAGTCCATATTACTGTGTGGGATAAAAAACCAACCCCACTCATCTTCTACTACACTATCCAACCATGTAACTACACTCATTGGTAACGTTGCTACCGGAGTCTTCCAAGTGTAAGCATAGTTAACATTATACTTACCTTCTATCATTCTTCTGCAAACTTACCACCATCACCTACAACCTGTGTGTTCTTCCGAACACGCTCTGCCTTAACAGTTTCCTGCGAAGGTGCTACTGTGTCTAACACAGAATGCAAGTACTCTACATCGAATGTAGCCTCAGATATGTTTTGATTTTTTAAGTTTCTAACATGAGCTACTAACTTTTGAAATTCGTTCACTGCTGTTGCTTACGAAGTTTATTCAATTGCTTCATTTGTTGCTTACATTCGATCTTTGTCTTAAAAGGTCCTTTAAATCCATATTCAAGTAATGTAGTTAACTTAGGCCCGTGTCCTTGTTTCCAACCTTTATCAAAGTTAATACAATACCAACCTGCGGCATAGTATACATCACTGCCTTCTGACTTTAAGTACAAAGGCACATCATCTCTATAGTTTTCATCGCCTGGCTCAATTGGAATAGGATTTGGATAATCTATTGCATGTCCTTTGATGTAGAACTCATCTGGTACCATTGAAGGTTTTTCGATTTGATCTTCAAACAATGTAATGTTACCAAAGTGTTCGCTTACTTCTTCTTCAGTATCGTACACTTCAATAGACTTGCCTGAGATAAAAGTAAAATGGTTTTGTATATTCTTATTTAGAATACCAATACGCTTTTCGCCTTTTTGCACTATCCATGCTTCGCTACTAATTTGTTGTAATTTTGTTTTCATATCAATCATGTGTGTTCCTCTATTTGTTCTATTCTGTTGGGTAGTTGTAAAATTCCTGCAATTCTGGCCTAGGTGCGTCATCCCATTTTACACTTTCGCACTTAGAAATTGTACCAACACTAATACCGTCTTCTTCCATTTCTATGTATGAACTTAGTTTCACACCTTCAGCCCATGGTTGTTGTAAACAAGGCTGTGAATGGTCGGTCCATTTAAAGTCATCGAAAGCAGGATCATTTACTTCTGGATACACTACATTTCTGTGTGCCTCACGTTTAAATATAGTCTTGCCGTTGTCTACTGTAGTATATACTGTACCACTGTCTCCGCGACTAATAACTGCTTGGTCATGCCCATCTAAAATACACTGGCGTCTTTGCATGTGATCTAGGTAGTAACCATCTGGTCCAACTCCCATTGGGCAATTGTCATCTCTGTCTAAGGTAGGGTGTTTAATAACTCTATTTCCATCTGGCTGAAACGTACCAACTAGTTCACTGTAGTTATCGCTGATCCAATGCTTCTCTGAGTTTTCCCAAGCACTAAGTGTTATATGTATAGATTCACCATTGAATATTTTAGTAAAGCCTTCACGTCCACCTTCTAATGCTATGTACGATAAATTTTCTGTGATATCAATACTTAGTTTCTGATTAGGTACATCAAAGTACCAATCTAGTACTAGGTGTGGTATGTTATTTGTCATGTATTACTCCATTAAAATGTATTGCAAAATATTCTTCGTTTAACTGATCGATATCATCGTCTTTGTTAAACAACTGCTTATATTTACCACCCATTAATCTACGATATAGTGTCTCACCTTTATCCGGCGATTCGTAAATCCATTTAGCATCTTTAGTAGGCCATGTGCCTGCTAATATCTTTTCAGCCTTGCTCATATCGTCCATTAAGGAACTCCGAGTAATCGCCTGGGTTCTCACTCATACGCATTAAGTTGTGTTTAGCACAGAACTTCATAAAGTGAATACCAACTTGTCCAATTGGTTGTTTACCCTTTGCTTCGTCTACCCTAGCAATACACTCTGCTTTAATCTCATCAGGTTGTAATGTTAAGTCAATTAAGATCTTATTACGTTCAAAGTCATCCTTAACTCTGTGTTCTTGTTCTTCGTGATCGACCCAACGTTGTAACATAAAGTTATTAAAGTTAAAGCCGCCTGTGTTACGATCTTCAAATGCTTCACGTATGCCTGTCTTATTCTTAGAGCCTTTAGTTCTAGCACCTGGGTATGCACTAAACACATTGTCACTAGTATCACCACGTACACACTTTTCAAACAGTATCCATTCAGGATCTGGTGCTTCTACTGGCAACTTAGTCTTTTTGTTAATAATAGGTTGCCCAGTCTTACCGCTAGTAATGCCTGTAATAGCAACAATCTTATCCTGTACGCCATCATACTGCGATACATTCTCTGCAATCAGCTGATGGAAGTCACTGTCACTGCTAACAATAACGTGCTTGTCATTTGGGTGTTGTTGTATCCAAGTAGCAATAAGGTCATCTGCTTCTGCATTGCCTTGTCTAATCACTGAACAGTTAGTCTTTTCTTGCAAGAATGAAAGCATATCATTGTATGCTTCAAAGAAGATCTCATCATCTTCTTGCTCTCTAGGTGAGCGTTTGTCTGCTATTACCTTACGGTTTGCTTTGTAAGGTGTGTAGAAGTCTTTACGCCATGAACGGCCTTCTAAGCAGAATATAACATGCGTACCGTTAAAGTCACGCCATGCCTTCTTAACACTGTTAAACATAATGTGCATAGCCATACCAATCTTCATGTCCATGTCGTTGCCACGAGCAACATGCTTTGCTCTAAAGAACATGTTCATGCTGTCTACTAGTAAGAATGTTTGTTTTTGCATGTTGTTATCTTCCATAGTTATTGTGTCAGTGTCTAAGTTTAACATAGGTTGTAGGTCAATGTCAATCATTTAATAAGTCATCGAATGGTGATTCTTTTAGATCTGCTTCTCTAATCGTTTCAAAGTCTCTAGCCAAGTCATACGACAAGTGCTGTTTAAAGTGTTCTAGCACATACGTTACTTCACCTGTAGTAAACTCAGCGAGCTGTTGTTCTACAACAGGCTCAATTGCTTTTACTAACTTAATCAGTTTGGTCTTTGCTGTCTGCTCTAACGACGACATCAGTTGCTCCTGTTCCAGCTGGATCTGTTTCTTGTAAACCAAAGTCTAAGTCTGCATTCTCCTGTACTAACACAGTTCTGCATACGTCATTAAACCACTTGTTTACAATCTCTTCATCATTTGATGCAGTATAACCATTGTTATGTAACATCTCAATAAAGTGATCGTTCCAATCTAGTTCAATATAGCCTGCCTGTGCGTTCTCAGGATTCACACCTAGCTCTAATACATTTACCCAAGGTTCTTCTTTTAGGTTAGCAACCTTCTTTTCAAACTCAACCTTACCAATCTTCTCATTTTTAAGATCAATTTCTAACTCAGCAACTTGTCCATCAACTTCGTTGTCAACTTCAATTAGTGCTAATGCTTTTTCTAGGTCTTCGCCTTCGTAGTAGTATTCAGCCTCTGCAACAAGTCTAGACTTGCCTTTGAGACCCCAACTAGCAGGTAACATACCGAACGGTAGTTTAGTTTTCTTTTTCATTCTCTTCCTCTCTTAAATG
>Ga0209092_10000026_pt1 | contig 116972 bp, 104 predicted proteins | sample FraStrMetagenome_FD_187446 | JGI IMG/M metagenome (GOLD analysis project Ga0209092, IMG submission 187446) | Marine eukaryotic phytoplankton communities from Arctic Ocean - Fram Strait ARC3M Metagenome (SPAdes) (version 2) | ecosystem: Environmental > Aquatic > Marine > Oceanic | place: Fram... | reverse complement strand
GTTTTGCACATTTTATAACGGCTTTAGCTACTGTAGCAGTTATATCTATGGATCTTGGACTTTCATATTCTGAAAGTGAGTTAGCATTTTATACTCATCCTATTGTTCAAGTGATCGCAGTTTTTTGCGTTGCGCATGAAATGTTAGATGATTTGAGTATTGCTACTGCTATATTAGCTATCTGGTTATTTATAAAATATTTTAAGCATTTTGGAAAACATTTACTAAAAAGTAAAGAAGAGAAATAAAATGTTAAATATATTTATATGGACCATTTTTATACTCTAGTCATATTATTACTATTGGCAGTTATTGATATATCAATATTATTTCCAGTAGTTAAAGAAAATTTTGTAAGTTATTACATGGCTCAACCAACAAAATGTTTTTCTTGTGAAAAAGAATTACCAGTTGGTAAGAAATATCTTGGGGGTCCAACAAAATGTTTTTCATGCGAAAGACAATTATTAAACATGTATGGAGGTCAAATGGCTGATTTAGCACAACCTTCAAAATGTTTTTCATGTGAAAGACAATATAGAACTCCTCTTAATTCTCCTCTATTAAGTAAACAGTATCCTAGATTATTCTAATTAGATATTAATTAATTTATTAATATTTAATCTTTTATAATAGATTTCCCATCATATGTCCCCATTCTTTTTCCTACATCATATTCACCCTTTTTAAGTTTTACAGCTTTATATACAATATTAGTTCCTATACTTACATAATAGTATCTCTTGCCAATTTTAGTTACTTCTAATTCTTCTTCAACATCTTCATCATTTTCATCTTCCGCTTCAACATCGTCTTTTATAGTTTCAGACTGTTTATCAAAGCAGGTTTGACATATCCATTCTTCATGTCCTTCTGTATTGTCATCACCTCCATTACCTATACATGATTGACAAGTATTTTCAGTATCGCATTTGAAACACCAGTTATTACTCTGAATTAATCCACATACGGAACATTTAAACTCTGATTCATCTGGTTCTTCACTATTTACTATAGACGATTTGACCGATTTATTATCATCATTACTGATATAATCTTCAATAGTTTTTTTTATTGAACTTTTTTCATCTGCTAAATTATCTACTCCATCTCCTGTTTCTAAACCATTTAATTTAACTAATTTACATAAATTTTTGAATAACTCAGCACATTCATCTACTGACAGATCTTCTTTTATATTCAAAAATTGATGGAGTTTATAATCATATTTTAACACTCTTGATTTAGGGTCATATAATTTATTAGTATCGATATATTCTAATACTTTTGCTACAGCTTCTTTAGATGTCATTTTTGTTTCAATAGGAATATTAAACAGTCTTGCCATAGATTCTTTAATACCATATTGATCTGTCGTATCTTCCGTTTCGATTTCAATAGATTCTCCATCATTAATATCTTTACCATCAAAGTTAGAGGCACTTAATAAAGAGCTATCAGTTTTAATATCTGCTAAAGATTTATAGTGTTTTATTTTACGAACTAAAATCTCATTTTCGTTTTTTAAATTATGAACTTGTTTGCTCATATTTTTTATAATAGATACCTTCTTCAATGATTCAGCTTCTTCTTTGAAATGAGTAACTTCTTTTTTAAGTTTTTCACATTGTAACATTAAAGATTCATTTTCGGAAGATAATTTTTCATTATCTAGCTTTAATGAATCTAACTTCTCTAACTCCTCTCTCGATTTATCTTTAATCAATATAATTTGTTCTATTAATGATAATAAACTATTAGTATTCTGCATTTTAATAGTATATTATTAGCTATTTATCTTTAAGTTATTAAGATTATTTTTAGATGTTATGTTACCTTTGATCTTGATTTTACTATCTAAAGAATCTTCCATTAGTTTATTTATATCGAAATTTTCAATTTCTGATTGAATTGATTGAAATAACGGTATGAAATTATTAATCTCCTCAATAGGTAATTTTTGTAAATATTTAGCTTTATCTCTATTTGGATATATGACATTATTCCATATTTCAACAGGCTTTATAAATGAATAAGGATCATTTATTAACTGTTCTTTTAAACTACTTGCTAATAATGTATTATCTTTTACCATTTCTGTAACAACAACACCCTTTTCTAAGTATTTATTGGCAATACTCATATTGGTTACCGCAGCATCAACTAATGAAGGCATTTGAGGTATAACTTCTAAAGCACTCAAATAAGCCAATCCCCATTGTTTCCTTTGAATATTTATAAATAATCCTATAACATCTAGTCCATCCGCAAGTAACCATTCCATTGGACCTCCTGCCAATGTAACACCTAATCCTGCTGCTGCTATAGCAGAATTAACTCCAGGAATAGGAACAGCAGAACCTATATCAGTAGCAACATCTAACGCAAATGGTATTAATGGTGCTATTCCTTCCATGATTACATCTGCATTATCTAATACTATAGATATCATATCAAGTGGAACTTCAAACATAAATCCAACAAGTGGTAAATTCTCTAATTTGTATAATGGAAAAAAAACCCATTCCCACATACTACTATTCACTTCACCACTTTCAGTATTTAAATTTAATTTTTCTAACTGTTTCTTAATATCTCTTAACATCGGAGAATTAGTATATCCTTTCAAAACCTTCAATACTTGTGATTTATAACCAGGATCATTGTTTACGTAATCTAAAATCTTATCAATCTTATTATTTTTTATATCTAATTTTCCACCAGTTTGATTATTACTTATACTTTGGATACGCCTCTGTTTGATTGTATTTACCATAGTCTTTATACGCTCACTATACCGGATATATACCTTCTTTGCGATCTTTTTTGTAAATAATCTTTTACCTTTAGGATCTCTGAGATTATGTAGTGATGTTATTTTTTGACTCTTTGTTCTTTCTGAATTAAAAATTAGATAAGTATCGTACATTAACTTATTTATATAAGCTAAATCTTTTGATATTTGGTTGATATTTATTTTAGACTTTTTATCTATAAAACCTAATCTCTTTAGTTTAGAATATAATTTGTTTAACTGGGTATATTTTAAACTTGAATTCATCTTATTATAATAGAACATATTAAAATTATTTAAAGATGTGTTCAGTTTTTTATATATTATTGGTATGGATAAAATAACACCTTTTATTATCTTCCGAAAGGACGGTTTTTATAATGACTTGATTGAATATATTAAAATGCTTAATATACCCGAAAAAAAGGATATATTAGTTTTTATCGATGAAACTATTAATTTAGATAAAAATGACTATAATATCGAACAAATTAAAATAGATACAACTCAAACGCTTGAAATACGTAAAAATATATATAATAGATTAGTAGATGATAATATAGCTGTTATATGTGACACATATTTAAAATTTTTAGAAGATAATATGAATATATCTCAATTAACAGACACCAGTTTCATATTACTAGAAACAAAACATGAAAATATCTCGTTACCATATTTATTTTCATATAATAATAGTGACTCAGCAGATATAGATACATTTTTACAACTGACTTATTATGACGGAGATGATATAATATTTGGTAAATCATCAGTACATAAAAACTTCATAGATTCCTTACTTGACAAAGAATCAAATGATATTGATAGTATTATATATAGATTCTGTTTAGGAGAGGAAAATTTATTTTTAAATGACGATGAATACACTTTTTCAGGACCAGACGACATGATATATCCTAGATTTATTAAATTATTTAATCATGAAGAATGCTTATATAATGAAGAAAAATTATCTCTGGCGAAAGATATCATCGAAAATTATAACGAATTTATAATCACATACTACATGTTTAATAAAGTTTTTACACCAGAAGAGATTATAAAAAATTTTCTTATATCGGGGTTAACAACTGATAAACCTACTCAAAATCTACTATATTATACTGGTGATATGGATAATCTTATAAAAAAGTATATAGTATATTTTGAAAAATACTACGATGCTAATTTTATGAATTCACTACCAGATTGGATTGATACTGATATTATTCCCCATGAATTAATAGATAAGTATTTGCCTGAAATCCACATAACAAAGGATAAATTTACAGATGATTCGGGAGTAGTTATAGATTTTGAAGAATACGTTATAGATGGACAAGGTATTAAAAAACAAGACGATAAATTTCATTTTGCTGGAAATAGTTATGATATGTTTTCACCTATTTACTATAATGATAAAATATTGATAGCTACTAGTTACAAGCCCTTTAAAGTTCATTGTATCAAAAATGAAAATTTAATCCAAATATTTAATACAGGAAAAAATATTGAAGATGTAACAATATTTGGTAATATAATTAAATTTTTAACAGATTATGTATGCTTAGTTAAGGTTAGAGAAGGATGTTACAAATTCATGATTTTTCAATATAAAACTCTTGAACCTAAGGGAATGAGTAATGAATTTCAAATAAAGGATCCGATTGGTCTGAAAAGTATTGATAATGAAATGTATATAATCACTAAAACTGAAGGAGTTTTATATAAATGTAAAGTTGATCTAGTAAAATATTTCACAGATTTATGTCCTTTTCACAATGTAGAATCAGTATTCGAATTGACAATTAAGGATAGAAATAATATTGAATTAAAAATAGATAAATATGATAATATTTTAAAAGAATCACATGGTTTAAGATTTAATTTTGATGAAGATACATGTGCTAAGGTAGAATATTTATATGATAAAAAAATTGTTAAATACGACGATAGTATATATTTTTTAAATAAATTCGTATATTTACCAGCAGATAACAATATTCAAGAAAAGATAAATACAGTCTATTTTATGGAGGACTGTTCTGAACTAGCATTACTAAAAGATAAATTTAAGGAGTTATCTATAACTATTGGTGATAACTATGAAACTTCGAAATATTGTTTTATTATGCAGAGCAGTTTTGAAAGAATGAATAATCTGGAAGTTTCTAAAATAATAGACTCTAATACTATAATTGTATCTATAATTACTAAAAAACAACTGGATAGTAACAATTTTATTAAAAAATATACTACTGATAATACACTACAAAAATTATTCTTATTTAATATAGGTATGAATGATAATTATGTTGAATTTGTGATAGAAAAAATTATATTAGATGACCAATATAGTAAAAGAGTACAATACATGAGCATAGATAAAGAGAATATATTTCAACACTCGAATATTTATCAAGTTATTAAAGAAATTAAAGATGGAGATTTTATCAAAAAAATTGAGGAAACAAATTCATCTTTAAATAAGAAAATAAAAAAGGCGTTTTTTGATAACGATTCCTCCTTTAATAGAGTTATAAACTTTATTATCAATAAGGAGTTCGATGTTGAAATTAGACATTTAAATACAAGTATCCCTGAATCATTAAAAAAATTAAATATGTTTGGAACTAATAAATCTATTAGCGAAGATTCAGCTAATTTTGATATAGTAATATTGCCTACAATTGACGATCTTAAGAATGTTGAAGTTTCAAATAAAGACGTATTCTTTTATATTAATGATATTCGCAAAATTTTGATGACATAATTAAGTATTTGCTTAAATACATAACATTAGTTAAATATAATATGGAAGAAATTCGCATCGCTGCTATTGGTAATGTAGATTCTGCTAAATCTACAACAATTAGTGTTATCGCCAACAACTGTTTGGATGATGGTAAGGGAAGTGCCAGATCACTAATTCTTAAACATCCACACGAGAAGACCTCGGGAAGAACATCGTCTATAACTCAACATTATATTAAAACTGATGATACTATTATTGGATTTGTAGATCTGGCAGGACATGAAAAGTATCTTAAAACTACTATTTCAGGACTTAATGGGTATTTTATTGACTATGCTATGGTAACTGTAGGTGTTGATAGAGGTATTATTGGTATGACAAAAGAGCATTTAGCAATAGCTCTTGCTCTAAAAATTCCTATATTTATTGTAATCACTAAAATTGATATCGCTATGTCCAGAAAGCTAGAAAATATAGAAAATCGTTTAGCATCTATATTTAAACTTCCTATTGCTGGTAAAAAATTACTTGAATTTATCGATGATACTAATATAGATAAACTTATATCTAATTATACTGCTGATTATAAGAGGATTCCGGTATTTAAAGTATCAAATACTAAAGGCACTAATATTGAAAATTTAAGGAAATTTATTAGTAATCTTAAACCTAATCCTCATATGGATTTCGGAGATATTGATGGCGATAAATCCACATTTGTTATCGATGATCGATTCCGAATTAAAGGTATTGGAATTGTAGTATCTGGCATTGTTAAAGAGGGATCGTTTGATAAAGAACAAATCTGTTATATAGGACCATTCAGTGGTAAATTTAAGAAAATAGCTATTAAATCACTCCATGACAATTTTCAACAATTTACAAATAATCTTGATAGTGGTCAAGGAGGATGTCTAAATATTAAATTACTTGATAAAAAAGATACGTTATCGTTTGACGATATAAAAAAGGGTCATATAATTACAGATAAGCCTACTAGTTATAAGAAATTTAAGGCTGATATCCAAATTCTACACCATCCTACAACTATTAAGATAAACTATCAACCTACCATTCACTGTGGAACTGTGAGACAATGTGCTAAAATAACCGAAATGGATAAACCTCTCGTTAGAACAGGCGATTCAGCTCTTGTATCATTTGAATTTATGTATAAGCCCGAGTATATCGAGGTAGGTCAAGAAATTGTATTCAGAGAAGGTAGAACTAAAGGAATAGGAACAATTAAGGAGATTGTATAATCATAATAAATAGATATTTTTATTATTATTATCAATAATATGGGTCATCTTCGTAATAACTACTGCCTTTCCATTTATTCCAGTCTGTATTTGCCCATGCTTTTTCATAATCATTAGATGGATGCTGTTCCCATCCATGTCTTTCTAATGACCTCGAAGATTGAAAGTCTTTTTTACACTGATAGCAATGATATTTTCCAGGGGATTTACAAGCATATTTTTTCTTAAAATTTTTGGCCAGTATGATTGAACGAAGTTCCTTTAATTCTAACAAATCTCTTTCTAAATTAGTAATTTTTCTCTCGATTTCAACTAAATCATTACTCATGATATATATATATTTATAATAAGCTTTAAGTATATTAAGGTGCTATAATTAAAATTTACTGAAATTAAATGAGTTTTTTAATATATAATCAGAGTAATATATATAATGAAACTAAACATACAAAAGATTGTAGATATACTTGAAAATATGCCATTACCATCTATGAAACCTAAAAGAACTCTGAATGCTAAATTTAATTTTATGAATAGTATGGGTAATTTAACTATCAGAGAACATCTGGCTAAATTTTACAAAGAAGTCAATTTTAATATTAGCAACTATACCAATGTCAAAGAAGATTATAAACTAATTTTCAAAAGTATGAAACAAGGAAGATTTGTCGAATTGATGTTAGCATTAGATGATAAATATTTTAAGGAAATAATGCAGTGTTGGGAATAGATTATTCATAATAAATTCTTTAGGTATTATAATCCCACATACTATAGTCTCTTTTTCAATGTTACATTTTATTTATGATAGAATCTATTGATCGATTTTTCCAAATATATTCTTTTTAGATTGTCTAGTTCATGTTTAATAACTAAATATTTATAATACGGATTATATGAATTATTTGATTTAATAGATTTTATAATTTCTATTTGGAGAGGATTCATAATAAAAATAATATTATCTTTAGTTTCTCTCGAAATTTCATAATTATTTTTTAACATTATGAATTTATTGATTTATAATTATATAACCTTATTAAGTAATTTTAATACTAATTATAAAGTTCTTAATATAAACTATTTAGTCTTTTAGAATAGATAATTTAATTGTGTGACTAACATTAGGTTTACAATTGAGAAAAGGATACTTTTTGTATAATTTTTGAATTGCTAACTCTTTTTTTTTAGCTTCAATCATAATATCTATATTGAGACCAAATTTAGATGGTATTTCTAATAGATAACTTGGAATAACCTCAATATAATCAGAATGATGTCCGCATCGACCACTTCCCTGTTCAGATACATGAAACTTAGGTTTTATTCCTCGTCTTTTCCATGTTCTAATAACAGGTCCCATATAAAAATCAGGTGATTCAAATACATCATCAGGGTTGAAATGTGGATAACAATCAAAATGATGAGTATCAAATACTACTGGAATATTAATCCTTTCAGATACCTCTAAGCAATCTACAATCGAGAATATTTTTTCACAATTTTCTAATACTAAACGGTTTTTTACTCGTTGAGGAAGACGTTGATAGTTTTTACACCATCTATCTTTAGCGGCTACCTTATCTCCATATAGACCACCACCATGAACCACCATTACTGAATTTTTACCCATTCCCATTAAATCTAATAATTCAGCTTGATAATCTAAATCTAATATAGTTTTATGAAAAACATCCTCATTTGGTGTTCCCACTACATTATACTGTCCTGGATGCATAGTAATACGTTGATTATATTTTTTAGCCAGATCTCCAGCCTCTTTGAGCAAATCTTTAGCAAAGTCAAAAGAATAGTTTTCAACATTAGGGTTTGCCTTATGTGGAAAAATATCACTAGATAATCGGAAAACCTTGATTCCATTTTGCTCATTCCATTCAATCATTTTAATTATATCTTTTAAATTATCAATTACGCGTCGCTTACATTCTTCAATACCTTTTTCTCTTATAGTTTTTTGATTAATACGACGTGACGCATATATAGAAGGTTTTCCTTCTCTTAATGTTGTATTCATACAGCATAAGCCTAATTGAATCTGTTGATTAAAACTCATCTTTTTTTAACTAATCCGAAGAAATTTTTAATTCAAACAAATTTTTTTCAAGATTATTTCTCACAATATATAAATGGCTGAACATAATATATGCGATGAACCTGGTCCATGTTGGGATGGATATGTATATGTAGGGCCCGAACCTAGAACTAAAGGAAGTTGTATCAAAAAAGATAAATTATGTAAGAAAAAAAGAGGCAAAGGTGTAGAATGTCAATCAAAAATTTCATGTGATAATTCACCAAAAAAAGAGTCTCCAATTAAAAAAACAAAACAAAAGAATAATACTGAGTATAACCAATGTCTTGAAGAGGCTGGGGAAAGGTATAATAAAGGAAAACTAAGCCTATGTCCTGAAGGATACTGTACTGCTAAGAATACATTCGAAGTATATCCATCCGCTTATGCCAATGGATACGCATCGCAGGTATGTAAAGGTAATAAACCTGATTTCTACGGAGAAACTAAAGCTAACTCCGATTATTTAAATAAACTAGACAAGAAGAAAAAATCAGGTAAAAAAGATAGTCTTAAAAGATGGTTTAAAGAACAATGGGTTAATGTATGCGAAGAAGGTGATGGTCCAGGTGGATTTGCAATATGTGGTTCAGGAAAAGGTATTGACAATCCAGAAGAATATCCTTATTGTAGGGCTTACTATAAATTACCCGGTACACAAGTAGTTACAGCTCAAGAATTAACTCAAGAAGAAATAGATACAATGTGTAAAACTAAAAGATCTAAGGAACAAGGGATTGATGGAAAACCTACCAGAATAATTTTACCTAAAGATACAAGAACAAGAGTTAAAACACAGAGAAAAAATGAACAATCAGGTGGTAATTTAATAAAAATACCCAGTAGAGTTAGAGATGATGCGCTATTAGGAATAAAGATGTTAAATAAGGGGTTTAAAGGTGGCACTCAAACAGGATGGGATAGAGCAAATCAATTAGCTTATGATGAATATATTGATAGTGGTAGTCTGGCAGATATGAGAACATGGTTTGCTAGACATGGTCCAGATGCTAAAAACAATGGTACTTCATATCCTGGATTTTGTGATTGGTTAGAAGCTGGAATGCCTATGGATAAAGAATTCTCCAAACACAAAGGAGCGGTTTCATGGCTTATTTGGGGAGGTGACGCGGCTTATGAATGGTTAAAAACTGAGAAGATTAGAAATATACTAGAAAGAGATTTTCCAAAAAGAAAAAAATCTTCAGATGAAAATAATTTATACTGTTAGATAATAGTCATAATTAACAAATATATTATGAACATTATAGAATTTGACGTTCTTTTTGCTCAAGAGAACATTTGTCATTAAATTTCAAGATATCTTTACATTCCAGAGAAAAATCACTGGGTCTTAATATGCTCCAATCAGTATCATCTTTTATTAAACCAGCTTTAGCATAAATATATCCAACTAATGCACTACACCAAAATCTATCTGTCTTTTGGGGTTCAGTATCTTTTCTATCTATAGCATCTATCCAGTCTTTAGGGACAATATCATATGGTTTTCCATATACTACATCATGAATCTCAGATAATTTATCATTATTAAATAATTCAGGGTCACATTCTACTTGTCGCGTATAAATAAAACCATTCTTTGATTTGTATTGTTGGTATATTTCGTCGAATGGTGTAATTTGAACACCAAGTTTTATCTTTCCATCTTGAGGATCAGGTGTTCCTTCCCAACTTGATTCCCATACATAATAACCTTTTAACGATGGATGAATAAATGAAGGATCTTTAAGTATCATACCTATATGTGTATACTGGCTTTTAGTAAAATATTTAATTAATCCAGCAAATAAACTACCACTTTCATCATCGAATAAAAGAAGATCTCCTGTTTTCAAATTAAATTGACTCATTATACTCGTTATATGAATCAGATATGTTTAAGGTTTTATAAATATTAAAATTAAAGTATAAATAATTATGTTTAATATATTTAATGAGCGCAGATTATTGTACACCAGATAAAGCTAATAATTTTTTCACATGTTTTTCTAACGATGCTTTAGTAAAAATAGCTGAAGAGTTTAATAAAGAACATAATCAAAAGATAAATATTCCAAAAAAATTTAACAAAAATAACCGTAAAAAACTATGGGAAAACATCGAAGATGCTATGAAAGCATATACTAAATGTGATGAAGATTATTGTTTACTAGATACATCATATACTAAAAATCTTAAAGATGTCGATATTCTACACAATACGTTTAGACCTGAGATGCCTCAATCATGGGAAAAAAATAAAAATACATGGTTATCTACTATCGATATTGCCGTTGTAATGAAACAATATGAACAAAAATATAATGAATTCGCGTTTATAGGACCGGTTCCTATCGATTTTGACTTAAGAATAGGTTTTGGAATGTGTATATCTAATGAATTATGTGGTATCGACCTCGAAAGTCTTATATCCAAAGGAAAAACAAAATTAGGAATAGTTTTTAATCTGGATCCTCATAATAGAGGGGGGTCACATTGGGTATCCATGTATACTGATTTAATGAAAGGGGGTGTATATTTTTTCGATAGTTATGCTTATAAACCTAAACAAGAAATATACGACTTGATGAAAAGAATCAAGGAACAAGGCAATGAATTAATTTTAAAAGGTAAGCTTAAATTAGACCAATTAGATGATGACCATGAAGAAACACATGATATAAAAATATTAGATGAATATACCATAAAAGTGGATAATACCAAAAATATTTTTACAGGAAATGTAGTATATTTAGATACAAACAATAGAAAAGATATAAATATTGTAAAAGGTGTCGCAAAAGATAAAATTCAGGTAAAATATCCTATTCAACATATTAACTCTAATAAACTTGTCCATAAATCATTCAGGCTATTTTATAATACTAATAGATTTCAATATAAAAATTCAGAATGTGGAGTTTATTCAATGCATTTTATAGAAGAATTTTTAAATGGTAAATCATTCGAAGAAATTACTAATAATATTTACAATGATGAGGAGATAAATAAAAAACGTGATTTTTATTATAGACCCAATCTATAAATTAAATTTATAATTTACGTATAATTACAAATTTAACTAATATTCATAACATGCTTGCCTTTATATATGTCATAGTTAGCACTGGCTTTAAAACCTCGTTCTCTTAATTCTGCGATCATTGTCTGAGCATCTCCAGATGATAATTGATTTTCAAATTCCAATGTTAATCCAGAAGTTAATTTAGATTTATTATTAACAACAATATTATATATTTCTTTTCTTAGACTACATGCTCTACTTCTAGGTGTAGCCACTTCAAAATTTTTACGCTGAAAATCTTGTGGGAATGTTTCCATTTGTTTATTTATTTATACTTATTCTTATGTGAATAAAATCAAGATTTATTATTTAATCATTATCAGATAATCCATGATGCTCGCTATTATCAATACTTGAGTCAATACTTGAATATTCTAAATCAATAAGTGGGATATTATTATCCCTATTTAATAAACAGTAACATACTATCCAACCTTCGCACAATAACGCAATTATATATGGTATAACTACACTAAAGTTCTCTTTTTCAATAAGTTGAAAAATTATAACCATAACACATCCTAACGCATGACATCCAACACTAATTAATGATAAAGAACCTTCTTGTTTCTCCATATAGGTAGTCTTTATTTGAGGTATCCACATTGCTACACTTAATATGCCAGATGATACATTTAATAAATCAGACAACATATCATGATAACCATTTGAACATACAATTAAGATAGGGAATATAGTTATTGTGAATAAAATCAATAATATATTAAAAACTTTATATTTTGACAGTTTTTTAGGATCTGTCTCGTAGATATAATACATATAGTAGTTTATTTGAAGACATATCCATGGCGAAAATAACTGAATCAATGGTAATAATTTAAAATATAAATTGCCCTGATTAAAATCATCTACATTACTTGATATAATACCAAGTAGATTAAGCAATGAACTGGCACATCCTAACAACAACATATTATCATTTATACCATTTACATCCTTGTTATCATATAATTTTTTGTATTGAAATCCATATGTAATAAATGTTCCAACTATAATAACCCAGCCTAATATTTGATTTAAAATTTCCATAATATCTTAATATCTACATAATTTTTAAGTAAAATATAAATTTGATATAAAGATATATTAAAAGAATTATAATATAAAAAATGACAACTCTACTTTGTTATAAAAGAACTGGTGAAACTACTGCTGATTTTTCAAATAGAATTAAAAGCCAATTTAATTGGAATAAAGTCGCTATATGTGGAAAACTTGATCCTATGGCCAGAGGATTAGTCACTGTATTGCCGAATGATCAGACTAAATTGATGGACTCATATCTTAATACATGTAAAGAATATGAATTTGACATTATAGATGGCATATCAACTGACAGTGACGATATTCTAGGTTTTCAAAAAGTTATGACAAATATTAGACATAAAGATTTAATTGATGATTATATGCAGAATTTATATTACAAAAAATCTCAACAATTTCATCACTTTTCTGCTAAGAGATTAAACAAACTTGGAAAAAATAAGCCCTTATGGTATTGGTTTAAAGAAGGTCTTCTTGATGATGATGAGATTCCTAGCAAAGATGTATCTGTATTTAATGTTAAAAAACTATCTGAATCTACAATGCCAATTATACACTATAGAGATTTAGCAGTATCAGATGTTAAAAAGCTTAACTCTGATAAATTTAATAAAGAAAATATAATCAAATCATGGGAAAGTATAGAAGATTATAATATGAAGCCTGTAGATATTTATAAGTTCAAAATAACGGTAACTTCTGGATTTTATGTAAGAATGATTGCCAAAGAACTAAATGAAATAGGCGTAAATTGCCATATACATGATATTCATAGAACACATGTCTATTCACCTTCAGAAAAATTTATATAATTAAATTTCGTATATTTTATTACCTCAACCTCCGTATTTAATTACAGGTATGTTTTATATTATATACCTATATATTATAAGAGAATGACCTGTTTCTGGGATGGGATAATAAATTCTCTCGATAAAGAGGATAGAGAAAAATTAGGATTGAAAACAAATAATATATATAGTCTTATTGATAAGCTGAAAACTATTAATTGTTCTACCAAAAATATGAGATGGCAAAATGAATTAATTACAGAATGTCAGATTAAAGAAAATATGGCACATATAGAAAATTATAATAAAAAGAATGCACCAAGAGGGTATCAATGTTCTACATTTGATCCATTTCTTTTTTTATTAGCATTCATACTAAAAAAGAATGTTAACTTTATTTACTGCGGACATATTGTTAAATATGAATCTAGCAATTCAAATGGAAAATGTCTCAATTATAAATGTAATAGAGGACATTTTTGGTTTAATAAATAATTAATTAATGAAAGTTTCTAGCATCATCTATAATATGTGCTGGTAAATAGTATAAACCTTTAGACATTACATAATTTTCTAAATGTTTTATCTTTCTATCTATAGCGCCTCCCTGTTGACAATATTGTTCAGGTGGTATTCTTGAACCGGCTCTTATACCTCCAGCATTTTGAACAGAATGTTCCATACATCCTTTATCAAAGATTTCACCAGGTAATCTTTCTTGTGGAAAGTTTTCTCTAATAAATCCACTACAGCTGATTAGATTAGGCATTAACCATCTTGAAAGATCTCCTTCAAATGCGAAACAATCTTTAAACATATTATCAATCATTGTAAAACTACTTACATTCCAAGAACTTAGATCATCATCATATTCAGAACATCCTTCGAACATACTAGAAGCATCTCTTACATTACCTAGTTTATCTCCCCAATTTTTAAGTGAAATAAATTGAAAATTAGTACAATTCTTAAACATTTCTGATAAATCTACAGCAGAACTCATATCCCAATTTTCAAGATTTTTTGGCCAATATTGACCATCAGTAAAAGGAATACTTTCTGAAGCTAATAACGATGTATCAAAAAAATCTTTTCCTAATTTTGAGAAATCTTCCACACCTGATACGTCCCAGTCAAATTTATAAGGAGTATTTCCTATATAATAAGGATGTATTTCTTCATCCATATCACCCTCATAAATTCGCTCATTATCTTCGCTAGCTTGATTAATCATATCTCTAGTAACTAAAAAGGCTTTATTTAGTTCTTCACGATTATTTAATACGATTGTTATATTTTCTCTATGATGTTTAAATGTTTCTTGTGCTAGATTAATGGCCTCTCCTTCTAACCAATCTTCGCGATTCTTCAAAATCATTGCCTCAAAATCACCAATTGTCATTAAGCGTCTTTCATCAGACTCTCTTGGTTCTCTAACAGGTGTAGTAGGTGTTCTTAATACTGGTCGAGTATCTGGAGTTCTTGGTGCTTCTTCAGTTTCAGCGGAAGCTAGATCAGCCATTGTTAATGGTGGACCTCTTTCTTCATCGTTGCCTCCTCGGTCGTATTCTCTTTCATCTTCTGAAAATGTAGTTTCTTCATCGTCGTCGTCTTCTTCATCCTCATTGTCGTCTTCATCATCATTAAATATATAGGCAGGTCTTTCGTAATTATGCATAACTATTCTCCAGTCTTCAACTTCTCCATATATTTCTATTGCCTCGGCTTGATTAATATTAGCATATAACTCAACAGCATCTACTAATTCCATACTATCATCGAGATATATATCTATAGTATCTATATCTTGCTCGTCATCATTGTCATCATCTTCAGCTTCGTCAAACACAGTTGCTAAATTTCTTACTATATTCACACTGTCTTGGTCATCATCATCTGAATTTAATGCCTCCAAAATATCATCAGCTTCACTTTGAGTCAATCCGCTTTCTGATTGTAGAATTATTGGATTAGTATTAATATATCTTGTGAATTCTTCGGATAATATTGGAAATATACTGGCATCAGTCATCACAATATCATCATTCATTATTGGTGCATATAAGTAATTATTTTCGGACTGACAATGTGAAGCACTTACGTTCCACTCTTCATCATATATTCCTAAATGTTTAGCATGATCTAAATATGCTGGATTTCTTTCAAACACTTTTTGGTGAATATAAAAACTATAACTTACTACTCCAGGTAGTGATTGATTTTGTTTTACTGGAACAATATAATATTCATGAGTCTGTCCATCCTTAAAGTAGCTTTTTTCTGAATTAGAATACATTAAATAATTATGTAAATCGCCCCATTTCACAAATCCTTCCGACATAGGTGGAAATTGTATTCTTAAACTCATAAGTAATCCTAAATCTGTATCAGCCTGATTAGAAGCACGTGCCCAACCTACATTACTGTTACACTTAAAATATAGTTTTTCAAATTTATCTGTATTATATTTTTCATTGGTTAATTGTGGAAATCTGAATCTCGACCAAGTGCTTAAACCTAATCTCTTAGATCCATCATCATTTAATATCACTAATATAATTGTAGGGTCAGTTATTTCATCAATATCGCCTTCATCTATAATACCATCGAAATAGTCTTTTATGGTAGAAGTAGTGTACATAATAGGATCTAAAACTTCTTCAGTTTCTATATTAATTTCAGCGATTTGTTCTCCATTATATGATATATTATGAATAGTTGTATTTATTTCACTCATTTCTTTATAATATAATATAAAAATATTATTTTATAAATTTTTATAAATCATTCAATACATATTGTGGGAGTTTATAATCGCCTTTTTTTATAATATAATTGGTAATATGTAGGATTTTTTTATCCAAAACTTTAAGATCTACCCCACCTTGCTGAAAAACAGGAGGATTATTGTCATCATATGAAGATATTACCATTTGTCCACCAACATTATCTTTACCTAAATCAGGATAATAGCCTGAACCAGATTGTTCTGTCAATTCACCTTTAAATATTGGTGGTTGATAATCATCATATCCCATAATTTGAGCTTGTCCATTTATAGCATGATCAACAATAACAGAATATCCACTTCCTAATTGTTCAGCATCTATATCAATATCATTCATTACCATATCAGTTATAACTTCTTCTTTAGTAAATAAAAAATCACCATCTTCATCGTTTATGGGCGTTCTATCATCCAGTCCCATTAAAATATCTAATGGTTCTCTTACAATACTAAAATCTTCTTCACCTTTAAAATCAAAATATTTTCCATAAAATTCTAATTCTTCAGATAAATCTTCTTCTTCTTCTTCTCTAATAGTATCCATTGTATCATCTCCTTGAACTATGATATCTTCGACAATACTACTTAATCTATAAAAAAACATGGTTTTATTATCAACTAGCAATACTGTAGGAACTATCCCATCAATATTAACAGCATTGATTGATAATCCCTTGTCATTTATTAAATCAATTTTGAAATGTAGATAGTTATTTGATTTGATTTTATATAAACTTTGAATATTATCATTATCAGAGTATAACTTATCATTGCTATAATTAATTAACTCTATTGATAAAAATTTTGAAAATTTTTCCAACTCTACAGAGTTATCAATAAAAGCAAGTGAAATATCTAACACATTACCTTTTTGTAAGTCATCAAAAATAAAATATTTATTTTCTTTAGTAGTCATTATATATTATATAAATAAGATTTTATATAAAATATTTAGTATGTGCTATTATACTGAACATCCGCAAAATCGAAATGATTATAACTATTTTTCAGATTTTTTAGATAAGGATTTTCAGGTAACTTGAATTTACTTTTAGGAGAAATATCACCTGAATTATTAAACATTAATTTTACACGGTGTAGATATGTTTTCTTGTCAATAGTTGAGTTTTCATCTAAAAATTTTAACAATTTTTCAATATTATGGTTCTTTTTTAGTTGAATACATACTTCATGTAAATCTACATTTATATTTGCTAATTTAATTATATCTCTAATATTCTTATAGTCGTAATTTAAGTATTTAATTTGACCATTTTTGAGTATATTGTCTATTGAACCATAACTTCTTACTAATTCTAAAATTTTCTCAGGAGTATAACCCCTTGGTCTATTATTGTAGTCATTACCAAGTAATATACATAAATCTACAAATGAATTATAATTAATGTTCAAATCATAGAGTATCTCATCTAAATTAAAACATGTAATATTATCATCTCTATTTGAAAAGTCTCTCAATACAATTTTAGATCCACACGCAATTGTATCAGTATCTTCACTCACTACCCCATCTACAAGATTTAATCTACATAATTTAGAACAGTATTGTTCCGCTTCACAATCAGCATTTATATATCCTACACCCATTAAATCAAATAATTCTTGGGTTTTTTTAATAACTTCTCTATTTACATACATAATTTTTTTCTCAATATTTTCAATATCATCAAGTATTTTGCTTCTGTTTTCTTTATCAACTTCCAAGGTTAAATCAGATTTCAGATCTAACAATTTTTGTTGTAATTTATTTCTAATAGCTTTTCTATGAATAATTTTCTCATTTTTTTCTTCTGGAGGTTTTCCATCGAAAATAAATATGGGCTCTATATCAAATTTCTTTAATTTGTTAATCATAAAAAATATTCCATTAATATGATTACTTTTACCGTATAAATATTTATATAAATAAACATTCGTATCAATTGCTAACTTATATCCTTTAAACTTGGATAAATGTATTTTTTTCTCACCATTACTGGTATAGCTCGATATTAGAGTGTTGAGACTCTTGACACCCATTTGTATACTACTTATTTGCGAAGATTATTTTATATGAATATTTCTTTAAACTTAAATATTTATATTTATTATTTAAACATAACTCATTCTCATCGTAGCTACTGAATACTTTTTAGCAGGATTGAAAGCTATTTCTTCTAATTTTGAAATTGTGTAATTATAGAATTCGCGAATTTTATTTTCCGACCAAGATTTACCTAATGGAAATTTAGATAAAGTATCTTTGTAATTTACCATTAATCCAAGTTTTAGAATATAATAAGATACTACATTTGTAGATTGTTTAATTTTTTTTCCATTATTTAACTTTTTTAATGGATGTATCATATCATATTTTCTCAATATTTTATGAACTTGATATTTTTCAAATCTAATCTCATTATTCACTTTATCTTCTATATTATGATCATGTATTATACTATCGTAGACATTATTATATAAAATTGCTATAAAATCAGTATATGCTTCAAATGTGTTTATATTATGATTATCTGTTTCAATATCAAAATCTTCTCTAAACATTTTATTAATATCTATTTGTTCAATATTTTGATGTGCATAATCCAATTTTAAATAATGAACTAATTCATGAATAAGTAATTTTTCACACTCCTCTTTTCTGAAAATAGTAATAGTTCTGTTGCCATTATATTCAAAGGTTGTAAAACCACTATTTACACTTGAGGGTCCAATAACCTCGTCCGAGCTTAACACTTTCTCCTCAGTATGTGGAATATAATTTAAATTGATATTAGATTTATAACCATTTTGTTCGCAAAATACCAAAGATTTTAAACCTAGGATTGTTATTTGTGAATAATCAATATCTTCTCTGAAAAAATATCGTATATTTATTCGATGTGTTTTGTAGATAAATGTAAAAACGCAAGTTTTATTATACTTATTTAGTATATCTATTAATATACTATTTGGTGTGAATCTACTTATTAATTCATTTCTAATATCATTTTGATCTAAATTGATACTATTTAATGATAATTCATCTGTAATACTTATTTTAGGTAATTCTACTATCTTAGATGAAGTATAATCAAAATCATTAATTATTTTATCAATTATATTTTTAGAATCTTTCTTCAAAAAATTTAACTGCATACTCTTATATAAAGGCAACTTTTTATTTAATTAACTCGTCTAATTCAATGGAATACAATGTAGGTAATGAATTATCCATATCTTCTTCTTTAAAACCATTTGTTGGTCTAAATGTTACATATAAATTACCATAACTATTGGTTATAAATGAAAATAATCCAAGTTTAGGAAAACAAACTATATTTGTATCTTTGATAATGATATTATAGTCTAATCGAGTTTTTTTACTAAGTGGATATATAAATCTGAAACCCTGATTATAATTATTTATATCAACATCATATGTAATATATATATTTGGAGAGTTCGTTTTACGAAAAATACCTGGGGGAAATTTATAGTTTATCTCGAAATAATATATACTATTATCATATTCTACACTAAAAAATACATCATTTAAATCAAACATAAAGGTTTTATCTTCAGTGTCACTTTTTTTTATGAATAACTTTATATGTGTATATTTTCTCAAAAACTCAATATCCACATCAATATCATTTTCATCATCTAGTTCATCATGATTTAATTCTAAAATAAATATATGTTCATTTTTAACTATACTTTTTTTTGTAGGTTGTATATTTTTTTTTAATAAATATCGCATAACATCACTACCTTTATCTATTAAATCTTCTGTATTAAAATCGTTAAATACTTGAGATAATGACTTATTTTCATCCATTAAATTATTTGTAAATGAAGATAATGTCTTTGTTAAAAATGTACCAATAATAGGATCCATTTTTGAAAATATCTGCGTAAAAATCTCTTCAGGTGTCATAAAATCATCAGGAACTTTACCAAAAGTATCATAATTCGTTTTTAATTTTGAATCTGATAATGTTTGGTAGGCCTCCGAAACTTTTTTAAACGTTTCTTCTGCTGATTTATTATTGGGATTTTTATCGGGATGATATTTGAGAGCCATTTTTCTATAAGCTTTCTTTATTTGTGCTGAAGTAGCATCTTTAGTAATACCCAAAACTTCATAATAATTCATTCAACTAAGATATATTTAAATTTTAACTTTAAGTATTATTCTTAAAATATTTTATTAAATTTGAATAAAATATTTTATCAAAAAAAAAGATTATCATCTCATAATTATGATACGTAGCATCAGTAAAAGAATGTCTAATTTACTTCAAATTGCGACGTCCGATATACCAATAATAGGACCTTTCCTTAATAATTCAAATACACAACCTCCTTCGTTAGGTAGATGGGGAAGAGGACCTGGGAAAACAATTAATTATTATGATAATTGTTTTAGTACTATCATAACTGTTGATAAAGAGCATTATGATAAAATCATCAGTAAAATTAAATAGATTTTATACTTTTTCTATCTAATAATGAAAATATAGGATGTTTAAAATCCTTCTCAATATCTTCCATCGTTACTTTATACTTATTAAGTTCTTTGGAATTTATTTCTTTATTAGGTATTATATATGAATCTGTATATAAACTATCAATATCCTTGTATATAATTGATTTAAATAGAGAATTTGGAACTGCTATATTACAATCACCAACTATCTCATATTTTATATATTTTTTACCACTATATCTATATGGTATAAATAATGGACCTGATAATACCCATACTTCCTCAAAATTATTTATAAGATTATTTCTAACCCTCATCTCCAGTTTATTCCAAATCCCTTGATTATTTTGAAGTTGTTGGGGAACTATATTAGTCTCTAGAAAAAATGTGTCCTTTTTACAACCACCTCTATAATCTCCTGCGGGAACCAGATGTCCTCTTGAATATTCACCGTAACTGTGTTTTTTCGGAACCCAGTAATCATTATTTAAATTACTAAATCCTGGACGTTTTGAAACAACGATGTCAGTCAGCTCTTCTTTATTATTATACTGTAAAACCCAATTTGGTATTTTTTTATCATAATTTACACTAGATACAAATCTTTTAAAATAATGAAGATTTTCATCTGTTGGTAAACCATATTGTTCTATTTTATAATGATGCGACTGTCTAAAAGTATGTATTCTATTACTATTTCTTGGTGTGAAGTGAGTACGACACATCATAAGAAACGCACAACCTAACTTTACAGATATCATTAAAGTTTAATATTACAAAAGGAATTAATTTTTATAAATCATGATTTTTTTAAGTTTTAAAATAAAATATTCTAATACAATGATATTATAATCTACAATATGTATTTTTACATCACATTCTCCACCAATTTTAATTATTTGACTCTTTTGTTCGTCATTCAAAACTGGCGATTTTAAATAATGCATTATTATTAATTTTAGTAATTCAGGAGGTTCTATATTAATAAGTAATAGTTTATATATATTTTCACGTAATAAATTCATCGATTTAAGATCTTTTTTCTCTATATAGGGTATCAAGGTAGATAAGTATGATGTATTACCATTATCAATTGTTTGATTAATAGACCCTTGTTTTATAACATATTCCAATTGAAGATTAATTTTATAAAGGTCCTTTTCACAACTATCAACAAATTCTTCAATATCAGTTTTAGTATTTTTTATATTGTATTCATTCAATTTTATCTTTACATAATTATGTATTTCTTCAATTTTAGGTTTAGGCACTCTTACTAGGGAAAATCTAGATAATATAGCATTATCAACTGATGATATGTTTTCACAAATTAATATAAATCTACCATTATCACATGTTTTCTCTATTATCCTTCTTAATGATAATTGAGCTCCTTTACTTATTTTATCAAAATGGTTTATAACAATTATTTTCATTACTCCTATATTTATGTTCTTATAACTTAGTATATCTTGTATAAAATCCGTGATAATATTTCTATCATAATAACCAAATTCATATAAATTTATTTCAAAATGATAAGGCGAACTTAAATATTCTACCTTAACTGTATTATTAGAAATCTTAATATCAGTGGACTGAACACAGGTCTGTTTTCCAACATCTGTTTTGAACATATGGTTTAATAACGCGTTTACTAATGTCTTCTTACCAGAATTATTAACACCAAAAAATATTGTATTGCTTATTTTATCGTCTTTATATCGAGACAGTCTATTTATAATATCATTATGGAATATGAACTCGTTAAAAAAAATAGGATTAAATTTCTTATCCATTACTTAATCTAAATATTCATTATAATTTTAAGTATAAATATTGTATAATATTATATATACTACAATGTCTGATAAAATCGATATGATTTCAAATGAAGTAGTCAATAGAAAAGCTATTTTAAATAAACAACTATTAATAAAAGTTATTAACTCCTATTTAAAAGATAATAATGAATTTAAAACATACCTTATAGATGGAGTAAATAATAACAATATCCATATTGTCATGATGATTAAAGATTATATAACACTAAATAAATAATTCGTTTTTATTTATTTTTAATTATTGGTATTTATATAAATATGAATAATTTATTGACTAATCATATTAGAGATATTGATGATACTATTGAATTTTTAAAAAAATATAGGAATTTAATAGATATAGATTTTGAACTAACTAATAATAATGTTGCTGGTATATTACTTCTAAACAATAAAATAGAAGAAATAAAAGATAGTATTCTGAATATTATAAATACTCAGCATAATAAAGAAATTGAACCATACCTTCAAAAAGAACTCGATGAACATAATGAATATATAGATACTATGAAAAAAATGTTACCTTTTTTTACATTGTTATTTATGAATAATTCTAGCTTCTCCCGGGAGGACCTCTAGCTCCTCTAGGTCCTGGTGGACCGTCAGGTCCTTGTTTATTCCTCAGTTGTAAATATGACCATGTGGTAAAACTCATGTGTATTACTACTATTATACATAATACAATTAGTATAGTTGTAAGTTTTTTATTATCTAATTCCATATAAGTTATATAAAGAAATAAATCTTTCTATCGTTTTTTATTCTAAAATACAATATATATTTAATTTAATATGGATAAATATATTGATAAAAATCCTACCAATAATATGGGCTTAGATTTACTTGCTAATACTAAAAAACTTAAACGATATATGAATGGTAGTAATAACGAAGAAATATCTATAAGTTATAATACAAAACTTAGAGATTTTAAGGACATACTAATTAATAGAATTGAAAGATTTGATCCTCTTAAACATCCAAAAGATAATTTTGATAATAATATCAAATTACAATGGTTAGATTATATAACTAATAATTTAACAGATGAAAAACAAGCAGAAGTATATAATATCTTAGGATTAAAGTAGATATTTTCCAGTTAAATAGATACCTTAATTTCATTAAAATATTTAAACTAATATTGGAGTAATAATCTTATTATAATTAATAAATATCACATTTCATCTCATCCATATCACTTAAATTATGATTATAATCATAATCTCCCAAATAATATTTATTAAAGTTTTTAATTAAAACCTTTTCACCTGATAATAATCTTGATAAATTCTCTATAAATAGTAGTTTATCGTGTTTATCTAACATAATTGAACCCAAAGTTAATAATGGTCCCTCGTATCCACCTTTTACCCATTTATTTTTATTATTAATAAATCGTTGAAATACTGTTATTCTACCATTAAACTTATCACTTCCATCAAATTTGTATTTTATTGTAATGAAGGGTCTTTTATGTTCGTCTATCCCTATCATTACTGGAAACTCCATATCTTTACTATAAATTGAATCTATATAATCTGTTCCACTATTAAATGACCTTTTATAAGTTAAATATGGTAAACCTCTGATTATATCAATAGGTATAAATGTATTGTCAAAAAAAGATACTCTATATTTATTTATGATCTCATTGTGCAGAAACTTATTTGATTGTGTATCTCTACAAACTGTCTTCAATTCAAATAGTGACCCTAAATCTAGATATTCGACAAGAGTTGTATCCAATTCCATTAGATATATAACAATATACGGATTAAAATTGTTATATTTATGATACATACTTCTAATAAAATTAAAAATTATTTTAATCATTATTTATAAAATCTAATAATGCTTTAAATAAAAAGAATAAATGATAATTTATTATATATCAGTTAGTTGAAGTAAATTTATAGTAAAAATACTATTTAAAAATATTCTATATTTATATATTATAATTATGAGTAAAATTGATTGGAATAATGAGGTATGGAATGTAATAGATTCTTATTTTAAAAACACTCCCAATTACTTGTCCAAGCATCAAATTGATTCCTATAACACTTTTCTTAAAGATAATATACCTAAAACTATTAGGCAATTTAATCCTATAGAACTGCCATATGAACAATTAGATGAAGACAGCTATAAATTCGATATTAAAATTACTTTGGGAGGAGAATTATTAGATGGAGAAGTTATTAATTCAGGAAAAGGTATCTATATTGGAAAACCTGTAATTCAAGAATTAGAAACAGATACTGAATCTGGGGAGTCATTTATAAAACAAAAAGCGCTATTTCCAAATGAAGCCAGACTTAAAAATTTAACCTATAAAACTGAAATTAAGATGGATATTATAGTTGAAATAAATGTTAATGAAGAAGACTACGAACAACACGAACCAATATTTTTCTCAAAAATTCCTTTAGGTAATATACCTATTATGTTGAGATCAAATATATGTTCTACAAATCTACTTAATAGTAATGCTCTTAGAGCAGCAGGAGAATGCGAGTATGACCAAGGTGGATATTTTCTTATAGATGGTAAAGAAAAAGTTATAGTCGCCCAAGAAAGACAAATCGAAAATAAACTCTATACCAATGTTAAACCCAAAGATCCTAGATATAAAATTATATCTGAAATACGTTCTGCTCCAGAAGATAAATTTCAACCTGCTAGAATAACAAAGACAGTTTTACTAAAGGAAAAAAAACAAAGAGAAAAGGTAATCATTAATGAAAATACGCTTAGAGTAATTATACCACAAATTAATGGAGAAGTTCCATTATTCGTTGTATATAGAGCACTCGGTATCATTTCGGATTATGATATTCTTAACACAATTACTGATATTTCTGAAAAAAATAAATATACTAAACTTGTACTAGATTTTTTGAGACCATCAGTTATTGAGGGTTCTATTATTAATAATACTCAAGATGCGATTGATTATTTATCTTATAAAATATCTAGAACATTTTTAAAAGACAGTAGTGAAAAAGAACGTATAGATTTTACACTAGAAATTCTTAGAAATCATTTCATTCCTCATGCTGGAACTAATCTTTTAGATAAGGCATTTTTCTTATCGCACATGGTAAAAGAAATCTTTGATGTTAATAACAATTTAAGACCATCAACTGATAGAGATAGTTTCTTATATAAAAGAGTCGATTTATCAGGATTTCTGATATCATCTATTTTTAGAGATTTATATTTCAGAGTTAAAAATAAAATGATAGAAATTTTGAATGTGGCATATTCAAAAGCACAGGCTACTGGAAATATAGACTCTACTACTGTAGTTAATTATTGGTTAGATAGAAATTCAAATGGTAAATATAATATTATTAATTTCATTAGAGAGAGTAATGAAGGTATATTAGACGTTAAAAATATTATAGATAGAACTATAGTAGATGACGGTTTTATGTATGCTTTCAAAAATTGCTGGGGTTTAAAAGATGCTCCATGTAAAGAAGGTATCGTTCAAGATATAAACCGTATTAGTTATTTAGGATTCATTTCACATCTTAGAAGAATAAACACTCCTCTTTCAAGTAGTGCTAAAGTAAGAGCTCCTCACTCTCTACATGGTTCTTCTTGGGGAATAATGTGTCCTTCCGAAACTCCTGATGGTGCAAATATCGGGGTAAGGAAGAATTTATCAACTGTAGCAAGTATAAGTTTTGGTACGAGTTCTAAAGTTCTAGAACGTCTATTATTTACATCTAATGTTATGGATATTAAACAAATAGATCCTAATAAAAACAAAGGAACAAAAGTATTCCTTAATGAGAGACTTATTGGTTACACATTTGAGCCTAACTTTCTATATAATAAATTGAAAATTCATAAAAGAAACGCATTAATAAATATTTACACGTCTATTGCTTGGTATAAATCTGATAACATAATTAAAGTTTCAACTGATTCAGGAAGAGGTATTCGTCCAGTATTTATAGTAAAAAATAATAATATTAATCTTACTAGAGAACTATTAAATAATATAAAAGACCAAGATAATAATATTAATTGGAACCATCTTGTAGGTGGATTCAGTAATACTTCAAATAAAATTCCTTTCGATGATACAGATGGTCAATATTATAATATCTATGATAATGAATTAGATAGGTATGAATCATTACAGGGAATAATTGAATATATTGATTCGGAAGAATCTAATACATCATTAATCGCTTTAAATCCTATAGACCTTGAATCTAAATACGATCATTATGATTATTGTGAAATATCTCCATCATTAATTTTAGGTGTATTGGCCAATAATGTTCCAGCGCTTGCTATGAACCAAGCACCTAGAAATCAATTTTCATCCGCACATGGAAAACAATGTTTGGGGATGTATGCTACAAATTATAGAGATAGATTTGATGTTAAAGGACAAATTATGCATTATCCACAAAAAGCTATAGTGAAATCAAGATATGTCGAATATCTTAATACGGATGTTATGGTTCATGGTATAAATGCTATTGTAGCAATAGGGTGTTTTTCGGGTTATAACCAAGAAGATAGTATTATTTTCAACGAAGATTCCGTTAATAGAGGACTATTTAGAACTGCTAAATTTAGAACTTATGCTTTTAGAGATGAAATTGAGAAAGATAATATCAAAGAAGTAATAGAAGATCCTATTAGGTCGGGAAATGTTCAAAATCTGAAATCTGGTAATTATTCTAAATTAGATGCGAACGGTATTGTAAAAGAAAATGAAAAAGTTACTGAAAACGATGTTATTATTGGTAAAGTTGTATACACAGGAGAAAAGGATGAAAATATGCAACCTATCAAACTCGATAACAGTGAATTTATCAGAAGAGCGGAAGAGGGATATGTTGATAAAGTATACTCAAACTTAGGAAATGACGACCAAAGATATTGTAAAGTTAGAGTAAGAAAAGACAAAATACCTGAATTAGGTGATAAATTTGCCAGTCGTCATGGTCAAAAAGGAACTGTTGGTATGTTATTACCTTCCAGAGATTTACCAAGAACCAAGGATGGATTAGTTCCTGATATGATTGTTAATACTCATGCTTTTCCTAGTCGTATGACAATAGCTCAATTCTTTGAATTATTATTATCTAAATTCTGTGTCAATTATGGTATTAATTCTCAAATATCTCCATTTTCTGAAATTGATGTAGATGTAGTTAAAAATTTATTAATGAAAGTGGGATTAGAATCAAATGGTAATGAAATATTCTATTCAGGAATTACTGGAGAACAATTACATATGAGTTATTATGTAGGTCCGACATATTATCAACGACTTACCCATCAAGTTTCTGATAAGTATCAATCAAGAGATGAAGGCTTGAAAACCTCTTTGACACATCAACCTGTAGGTGGTAGAGCACTTGGTGGAGGAGGAAGAATTGGAGAGATGGAACGTGATGCATTGTTATCTCATGGTGTTTCAACGTTTTTAAAAGAAAGTTTTATGGAAAGGTCAGATGGTTATCAATTTTGGATTAGTACAAGAACTGGTCTTATATCAGCAGTCAATCCTGATAAGAATCTATACATCGATCTAGCAAATGACGCATCTACTCAATATGTAAACGAAAATGGTATAGTAGAAAAAAAATACACAAATACTTCTACTAGTGAATTTGTGTGTATCCACGCCCCTTATTCTTTTAAATTATTCTTACAAGAAGTTGAAGCAACTAGTATTGCACTAAGACTTGTAAGTGAAAGTATAATCAATAAATGGGCCAAATATGATGATAACCAAGAGTTAATTCAACCTATCATTCTAGATACTGCCAAATTTAGAGAACTTTTCGAATCAAAAGTAGAAGGCTATTATGTATCTGAAGGTTCATACTTATCTAAACCACTTCGTCATTTTCACAATAAAATTAAATCGAATCTTATGAATAATTCCTTAAATAGAAAAAATAAATCTCTTGTAGATTTTTCAGTAGGAAGAGCAGGTGATATATATAAATGGTATTATTTAGGACTTAATAAGATATTAGGTATTGATATTGAAGAATCAAATATAGAAAGTCTCAGTAAAGATGTTAATAGTGCTAATATGAGATTAGCAGAATTGAAACAACATGATACGCCTCAAATTGCTGAATGGGCTAATAAAACTAATATTAAATTCATGGTAGGTGATTCATCTAAAAATATGGTTACAGATCCAACAATGGTATTAGGTAAATATTCACAAGAACTTGAAAATGTCACATCTAATGAATTAAATTCATATGGAATGGGGATTATGTTTTTCGCTGTTCATTACTTGTTTAGTAGTGAAACACAGGTGAAAAACTTATTTAGAAATGTATCAGCTACTGTTCAAGATGGTGGATATTTCTTAATAACCACATTAGATGGAGATCTTGTTTATAATAAATTAAAAGACTCAGAATCAGGTGAATTATCTTCATATATGACTGATTTTAATAATAAATCCAGACCAGAAATTAAGATGTGGTCAATTAAAATGACTGATGCTCTTAAATCTAAAGAATATGATACTCTTCCTTCGAATTATCAATATGGCTTTAATAATAATATATCTGTTTACGTCGATTCCATTGGTTCAGAAAATATTGAATCACTTGTTCATCCCGCATTACTAGTAAGTATTGCTAAAGAAATGGGATTTGAATTAGCACCATATGACGATATGTTAAATAATTTTAACACAGAATTTAAATATCCAACAGACTCATTCTCAAATGTATATAACTCCTATGTAAAGCTTAATCCATCTGATGATACAACTACAAGTTTAGGAACTGACAAAAATTCTGGTTTAAAAGAATATACAGATCTTCATAGATATTTCATATTCAAAAAAATCAAACAAACCGATAAAGATTTATTTTTTAATACTACTTCATGCAGACAGCAACTTAGAGTTAGTAATAACATGAGATACGATGATATTAAACTTCCTTTTGCATTATCATTAGATAAATTTCAATTAAATAATCAAATTAATATTCCTAGAAAATTGTTAGGTAATACAAAACTACTTAACCATAGCGATGTATCATTTACCGAATTAGATTTTAAACTAGATAATCTCAAATCTAAAATATACAATATTAATACTGATTCGTTTGATAATACAATGAAGTATATTAGTGAATATACCAAATCTGCGATATATCTAAGAATTGTAAATGGTTCATTAGTATCATTTGTGCCTATGATGAGTATTGAAATGTCTAATGCTTATAGAATAAAACACCAAGAAGAACTGGAAGATGGGGAAATACCTAATGAGGAAGATGAATTATTTCATACATTAATTTTTAATACATCAGATAGAGATACTGATAAGATAAAAGCATATATAGATGCCAAACATTCATCGCCTCAAAATTTAGCTTCAGGATTTGAAAAACCTATTTTTACTGAGACAGATGAACAAAACTCTGAAAGTGACTACTGTTATATTTCACTCGGTAAAACAAGTATAATGCGTTTAATACCTCAATATTTTGGATATCTTGCTCTATTTAATAAACTTACTAATGAGAGAATGCATTCTTTATCGGATTGTGAATTGATTATTAATATATTAGAACATCCTATCGTTAAGAAAACAGATGGACCTTTTTTAACCAATCCTCTTAAAAACAGCAGGAATATTACAGATGTTCCTTCTAATATTTTTCCAATCTTATCTTCAAAAGAACATTCTGATTATGATGATATCCTTAATATCGATTATTACTCATTTGCCCTAGCAAATAATCTGGTATTACCCGTTGATTCTGATTATTGTATTGATACACCCAATATTAGTGATGTAGTCCAAGATGCTAAAAAATTCGGATTATTGTTTAATTATAATGGATGTAATATGGAAGATAATAGAGATAATTTAAGAAAAACGATCTTAGATGATTTTGTTCAAAATGAAGAACCAGATGTAGATTATTACTTCATTAATTCTATTAGTATGGAATATTTACCAAATACAATATACAATGACAAGATATACTACCAAACTTTGTCTCAGAAACAAATATCACTTATTAATGATAGAAAAGCTATTTCATATGATGAAAAATTAACAGGAAATATGGGCTACATGTATCCAAATATGACACAATATGAAGCTATGTTATATATTAGTGGTTATGGAAGTGATGAAATATTAACAAATATGCTATATGCTAAAAAACCTATTATTTATTTTAGAGATTTATCCAATAAATTTACCTATTGGTATGAAAATATGTTTATCCCATATGATATTACTAAAGCTCCTACGAATTCATATAATAAAAAAGCTAATATTATCATAATTGATTGTGATTCGCATAATATAAGAGAAAAATGGACAAATTGTAAATCTATTATCACTAGTGATGTTCTAGAAAATATCTCAATTAATATATCTCTATTAGCCGATAAAATATTTAATACTGAAAATATATTAGATTATTATGTAACATTAGTTAATACCTTAGGTATTAAATTAGATAATGAATATATTGATACTAATATTAAACGTGGTATTTTTAATCAGCAATCTACTAATTATAAAAAATTACGAGTTAATCAACAATCTATTCCATTTATAATCGGAAAAGGTGGTAGTAGAATTAAATATATAAAACGTATATCTAATGCTAATATTAGCATAGGTAATATTGAAAGTTCTACAGTAACTGAAGGTATTACATATATACCTATTGATATTACAGGTTCAAATTCTGATATTAAAGTTGCTGAAAAAATGTTAAAAAAATATATGAATATTCAGTCTAGATATATGAGTATCAAAAATAATAAAATGGGTCAACTTATAGGTCCAAAAGGAGTCAATATTAAGAAAATACAAAAAGACCATGATGTCAAAATTTATACTAGAAATATAAGACCTGAGGAACTAACAGATGAGGTTTTTGAAACCCTAAGTATTAGTAAAGAATTATATAAATCTAACAACTATACAGTTGTAAAGATTATGTCGTTTAATGGAGAAGATATAGATAACGCAATATCTGATATTAACGTATTGATTGGAGAATCTAAACCGTCCACACAAGTTACTGACTGGATGGCTAATGTAAATTTTGGCTCTGACCAACTTCAAGCGGATCCATTTGGTATGGAACCTGGAGCAATTGAATATAGTAATCCATTTGGCATAGAATCTGAAGGAATGTCGTATGGTGATGATTTATTTGGCACATACGATTTTAGTGTAGACAATTCTGGCATGGTTCAATATGATAGAGACACTCCTCAATCTCCAGTATATGACCCATCTAAAACTGATGGACAAATTAAACCTAATTCTCCTGAATATAGACCGCCTAGTCCAGCATATAGTCCAACCGACCCTCAAAATTTTCAACCAGAAAGTCCTAAATATAGTCCAACTGACCCTCAAAATTTTCAACTAGAAAGTCCTAAATATAGTCCAACTGACCCTCAAAATTTTCAACCAGAAAGTCCTAAATATAGTCCTACAAGCCCTTCTTCATCAGAAAAATTAGACTTTATTATTGTTGTTCCAAAAAGAGATAACTCAACCTCTCATCGTGGAGGAGGAATTGCTGATAAAAATACACCTGAATTCTTAACAGCTTTTGATAAGTATATTGGTGAATTAGATTCAGATATAAAACAGTATTTTGCCGAAAGTGTTTATAAGATTATAACTTTAGATGAACAATTCTTGACAGTATCAGATGAACTTGCGGATGTTATTGATACATCTACTTTAGAATATACTAATAATAATTTTTTCTTGAAACAAAACACATTGAGCAACCTTAACATGCTTGAATATATTTCACCTAATCATTATTACAATAATATATACTATTTAGAACCATTTACTAAATTTGATGTGGGTAAATTTAAAGAGTTGAATTTAGATACTAAAAGAGCAGCAGATCTTATAATATTACCAGAAGATTCAGCAGATTCTTCACCACTACTTATGTTTGGTATTAATACTACAGGAATTAACGATATTAAGAAAATAAACACATCGTCAGGTTATAATCACTTTATATCAAGTCAATATATACAGTCTTCTATAGGACTTAAATTAGATTTGTCTAAAACTCTTGTTATAACTAGCTATAAAGGAATTGAATATTCTAAATTTATGTCTGATAATAACACCGTTGAATTATTACCTCCTAATAATGAACTTGATTTTGATAAAAACAGTGATAATATTAATAATAAGTATTTAACTACCATTGATATTGAAGACATTAATAAAAATCTAACTAATTATAGATTCGCGAATACTTATCAAAAAGTAGTGTTAGACAAAGCTAAATTCACTAAAAAAATTAATTCATTAGAAAATGAAGAGAAATATACATATTTATTAGATACATTCAATAAAATATTATCAATTAATTATAAATCCAGCATAACAGACGCTGGTAGATTAGTAGTAAATATAAATAATGAAATCACTGACTTGGTATATAACGATATAGTTGATTTATGTATTGGATTAAATGGTCAAATTAATACAAATGACAGTAGTAATATTATATTAGTATTTGATAGTGAATCTAAATTTATTTCACTTACTCCTGTTGATTTTATAACCGAAGCCGATAAAAATATAGTATTTAAAGAGTTAGATAATGCTAAATCTGATATTGAAGAATATAAAGACATCATTCATAATAAACATAAGTTATTAAATAATGAATTTGTGTATAACCCATATTATATTAATAAACCAGAAAATCTTGATAACAAAGCAATAATTAAGCAATTAGATAATACTTATCCACTAGATGATATTGATTTAGATAATTATTATAATTGGTTTGATTCATTGCGAAATTATTCAGAATCACATCAAACACTCGTAGGAAATATTGCGATAATTTATAACTCATCACTCAATAAATTAGAATATTTACATGCTAAAGAAGAAAGACCAATGAATATCGATGAACTTGACCCATTATATAGTAAATTGAATAAATTATTATTAATGGATAAACTTTATTGGCAATACGAAATAACAGATAATCAATTACTAAAAAAGAATGAGAGTAAATATAATTTAGAGAATGATGGAATAATTATTAAAACAACTATACTCGAATCTGATGAATAATTTGTTTAGAAAATATTGAATTAGTAATGAATTTATAATCATATTCTTTAACTAAAGAGACAAATTAAAATAAATTTGATATTAACTTAATATTAAAATTATTATTATAATTAATCATGGAAGAATCAAATTTCATATCTAACGCTTGGAAGACATGTCTTGAAATTTTATCAGATAGAGGTTATACGCCCGACGAAGCGTATTATAAACTAAGTGATAAAGATTTAGACTTTTTAGCACAAAAAAATACACTAGATATTGTAGCTAAAAATGATGAAACCAAAAAATATGCGTGTGTTAAATTTATTTTAACTGAAAAGGTTAAATCTGCATATGTTAAAGAATTAGTTGCCGAAATAAAAGATAAAATTCCAAATGATCATACTTATGAGATTATCTTTGTTCTTAAGAATAAAGTTAATAGCACTTTAAGAAAACTAGAAAAAAGTAAGGATCTTGGCGATATTCAAATTAGAGCTTGTAAGGAATTACAATTTAATATTACAAAACATACATTAGTTCCACAACATACTAAACTATTAGAACAAGAAGTTAAGGCTCTTATGGAAAGATATTCAATCCATTCGAAAACTCAATTACCTTTGATTCTTAAAGAAGACCCTATAGTTAGGTATTATAATTTCAAATCTGGAGATGTTCTAAAAATTCCTACCTCGACTGGATCATTAAATACTACCTATGTAAATTATAGATGTGTTCGTTAAATTTTAAAAAAATAATTTTATTTTTGAAATCTTAAAATCTTATATAATATTATACAAATGAGCAATTTAGTTGGATGTGATTATACTTGCCAAAGAAAGAAGAATATTTCAAGGCTAAGAGATTTATATGAAAAAGAACTTAATAACTACTATAATTCTTACAATCAATACCTTAAATATAAGTACGATAATTCAAGAGATTCAGGATGGAAAAGAAATTACGCTGAAACCAAATTAAAACCAAAGGTTCAGCAAATTAATGCTAATTTAAATAACATGCTTAGAGAGTTAAAGAAAAATATTAAACATACAGATGAGTTAATTGGAAGACAAAAAAGAATTTTAGGTAATAAAACTAACAATATTTATCAAAAAAATAAGGTTATCAATCAACAAGATAACCTTGTTGAAGATAAAAATAATGAATTAAACTCAAAAGAAAGACAAGTCGAATTCTCAGTAGAAAGAAATAGATACAGAAGAATAATGTTATTCGTTCTCTTAATTATTAATGTAGGTCTTCTTGGCTTATTTTACTATCTTGTAATGAAAAAATAAAGATAATAAATTTTATTTCTATTATCAATATTTTTATTCTTTTTATATATTAAATACTATGTCTTACAGTGATGTTTTAAGAGCTAATGCTGATATGTTTGAAAAAGCAAAAATTATGTTGGAACTCGACAAAAAAAATGCTAGATTAGATAGAGGTCTCAATAATGAACAAGTTGATAATGAAATTAGTAAAGAACTAATTGATGGTAAAATACTTAGACTTATTGATGAAAAAAAGAAAATTATGACTGAATTAGAAAGAGATTACGGTAGAAATACTGAAGTTCTTAATTCAAAATATAGCAATACTGATGTAAAAGATACATTACTTATAAATCAATCTAGAGAAATTAATAGAAATGAACAAAAATTAACAAGTATTAAAAATGATATACTCACTCTCAGAAGACAGTTAGAAATAAGTGAAAATGACTATAAGAAAAAATCATTTACAATTTTCTTTCTTAAGAATATTTTCTTATATCTTCTTTTAGTTTTATTAGTAGGTCTTTTAATCAAAAATGAGAATATAAAACCTAAATATGGCTATATTGCTATTGGTATTCTTACTGGAATAATAGTAATTCTTATCTTATTTAATCTATACATTAATAGAAATAGAAATACTAATATCTATGATAAACAAGATTGGTTAAAACCTAATCTAGATGAAACTAGCGACAGCACAACTGAAGCTAAAAGTAGATTTGCGTTTAAATTATCTGTTGGAGCCGATGCCGATGTAGGTTCAGGAGATTCGGAATAAGCCAAATAAGCTTAGGTTATTTTAATTTATATATCATCTATTATATGTAAAAAATATTTATATATTATAAATGGAAACTGAAAGACTAAGAAATAATATTAATTTTTTACGTCAATTTTCTGGTAATAGAAAAATTGCTGCTGGAATGTTTAGAAGTTTAGAAAAACAGTATTTAAGTAAAATAGATTATATGACTACTCAGAAAAATTTTTTAAACAAACTTAATAGTCTCGAAACAGAAAAAAATCATTCAATCAGAGATAATAGAGAAACTATTGCTGATAAAAAACATAATATACATACCAATAGAAGAATATTAATATATGATCAACGTGATAATAAACTATATACTACAATATTTACTATGATGAAACTTGTTTTATTAATGTTAGGAATAACAGTTGTATTTATGCTATCAAAAGAATAAAAAATAAATTATTATTTTATTTTTTATTAGTTACCTAATTCGTCATATGAATTTTCATCATCACTAGGTATAAAACTTCCATTCGAATTCGCATCTCCTCCAAATACTATCTTAAGACCCCTATATCCTTTTTCTTTCGAACTAACACCAGGCGAATAATATTTACCATATCTATCATCTAAATAGATACTTAAGTCTTTACGACTCTTACATTGATTACCAGCATTATTTGCACTATACCATTGCTTGTATACATCATATATTCTATGAACAGAAAGACCTTCTGAACTATTAGCATCATATTCAAGTTTATCGTTAATAAAGTCTCTAAAATCATTATTCTTCTCCCTATATTCAGAAGTATATTCAATTATCTCATCTGGAACACGTAAGCCTTCTTGTCTATATATTTTATGATAGTGTAATAGTAATGCCATAAATGGTTCTGCCCAATTTTCGAAATTTTCAGACAAGTCGTTATCTCGTTTAAAGTCAAGTACACTATCAGCATTTAAATCCTCCGCATATGTAAATTTACTAGTAAACTCAGTATTTCTAACTCTTCTCCAGGTTCCTTCATCATTTTGAGGTAATTCTGGTTTATCATTACAACATAATACCATCTTAAATTGAGGTTTAAACTCAATAGGTTCTCCATATAATGCCCTCGCCTGAATTTTATCTCCACCTGTAAGTTCTTTCATTAAACCTACATTAATACGACAAGTATCATCGGGCTCCTGCATAGAGCATAAACGAGCACCTTTAGTTCTGGCTAACTCTGGAGTAGCAGCATTTGAAGCTGCTCTCTTAGCTGTCAATAATTGAATAGGTAGTTTAACCGCATAATCTCCAAATACAGCCTCCATCAATTCCATATGTTTAGACTTTCCATTACCACCTTTACCAGAGTAAATATCAAAACTTTCATCTCTTGTAGAACCAGAAAGGAAAGAAGCACTTCTAATTAATAGATATTTTCTTACACTATCGATAATCGCAATCTTTTTATAGAAATCATTAATTTGCATAATTTCTGGCGATTGTGGGTTATATGCTATATAATTAATCCCCGTACTTTTTGAAATATAATCTTCTGGACGACCTGTTCTAAATTCTTCGAGCTTCATATCATATACACCATTATTAAAGCCTAATAAGTAGTTAAAACTATCCAATTTATCTAAGAATTGCTTCTCTTTATCGTAGAATAATTCTTCACATTCTGTCATAATATTCGATTTAAATGGTGTATCTTTAAGTCTATTCATGACTTTTGATATATTTAGAGCATTTTGAGCATGAGCACTTTCTCCTAGATCTGGGTCATCTCCAGCAGCAATACTCTCTTTTCTTTGAAAATCATTGAATAGTCTCCAAATTTCTGTTGAAATTTTCTCTTTCAATCTAATACCTTTATCATCCAGATTCCACCTGTTTAATTTTTCATCGTAGTAAAACCACTTATGATCTTTAATAGATACACATATGAAGAAATCATGATACAATATTTTCATAATCTTAGCTACATCATAAGAACTACCTTTTCCTCCTTTTACCGCACACATCACTGGTCCAAATACATCATCTTTAACCGCATCATTATACTTTTCTTCGTTATCCTCTCTTGCCCATAATTTAAGACTACCCATTCCCAGACCTTCTTTACACATATCCTCCCATAATTCAGTACATTCGGATTTACAGGTTTCAGCATAACCAACATCTTTAGCACTAAATTCAATCCATAAATCCAATAATTGACTATCTTTATTGTGTAGATTATTTAAACACCAACCTAATTCCATCCATTTTGGATATGAACTTGCTCTGCTTTTATCCAAACAATCTACATATCTTTTAACTAACTCAATATTCCTTTTACTAAGATATGTAACCGCATTCTTTTTCTTTTTCCTAGAAATATGACGTTGTTTAGTCTTATTTGTTTGTGAATTATATACCTCTTCTTCCTTTTCAGGTTTCAATAGTGATGAATCGTATTTATTACGAACAGACAATAGATATACAAGTTCTTTTGTATCTGGAATATTCATGACCTCTTCATAACTATCTTTATAAACTCTTATGATTTTAGACACTAGATATGGAGGTTGTCCTGGTTTGGTAGAACCATACATTTGCCAGTTATTTCTATCAATAACGGCTCTGTCAAATACATCAGCATAGCTATTATCGAAATTATATTGGTCAAATACATCTCCAGCAGACTTATATACATGCTCTCTAAATTTTAATTGTAAATAATCTATAGTTACAATTCCTGGAGCCATAATATGAACTCCATCTTTTATTCTAAACTTACCTTTATCATTTGTTTTCTTATTTCCAGACTTATCTTTATCAAATGTAGGTGAGGGTTTTTCAAGTATATAGAACAATCGTTCCTCATCGTCTGGTTCATCTAAATATTCTTCTATAATTTCCATATATTTTTGGCAGATTTTGCCAATATCGTCAAATTTATATAATCTATTCGCATCATCTCCATAATATCTAAAATCTAAATCAATTTTTAACGGTGTATTTTCCATATCCTTAATACCTTCTGTCAAGTAGATAGGAACCTCCTCCTCAAACACAGTCTTATGATAAATCTCCATAAATTTATTTGTTTCCGAAGGTTTTACAAAATAACTACCTTGAGGTTTCCCTATACTTGTATGACTATAGTAATCTACAGCTTTATTCTGCTTCAAATATAACTGTAGATCATTATTATATAATACATGATTGGACGTTGTTGACTTAGGCATTGATTATATCTATAATTAATACAAAGTTTTTAATATAAAATTTAAAACAAATTCATTATCAAATTTAATAATTATGACTTAAATATCCAATATTTATTACCATAATATACTATATCATATATAATAATAATATATTAAATTACCAGTTTAATTATATAAATGATTATTTGTAGGTAATACCCTTATAATTAGATGAAAATAACATATAATTATACATATATTATTTAGTAAGTTAAAGTCTTCTCAAATTCTAATAATTGAGCGAAAAAATCAGTATTTATATTTACTAAAGCTCTTTTTTGCTTACAAAAATTTAACGCATCCCTTCTTCTTAGTTTTTCATATTTCATTAAATAAGCGATTACAATGGTGGCTGACCTACTTGAACCCATAAAACAATGTACTAATACTTTTTGCTCAGGATTTTTTTTTCTAAACTCTTCAATATAATCTGAAAGTCTATGTAAATGTGGTAAAATATCGGCTTCATTGACATCTTTAACATCTACACGCTGGTAATCGAACTCGTCTTCAAAATAATCAGGTATATCTTTAGTACAATTAACTATTAAACCCACATTCTGTTCTTTCAATTTATAATAGTCTCTGGCATTACATGCATTACCTATTAATATGAAATCATTTATTTCACTTGCTTCGTAAGTAAGATCATAAATGGAACCTACTACACCTTTATTATCACCATACACTCTCTCAGTTTTCTTGAAATCTTTTAGTTCATTACCTAGAACATATGTAGATCCTTTATCAAAGAGCATCCTGGATATACAATAACCCTTATATACAATATCCATATTAATATAAATAAAGGTTAATTTTAAGTGCTTGTTTTTTAAATTTAGCTTAATTTAGCATTATATCATGTAATTTAAAGTTATTCTATCTTATAATCCGATGTTTATGCAGATAACTCTATTTATATAAATTCATCATTTACTTATAAAAACTATTTCAGTTTTTAAAATCTCAAATAGTTTTACAGAATTAAATTTTTCCCCCCCCCCTCATCCAAAATATCCCAAAAATATCCCAAAAAAGTAGGTAAATATCCGTTTTTTATACTAACATTATTACAGGAGTTTATGGTTATAATATTAATATAAATTTACAAATATCCGAAATATCCGAAAAATATCCGCTTAAAAAAAGATATATTTGGGATAAAAAACGGATATTTAAGGAGGTTATAAAATAAAATACGTAGTTTTAGGAACTTAATGGTAATATCCGGTAATTACTCATTTACTCATTTTCCACACCATAAAATATCCGTTTTTACTCAAATTTACTCATTTTTACTCAAAATTACTCAAATTTACTCATTTTTACTCATTTTTACTCATTTTTCGGATATTTCTAGTTATACATGATATATAGGTTTTAGAAATTTAGAAATTTGACTTTTATTTAAAATATGTATTATCACTATATGCATAGTTAAAAATGAGCAGAAAAACGGATATTTATTATTAAGCACTGTTAGATTTAAAAAGTTAATTATGTTGAGAAATAATTAAATAATTATTATGATAAGTTCCATAATTTATTTATAACGAATATTTAATAAATGTATATAAATATTAGTTTAAGGAGCTTATAGGTAACACTTATTTATTAGAGCACAAGTGAGTTAATTTATAATACCTATATGTCCTTAATATCCGAAATATATCCGAAATATATCTGTTTTTACTCAAAAATCCGATATATTTCGGATATTTATTTAAAGATTTATATTAATATAGATATAAATGGTATTATATACTTGTCCCAGATGTGGATTCAGTAATAAAATTAAAACTAAAATGAAGAATCATTTATTACGCAAGAATCCTTGTGCTCCTAAAATAAAGGATATACCTATTAGGATAGTATATGAAAGAGTTCTTGGAGAATATTATCCAGTTGTGAAAACAGTATCTGTTTCCAGAGCAAGATCTAAATCTCCTAGTATAACTGAAGAATGTATGTGTAGATATTGTGATAAAGAGTTTGATAGAAGATATAATCTAATAAGGCATGAAAAAAATTGTAGGGATAGACACCGAGTTGATTATGATAAACCTCCTAAAAAAGAATACACTGAAACAGAAAAAGATATAATCATTGCCAGCAAAGATAAAATAATAGAGGAACTTAAAAATCAAATAGATCTATTATTAAAGAACCAAGGTAGTAATAATGTTCACAATAATATTACCTACAATACAAGTATAGTATTGAATGCGTTTGGGAGTGAAAATACTAGCTATATAACAGGAGAATATATAAAAGGTTTAATTAGTTCAGGTCCAATGAATAGTATTCCTAAATTACTAGAACATATACATTTTAATCCAGATCATACTGAAAATCATAATGTTAAGATACCTAATAAAAAACAACCATATGCTGAAATATTTAATGGTTCTACTTGGGATATTACTGACAGAAAGCAAACTATCGAAGTTATGACTGACAACGCATATAATTTATTGAATACTCATTATATAGGAGGTAATGAATATATGAATAAATTTAAAAACCAATATGACAATAATGATGTTAATCTTACAAAAAGACTCCAAAAAGATACCGCCATAATGATATTTAATTCTCAAAAGAAAATATAATAAATACTTTAAGATAAACTATATATTTATGATTAAATGAATACACAATCAACAGATACGCAAAATGATATTCCCATATCTAATGAATTTAAGTTTCCAGGAATGCCATATATTCTTGGAGTCCAAAAACCCGAATCAGCTAATAATGATACAGATCCCTATGGGTTATTTATAGGTGTGAGTGTAAACCAATCTGAAGAGTATAATGGATTAATCATTACACCACCAAAACAATCGGATATAGATGCTAATACAGAGGTTAGTGATATAGAAGTTATAAATTTTGCTGGTGGAGATTTGTCCTTCGATAGTGAAGGAAATCTATTAAAATTAGGTAATAGATATTGCCATATTAAAGAATGTATTATAGGTGTTGATAATTCACAAAAATATATATATTTACTACATTATAATAAGGCTGCTAGTATTTTTACAAAACTGTGGACACTTCCTCCTAACATATTTTCCCTACTATACCTAGATAGAGTGCCTTTTAATTATTCATTTATGATTAATGACAATGAACAATGTATGATATGTAAGATTAAATTGCCAAGTTATATTCACGATAGTCCATCCGTTGTTGATACTTCCTTGGTTAAATTGAAAGATAATGTGACATTTAACTGTAATAAGTGTCCTGACCAAAAAGAAACACTTGAAAATAGTTATTTTGTGGCTAATAGTGAAAAGATATATTTTAAAGATATTGCTATGAATCCAGATAAAGATAATAAAAACATACTACTAAAGAGAGGAGATGATATATTAGGAATATGCGCAGCTTTTTAATTGAAAAATTTGATATAAAATTTACTTAATTATTTTTTATAACAAATTGTAATAATGGCAACTGGAGCAACATATAATAATAATCCAAGTGCAAGAGCAAAACGACGTATCATGTTTGATATCAATAGTCTTAAAACTGAAACAGATGAAATAAAGTTCCAAAAAGGTCTATATTTCAATTTTCAAATAGATGAGTCATTTGAAACTAAATATAAAATGTTAATAGTTGGACCTGAAGATTCGCCTTATGTTGGTGGGTTTTATGGGTTTGATGGAAAGTTTCCTGATAACTATCCATATTATCCAATGACAATGAAAACATTAACTCAGGGAGGAGGAATAAGAAAACATCCTAATCTATACACAGGTGGTAAATGTTGTTTCTCATTTCTGGGAACTTGGCAAGGTCCTCCTTGGACAGCATGTCAAAACCCAGATACAGTAGGTGTATCTATGCGGTCAGTATTAACTAATAATCCTATTATCAATGAACCAGGTTGGGAAAAAAGAAATGATGCGAAGACTAAATTATATGAAGATATGATAGTATATTTTAATCTTAGATATGCTGTTGTAGAATTTCTAAAAGAACTTAGAAGTGAAAAAGGCAATGGATATCAATTTAAACCTCTTACAGATAAAATATATAGACACTTTGTATATAACTATGATAAGGGATTTTATAAAGACAAACTATCTATAATTAAAAGCTATAGTGGTAAAAAATTACAAAGTCCTGTTTATGGATTTAGTGTAGAATTTGATATTAAATATGTAGAAACCTCCTTAAAAAAGTTATATACTACTATTCTTAAAGAAAATCCAGATTTAAAATCTACCGTCGATTCTTCTATATCTAACAATGAAGAAGATGTTCAAATTAATAGCAATGATGAAATTTCAGATGATATCAGTAAAGGATCGGATATAAGTTCAGTTTCTTCCTCTGGGAGTAAGAAAAAACTAAAGATTAAGAAAAAATATACAAGAAAAGCCCCTAAAGAAAAAGCTTGTAAATTTGAATTAAATCACGAACTAAAAGGCGTTGATGGTAAAATGTGGAAAGTAAAAGAAACAAAAACAGGTCAAAAACGATGGTATAAGGTTTAATTTAACGCATATTACTTTTATTTTTCATCATTTACATAAAGAGATTTTATTAATAATAATCACATGGAAATAGATTTACTCGAATATCCTATTAATAAATATGTAGATATGATATCGAAAAAATTTAAATTGAAAAAAAGACCTATTAAAAAATATATTAAAAATCAAAATTGGCAATTTAAATGTAAACTAGAATTATGTGATGTTAAAATTGGAATTGATAGTAGTGGTAAAAGATATCATATTCTAAATGAAGAATTAGCTATTTTAATTGAAGATAATTAAATATAAATTTGATAATGAATTAAAGAAATCTTAATTTATATAAAAGAGAACAAGATGGAATTTTGCCCCGAATGTAATTTTATGTTATATACAAAATTGTCCCATGAAATAGATGGAGATGAAAGCTCCCCTTTAAAATTGTTTAATTACTGCAAAAACTGTGGACATCAATCAGGAGTAATTAGTGATAATAAGTCAGTTTACAAGAGAAATTATGAAAATGATTTTATTGCCGATAAAATATTAAGTAATAAATATACAATTTATGATTCAGCCCTACCAAGACTTAATCTAGAATGTGTTAATGAAAAATGTATTACTAATCATAGCGAGTCAGATTTGAATAACACAGTATATTTAAAAAATATACCAGAAGAGATGGAAGATGAAGATGTAACAATGAGCTTTAATATACTATTAAATGATTTTCAATCTGATATAATTGATACTAAAAGAATTCAATTAACTTTAGCAGGAATTATTCTTAAAGAGGGAATCGATATTGTAGACTTTAGTGATAAGTTGCTGGCAAAATTAACGTCTGTAGCTGAAGAAAATCCATTGAAGGGAGTTGAGATCGATAATGAATTTGAAAAACCAGAACGAGAAGTATTATATATTAAATATGACCCAGAGAACATGAAGTATTTATATATGTGTGTTAATTGTGGAACAAGTTGGTTAGGTAATAATTAAAAGATTTATAAATGATTTAATATTATAAAATTTGATGAATTATATAATATTAAAAGTTTTATTATTATATAATACAGTATGAGCGAACAATTTGATGACGCATCTAATGTTGATGATTTGGATAGTGGCAGTTTTGCCGAAAGTTATATAGGAGATGATTTAAGTATGTCTCAATCAGGAGATAATGATGAAATTGATGAAAATGACGAAGAAGATAGTTCTATGTTAGCAGATAGACTTAAAACAGGTCAAAATGATTATGTAATCTCAGTTGAAAAAACTTATAGTAATTATTATAATAATGATAAGATGACAATGCCTTATATGACTAAATTTGAAAAAGCAAAACTACTAGGTGTTAGAGCTGAAATGATTGCCTCTGGAGATAAACCTATGGTTGAAATAGTAGGTAAAGTGAACAATGCATATGAGATAGCGCTAATGGAACTTAAACAGAAAAAAATTCCATTAATTATTAGAAGAACTCTTCCTAATGGTAAAATTGAAGATTGGAGAGTAGAAGAACTAATTATTAAAAATACATAAATATACTAATAAATTTTTTATTACTACATTTAATTGACATGATACATTCCATAATATAAGTAATCATTAGTATCATAATAATCTTCTTCTGGAATATTTTTCATTTCGGATGTTATTTCTCTGCAATCTATAAAGTATTTCTCAATTATTATAGATATAAAAAATAATCTATAACTATTGCATGGTATAGATATAACATTATTTTTGTTTCTTGTTATACTTAGCTTACCACTATACAATTCACCTTTATCTGAATCGACTGGATATATATTATATTCTAGTTTATTTGATAAAGATATAGATTCGATATTAAGATAAATCTCTGTTCCAGATGGTTTATTAACAGTACTTTGAAATACAACTATAGGATATAAGCCAATATTTTTCTCATCATTAAAATCAATGATATTAACATTAAGACTATGTTTATTTTTAATAATATCCATTATTATTAATAATAATTAATAAAAAATAAAAACTAACGCATCTAAAAGATTATTATTTAAAACTTCCACCGTTTTCCACAATTTAGGCAAGTAACAAATGTAGTCATAGGTTCATCCGCAGAACGAGTTTGAAGTTGAAAGTATGTGCATTCTCTCTTATGACATCTACCACACTTATATTGATCAGTTGCCATCTCTTTATTAATTTCAAATAGATATCTATCTCTCTTACTTTTTTCATCCAAAAGCACTTTCCAGCGTTCTGGAAAAGATTGTTGATGATTCATAGTAGCAAGTTCATATCCCGCAAATTCACCATCAATTAAACGTTTATATAATCTATCATTATTAACATAAGAATCCGAATTAATATTGGAATAAACACTTACCAATGAGACCTTGTATAAATCTAAGAAAACCTTATCTTCCCACCTTCTGGGAATATTTTTTTTAGTTGCCTTTTCAATAGTCTTGTTAAAAATGCCTTTTTCAATATCAGTTGCTAATTCCCCTATTTTTTTACTGGTACTTCTATCTTTTTTTTGTAGTTTAGTATTTTCTTTTAAAAGTAGTTCAACAAATCTAGAAATAGCGTATTGTCGTGGGTCAATTGTTTCCTCGGACATTATGATTAAAGTTTAATTTATATTTAAGTATAAAAAAATAATATCAAATTTTAATAATTAATATTATTATTTATCTTTCATCCATTTAGACCATTTCTTCATATCTTTATTAGATGTTTCTTGATATTTAGTCCATTTTTTCATAAACTCAGGATTGGTTTCCCAGAAAGCATGAAACTTTTTTCTAAAACTAATAGGAGCCTTCAAGAGTTTTTTATCAATATTGGAACAGTATTTATCGATAATACTCCACTCTTCAAGATTAAGCTCCTCGTTTACGGAGTCTTCTGGATCATCGTTTGAGTTTTCAGAATGAAGTGAATACTCTCCACTTTCTTCCGTATCCTCTTCTGATGAAAATTCACTATCTTCTTCTTCATCGGCGTCATTGACTACAAATTCTTCATCATCGTCATCATCGTCATCATTTACAATAAATCTTTCATCTTCCGAATTAGGGTCTTCTTCACTAGACCAACTATCTTCCTCACCAAGATCTTCAAATCCTCCAAAAGCACTATTATAAAATTCTTTATATTCTTCTAATGATAAATTTTTAACTTCACCTCCAGTGTGAGCTATGATAATTATATTTCCAAAATATAATTGTGTATCTAGTGGTGGTGGTAATTCAGTTTTATTTTCTTTACCCGCTTTACCATCATTAAACGCAAATACAGACAATGTATTTTCTTGCCATTCGAAATCGCATTCGCGTTCAATCTTTCCCTTTCCTCTAACATCTTCTACATCACCTGAATCAATTTTAGAAAAGTCAAATTTATTCATGTTAAAATTGTTACTAATTTTAATTTCTGAGACGGATTCTCCATCGCATTCTAATAGAACAGCTGATTTTTTATTTGCCATATTAATGTTTTAACGTTTTATTTTTAAATAAAAAATTACATCAAATTTTTGATAATTAAATAAATTTGATTTAAAGTTATTTACTTATTATTCAGTATTAATATCTAATTATGGAGACATTTCTGAATAAACATCTATCATTAGCAAATAAAAATAATATTATCCGGATAACTCTTGGTAAATCTGACAATATGGATGTATTTAACTCATCGCTAAACGAATCAACGGTCAAACGCATTATTAAGAATACTAAGGGTATTAAAAATAAAATTAGAACATATAACTATACTGAACATACATATCATAAAGGAAATGAAGAATTTATACTAAGAAATAATGAAATGACATATTTAATCAAAAATTATGATGATTATTTATCATTAGGTGATAAATTAATCACTAAAGAAAGACATGATAGAGATGAATATATTGTTCCTAATTATAAACAATATGATAATATCGAAGAAGAAGAAGTATTAGAGATAATGTTGATATCATGTTTTACCGTAAGAGTGAAAAAATGTAAATCAACTAACAAATCATCGATTGAGATAATTATTAGTAAGCCTAATAGAGTTGATAAAATAATGTCTATGATTTCTCAAATTGAAGAATAATTATAATTTAGTATTAATTATAATTATTATTTATTTTGTTTTTTCGTCATATTTGGCTTGATCATAAATTACTTGATTACCTCCACCTTGACAACATAATACTTTTACGAAAAATTTGGACCAAAGTTTGGCAAATCCTTTAGCAAATCCACTCCAACAAGGACAACATCCTTTGCACGCACAACATTTAACTGTATCCGCCTCCACTTCTTCAACTGTGACTGCTCCATTATCATCATTATCATAGCCGTCTAATACTTGGTCTGATGTCCAGTCTAAAATTTCCATAATAATATTTACCATTTCTTCACTATCAGTAAAATCTTTTAAATCTGCTTTAACTTCGTCTGATAATAATTCCTGAACGTCTGAATGTTCTAATACTTTAATAGTAATAGCCATTAATCTTTTTGCTTTTTGGGTAGGTGAAATATTTTTAATCTCATTTGCGAGTATCTTCACTTCCCCAGTTAATTTTTGAATTTCACTATTAATTTTGATTAATTTATCCATGGATAGCTTTTTGACGTCTTTATTGATATGCATTTTTACAAGTAGTTCTTTAATTTTTCTAGCAAGCAAAACAATACCTTCCGCATCAGGTCCAGTAGAGATATTCACTACAACTTCATCGGCTTTGACTTCACTCATTTCTATACTGTAATGATATAAAATAAATTTAAGAATAAAACAAGGAATTTTTAAAAAATTTAAATATAATTATAATATAATAAAATGGACTTAGATTTTTTAATTCTTATTATTGGGTATTTAGGAATAATACTTTTTATACATTATAATCTTAAAATGGGTGAATATGATATTTTAGCTCCAACTCCTGAAGAAGAAACAATTCATTCTGAGGAACCTACTATAGATATTAATCAAGCACCTATTGAGATAGAAAAAATAGATTCAGGATTAAATGCTGATACTGACTCCGATTTAATTATTAAATCAAGTGAATTAGATAATATAAAAACAAACTTCAATGGTGATTTTATGAAATATTTAGATGTAGAGGAATCAAATAATAATGAAGTTTATAGAAAATTATCAGATAGTATAGACATTAATCTCGAAGGACAAAGCCAATTAGATAAATATTTTAAAGAAAACAATAAAAAATATACATTTGAGCAAGTTCCAACACTTAGTCAAGAATATACTAAAAAGGGACTTATGAGTGATGTTAAAGAATTAAATGACCAAAGATTTGGAAATGTTTACGCATTTGACGAATTTAATCCGACATTTTCAACTCTTTAATTTTTACGTTCTTTCTTTTCTTCCACACCTAGCACCATATGTTCTATGGTTCTACGATGTGTATCTCTGTCGTTAATAGCATTTTCAACTGCTTCTTTATAAAAGAAGTCAACAAACGCAATTCCCCTATTACGGATATCTTCATTTTCACTATTATCACGCAATACTTTGATTCTACTAATTTCACCATAGCTTTCAAACATTCCTCTTATTAGATATTCAGCATCTCGAGAATCTACATGTTGAGGAATATTTTTGACAACAACCGAATATACATTATCCGGATTTTTGGGTCCTGATGGAAGCCTTTTCATACCAGGAGGGAGATAACCGCCAGTTTTCTTCATTCCATTTGTGCTTTCAGATAAGCTATCGTCATTTTCTATTTTCTTCATGATATTCATAGCTACGCCAGAGGGCTTAAATATCTTAAATTTACTTTTAGCATTTTTATTAGCGATTCTATCATGAACATCATCTAAAGCACCCTTGTTATAGCTAACTTTATTATTTTCAACAGGCATATTCTCAGTATCAACACCATATTTATCCGTTTTGAAAAAACTATATGTTGATTCTAATTCTTTATATTCCTTATTCATCCTTTTTGCGTATTCATCACTATCAACTCCTGGAGGAGTCAAATATACTGGACTACATATTGTGGTTGTATGAGTATCTTTAACCGCATCCCCAAATTTAGGAATATTTTGACGGGATGCTACTCGTTTGGGAACTCTATTTAATGCTAAAAATTGAGTATCAATTCTAATTTCGTTTTTATTAATCAGATAATATTTAGCAACTTCAATAATCATATATAACCATGGATTTTCTCGTCTGACTTTTGAGATCAAAAATTCAAGTTCTTCTTTCTTGCTAGGAGAAACTTCGCTTCTATACTCGAGATAATGATCTGTTGTCATAGGACCGTATCGCATTGTTTTCAAAAGTTTAAAGTCACTGTCAACATTTTCATTTACAATCGTCATCTTATCTAAATAAATTAATATTAATCTTAAATATTTATTAATAATAATCAAATTTAAATAATTATATAAAACTGTATTAGAGTTAATATAATACTTATAATCATTAATGAAGGATATTATTGCCGGTGGAATAAGTGGAATTGCTCAAACTATAGTAGGTTATCCACTAGATACCCTTAAGGTTCTGACTCAAAATAATATGAACATGAAATCCTTATCTTTAAGAAAACTATATAGAGGAGTAATGTATCCTATGCAATCTTCCGTATTAAGTAATTCAATTGTCTTCTCTATGAATAAAAGACTCAAAGAAAAGGGACATCATAGTTTTATAAATGGTTTTATGTCTGGAGTATGTGTTACACCATTTGTATATTTTTATGATAAAGCCAAAATTAGCAGACAGGTTGGAAATAACATAAACATAGAAATGTATAATAATATGAGGGGTATAACTATGACTTTAGCAAGAGAAAGTATTGCTTTTGGCGTTTATTTTATGTCATATGATAATTGTAGAGAACTTAATATTTCAATACCTATATCGGGTGCGATAGCAGGTGTTACTAATTGGTCATTAACTTATCCATTTGATGTGATAAGAAATAGACAACTCGCTCTGAAAATAAACGTGAAGGAAGCATTTAAATTGGGAAATTTATATAGAGGTTTAGGATACTGTCTATTAAGAGCAGTAATAGTTAATTCAATTGCTTTTTCGGTATATGAAAATGCTTACAATTATTTATAAATAATAAAATAATTTTGATTTAAGATTATTGTATTATTAATTAACAAATAAAATGGATACTCATAAGATTAGATATTGTAATTCTTCTGGATTTATAATTAAAAATGATAGAGCAAAACATGATATTATACATTCTCTTGAAGAACAAGTAGGATATAATCCACTTAATCTATTTGAAAAAAGCTATTCAGATAGATTAAAAGACACTCTTAAGGATAAAGATATAGTTGCTACTTATATATCTTTAGGTAAATATGTCTATATGTATTTGACACGAATTTATAATGAAAATGTTGCTCTTATGATTGAAATGGATTCCAATAGTAAAAATAGTTATCCTAAAATTATATCTGTTCCGTGTAGTTTTAACGACGATCTATATAATGGAACACTATTATATGGGGAAATTTATAGATCTTATAGTAAAAAATGGTACTTCTTATGTGAAAAGGTTGTATTATCATATGGTAATAAGTCGCCGTCAAATACAATTAAAAATATTGAATTAATGAACAAAATATTTGATAATGGCTACTCTTTTACTCCAATTTGTCCATTTATCATTCAACAAAAAGCATATTTCAACTTGAATGAAATCGAAGAAAGTGTTGATAAACTAAAGGTATCTAAAATTCCAATAAAAGGTATCAAATTCTATGGTTTAAAGGTAGCTATGAATTTCTACTTTAATACAAATCACTATAATAAAAATGATTATGAGTTTAAAAAATTACCACAACTTCGAAACTTAGATATAGAACAGGATAAGAAAGACTTAGTAAAACATATGCACGATGAAATGAATTATGTCGAGAATCAAGTATATGATATGGGTAATTATGAACCTAAAATATTCTATCTTGAAATGAGAAAAACGGATACATATGGAATAAACGAACTATATGCTAGAACAGATGATAAATATTCATTAAAAAAGGTAGGAAAAGCAAGAGTCCAGATGATGGAGATGTCTTCTCAAATTATTCAGGATACTCGAAAAGTGTTTATAGTAATGTGTAAATATGACTATATATTTAAGAAATTTAACATTATGCACATTAATAAGGGTCTTATATCATTGTATACTGATGTAATGGATGAAATACAACTTACTTCTAAATTCTCTATACCTAATTATGCTGAATAAATTTGATAAAAATATTTTTATTTTTGCCAAATTAAATGATGCTTAAGATAAGTATAAATAGACGTGCGTTAGCTCATATTAAAAATGGTTCTAAAAAATACGAAATACGTCAGAAGAAAGGGATATTTAATAATTTAGAGAATAATCAGTTAATTAAATTATATAATGGACATGATTATGCTATTAAAACTATAAATCAGGTGATTGAGGCTAATACCCTAGATGAACTATTTTCTATGGTAGATTTTGATATATGTACCCCTTATTTCAATGATAAATTATCAGCAATTAACCATATACATAAATTTTACAGTAAAAAAAGTATATTATCTAATAAATTTATCGCTTTAAATCTCACTTAGATAAAAAATTTGATAAAAAACTATATTTTTTATTTATAAGTAATTTCTGTCTATATTATAAATGTCTGGCAAACTTGTAAAAGCTTATATTAAAATTGTAATAGATCATGACGAAAAAACTATTAATTTTCCAATAGTTTTTTTTAAGGATCAACCTACTTTAGAGGCATATGCCGCATCTAAAAATATAGCATTGGAGCTTTTAAACAGTTTATATTCCGATGAAACTATTCAATATTATGATGAAGATAAGTTAGTTAATATTGATTCTATCATACAAGAACTTCATTTAAAACTAGGAGTTTTAGAAGAAAGTGAAAACAGTATAGAAAATTTAATCCAAAGAATAGTTGTAAAATCTAAATTACACGATATATCTCCTGATGTTGAAAATGCATTATCGCTAAGGGGGAATCTTATGGGTATGAATATATTGATTAAAAAAATTAAATTCAATAAGTTGAGTAAAAATGATAATAATCAATTAAAATCTTTAAAACTTAAGTTAACTTCATATCTTGAAAGAGAGACACCAATAAGAAATTTTAACACACACATAAACGAATTCGAAGAAGCAAGTTTATATAAATACACTAATAATAGGTTGAGTTTAACTAATTTTACACTACCAAATAAAACTAATTTTCAAGGATTTATTAATACCGAATTTACATTGGGAACTCGTTCAGATTCAAATAAAAGACTTCCAATAAAATTATGGGATTCGGAACATAATAAGTTTGATAACATACAACCATTTAATCATCAAAAATTCGTATCCGACTATCTTAGTGAAGAAACGCCATACAGAGGATTACTTCTATATCATGGACTTGGTTCAGGAAAATCTGGAGCGTCCATCCTCATAGGTGAAGGTTTTAGTGATAGAAAAGTAGTCGTATTACTTCCAGCTTCACTAAGAAGAAATTACGTCGAAGAGATTAGAACATTTGGCGAAGTAGCCTATAAGAAAAACTTTCACTGGAAGTTTGTAGAACTAGGAGAAACAGCATCTATTAACGAGTCTAGATTTCAGGATTTTTTCAGAACTAAAGGTGTTCAAGATGATCTATATCTACAACTTAGAAATGAGGTGAGTATTGGTTCAGGTTCATCAAAAAAACAAGGTTTATGGTTGGTTGATTATAATAAAGAACCTAACTATTCAATATTGTCCGACGCTGAACACAAATCATTAGACAAACAAATTAACTTAATGTTTGGATACAAATATAAATTTTGTAATTACAATGCTGGTAAATACACTATTACAAAAATATTGGAACAATTGGTTCCTAATTATAGTGTTATATTTCAACGATTAGTTGGTAGTGTATCTCCTAGAGATGTCAAACAAAAACACGTTGATCTTATATTAAATCATATATATAATGCTGATAATAATGTCCCTAATCCATTTGATGATAAGGTAGTAATTGTGGATGAAATTCATAATTTAACATCTGGTATGATAGGAGGAGGATACAATAGTCCTAGAATATATGAACTAATAATGAGATCCAAAAATAGTAAATTGGTATTTCTATCAGGAACTCCTGTTATTAACTTTCCATATGAACTTGGACTGATGCTTAATATGCTACGTGGATTTATACGTGTTATTGAGTTTAACGTTAGTAAAAGGGATGGTATTACAAATATCATTGAACTTGAAAATCTTTTAGAAAAATATCCATATGTTGATAGATATACTGTTAAAAGTGGCACCGTCCATATAACAAGAACACCAAATGGATTTGTAAATAATTATGACGAAAGTGGAACTAAAATAGGTGTAACTAAAGAATTGGAAAGTGATGATATGATTTCTACTTTCTCTAATGATGAACTTATCCTAAATTTAAGAGGATACTTATTGGAAAATAATTATAGAATAGATTCTCATGCCAAACTATCAATGATGACAATTTTTCCAGATATTCTTGATAAAACAGATACTAGTAAAATTATGGTAGCAAATAGTAAATTTAAGGAATCATCCGAAAAATTATTTAATGAAACCTATATTACAGATGATGCGGGAGATATTAAAAATCAGATTAGTCTAAAAAATAGAATACTTGGATTAGTGTCATTTTATAATGAAGTAAGTAGTGACTATGGTGAAGAACCTATCTTTCCCGAAAGAATTGACGCGGATCCTGAAGATGTCGAAGTAATTATGTCTAATTATCAATTCTTAGAGTATATTGAATATAGACAAATTGAAAGAGAAAAGGAGGAAATGGCTACAAAAATGAGAAGATCTTCTAGTGGAGGTGAAGCACTAGATAATATATCTAAACTCTTCAAGGTTTATACACGACAGCGTGGTATCTTTGTATTTCCACCTGGAATTGAAAGACCTATGCCACCTAAAAAAGATAAACTATCATTTTCATCCGCTAGTAAAAGGGAAGAGATAACAAATGCTATTACTGAAATAATTACAAAAGGCGATAGAGTTTCAGCAAAAATTCAAGCATATGTAGAAAGTCTGCCAGGAGATGAACAAGAATCTGCCGAAGTTGTATTAGGTTCATTATTCAGAAAAGAGTTTGGAGACATTAGTGAATTATTTGAAGAACTTGATACTTATGACTGGGGGGACCAGACAACAATTGAATCTTTAGAAGGTTTATCTGATGTATTTGATGTAGATGAGAGAACTTATAACGATAAACTATTGGACGCTGTAAATTCACTCACAGAAGAAAATCTGACTATTAATGATAGTCCTTATAACTTAGAAGCACTTTCTCCTAAATATTTTAAAATGTTACATAATACTTTGAATTCAAATGGAAAATCATTTGCATATTCACAATTTAGAGCAGTTGAAGGAGTTGAGATCTTTTCAAGAGTATTACAAGCCAATGGTTATACTAGAATTGAATTATCAGATGATAATCTTAGCGAAAAAGTAACCATGGAGAACAGCACATTAGAAATTGGTAAAAGGGTTAGAGTTAAAAGAGGTGAAGACGGCCATAAAGATGATACAGGTTTATCTAAATCATATATGATTGAAGATATTGATGGTGATATTCTAACTTTATCTGACTGGAACGGTAATGAAATTAAAACAGACGACGTTGATTTATGTAAATTTGCATTATGGACAGGTTCTGAATCTGTTGAAGCCAGACAAACAATATTAGATATTTATAATGCTACAAACAATTTATTTGGAAATAAATGTCAAATGTTAATGACAACTCAATCAGGAGCTGAAGGTATTTCATTAACAGCAGTAAGACAGGTCCATATTATGGAACCATATTGGAATAATGTTAGAGCTGACCAGGTTATAGGAAGAGCCAGAAGAACTAATTCTCATAATGAACTTCCAGTTGCTATGAGAAATGTAAAGGTATATAAATATGTTATCAAATATTCTAAAGAACAGCTTGAAGAACCAGATAGATTTATTGAAAACAGTGAAGAACTCGTATATGATTATCTTAGAAATAGAAAAGAAAGTATTATTCAACAGGTTGTTGAACAAGAAGGTGACGATATTGACGAGGAGGAAAAAATGAGAATTGCTAAATTAACATATAATAGTGAGCTATTATCGTATAGACAAGGAATTATTCACGCGGATGATAAAATAACTAGTGATGAAGTATTAGTAAATATCTCACAGAAAAAGGAGCGTATTCTTAAAAAATTCCTTCATTTATTCAAAGAAGTGGCTGTAGATTGTCAATTTAATAGAATGGAAAATATAAGATCGGACCCTGAATTAGAATCAATGAGTTGCTATGATACTCCTATTTCTGATAGTGGTAATTACGTATACAGTATTGATAATCAAGATGTGCTTGAATCAACTCAAACAGATAGATTAGATGAAACTCGTGAAGTAGTTATGAAATATTTTACGATACCTATCAAGTATAAAGACTCTTCAGTAAAAATATTGGTTATAATCCCAGGAAATCTTGAAAGTTATAGAGATGTAGAAGAAAACACCCCTATATATGATTACTATTCATTCAAAGGTATAAATCCTTCTACTAAATTATCACATCGTAGTAAATATGTAATTGGTAATATTGTAGTCAAAGGTTCCAAGAAAAGCTTTGATTTAGATCACAAAAAATACACACCAGATGTATATAATACGATTGAATCATGTATTAAAGAATTGGGTGAAATACCTTCTGCTGTAGATAATGCGTCTGAATATAACAAGTATATTTCTAGTATAACATCTTGCTATAATAAAAAAATAGGTATTGAAGTTGATGAATTAGATGAAGATATCGTAGATGATAACAATTGGACATGTGATATATGCGATACTGTAAATCCTAATGCTATTGATATGTGTTCGAACTGTGGCTTCGATAGAGAAGACTAAATTATTAAACATTCTATTACAAATTTAATATCTTTTATTTTTAATGGAATTATATTAGCAACATCTAGGAATGTATTATCCTTTATAGGAATTTTTATATCTTTTTTGGGTAAGAGTATATATTCTTTGAAATATTGTCTATTATATGCTGAAAAAGTTATAAAATTTATTTTCAGAGAATTTAATGGAAAATCATTGTATAAAATATTCATAAATGGTGTAGCAGATAAATAGGTGGTATTTGTCCATACTACTATTCGTTTAATAATAATACTTTCAGGAGCTATATTGTATTTTCGCATTTTTGTAGGTATATACTCATGTGATATTATGTCTCCATTTGAAACATTTGGATTATAGAAGGATATGCTTGCATATTTAGCATAATTTACCGGTTTCAATTTTATTTCCATCATGTCTTCATATTTGATTTGATTATTTATACTTAAATCTCTATAATAATGTTTACTGTTATAGTAATATGGAACCTTTATGATACCAATATCTGTATTAAGAGGTATAATATTATTATTAGTAAAAAATTTATCATTGATGATATCATTATCTAATATACTATCATCGATTAATAGTAAAACCATTTAAATAAGATATTAATTAATATTTAAATAGTTTAATTATAGATTTTCGGCTTTAAAAATACCATCTAAATCTTTTTCTTTTGTCGTAACTTCGAATATATATTCTATTTGATTTGTTAGATTAATATAAGTTCCATCAGAAAAAGTACTAGGTGCAGGAGGTCCATGTTGAATTGTCTTAGTGCTAACTATTGTTTTAGTAATTCTTTTTTCTTCTCCTATTGTTATAGGAGTTGCAGTAGCATATATTTCTATAAGTTCATCTTTAACAAATGTATTATTCCAAGCATTAGGATCTAATTTTCCAGAAAGTACTTCACATTTGTCCTTATCGCCCCAACTATCCTTATGACTTAGTTCTCTACCCCTAGAATCTAGTATTTTAATAGTTAGTCTGTCTAACGAAGCCAGTGGTGCATTATAAAATACCTTTTTATCTCCATCATCATTCTTGTAATAAAGGTATTTTCTGCCATTATCATCTTCATGATCTGAATTTAAGTTACCAACTCCCTCACTATTATTTGAAATCGCAGAGTTACCAACACCTCCAAATACAACTTCTTTATCGAAATGTATCTTACAAAATACCTTATCTGACAATCTTTTAGTAGTTAATACATTAGAACCAAATTCTTCAATACATACAAAGTAGTATGGATCAGGATAATAAACAGCATCACGAGGTCTAGGAATAATAACTCTTAAGAGTTTTATTTCGACTACATTCTTTAGCACATCAACTAGATTAGGATTAGCAGCTCCTGGCGAGTCAAAAGTAACAGGTGCATCAGTTATAGCATTTGGATTCGGATTTGTTTGGTCTCTACGTCTATCAACAACAACACTGTCACCTTCCACACCAAACTCAACTCTAAAGTTATATTTATCAAATGATGTATTTGTTAAATCTCTATCCCTTGAACTAATGACTAAATTATGTTTTCTAAATTGAAATTGTTCATCTTGCTGTTTAGCAATAAGTGATGGCATATTAACCATTGTTTCATAGAATGTTCCCAGATCCTGTTTTTCCATTATAGTAACCAGGTCATTAATTCTTCTATTAGTATCATCAAGATTAACTTGTTGATTTTGAAGAATTTCCTTAAGAAGAGTATATTCCGTATTATCTACATTATTTACTTTAGGAACTTTCTCAAGTGCTCTCAATTCACTATCAACTACTTGAGTTTCAGGAACGACATTTTCTTCTCTAATTTTTTGAGAATTAACAATACTAGTTTGAAATTGGTCGTTCATTGAATTAACCCCGTCATATTCTGTTGGCGTATCCGAACTAACAGGGTTAGGCATTTCAAATTGTTTCATAAGTTGGTCATAATCAACATTATCAGGAACCATATTAATTGATTCCGATACATCGGGTTGAATATTTGTATTTATTGGTTGGTCAGTATTTGTAATATTTCCAAATTGACTTTCCAGAGAATTTGTAGGAGCTTGAACATTAGAACCAAATGGATTATTATTTAAATTAGCACCTATTTCATTAGGATTATTTTGTGGAAATGAATTAAATTGATTAGTAGGATTAGGATAACCATCTCTATTTTTGTCTCGAATTGTCATGTTAATATTGTTGCTCATTTCACTTGCATTTCCAGATTGAAATTGTTGGTTAATATTAGTTGATGGATGTTGAAATGAATTGGTATTAGTTTGTGCTGGTTGTGATGGAGGTTGCTGAGTATATTCATTTTCTCTCATTGCTGTCAATTGTGAGTATCTAGATTGAACATCGTTGTTACTCTCTTGTTGTTTGACAGCTTGAAAATTAACAGGGTTAGGTAGATTTTGTTGGACTGGTTGTCTGGCTTTCATTATCTGGTCATATTGACTATTAACATCAGGAGAATTATCATTATTCATTCTTGTGTTTGCGGAGGGTCTATCTGATAATCTATTTATTTGACTATTAAGTCCTGTGCTCATATCTCTTTCGAGTCTATTCATTTGGAGTGTTTTATTGTCAGGCTCTCTTGAAGGTCCAGACTGAGACTGAGTTTTTTTGATATTATCTTCAAAATATGGCAAGGCAATATTAATACATTTTTGAGAAAGATATCTACTTGTATCAATATCTGATAAATTACTAGGAATGTTAAATTGTTGTGAATTTTTATTGGCGTATATTGTTTTCATAACATTTACAAGTTCTTTGTGAAAAGATTCAGTAGTAGTTATATCGTAATTACTACTATTCATAATCTTTTTTCTTAAAATGTTATAAATTATACTAAAATTTTGTTTAGAAAAATAAATCCTTTCCATTGACTATATTAATATTAATATTTATTTTTTTTAGCTTTAATACGATATTTTTTCTAAAAACTTATGTATATCTATTATAATGGAAAACAATAAAGTTGTAGATTATTATCAACATTTTATTCCTCGAGGAAGAAGCATTGTTCCTCATAATAATTTAATTAAAACTATAATAGTAAACTCAGCTTATAGAGATAAAGTTAAATATCCTAATAAATATGATTTTACATTATTTTTAGATGATACATTTTCAGATGTAATGAAGTTAGAAATAATTAAAGCCTATTTTAATTATAATTTACCAGTTATAAATAATTCAAATAACACTCTTTCATTATATATTAATTTAGAAGATGAGACTGAAATACTCAAAGATGATGCTTTCATAGAATTAGATAGTTTTAAAGTAGGTATGATGGATACATATGATAAGGATAAGATAATTGAACTATTCGATGATTGTATTAATAATTATTTGACTCCTAAATTAAAGGAATTATTAACAAAGATAACATATACAAATATCAGTAATTCTGGTATTGTAAGTGTGTCAATTCCAACTTTAAAGTTAAATTATGATGATAAAATAGATAGATTTATAATTTACAAATTAAATGGAAATTACAATATTAATTGCGATCATATGAACTGCTATAATCAATATGATAATACCGTAATTAATTATATATTAGATGAAAAATCATTTGGTTTATTTGGCCTTGATTCAAGGGTAGAGAAAACAGTCAATAGTCTTGTCGGTTACAGTAATAATCCTGATATAACTTGGGAAAATAGATGGGAAGAAGGAAAACCTACTACAATATATGAATCGAATCCAAAGAACATGTTTTTAAAAATGCTAGGGTTTAGCACAAAATATCCATTTGATTGTAATAAATTCATATTCGACGAATTTGATACAGAAGTTGTTCATAGTGAGTATTTAGGTACATCTGTTGAATACGAAGGATTTAAGTTGATAACAAGGGCTGGAGATGAATTTATTCTTAAATATGATGATGGAAATCCAAGATTATTCTTGATTAAAAGTCCAGCAAGTAATCTTGATAATAAAGGTGAATTACTAGCTCCTCCAGCATGGTGGAATAATAATGTATCAATTACATATAATGGTGTAGCAACAAAAGGATTTTTTCAGGATAATTCATCTGGTTCTACTGATAATTCAAGAACTCCATCTTCATCTAATCCTACTCCATCATCTTTTTCTCCTATATTTGATACCAATACAATTGCTGATAAAGTATTTTACAATTCTGTATTAACTTATATAGATGTTTTAAATAAAATAATTGGAGATATGAGAACACAGGCACCTGTTCCACCTATACAAACTATATTTCCTGAAAGAAGTATATTAAATTATGAATATTTTAACAGGCAATTACCTATTGAAATAACATTAAGTTCAGTCCATCCTCCTACAACTAGTAATCTAAATGAATTAATCAATCTAAATAATAACTATGTGCCAACCTGGACTAATAATTATCCTATAGCTTTTGAGTCGAAAGGTATTATGAAATTAATGACATTAAATCCTTATGATAATTACAAATTTGCGACTATATATCCTCATGTTAAAAAGATTTTTATTAATCTGGGATTTGACGATATAGATTATCCAGGTAGTTGTTATAAAGAATATAATGGTTTGTTTGCCAGTATGCCTCGTCCTTTATTCCCCGGAGGACCTATAATAGATTTTTTACCATTAAATCCAGGAACAATATCACTACCATCATTATCACCAACTCATGATTATCAAACAATATTTAAGCTTAATGGTAAAGAATTGACACTAGGAAATAGTCTCACAAATAGTGTGTTGGAAGTATACACTACACATCAACTATCAAAGGGTAATAATATATTATCTGGAGGAGCCAATAATGAAGAGTCTTCTATAGTAAATTTAATAAAGACAAAACATCCTGAATATTTTCAAACCTCAAGTATTACTATTAATAGATCATCTCAGGAATTTTTATATAATCAGATTAAAAGTGCATTAGTATCTAATAATAATGATTTAGCTATTAATTTAAAATATACTAATACTACTACTAATACTATAAATGATTATACACTTAAATTGAATAATATGAATAACCTAGTATCAAAAAATATCTCTACTAATTTAACTGGAATTTATGATCTGAGTGATAGCACTAGTTCTAATTATATAAATTTAGGTAGTCCATTTGTTAATCCAAATGACCCTAATCAAGGAGAAATTGGTGGAAATATTAATTGCGACATAAATTTTTCATATCCAGTATCTAAGAATCCTGGTTTAAATAACTTTAAAATAGAAGAAAATAAGATTACCATATGTTTTTCCTATTATTTGAATGAGATATTAGATAGAGAAGATGAGTATTTTGGTTCTATAGAAGATAGTCCAACAGTTGAATTGGTTAATGAAATAGGTATAAATTATGGTGATCCTCTTAATCCAGTAACACCTGATTACAGTTATTTGACTAATAATTATATAACAACCTATCAGTCTTTACTTCAAAATAAACATATTGATATTTCTTATTATAAAATGGAAGAATTATGTAATAATGCGGTTACTCCATATGATATTAATACCTATAATACTTATATATCAGTAAAGAATTTATTAGGAGAATGTTCTCCATTTAATTCTTACAACGATATTAGAAGTCAAGATCCTGGTTCAGGAACACTGACAGCGGGTAATCCATTTTTATTTCATCTTGAAAATCCTGTTACTTCTCCTTGGCCAACAATATTACCAATTTATTCTATTTCAAATGATCCAAGTATACTTACAAAAACACCTTCAGGTGCACCACCACCACCACCTCCTAATGGATTATTGTTTAATTACTATGCTTATTATAGAAATATCAAAAATGTTGGTGGAGGATTTTATACATATCCTTCACCAGTAGATATTATTAACTATAGAGATAAGAAGTTAGAGGATTTATTAGGAGATACAGTAAATTATAAATATAAGAATACTCCTCAAATTAAGGCGACTTATCCATTTACAAACGATTTATGGTATACAAAAACTGAATATGACAACATGGTATTATCTACTAATTTTTTTATAGCTGATTTACCTAATTGTTTATATCCAACTGATTATCTTATATTAGATATAGAAGAACTGAATAATAAATATTCTAATAATAATAATATTCAAAAACATGCTTTTTTAGAAATTCCCAATAATAATAGTTCTCTTATCTATTATGAATCTACTAATATTGGGTATTCTACAAAAGAGTTTAATCCGCCTATTAGAAGAATGGATAGACTTACTATAAAAATAAGAGACAATAATGGCAATATCTTACAAGATAGTGATACCAGTAAGGATTATTCACTAATAATGAATATTCAAGAGTTGAATAATTCTTCAAATACTGTTGTAAATAATTAGTGTTTTATATTAATTATAACACGGAGAAGTCCAAGTACATTTTCGTCTTAAATGTTTATTTATTGTACATTTATATTGTGGACTACATTTATCACAGGAGCATGATTTACCACAGTTACACGATTTACCACATGAGAATTGCTCAGTATTTTGACTATATATACATGATAGTATAACAACTAATGCTATAATAAAAAAGATATTCATTATTATAATATTACATTTTATGTTGGTCTTTCCATTTTGTAAATTCTAATTTAAAATCTTCAACTCTTTTCTTTACCTCATCTGTTTTATTATATTCAAGTAGCTCATCCTTAATTAGATCACTATTAGTGAAAGGATTTGTATGGCTAAATGTTAGATGATTGAATATTGTGTATTTATCTACTATTTGTTTGACATCTGGTATTTCATATGGGTCATTTATCTCAGTAAACATAATTGGGTCCAAAAATTTAGATGGAATATCACTGTCATATTCAATAACAGATTCACGATTTTCAATGGATGTTTCTACATTTTTGACAAGTTTATTAATTAAATCGGATACTTTAACGTCTTCAAAGTAAACAAATTCACCAAAATATTTAACTGTTTTAAGATAGTCATTAATATCAAACAATGCGGTATTATTCGCACATTCTTTGATAAATTTATCATTTTTAGATAACTGTTCTAAGTTTTGAAAAAGCCTACAATATATTTCTTGAAGTTTAATTGAACAATTAGGTGATAATAGTTTTTTACTAACATTACTTTGTTGAAAAAGTGGAACTTCTGAATACAAACGTGAAGATAAACTATACTTAAATATAGAGAAATATAGTTCAATTTGTTTGTAGAGATAGTGTTCATTGCCATTATCTAATACTTGTAACTTTTTAAGAAACTTAGTAGTATCATTCAAATATTTAAGATATATTACTAGTTGAAGCGAACTGGTTGAATTTATATTTTGACTGGATTCAATTTTAGCTTTGATTTCTTTTATCTGATTAACCAAAAATATACAATGCGACGTGTATATGGTTATGAATTCATTTAATCTACTCGATTCTATTTGCGATATAGAATTACTGTTAGAATTTTCTAAAACTCGAATTACTTTTGTTCTTAGTTTGTGTTTTTCATTATAACCAGTTTCGGAGTTATATTTTTCAATATCAATAAATAGGTTTATAAGATGTTTTTCGGAATCAAATAATAATGAATCATCTAACTCAAGTATTAATTTAGTTTTGTTGTGAATATTTATGTTATCGCTATTAAGTATAATAGGTATGAGATGTTTTGTCTTCATTACAAATTTATCAAAATCATTACCGATAAAAGACTCTCTATTAAGACAATATGTAAGTGTCCTAATTTGATTTTCTATTATTTCTAAGTTAGAATTATCATCTTCTATCGACATTTCTAGAATATCTTGAATTATTGAGTCTTTATAGAAATTTAAATCAATAAGATCTTTTACATATGCTTTAAACTGGTCAACTTGTTTGATTATTGTCGAGAAAAATGGACTAGTGTTTAGAGCATTACTTCCAATTGAATCTTTATATATACTTAATGTATGATTATCTATTGATATTACTTCTGATACAGAACTATATAGGAGCATATACAATTTAGCTGTAGTATTTTTTAATTCTTCCATATCATCATTCTCAAGTTCTTCTAGAATTAATACCTCGGTTAATTTTAAGAAATTGATAATTCTATTTATAATCTGAGGTGAAGGATTAAGATAAGTATATATTTGAGTATTAAGAGTTCTTAGTAAATAATCAGCAACGCCTGAATAATCATCATAGTGATCTTTGTCTAGATTATAATTAAAGTAATTTATAGTATCAATATTATTCAATATCGAATGAAATATATTAAATGTTATATTTCCTTTGAGTTTAATATTTCGGAAGAACAGATCTTCTTCAAGTAAATATGTCATAAAATCTCCTTCAAACATATTTTTAGGATAATTCGAATTTACTTTATCTTTACTGAATTCATTTAGAATACTATAGCAAATATTTTTACATACAGTGGAACAAACAGGATCACATGTATCTATTCTATTAGTATAGTACAAATTAAATAATTCTAAATTATTCTCAATTGTTGAGCTTTTGGGAGCCATAATATCAGTATTTGAATGAAATAGCATCTTACTTAAAACTTTATTCTCTAAGATATCATTAAATGAATCAGGCTGAGACATATATTGATAGTTTTCAGAAGTTAAATTTTTAACCAACTCTTGGTTTCTAAGTGACAGATTATTCATAGTAAGTACAAACATTTAATGTTTAAGTAAAGATATATTAAATCAAATTTTTATCTCATATAGTAAAAATATAATATCAATATATATCAAATGTTAAATTTTATAGGTATTATTTCACTTATTATTTTGATAATTGCTATTTATCAGTATAGACATTTAGTAATTCCAGAAGATAATATAGAAGGTTTTTCTAACTATTGGTTAAGATATAGAGGTATTCCAAATAATTGGAAAAGAGATACAGCATATATAAGAGTATTCGCAGATGATTATTTACACATTTATCATAATGTAGGAAGTCAAGAATCAGGTATTACAGGTAAGAGTCCCTGGAGAAATACTAAATGGGTTGGACAAGCAAGATGTTGTGGAAGATGTTATTTATTTGAAGTCCCTAATTTTAAAGGTGGAGATTCATTAATGTTTTATAGTTATAATGGTGGTGGTCCAGGATATTGGGGTGGCTTTATGTTTTTAAATGGAAAATGGACATCATTTAATAGAAGTTCTGTTAAAATTTCTGCGTATCAGTTATATAGTGATATTTATAAAAAAAGTGGTAAATATCTAGGATGTTATAGAGATGGTGGTAATAGAAGAGTTCCATATTATTCTAATTGGAGAGGAACGTTTGAAAATTGTCAAGACTCTGCTCATAGAAGAAATCATAGATATTTTGCTACTCAGCATGGTGGATGGTGTGCTACCGGTACTGATTGGAATAGAGCACAGAGCTATGGTAAATTACCTGATAGATATTGTGCGAATCAAGATACTCGAATTAGAAATAGAAATGGAACTATTAGATGGACTCAAAGATATGGGTTAGGAGGACCATGGGCTAATGCGATTTATGATAGTAAAAGACCAGCTGAAATTGATTACTATGGTAATTGGTCAAGAAGATGGTTAAGAAATGCTAATAGAAGAGGTTGGACATTAATGTTATATAAGGGTATATATGGTTTAAAACCTAGAAATGCTGGACATAGCAGACAACATAGTCTATGGAGATGGGTCCAATTTCAATATAAAAATCCTAAACCTCCTGTTAAATTAGAATTTTGCCCAGATAAAAAATATACTGAGTTTAATTCTGCGGGATGTAGTAATCCCGATTCAACTTATACATGTAAAAGCTCAGTATATCCTAACTACAAAGCTACTATGTCCGCATGTCATAATACATTTAAAGTAGATGGTAATAATTATGATAATGAGGATTTTTATAAAATTGTAGGAACAGCTGTAACTATGGCAAAAGAAAATAAATGGAGTAATAAGTATAATTCATTAAAAACGACTTTTTTACATGCCTCTAATATTGCGTGTTCAATTTTAGGTCATAAAAACATAAGTAGTGGTATAGGATATGATAAAAATCAATGTAAATCAAAAAGTGGTAATTATGATGTAACATATTTAAATGAAATAATATCAACTGCTAGAAAAGAATCCGATAAACACTCAATGAATAATGGAAAAACGGCAAATAAATTCTTAAGAAAAGAATTAGATAATGCTGTTATTGATTTATTGAATGAAGCCAGGGAATTAATAGGTCATAATTCTGACGAATGTAAATGTAAAGATTTTTCGTCCGGAAGTCCAACTTGTAAACCCTGCTAAAAATATAATGTCAATATATATAAATGTTTACTTTTATAGGTATTGTTTCATTAGTTATTATTATAATAGCTATCTACCAATATAGAAAATCACTAGTAATTGAGGATAATATAGAAGGTTTTTCCAGTGGATATAATTGGTATGGTGTCCCACGTAAATGGAAAAGAGATGTATTATACATATCTGTAATTGCGGATGATTATTTAGATATATACCACAATCCAGATAATGCCGAAACATCTGGACAATCACCATGGAAAAATTTTAAGTGGGTTGGAAGAGCCAGATGCTGTTCTAGAGTTTATAAATTTCAAGTAAAGGATTTCAAAGGTGGTCATAAATTGATGTTTTTCAATTATAATGGTGGTGGTCCAGGATATTTTGCGGGACATTTATTTATAAATGGCAAATATCATCCCCTTAATGCTGGAACTGTTAATCCTGAATCATACCAGACATATGGTCGTAGATCCGATTATTACGAAAAAACAGGAAAATATTTAGGATGTTATAGAGATAGAGGTAATAGAAGATTACCATATTATGGATATAGTGCTACTTCTTTTGAAGGTTGTCAGGAACTAGCTTTAAGAAGAAATCATAGATATTTTGGAACACAGTATGGGGGCGAATGTTGGACAGGCAATGACTTGAACAGAGCCACTAATGCTGGTAAAGTTTCTGATGGATATTGTAGAAATAAATATTCACGTGCTGGTAATTATGTTAAATGGACTCAGCGTTATGGATTAGGAGGACCATGGACAAATGCTATCTACGACACCAAACAAGTTTTCGATATTCAACATTGGAATAATTTTTCATGGAGATGGTTTAGAAATGCCCAAGGAGGAGGTTGGACAAGATTAATTGGTTATTGTCCTGGTATTAAACCTAAGTATGCTGGTGGAAATAATCAACATAGTTTATGGAGATGGCAGTTATATTCATTTAGTTTCCCTGCTGAACCAGCAATTGTAGATTTTTGTCCAGATAAAAGATACACAGAATTTAATTCGGGTGGATGTCGGGATCCTACTACATCTTACACATGTTCCAGAAGTGTGAATCCTAATTATAAAGCTACAATGAAAGCATGTCATAATACTTTTAATGTTAAAGCCAATAATTATGATAATCAAGATTTTTTCAAAATTGTTTCAAAAGGATTAAAAATATCTATTCAACATGGTTGGAATGGAAGATATAAAAATCTTAAAGATCAATTTATTCAAGTTATAAATTTTTGTTGCGCTATTCATGCGAATAAAGACCCTTACTTTGACGAGAAAGCCTGTAAGGCAAAGGCATGGAATTGGGATATGGGATATTTAAATGAAATGATTGACACGGCAAAGGAAATATCAGATGACCATGCGATGAAAAATGGTAAAACATCCAATAAATTTTTAAGAGGTAAATTGGATGAATCTATTAAGAAATTAATAGATGTATCACGAGATTTAATTGGATTACATGAAAAAGAATGTAAATGTAGAGACTTTGAAAAGATTAATGTATATAAATACAAAGGTAAGTTATACTGTAAAAGCTATGAAAGTTATATTAGACACAAAGGTAAAGAAATGAGAAGTGTTGGTAATTGTAAGAAAAAATGCGACTCCCTTCAAGGATGTGATGCTATAGGGGTAGGAGAACATTGTATTACTTATAATAAATGTAAAATGAGCACCACACCTCAAAATTGGAAATGGTATACATATTCGTATCCATGGAAAGGTTGGGGTAAATTTAGAAGAAGAGTTAAACGAACCCATACCCATGGATGGTACTTCTATGATAAACAATTTGGAAAACCTGATGGACAAGAGTTAATTAGAAAACCTTCTTGTAAACCCTGTTAATTTAAAATTATTATTTTATATTAAAAATATCTTAGTTATTTAATATTATGGTATTTTTTTACCTTGCTTATTTTACATTAGAAGCTCTATTCGGAGTTGCATGGTGGACATTAGTCAAGACCAAAACAGGTGTGTATTACATAATATATGGAAATACGCCTGATAAAAATCAAATTGATGGAAAAATAGAACTATCGGACAAAGAAATCACTGTCAATCAAGATATATTAGAAAAATTAATTCAAACTAATGAAACACAACAGATTGAAATAAAAAAATTATATGATAAAATAGATATATTAGCTGATTATATAAAAAATAAATCAGTCAAATGATACAACTACTTTTACATTAGTTTTACTTAATGATTTACTAGCAGAAATAGAGAGCTCCTGTCTTTTTCTTCTAGATTTTGAACCTCCTGATTTAGAACCTGAGCTATTAGAATCAGTGGAATTTTTAGATTTACTATTTTTCTTACCTTTATTTTGAGTGTATTGACTTTTATAGCAAACATTCATATCAGTTTCAATATCCTTTAGATTTTCAGTTATATAGTCTAATATTCTATTAGTAATAATCCATCTGAAAAAATTTAATTGACCAACTGTGGTTACAAAGCATTTATTTTCCTCATAATAAAAGTTTATACGAGATCTTCTACAAAAAGGATCAAATTGTTTCTTTTGGTAACCTTTAAGTTGCAGTTTATAATCGATATATACTAAAAATTGCTTACAGTAGTCTGGGTTATAGTTATCGATATTTTTAAGGATTCTTCCATTAAGACTATTAATAAAATAAGATGTATTATTTTTTTTTGAATAGTTTGTTACAAACCAATCAATTACTCTTAGTGAAATTTTGGAGGTGCCATTAATAATAGGTAATATCTTATTGATATTATCTTGTTTTTTAAAAAATACCTGAAGCGAAGACATAAGGAGATCGCTTCTCGATGCGTTAGACGAAGAGTAACTCATTTATATTTTTTTATCATTTATTCCTTAAGTATTTTTCTTTTTGAACTTGCCAAATTTTTTATATGCCTTAGGTTTAAATTCTTTTATTATAGTTTCGCATTCTTTGGCAGTAAGTTTTTCAGGTTCCTTACCATCTGGCACTGATACGCGTTTTTTACCCTTCTGAATATAAGGACCATATGGACCATTTAATATTTTAATTGATTTCCATTCTTTAATTATTTTACTATCTTTCTTTTTTAGTAGTTTAATTATATCATCTAGACTTATATCCGAATCTTCAATTGAGATATTTTTACCATCTATTTTTGAGTATAAACCATATGGACCTTTGTTAATCGTAACGGGTTCATTATTATAAACACCTTTATCTATTGGATATTTAAAATATTCATCTACATTTGTTTCATCAATATCATTTAGAGTTAATTCATTAGATACTCTAACCTTTTTCCGATTCCCTTCTGTATCAACACGAACTACACATACACCATATTTATCACGATATCCAAAGAACTTATTGTCATCTTTTTCAAATAATAGCTCTTCCTTATATACTGTTTTTTTGGTTATCTCAATATTTCCATCACTTCCTAGTGTTTTAACTTTTTCAATAAATGAATTATATACCTCGCTTACAACATCATACCATACCTTATTACCATTTGATATCTCGTCTAGCTTATCATTAATATCACTTGTAAATGAATATGAATTAATTTTATCAAAATGCTTAATTAAAAATTCATTAACTATCTTACCTAAATTACTAGGAAATAATTTACCATTTTGACTTGGTGCTTTACTATCAAATATTTCTTCAATAATACTATCTGAATCTCCTAATATTGTTAGTTTATTAAGAGAAATTTTTTCAACTTTATCTCTTGTCTGTTTGGTTACATATTCTCTTTTTAATACAGTATTTACTATTGAAGAAAAAGTGGAAGGTCTTCCTATCCCCATTTTTTCAAGCTCTTTAACTAACGAAGCCTCAGTGAATCGTGATTTAGGTTTAGTATGTTTTTCGGTAGCAATGATATTTAGAGGCTTATATTTATCTCCAAATTTAAGATTACTTATAAGAACACTATCATCTGGAAAATCATCATGGTATAATTTCTTATAACCAAATGTATTGTTCTTCTTAAGAGAAAACTCAAATTTATCATCATTATTAACAAACGAGAAACTATGTATATCTTCTTTAAACGATGGCATAAATACTGATAGGGTTCTTTTCCATATCATATCATATACTTTTCTTCCAAGATCATCCCCAATATCATCCCCAGTTACTAAAAGTGATACAGGACGAATACATTCATGAGCCTCTTGAGCATTCGCCACTTTCGATTTATATGTCCTAGATGTAAACTCTCCAGGATAATGTTCATCTATATAATCATTACATAATTTAGTGAAATCATTACTAATAACAATACTATCAGTTCTCATATAAGTAATTTTACCACCTTCATATAATTTTTGTAATACAGACATAGTTGTAGAAGGAGAGAGATTAAATCTTGAACTGGCATCTTGCTGAATAGTTGATGTGATATATGGTGGAGGAGGATTACTAGTAGAAGTTCTGAAATTATTATTTGAAAATTCATATTTTAAAGGATATAGACGTGATAATTCTTTTTTAGTAGTACTTTTACTTTTGATATCCTTGTAATAAGTAGTAGATAGCTCTTTATATGACTTATCTTTAAGAATAATATTAAATTTAGCTTGTATTTCATATGACGAATTACTCTGAAAATCATTAATATCTGTTTCTCTTTCACATACTAATCTCAACGCCGGAGATTGGCATCGGCCTGCTGAAAGTTTAGGTTGAATCGCTTTCCATAATAAGGGGGAGATATTGTATCCAATCAGTAAATCCAACACGCTTCGAGCCTGTTGAGCATTAAACATATCCATATCAATAAGACCTGGATTATTAAATGCGCTAATAATAGCATTTTTAGTAATTTCATTGAAACAAATACGTTTTGTTTTAGAAATATCCAAATTAAGAACTTTTATCAAGTGATATCCAATTGCTTCTCCTTCTCTATCCTGATCTGTTGCTATAACAACTTCATCCACATTTTTAGCAATATCTTTTAAATTTTTAACTACTTTTCTTTTTGATGATATAATATCATAAGTTGCTTTAAAATTATCATCTATATCGATTGATTTTAATCCATTTTTAAAGTATCGTATATGACCAAACGATGCATCAACAATAAAAGTATGACCAGGTATAGTATTAAGATACCCTGAAATTTTTTGTTTTTTAGCAGGTGATTCAGCTATTACAAGATATTTCATACTGATTTTTAATAATTGTTAAGATAATTATTAAAAATCAAATTTTTAATTAAAGTATTTTATTTAATTACGTAATTTAAAAATCTGTTTTACAGAAATTTTTTGTTGTATCTAATTAAGTCTGATGTCTACTAGCAACATCATTGAAAAAATGGTAAATATTATGGGTCAAAACAAATTTGTTAAAGACCCAAAGAATGTTCATAAATCTAATAGAAGAAGTAGTAAAAAAGGTAATAGTGCAAGTAAAAAAATGTATTTACAAAAAAATATTGCATACTCACTTAAGAAAAAATACAGTGAAGACAATTTAAATGAATTTTACAACAAATATATTAATTTAGAAAATACTGATAATAACTTAATCTAATATAATACCATAATTATCATAATTAACAATGTACATAAAATTGTATCTTGTTCTTATGCTTCTACAAAAATACATATCGAATTCTTTGAGTTCATTATTTCTAATAGGTTCTCTATTCATGGATTCTTTTAAATTTTTAAATTTATCAGAATGTATCATTATACTACTATTAATATAAGGAATATTCCAATAACCTTTATAATTTCTATTTAATAAATCGAAATAATCAAATGATCTATTATAAAACCCATCTGAATTAACTTCTCCCCAAAAGTTAGAAAAATGTATATTATTTTTACCAACCAACATAGGAGATACTATAGGTAAGTTAGAGCAAATCAATTTATTAAAAATATTAATATCTGTTATTTTATGATTAGTATTTCCTATAAACCAATAATCATAATTAGATAATACGGAGTCTATTAAATAATCATAGTGTTCTTTGATATCTTTAGAATTATTATCAACAATATTTTCGCTTATTTCAACACTATGTTTAATAGTCAACATATCTATATACTTATTAATATTATTACCAGTTAAGTTAAGAATATTAAAATGCACCTGAGAAAATGGATATCTTTGTTCTAATAGATTATCAAGATTATGTATATTTCTCATACTTGTTATTGTGATCATAACATATATTTTGGGATATTTATGATAATTAAGATTCATTAGTTTATTTTTTTCAGTATGGTGGTCTTTATATCCATATATTGGTCTGAACTTTAAATTAATATAATTACATAGTTTATTTAAAAACATTTTAGAATCTGGACCACCGTTACCATGTATTATTAATGGTCTAGATTTAGTTAAATCATTTGTAACTTTTGATTTATTATAATCAATATTTATGTGATAAAAATGTGAACTTAGTGTTTGAAATACATGAGCTTCGGCATCTAATTTAATATTCAATTCATGATCGCCTTCAACTGATTTTAAGTATTCTAATTGATAATACAATTGGTCATCGTCTGATGATTTAATATTTGTTTTTGTTAGTTTTTTTAAAGATTTAATACTACCCATGAATCCTCCTGAATTTAGGTATTTATATGGTGTTTTTTGTTCAGGGAAGCGGTTATCTAAAGTTGAATCGGGCCAAATTAAAGCTTCTGATGAAAATAATACATCACATCCTGTCAATGCTTGAATTTCTTTAAATTTGGAAATTATTTCATGAGGGGAACATGATATAACCGCGTCATAGCAATCACTAAATACAATTATACGTTCGTCGTCGTCCTCAAATCCATCCAAATATTCTTTAAACAATACAACTTTATGACCACCACCAGGACCTTTTATCATGTCATTACCACCCCATGGTTGTCCAAATCCCAAGCATATAAATGGAAAACTATATACTAATGCACTATCACAAAATCTCTTATATCCATCTACTGGATCTGTTCCAACAGTTACTACTTGAATTTCATTATTGTAAAAATTATTTTCATATTTTAGAGGATAAAAAGGTTGTGATTCAGTTTCAGAGAAAGCAAACGCATCTGGTTTAGGTTTGACTGGTTTAGGATCTACTGCTAAAGCGATGAAATTATCTATATTATAATTAGAAATACTGTAGTATGGAGAGGTATGTTTATTATATAATAATGGTAAAAATTCATCAACCGCTATGAGGTTTTGTGTAAACTTAGAATTAACCAACTTTCTGGCACTCTTTTTATTAAGCATATATCCTACCGTCCAATATGAGAAGGCAGGTTCTACTAATTTATATTTATAATCGATTTTACATATATCTTTTTTATCAGACACAAATGATTTTCTGCCAAAATAAATCAAGTCAAATTGATTATCTAATTTAATGATATTATTTACTAATTCATAAAAATCACTATTAATAACAGCATCATCTTCTAAAATTATAGGATATTCAATATCTTGTTCTACCGCAATTTTCCAGGCATTATAATGACTAAGAGAACAACCGATTTCTCCCATAGTTATTGCTGAAAAGGTGTAAGGATTGCGAAATTTAGGGTCAATTCTAATATTATTTTCTATAAAATAGTTATTATCTAAATCCTTACCATATATAGCTTCAATGAATTCATATTCAAATGGGAAATAAGATAATTTAGCTATCATCTCATTTTTTAGTCCCGTTTTATGTTTAAGATTTATTATAAATATCTTGATTCGTTTTGTCATTTACTTTATGTTTAACAGGGAAAAAACTTTAAATAAATATATTTATAATAGATATAAAGAATGGATAATTCTGAAGATAATGATTATCAAGTTTTAATGAGTCCATTATTATCTAATAAGATAGATTCTATGAATGAAAAAGTAAATAATATGGAAGAAAAACTTAATAGATTAGAGGATAAACTAGATAAAATCTTAGAAAAGGATACCAATATTGAATCAATTCTACAAGAAAATAAAAAAATATATATAAGTCTTATGAAACAAAATCAAAAATTATCACAAAAGAATATGGAGATATTAAATAGTAACAGAAAGGCATATGTTGAGGCATTAGAAAAATTAGATTCTAATGAGACAGAAGTTATTGAAATATTAGAAAAATTAGAAAAAGATAATAAGGATTTTGCTAATAATAATATATCATCTGAAAGTCGTATATACAACAGATACTGGAGAAGTTCTGGTATAAATACTATAATGAAACCATTATCAGCGGATTTGATTTCAAAGATTGGTAATAATAAATAAATAATCATTTAAAGATGATGTAAATATATGAAATTATATGTTTCGATATACGATTATAACATATAATCACAATAATAGTGCGAATATAATAAAACACTTAGCAAGTCTAATTAACATTGATTTTGATAATTACGAAATAATAATAATTGATGATAATTCGCATGATAATTCATTAGACTTGATTCAAAATAAGTTGACATTGAGGAATAATATTAAAACTATATCTTCTAAGTACCATAGAGGTGTGTTTAATTGTTTAAATACAGGTATTGAAAAAGCAACTGGAAAATATATAATGTTTACTAATTCGAATTATATTGTAAATAATGACATATTTAAGACAATTGAACATAATATAAATGAAATGGGTAATAATCCAAGTATGATTGAATATAAAATTTCAAAAAAAAGTAGTTATGACTACATGAATATGATAATAAGTAATGAAATTGTTAAAGATATTGGATATTTTGATACTTTTGAATATTTTAGTGATTGGGAATATAAATATAGAATACGGAAAGTATGTACTCCCTATTACATTGATATAGTTTTAGGACAACAGATAAATTATGATGAGGATAATATTGATTATAGGAATAATATATACTTCAAAAACAAATTCTCTAATCTTGAAAATAGAATATATATTCCAAAAGATAATAGATTGAAACTGTTGAATTTTGAATTAGAGTCATACTTATATAGTAATGAAGATGTAATTGTTAATGAAGAGGAGGATAGGATTTTATGTAAGCAATTTTTTAAAATATTTAGAAGATCTGAATATAAATTAGGTAATATTGATAATAAAGAAAATATTACTATTTCAAATGATAATAAAATAATGCCTATAGTTAATGGTAAGGTTATACTTGATATCGGAATATATAAGATATCATATTGTTTAGTAGATAATAAAGTAATAACATTTGAACCAGTATATTGTTATGATATAAGTTAGATATTAACATGGTCTACAATTGTTTTTCTATTCATAAATTCTGTGTAATGTTTTTCTATATAATCAACACAACCAAAATTTTTTTTACATGGGGAGCAAAAATAATACTTAAACTTATGACCATAAAAATTATAAATGATATACTGACCTGTTATTGTTCTACATTTTCTGTTTGTACAAGGTTTTAACCACCCATTATATGGAAGAGTAGGAAATTCCTTTGTATTATATGCGTTTACAGAAATAGTATCAGAGTCATCCATCCTATAATATAATATAATTGATATATTAAATCATAGTTTAAAAAAAAGTTATTTAAAGTGAATGGTATGCTGGTCCAGATAATCCATCAGGGATATTATCGTGAAGACCTTGAACACTCATTTGATTTTCGAATGTTGAAACACTTGATTCTTGGTTGGCACCTGGAACACCATTATCTTGTGCATTGAGGAATTGATATTCGGAGGTAAATGAGTTTGTAGGCTGTTCAGTTGCTGGTTCAGAAGCCATAGGCTCAATGATAGGTTCATTCAGATTATTACTAGGCATAGAGTTTTCCATCATTCTCATTTCCATCATATCTTGGTTATCTTGTTCATCTTGTTCATCTTGTTCTCCGGATGGCATTTCATCTTTGGCGGATGGAAGCCATGATGATTCACCTGGTTGTGAAACAGAAAGTGATGTATTAATAAGTCTGTGTTTATTAGCAGTTTGTAAAGTAATAATAAAAGCAATCGCAATTAAAATAGCAATTGAAGGATCTCTTGTTGCGGTAAGAACGATAACAAATGCGAATATAATTCTTACAAATGTGTTATCCATGAGATTAACTAAGGATGGTGGTAATTTAGGAGCAGCGAAAGCGGCATATAATCCAATGAATACTTTAATAGCAGTGCTAATGTATACATTATCTAAAGCTCTGTTAAGAACTTTTTCACTGGCATCTACTACGGGATTGATAATATTTTGTACTTCTTCCATATATAATAGAATTGAGATTTTTTATTTGCATAATTTATATAATTCTTAAGTTTTATCATGTAAATTTACTTAAGGAATATATACTTAAAAATATCTCTCATTATTAAGATATAAGACAAATGATGCAAAATTTTACTTTAGTTATGGTTAATGACAGCGTGTCTAAAAATGATATTGAAACTTTTTTTGGTAATAATCTTTTGAGTATTAACCAAATGAGCAATTATGCTTCTGAATTCGAGGAAACAGTTTCTGATGTAGGAGTTACTATGTCTAGTGGATGGGACGGTTCATCCACACAATTAAGTGAGTTTATGAAGCATTTTTCTCCTAGTGTTGAAAAATATTCAGAACGCTCTTTTCTTTTAAAATCATCCAAAAGTCTGAGCACATTTCCAGGTTATGAGGTTATTAAAAGTTCTGAATTAGAATCTCCATTATATTATAATCAATCTCTTGGTGGTTGGATTACATCCGCAAAAAATGAATCCGTGCTTTCTAGTTGTCTTACTACACCTAAAAAGTCTTCAAGAAGAACTAGAAGTAAAAAATGTGCTAAAACTACTTCAGTAAAAAAGGTATCCAGAAGAACTTCGACCAGATTATCTAAAGTCAAGGCAGTTAGTAATAAAAAACGAACTTCTACAAGAAGATCTAAAACTAAATCAATTGGAGAACTTAGTGGTTATAAATTTTCTTACTATAAGAATGGTATTCTTCTGAAGTATTCTAAAGTAAAATCGGATGGTGAAAAATATTTTCATGGTGGATATTGGAATCAATCATTATCAGGATGGGTCTTCTCTAAAAAACATGAGTCTGCTCTTGTTTCATTAGGTGCTAAAATGCATTAAACTTAAAATAATATAAATTTAAATAATTTATATCATTTATTTTCAAATATTATATATATATGTCAGCTTTTGTAAAACCAATTAGTTACTATTTAAATAATAAACCATCTTGTAATCTTCCATTCAAAGATACTTATACTAATATAAATAATGTATATGTTTTAGGAGATATTCATGGTGATTTTAAAGTTCTCAAACAGGCTTTATATAAAGCACATCTAATTGATCGCAAACTTAAATGGATTGGAAATGATGCTCATCTAGTTCAATTAGGCGATTTACTTGATGGTAAAATAAGAGCTAATTATACACCTAATTATGGTGAAATTTCAGCCATGGAGGAATTTACTATATTTGAATTTTTAAATGATCTGGATATACAGGCAAGATCAAAAGGTGGAAGAGTTCATTATCTGGTAGGAAATCATGAATTAATGAATTTAATAGGAAGATTCGATTATGTTTTAGATAAACATTTAAGTGGAACTGGACAATCTATAAGACGTCAATTATTTAAACCTGGTGGATATATGGCAAATCTTTTAGCATGCCATTCATACGGTGTTTTAAAAATCAACGATTGGATATTTTGTCATGGAGGTTTGTTACCTCAACATGTTACTAATAGAAGCATATCGTCTATTAATAAATTGGTAAGAAATGTATTAAATGGAACTAAAAATTTAGAAAATTTAACAAATGAAGAACAAAATCTCCTATATGGTAATGATAGTTTCTTCTGGACTAGATTTTATTCTAATAATGCCGATAAATGCGAAGTTCTAAATAAAACACTTGATATTGTTTCTTCTAAAAATGGTGGTATGGTAGTTGGTCATACACCTCATAACAATATAACAGATGTATGTAGAAGTAAATTATATTTTGCGGATGTTGGTTTGTCAAGATCATTTGGTAATGATGAATTTAGTAATGTTCAGATTTTACATATAAAAAAAGGTGAAAAACCTATAGTAATCAATTAAACAATCTACCTTTACAATTTTTAAGACAGGTAAATTTATCATCGCATATACTATTATGCATAGTGTATCCACTTGTTTTATTTCGTATTGTATATGAATTATTATTATCAATAATCCATAAATTATACTTTTTTAACGTATTATTTACTATATGAATCTTATTTCGATTAAGTAACTCAATTAAATCCTTTGATATTATAAAAAAATTACACATATCGTCATATGATAAAAATGATGTGATATCGATGAGTAAATCGGTTGGTAATTTATCCATTATATATAGATAATAAATTAGTCATCTTCTATCAAACACACTGCTTTTTTCTTTTTTTTGGAACACATATCAATAAACTCAATCTCATTATCCATAAAGTATTCTAATTTACCTTCAGACATGTTATTATTAATATTTAGTGTCCCAGAATATACATCATATTTAAGTCGTTTATATACTCTCATACGTTTTTTTAACTGATTGGGAAATATACTAAAATTATCAACTATATCATAGGCAATAGGTATTTCTTCATGAACTTTTCGAGTAATTCTTCCAATAGATTGTTCAATACTTGATTTAGGTGTAGCAAATATTGCGGCATCTAATGTGGGTATATCCAAACCTTCAGAACTCATTGGATATGTTCCTAAAATCACATTGGCTTTCTCCGATTTATCAAGATCTTTTTGTTTCATACCTCCTATATAATAACCAACTGTAGTAAATTTATTAATCTGTCCGTATAAAAATGACAGATGATTCCTCCTATCACTTAGTAATAGAATTTGTTTACCTTTATCTACTAAGCGTTTTGTAATAAATACAATAAGCTTATTTCTATTTTCATTTTCTACAATATTATTTATCATCCTTGGTACACACATCTTCCCATAAGCTGTTACTTCTTCTTTACAGTATTCGTCATTATTATCAAAATATTTTATAATATTTACACGAACTTTTTTATCATCATTCGAAATAACACGATAAATAACAGGACCTAAATACATTGTAAAAACTTTAGTTAATCCATCGCTTCTATTTGGGGTGGCAGATAATCCAAGAGAATAAAATGTATTAATCTTAGGCAATGCTCTCGAAAATACCTCTGCTGCTATATGATGACATTCATCTACAATAGTAAATCCAAAATCTTCAAATACCGAACTATCATAATCCTTAATTGATAGACTTTGTAACATACCAATAACAATATCTTTATCTTCAATATCTATTGTAGATGCTTGTAATGTTCCTACTTTAGCATCAGGTAAGAATTCTTTAATACGTTGCTTCCACTGATTCATTAAAAATTCTTTATGAACCACGATAAGTGTCTTTCTTTTTAGTTTAGCAATTAACCATAATCCCATGATAGTTTTACCCCATCCACAAGGGACACTAATGATACCTCCATTTGATTTTGTGGCAAAACAACTATCATCACAGCTATCGATAAAAGATTGAACAACTGGTAATTGTTTAGGTCGTAATTGTCCTTTAAATTCAATATTTATTTCATGTCCTTTCTTTATTTTTACTTGGTCTGGTTCGCCAAATTTTTCAAATCCATAATGCTTAGGAAGATAAAATTTTTTATTACTTTCAAGGTAAATAGGAAACTCCACAGCAGTTCCTCCAAAATCTTCATTAATATAAGGTTTCACCAATAAATCAGTTTTACATTCTTGAAGAGTATTAAAACTGAATCTGTCTTTTATTATAGCATAACCTCTTTTTGTTAAGATAGTTCTTGCTGATTTCTTTATTTTCAGAGATTTTTTAGGCATTAATTTATTAACTTATATATAAAATTATAATTTTATATCAAATTTAATTATTACTCTTTACTGAAGTTATTCTTCATTCAATTTATTTACTTGATTTGCTATAGTATTTAATTCCTGTTTTTCTGATTCAGATTTATTGAATAATTGATTTACAAGCTCCTCAGCTTTGACTAATTTAGGATCATCTACAAATTCTTTCATAGCCATAAAAGCTAAATATGATTCTTCAATAGTAAAAGCTCCTCGCTTTTGAGCAATATTTACAAGTTGAACTAGTACAGATAATGATTCTTTTGATGCCATTGTTATATTAATTATAAATAAATATTCTTTAAATTATTATAATATCAAATTAAATTATCCTATATATATATAAATATGCCTAGAAAAACTAAAAAAAATCAAAGAGGAGGTTACTATGGAAGTGATAAGGGTGTTAAAGTTCCATGTAATCAACAAGTAAATGTAGATGTTTCAAAATATGCCCCTAATTTATCTCAATCCGAACAAGCATTTTCGGCCAGATATTTTTCATCGCCTAAAAATACATCTAATCAATATGGTAAAGGGTATTTTTTAGATGTCTCTCAGCAAAGAGTTGGTGGATTGCCAGAAGTTCAAGCGGTATTTGATCCTAAACCACCTAAATATCACCCTAAATCTAATGCCCTTAAGGAATATCCTAAACCCAAATTTTGTAATGGACAAAAAGGTGGTGGCTATGATTATATCGTAAATCCTAAAACTGGTAGAAAAGTTAAGGTCAGTGGTAAAAAAGGTAGAGAAGTATTAAGTAAATACTTAAATGTTCAGAATGGCGGCGCTGCTAATTTACCATCTAATTTTGATGCTAATATGTCTAATAGACAATTTGGATGCAGACAACCAGAATGGATTCCTGATTGCGTATAAATATAGAAATTTATTATATTTAATAAAATTCTATTATACCATTTTAAAGATGTATAATACTTAAAGATTCCTTACCATAATAAGGATATAATGTTAGCAACATACTACAGATTTTTACTTATACAATTGACAATTTTTGGATTAGTAGGGGGTTTATTTACTTATTTACTAATATCTTCAACTATTCAAGATACTACACTATTAGCAAATAATAGATATAATTCAAATGAAGATTATTCATACTATCTGTTAGCTGTTCAGAAATGGTGTTCTAATAAATACCAAATCCATGGACTATGGCCACAATTTAATCATAATGATTGGCCAAGTAATTGTGAAAAGGTATCTTATGTTTCTCCTAGTGGAAATTTACTGGATAATATGAATGCTAATTGGTCTACATGTAATAATAATGATGCGTTGTGGCAACATGAATGGACAAAACATGGTTCTTGTGTAGAACAACAATTTGGATTGGGTGAAAATGGTTATTTTAATTTAGCACTTAAATTATTTAATGAAAACCAAGACTTACTAACTCACTGCAAGGGGAGAGATTGTACGATGGGATGTTTTAATTTGGATGGTAGTGTTATCCCTTGTCCATGATCCGAAAAATTTTGATGAAAAGATTTTTTTAAAGCTTTTAGTAAAATTGCGATGAATCCTACATTCTATCACGACAATGCAGTACCAAGAGAACTTTTTTCAGGACTTAGACAAGAGGCAATTGGACTTCCTTGGTGCCGACCTCCATCAGGGATTCCCGGAAACAGGACACCTCGTAATGTTGCCGTTTTGGGCGATGGTAGTGATGTTTATTACGATAATTCCTCATCGACGGATACAAAATTAGTGATGAACCGTAAATTTGGGAACGATGTGATTTATCCACTATTTCAGTGCGCTAAAGATTGTAGTGCTCACTATAAAACCAGAAAATTAAGTCCTTTCATTTGTAAACTTATACTACATATGAGAGAACTTGTTAAGCAAAATTATGGAGATAGAGTTATCAACGTAGATAAAATGTTTAATATTGCTATTTGTAATTTTTACACAGAAAAAGAACATAAAATTAATGCGCATAAGGATGATGAACGTTGGTTAGAGAGAAATCAATTGGATAAAGATGGTAATCCCGTTGCTTCTATTATTGCGAGTTTGACCCTTTATCCAGACTATGAATATGGCGATAATCCTGAAAACCTAAGAAATTTTGGAATCTACAATGAAGACTCGAAAAAATGGGAAGATATGGATTTAAGAAATAATTCAATACTCTTTTTCAGTAATCATGAACATAGATGTAAAGGAGTTCATAAAAAACATACTAATGAACCAAGAATAAACATTACGTTTAGGACGCTTGCTCCTGGTTTTCTTGGATTTGTGGGATATAGTAATTTTTATAGATACATGAGTATTCCACATACAATCACTTTTACAGAAAATAAATTTAATCAACAAAGAGTAGATTTATTCTCTACTGAAGCCAATAAAGCAAACGAATTTAACCAGCAAAACTTATATGAAACCTATATAGAAGTTAAAATGTCTAATAAATTGGAAGACAAAGAACTTAAACACTCTTCTGAGCTATATACAAACTTACCCAGATATGTAAAATCGCTTTGTAGTGCTGAAAATATACGTAATTATGATACCCAAATAAGAATTAGCCTTATTATAAAATCAATATAAAAATTTGATAATTTCATTACTTTTTATTTACTATGTTAATCTTTACTTTGTTTATTATGGCAAGTTTTACATCATTAAATCCACTTAAAATTGACACTATTCCAGATACATTAGATAATACTTTAACATCGGAATCAAAATCTATAGAAAAAAGGGAATTGTCTTCACATACTATACAAGCCAGTTCCTCACAAGACTTTGCTACAACAGGAACATATAATCCATCCGGATATACAGAAGAAGAATCTTTTGATTTCATTGTAGTAGCAGACAGTCATGGAGGTAACAGTTCTGGCAATAAATCATTTTATACCGATATGTTTAAACTAATAAACTGGGGTAAATTACTGGCGGGAAGAGATGGAACTGCTGTAGGTATAAATTGGCAAAGACATATTAAAACATTAACAACATCTGGTAATTATGGAATCGTAGATACATATAGATTAGGAACTACCTTAACTATTTGGAAAATATATACAGATAGATTTGAATGTTTTTGGATAGGTGATTCTTCAGCAAAACTATATAGTGAAAATGAAATAATTTTTAAAACCAAGGATCACGATTATAAAAATGAAGAAGAAATTCAAAGGATAATCTCCGAAGGTGGAACTTCAAAACCGGCGTGGGATATACAAATGAAAGATAAAAAAACATTACTTAGTATTCGCTCTAAAATTATAGGGTTTGGGGCAGATAAAACAAATATGTCCCGAGTTTTAGGTCATAGAGGATCATTTCTGAAAGGACTTGAATCGCTTACCCGTGTGGAGTGGTTCTCACCATTTGATTATCAAATTATATCAAGAGATTCTAGTAAAAGCTATAAAGTTGTGACTGGTTCAGATGGATTTTGGCAAATGACATGTGATGAAGATAATGAATTTATATCTGATATATCTAATACAAGTAATGAGTTAGCTCTTGAGGCAAGAAAACGATGGGAAGCTACTTGGAACTGGGATAATAGTCACGGTAAAATCGAAGAAGGAGTTTCACTACCCAGTTCAAATATAGATGATATTTGTGTAGCTACATGGTCAACTAAATTATAACCTTAAAAATTTGATTAAAATTAAATATATTTTTTTTATATCATCATACCTCATACATTAGACTACTAATAATATGTCAAGGCGACAGCAGAAATTTCAGATGAAGGCTACCCAGGAAGCTTTAAAGTCAAATGCCGTTTATAGGCATGGTTCATTAATTACAAGAGGAAATCATATTTATGCTACAGGATTTAATAATCCAAGAAGTAGCTTTTTAGGTAAGACTGACTATTGCCAGCACGCTGAGATGGCAGCGGCGACAAGCTTTATAAATTCATATGTGCGACGGAAGGGGGCGAAGTATTGTTTTCCCAAACACCGGACCGCCAAAGGGACAACCTAAATATAATCTAAAGGACTTTACAGTTTGGTGTGTTAGAGTTCCTAGTGATCCTAGTAGAGAACATCTCAATGTTCATTCAGGTCCATGTATTGTATGTCTTAAGAGATTAAGGGAGTTTGGATTTGGCAAAATAGCTTTTTCAAATGATAAAAGTGAAATAGAAGTTCATAAATTAAATACATATAATCATGCTCATTTCACCAGTGCTCAGAGAATGCAGTTAATAGGTAATAGAGAGATATTAAATAAAAAAAAACAAAGTATTGAAAAAACTCACACACGAATAGCTTTCAATAGAATGAAGGTATGACATATACTAATTAAAATTTTGTTAAAATTAACTATAATATTTTACTATAGTTTATTTATTCAGCAGATTTGAGTTTTTTTTTGATAATACCTGAATCTTCAGGATTAGTGATACCTAAAATATTAGACTCTATTTCAAAATATTTAAGGATGATTTCATTATTTTCAATCATTTTGTTCAAAATATTAGGTAATAATACCTCGATATCGGGATTATCATCATTCTTTTCTTTGAATTCTAATAGATATTTTTTTAAAATATAAATAATTTCAGGTTGGAAGCATAAAAAATTGACATTTGCCAATGTATTGTGGAGTTCTAAATTTTTAATAGATATACCTAGTTTTTCATCTAAAGATTTAACATAGTCGCCATGAGTAGATACAATTCCTCTATTAACTTTGCCTGATTTAGGTAAGGTTTTAATAGTTTTAACAAGACCCAATAAATTGTATCTTGATTTGTTTAATAAATTAAATCCTCGTTTGAATGTTTCTTCTCCATAAATGTCGTCACCATTTATTACTATAAAATTATCATCTATCATATTAACAGCGCAACATATTGCATCCATAGTTCCCCATGGTTTATTCCTATATTTTTTATTATATTTTTGCTGAATATAGTAAGCTGGAACACCCCTGTATTTGTTACTAAATATATTCTTGAATTTTTGCTCAGATGAATTATTAGTAATAAAAATTATTTTTTTAATAGGATTTACTAATGATTGATCAATCGAATATTGTATCAAAGTCTCATTATTTGGTCCTACTTTTTCCAGTTGTTTTGGAGATTTACCACCAAAACGAGAAGACATTCCAGCAACTAAAGAAATTAAAATTGTCATTGTAATTTAATAATATATAATAATATTTAAGTATTTCATTATTGAATAACAACTATATAATTATTTGGATATATCTAAAGATACTATTGATAAAGAAGTATTAATGAATTATACTATATCAGTTTCTAGAGATAATGAATTAGATTATATAAGAGCTAGTTTATGTTCAAAAAAAGATAATTTATAGATTTATATGTATTATTATAGGCGACCGCCAGCTCCTGCTAGACCATCAGAATTACCTACAAACCAATCTGGTGGTTCTATTCCATGAACCTCGTAATTATACATTGCTTCATTACCGCTATAACGTTGGGATAATAATTCACTTTCATAACCATTATCTTCCTTTTTTTCATATAAGCAAAACATGTATCCCTCTCCTTCAACTTTTACAGGTTGTTTATCATTATATTTAACAAATACAGGACATTCTTTATGTTGCCTGTTTCGATGAGACCATTGCTCTATATCATCACAATACCTAATTTCATCTACTCTAAAATTATTAACAGTATAATCTTTGTTATCCTTAAACAGTTTATTAAGACTATCTTTCCAAATACTATGTCTTTCTTGTATCGTTAATGTATCCATCATTTCATCTATAGCACCAGCCTCACGTAGTAATTCTAAAATCCCATCTACATCCAAAATAGTATAATATATGTATTCGTATTTAGTTTCAATACCCATTTTACTCATAAAAAAATAAGTGAAAAATTGTTCAAATTTTATTTAAAAAATAAATATAATCGTTATGTTTTATTTATTCTTTAGTTTCTAAAACCCCAAAATATTTTAAAGCATTTAGAGAAGCTTGTTGTTGTGCGTCTTGCTTCTTTTTACCAATACCTTTACCAATAATATTGCCTTCTTTATTGAGAACTCCTTCAGTAAAAATTCGCATATGAGGAGGACCTTCCACATTAATTGATACATATTGTGGTGTAATTTTAAATTCTTTTTGATAATATTGTAAAAGTTGTTCTTTATAATTTTCTTCTTTCTCTAACAACTCTTCGAAATCTATGACTTTTTCGAATAAATTTTCTATAAATGCGTTTGCTACTTGCCAACCTGGACCAATTAAACGCTGATTTGATAAGTTATTGACTACTTCTGAATAATATTTCGTTTGATTTTGATCCAGAAATAGACCACAAATAAATGCTTCCATGACATCTTCCAATATACGATTATTTTGTCTTCCTTGGGCAGTTTTTTCTTCTACTTGTTTGGAAATAATTAGATGTTCTGGAAAATTGAGGTATTTAGCAAATTTAGCCAGAGAGTTTTTTCTAACAAGTTTGGTTTTTAAGACAGTCTTAAATCCTGGGTCTTGATTGGGATACTTCCTAACTATATAAAATGCCGCACTAAAATCTAGAACTCTGTCACCTAAAAACTCATTATTTTCATAATGTTCATTTTCTTCAAATAAATCTAGTGCGTCACTTGGTTGATTAGTAAGTTTAATTTTTTTATCACTACTTTCATCAAATATAAATTTTTTAACATATGAAGGATGAACAAATGCTGTTTGATAAAAACCTAAATTATTAATAGTCATTACTTCTCGTGCGTTAGTAAAACCACCAGTTTCAAGTATTTTAAATACATCATCTTTTGTTAGAAGTGTATTTTTTTCATTCCACGGATCTATAAGGATTGTATCAGAACTCATTTTATTAATAATAATGTAAATTACTTTTAATTTCATATCAAATTTTATAAATATATAAAGTCTTATTTAGAATTATATTTAATATATGGAATCACCTTCTACTAATTCAAGTAATAGCTCATCTACATTAAATAATGACACGACCTTTATTTTTGGATATAGTAACGATGTTAACTTGAATAGACATTTACACTATAATGATACTAAGAATGTTAATTTAGATTTTATTAAATACGTAAGTCTTTGTAAAATTACTGATAATCCTCATAATTCTAAAATCAATAAATTTAAATTAAACATACTGTTAGATTCTATAGCTAAAAAATCAATGGTTTTTTATTCTGAAGATAATTATACAGATTTTCTAAATTTAATAAAATCATATAATATTATTCGTAATTACGTAAGAACAAATTATAAGGTTAGTAAAAATGATTTAGAATATGTAAATGATTGTACTCTATTATTACAACCAATTGAATCCGTAGAGTTTATAATTAATTTAAAAATAAGAGATAAAATTTATAGATATTCTGTAGCCGATATAATACAAATATATAACCATGCCCTCAAACATATAGATGAGAAGGCATACATTGATGGTGAATTAGAAACACCAAAAAATCCCTACACAAATATAGAATTCACATTTAGCCAGCATTTATCGATTTATCAACAATTATTAGAATATTATAAACAGAAGAAAGGCTATGTTCCAAATTATATTGTAGGATATAAGGAATGTTATTTTGAAACAGATACTTATTATACCAGATTTTATAACAATATAATGAATACAAGTATAGCTCAATATTTAAAAAACTGTAATGATGATCGATTTGAAGAAGAGTTTAATGATATGATTAGGAATGCTTCTAGATCAATGAGGGCATTATATTGTCCAAAATGTTATAAAAGACATAATATTAGAATGCTTTTTTCAGATGCTGTGAAAATGTATATACTAAATTCAAATGAAATATATCTATATGGCTATTATGAAAATGTATTTAAATTAATAGCTGAAACTCATGCACTTAACTTCGAATCTGGACATTCGCTTAGGCACCGAAAACGTATTAAGCCAAGAAACAATCGCAGAAGTAGAGTCAGTTCTGACTCTTATCCTACCCCTTTTAATTTTACGATTTCAAATTCAGAATCAATTTCAGAAAATATACTCTCAACTACAGATTTCATTCGCGGAACTGGTAATTTATTACCTAATACTAGTGATTTATTTCCGTTTACACATGTAATATCAGATAGTAATATAAATAATACTATGTTAAATCATGAAAATTTATTTGATTTTTCATCACCTAATAATCCTATATTTAATCAAAATAATGTAGCTTTTAACTTTAGTTTTGATAATGATTCTACTGTAACTAATGAATTAAGCGAACCTATTACTTTTCAAAGTTTTGGAAGGAATGAACTTAACTCTCCTTTAAATGTTCCACAAGTAGAAAATTTAACAAATACACTAACTAATCCTATAAATTCAGATGATATACATATGCGCCAATTAAGGTTAATAAGTAATCAGCCTTTTGATGCAACAATGTCATTATCTGACAGTTCAAGTTCATTAGAATCTCCTAATAATTCAAATACCGATGAATCATCAGATGAAATTAATCAATCAGAAAATTAAGTAAATTTTTAGCAGATGTTTTTGATATTTTTCTAAAAGTTTTATCTGTTGATGGTAGCATCTGAATATACAATATACGTTCTTCTTCATTCATTTGAGATAAAGTGTTTATTAAATTTTGTATTGTTCCAAAGTTCATTAGGATACGCTCCGCCGTTTTAATTGAAATAGTAGGTATATTAGAAATCATTAATTTACTACATAACTCTTTGTCAATATTAGAATTTTTAGTGGTTTTAGTTAAATTATTGAATAAATCATCTTGATGTGTAGTTTTAGATTCTAAAAATGATACTCCTTGTTTTGATATTTTCTTACATATAGACTCTATAAAAAAGATTGTTTCTTTGGAATCTTTAGTATGAAATACATGTATTCCATCTCTCATCATAGTATTTAGTATTGAAGATGTGAGTGTATCGGAATTAACTTTATTATATTTTGATTGTATAAATTCCAGATTACCTTCAACAAGGTAGATAATTTGATTCTTAGTATATTTTGTTAATAGTCTTTTTTTCTGCTCTCTATGTCTACCATCTTTTATAGACGCACAATAGTCATTTATAGTTTTTCTCTCTATAACTAATACATCTTTATCTTTATATTTGATAAGATAATCACCTACTACTAGATTATCAAATTTCACAGATTCGCTATTATCAAAATCATTCTTAATATTTTCACGGTTATCTATTACTAGTTCCATTATGTAATAATAATCCAGTTCATTTTTAAATAGTTAATATTCTAAATAAATGTTATTTAAGATATTATTTCTTAATAATTAAATTAGTTTCTTTTAGGGGATCTTTTTCCTCTTTTTTCGCCTTTGGTTGATCTTTTGCAGTGAGCTTTGACCATTTTACCTTTTTTGTTGGCTTTGGCAGACATGTAGTTACAGTGAGGGTGGGCAACACAGTCATCCATAGGAAGGTCGTGGCATCCCATCATGGCCATAGGAGAAGGGGTTCTTCTGGAAGCTGAAGCTTTTTTGGCAGCAATGTTGGCGGCTCTGGTATTTCTACCTTTAGCAAGACCGGCAAGTTGTGCGGCACTGGCAGTTCTTCTAGGGGCGGATTTTCTTCCGGCAGGTGATTTTACGCATCTGTTTTTTTTACCCATTTGGCACCATTCTTTATTGCTTGTTCCGTTTTTGGAGCAAGCTTTTCCGGACCAGGAGCAACCGTCAGCTCCACCTCTCATGGAAGCTCTTTTAGCTCTACCTCTAGCAAGGGCAGCGGCTTGTTTGGCAGAAGGGGCTCTGTATTTGTATTCGGTTGGGCTATCGCATTGGGAACCATCATCGAATCCTTCAAGATCGTGTCTTCTTGGGTTTTGGGCCCATCTGGAGTCGTTTACAACACTTTTACCTTTGTGGCACATATCTCTTTTGATAGCAGCGGCTCTTCTGGAAGGAGATTTGTATGATTTTTTGTTGTAGTATCTACCCATGATATTTCTGTTACCTTTGGCAGAGTTGGTGTTTCTTTTTCTTGAACCAGATCTTCTGGCTCTGAGGTTGGCCATGTTGACGTTTCCTCCTTTGACGAATTTGAATCTTCCGTCAGCTCTTTTTACGGCGTGAGCACCGTTGGCGAATTCTACTTTTTCACCAACAGCGACGTTCATTCCTTTTGTGTATTTTTTTGGGGCACTCATTTTATAATATACACGAAGAAAATATTTTTTTTAATGTTTAAATATTAAACGCATAAATTGTAAAAAAAATTGACCGTAAATTAATATTCAATGAAAAAATATTACATAGAAAATGGGAAATCTCTTTATAAAAAAAAGTTTTAGTGGTATCAATGACGATTTATTTAAGAATTATTCATTAGAAGGATTGAATACCTATTGCTGTATACTAAGTATATATGATGGCGATACTTGTACTGTAGGATTTAAATGGAAAGGCGAATTGTTTAAAACAAAAGTAAGAATGTTAGGTTATGATTCACCTGAAATGAAACCACGTAAAAATGTTGAAAAACGAGATGAGGAAATAGCCGCCGCTCATAGGGCTAAAGATTTTCTAGATAATTCAACGAAAGATAAACTTCTTTGGATTGAATTTGAAAAATTTGATAAATATGGCAGACCACTTGCCACTTTATATACTGAACATTCACCAAAATGTTGCTTATTCTCAAAAACACGTATAAATATTAATGAACTTATGATTCAAAAAGGTCATGGATATCCATATGATGGAGGCACGAAAACTAAATTTGTTAATATTACTGTCTAAATGACAAAATATACAATTCTAGGCGTCCAACCATTTTTTAGAGCAGTTAAGTCCTCTTCTTCTATTTCATCTAAACTTTTATAAAATCTGTATATTGTAAATAAATAAATTAGATTTAAAATGATAACAATAGATGTGAATATTTTAGCAGCAGTATCATCTATAATGGTTACTATAGCAATTTTTGATACTAGTTTAACTAAATCACTTATAAAATAAGTTAATACATATTTTTTTTCTAAATTTTTGGCACCATACCAACCACCTAATGAAAACAATGAAAAAAATAGATACCACCAAAATAGTGCAATAGTTAGATATACATCGTATACAAATTCAATTGCTGCCCATAATTTGACACTTTTTGAAAATCCTAGTATTCTTAGTCTATTCATGAACGTATTTCTTTCATCAATATTCATTCCATCTTCTATATCTGAGTTTTGATTAATTAATGTAGATCTTTCTAAAGACATAAATATATAAAATTATATTGATAAATCCTTAACTAGTTTTAATAACCATAATTAAATACAGCTTTAATAGCATCACTATTGTAAATATAGTGGTTCTTTCTTTGTTTATTGTATCTATAAGGACTAATATAGTTTTCTTTAAAAACCTCTATTTTTTTATAATATTCATTTCTGCCTCTTATATTTCTACTTGAAACTCTTTCTAATCTGGGTAATTGTTGAGGAAGTCTATTAGCTCTATTATTTCTATTAGAATGTCTTACTATTTTAGGTAAATTTGGATTAGAGTTTTTGCGAGGTTGCACTCCCAGATTATCTTCAGATTTTATTCTATTTAAATAATCTTTGTATCTCTCATTTTGTTTATAATCTTTATTTCTATTAAATTTCATTAGGTTATCATCTGATTGAATTTTAGGCAAATAATTCCTAGCATATGGGTTATTACTATATTTTTGTTTATTTAGTTTTATATCTACTTTATCTATTAAGTTCTGGTATTTTTTATAATTATATTCTGATTGTATTGGAACTTCATTATTTACTTTAGCATCAATATTAGATGGCTTAACTATAGGTGCTAGTTTTTTTCTATTTTTAGAATAAACTGGAGAAGACTGTGACCTTATTTCTACATTTGGTATATTATCAAATTCCAAGTTTTTATTATTTCTTGGTGATAATAATTTTATTGTATCTGCTACACGTTCATTTATTTCTTTGATTACATATTTCCAATTACTAAACATGTTTATCTTAGGTAGAATACCAAAATTTTTATTAGTTTTTGCTAAACAATTTTCTATAAGATAATCACTATCTACAGTTAAACTTCCTAAAAATTTATTATCATATACAAATGATATATCACATCTTTTGGTTGGATTTTTTTGTAACATTTGATTAAGCATATATGAATACTCACTCTTGTGTTTATAAATATATCTACAGTCAATATTACTATATTTGATTTTATTTGCTAAATCCATAATATTCCTACCTTCAAATGGTTTATTAAGTGTAATCAATTCATATAATATACATCCTAATGACCATACATCGCATTTAGTATCATATTGGTCACCTTTATATAATTCAGGTGCCATATAATATGGAGTTCCAATATATGTGTTAGCTAAGTGTCTATTCCCCATAATCTTAGCTATACCAAGATCTCCAAGTTTAATATTATAGTCTTTATCTAAAAATACATTAGAAGTTTTGATGTCTCTATGAATAATATTATTTCTATGTAAATATTTAAGGGCTGATGCCATTTGTAATGTTAGTTTGGCGATAGTTCGATTACTTATATGTTTTCTATTTTTCTTAAAGTTTATAATAAATTTATCTAAATCACCATTTTCAGCATACTCGGAGACAATGTAAATATTATTGTTTTCAAAAAATACGTCGATAAGTTTGATGATATATTCACATTTATTAGCTTTTTGGATAAGTATTTCGGAAATAAGGTATTCTCGTTCTTTAGTTTTTATATTAGCTACGCAAATCTTTTTCATTGCATAAACAGCTTTAGTTTTTTTATTTCGAACAAGATATACACTCCCATAACTTCCGGAGCCGATTCTCTTTTCTATTATGTACCCATTCAACATTAGGTATTTATATATACTGTAAATAAATTATGTTGAAATAAAATCGGTAAAATTAAATTTAAATAAATTGAAATAAGCGATATTTGTTAATTATTTAAAGGTATAATCTACCAATACCATTATGTTTAATTGGGAGAGAATAAAAGAGAACGTGGGTTGGACCACCCAATATTTAAAAAATGATGGAATACTTGTATTAATGTCGCTAATGCTTATTTTTATAACACCTTTGGATTATATTCTATATATAAAATGGATTGATTCAATGGAATATTATAATTGGTATGCATCATCATTTATATTTCCATTATTTGGTATTTTTTCTTTTTATGTAGGAACTAAATATTTAGAGAATAGAGGATTTATAAAAGAGGAGAACAAGATGGAACAAAGACCATTACAATATATGGGTATAATGGATGGATTAAACTCTACATTAGGTTCTATAGCAACACCATATTTATCTATAATTGTAATGACTATATTAGATAAGTTTTCTTTACCTCTGATTGTAGCATCGTCTATTCTTTTTCTTAAAAGAGGCTATCTAAAAAATCATTATCTAGGTGTATTTCTAACTATATATGCGATTATGGTTTCATATTTGCCTAATTTTAGTGATGGAACATTTAATGAATGGTGGGCAACATTATTGTTTATAGTATCACTAATACCTGCGGTAGGCTCCTATATTTTAAAAGAGAAATATTTAGATAATAGACCTATAGATATTTGGTGGATGAATTTATGGGTATGTATATGGCAATTCGCATTTGGATTAGCAATGTTTCCTATAATGTTGATACCTTTTGGAGAAGCCGGTAAAAACCATATACCGGCTAATAATATATGGGAATATCTAAAAGGTGCTACTGTATGTCAATTTACCAGTTCTAATTATGGAGAACATGATCATTGTGATAATAGTTTATTACTAATGATTTGCTATCAACTTATTTCTACACTAATTAATGTATTGATGCTTTATATAATTCGAAAGGGGAGTTCTACTTATTTTGTAATTATTAATTCATTAAAAATTCCTATACAGGCTTGGTTAGCATCATATCGTCAGTTAGCGGGACCTAATTATAAACCTATAAATGCGAATGATTTGTTTAGTTTCTTATTACTTATAGTAGCAACATTAGTATATAATGATCAAGAAGAAATCAAGTTTGAAAAGAAATTTAAACCTTTAATTACTTTGGATGAAAACGACTATGATGATAGTTTAATTATGAATAATACATCACATAAGGACCTAGAAGAAGAAGGAGATATATAATAATATTTAATTCTGTTATTATTATATATGCCCATAAGAGAACTAAATTCAAAATCTGTTAAATTTACTAACGAATGTAAAAAATATGATGGTAAAAAAGTTCATGTAGAGGCGTACGAAAGATTTATCCTAGATATTCTTAAACCAAAGAAGTATAAATTAGGGATTTCAACTGAGCAGATTAAAAAAGGTATGAAACCTGAAACCTATATGATGCCACAATTATCGATTGAAAAGTCGTGGTGTTTGGTAGATTTGCATTGTAAAAAACATGTTATTGAATTAGTAATAGATTTATGTAATAGATATGATAGTAGTGTAAATAAGAAAATACCTATAATAATGAGTGGAACAGCTAAGTGTTTTGTCCTCAATCGTAGATATTATAATTTTATATTTGAACTTAAAAACTTTTTAATAAAAAATAACTTCATTGCTCATAATTATTATACCCAAGAGATAGATTCACTTATAGATTCTATAAAATTAGAACCTAATGATATAAGTGATATAGTAAATGAAATGATGATCTTCTCAATGGAAGATATCTAAAAAAATAAAATTAGTATTTTATTTATTTAGAATTTATAGTCAATTATTTATTTAGAATCCTTCTTGCGACGACGAACTACTTTCTTCTTTGCCGGTGGAGGAGTAGGAGGTTTCTCATCCTCTTCTTCACTCTCGACATCTAGCTCATCTTCTTCGTCGTCATCCTCCTCTTCCTCTTCATCGCTATCTTCAACCATCTCAGCGCCGCCTCCGCCGCCACTTGTAGAAGTGCTCTGGTCATCATCTTCAACTTCATGGTGAGCAGGCTTGCTATCTTCCTCATCATCTAGGAAAGCATAAGAAGGCATTCTAGTAGGAGCATACACTTTAACTTGATGAACGTTAAAGGAATAACCACATTTACCTCCTGCGAATGTTACTCCAGTAAGTTTAATAATTGCTACAGCTTCAGATCCCTTAGGACAAGCTTGTTGTAGATCTTGAATCGGTTGTTTCTTCTCATCAAAGGCATTGAGAGTGAATCTACCATCCCAATATCCAACCTTCGCCTTCATTGTCGGTGGATACTTGTTAGTAATTTTCTTAGTAGTCTTATCTCTAGCATACTTGATTAGATCACGACTAAGGGCTTTTGCTACACCTTCAGTGCAGTCTCCCATATCTAGCCAGGTCGAGGAATTCTCAACAGCCTTTTCAACTAGTAGCTGTTCCATTCCTTCCAACCAATCAAAGCATTCTTTGACTCGAGTATTTTTTGGTTGACCATCTTCTCCAGTTTCATAACCAGAGAGAGAAAAGTCCATTGAAAACTTTTGTTTAGTCACATTTCCGTTGCTGTCTTTCTCTTGATATACTCCCAATCCATATGGGAGACGCATTCGAGGTAGTTGCATGTAGAAGTCTGCATTGTCATATTTTACACGGCATGATTTTCCTCCGTATTTATTAACGGTGGGGTCGCCAAATTGAAATTTTGAAAAGTCAACGGTGTGTGGTCTGTGGATTTGAGAACTCATGTTTTGCTTGTTTATATACTATATGATATGAATAATCTTTAAATAATTATCATCAAATTTTTTTTTAATTTGTTAAAGTATATATCTAAGACATATTTAAATCTACCATAAAGCCTTACCATAATTAACCAGCATTTTATGATAAAACTAATTATATTTAAAAAAATTTGAATAAAATATTTAAAAATAACTTATTATATTAATAAAAGATGGCTGAAATTGCTATTAATGATAACGCTAATGATAACAATGTTAATAATATTATTGTAAATTCTGAATTTGATACTAATAAATGTTGGGCGAGATTGAGTTCTGACCAGACAAAGCAATGTAAAAATAATCCTAAAGGTTGTAATTTCTGTGGAGTGCATGTTAAGGGTTTCGAAAAGGGCACTGTATCTACCATATTCGATACTATTGTTCCAACTAAACCTAAAAAAGTTCGAAAACGTCTAAAGATAAATAAAAAGCTATCTAAAAATCAGTTAATTAGAGAAAATTATCTGCCATATGAACAGTTTATAATCACTATTCAATCATATTATAGAAGATTTCAAGTAAATCATAACATTAAAACTCGTGGTTTAGCTATTTATTGTAGACATTTATGTAATAATCACACTGATTGTCTATCGCTTAGTAATGTTATAGATATAGCTAATAAAGATTTCTATTCATATAAGGATGCTAAAGGTATTTATTGGGGATTTGATATAATTACTATTAAAGAATGCCTAAATGCTAAAATGGCAAATCCATACAATACTTTAGATATACCCCCCTTTGTAAGTAAGCAAATAGAAACTATTGAGAATAAGATGAATAAAGAGATTAAATTAGAAATTCCTGTATTTAAAAATATTACAATACAAGTCCAACAAAGATGTTGTCATTTATTTCAACAAATGGATTCTTTAAAAAATTATACTAAATGTGCTTGGTTTTTAGATCTTAATTTAGGTCTTCTCAAAAAACTCTATAAAGAAATGGAAGATATATGGAATTATAGACTTCAACTATCTAAAGAAGATAAACTAAAATACACTAAAGATGGAAAAATCTTTACTATGGAAATGCATAAGGTAGTTAAGATAAGTGATAAATATAAACTCTCAAATTTAATATTGGATGAATTTGAAAAGCTTATTTGTGATGGAAAAACTGAATCTGATAGAGCAACCGCATGTCAGTGGATTTTATCAGGCTTAACACTGGTAAATCAAGATGCAAGAGATACTCTCCCATGGCTATATCAATCTGCTAGTTATTAATTTTATATGGCAAAATTATATAAACACCATTATTTTTTTGTGTATCCACTATATTAATAAAGTATTTATCTATACTATTTTTATTTAGATTAGATGAATTCAATCTGATAGCATTAAGTATACTATCAAATGAACTATTAAATATAATAGTTTTACCTCTTATTTTTCGATTATTTATATTAGCACTATCTAATTGTATAGTTTCTATCATACATTTACCTTTAAAAGTATTTACTAGTATATCATTTGATTTGAGATTATTATGAAAGAAGAACTTCATTATATAAAATAATAGTGTTATTGTTTTATATAATTATTATATTAATTATTTGGCAGAAGCGGAAGCGGAGGAGGAAGAGTTAGATACGATATGAGGGGTAATATATCTTTGAAGATTGAAGTAAGTATAACCTTTATCTTTATCAACTTCTTTGAGTGGTCCAAGGATACTACCTAAGGCTTTATCGGGGACGAATGATCGTCTGTTAGTAGGAACTTGAAGATTTTTATCTCTGATGTAAGCAGTTAGTTTTCTAGTTACATCGGTTCTGGATAATTCGGTGCCTTTACCAACACCAAGGAATGAGCACATATCACTAGAGATTTTACTTGGGACAGCAAAACCACTTGGAGCTCTTTTAGGTCTGTTAGGATCCTTTTTGTTGCTTCTTCGGCTTCTATTTCTTGTCTTTTCAAGTTCTTTCATTTCTCTTTTGTAACTTCTACCAAAAGCTTTAAGTGCTTGGGCAATCTCTTTTTGTCTTGTGGCGGCTTCAGCGCAGTTAGCTGCTAATTGAGAAAGAAGATCAGTTACGCCACCAGATTGTTGTTGGCTACTGACAACAGAAGTAGATTCATTTACTACTGTTTCTTTGGCTACTACAGGGGCAGCGGCGGCAACTACTTTGGCGGTTTTAGTTGCTTTAGATGTTTTAGTTGCTTTAGATTTCTTAACTGAGACTTTTTTACCCTTAGTGGCGTTTTTTTGTGCTTTGGAAGATACTTCTACAGTTTTAGTAGAAGAGGATTTTGATGATTTGCCTTTTTTTGTTGTGCTTGCTTTCTTTACCATTTTATGATAATAAATGTTGAAATAACTTTAAGTAAAAAATATTGTTATCATATTACTTATATTTTATGTTTTTAATAAATGTCTTGATATTTAAAGATTACAATGGTGCTGAATAAAATTCAGGAAAAAACGCACTATTTTTATATCTTATTTATAGAATTTACAATAAAAATATATCCTTTTATTATATATACTATGAACAATTATACAATTCCTATTCTTATAGTAACTGTATTGGTTATTTTAGCTTTTTATTACTTCAATAAGAAGTCTAATAAAGAACATTTTAAACCTATGCCTGATATTAGTGAAATTAAAACACTTAATGAATGGAATAAAAATGCCGCTTCTTATTTATGTTCCAAAAAAGCCGATGAAACAGAAGATAGAAAATTAAGTACATTTGTAACATTTTGTAAAAGAATGGTTCAAACTGAAGATTATGAAAAATTTTCAAATTTATTAATAGATGAACCTTCCGAGTTTATAAAAACTAATACTATTCCAGCTAAAAAATTACATTATGGTGAAGCTGAATCTACTACATTTACTAAAACAAAAAATACCGATGCCCCTGGTAATGATTTAGGATATTATAACCTTAATCCTATCAGTTGTGGTAAAATGGCAATGGATAATCCAGAAGCTGCCGGATATGTTACTAATAATGCCGGAACACAATGTTGGATTAAAAGTAAAACTGGAGCAAAAACTAAGAGTAAAGATAGAGTTTTATATACACGTGGGGGTGCACAACAATTTACTTATAGTTTTTGGCTAAAAATAAATAGAATGGAAAAAAATTGGAATAATATTTTCATCAGAGGTGGCGGAGGTTCTCCTCAAAAAAGATTACCAGGTGTATGGATTAAACCAAATAGCACATCTCTTCATATTAGAACCAGCACATCAGATTTTTGGAATGATGGCGTTGATGTTCCAAGTGGAAATGTGCCATATAAGAAATTCTGTCATGTTACTATTTCACTTAGTAATAAAGATCTAAAAGTTTATGTGAATGGTAAACTATCAGCAGATAAAAAATTATCTGGAAGTTTTATCATCCCTGACGATAATGACGATCTCATATTACATAAAGATGCTGCTAATAATAGCCAATTAGGTAGTTTTGACATATTTAAATTTAGACAATTTCCCGTCGCAGTCCCTTCCGACTTTGTTGAAAATGTTCTTCTTAAGGAAAAACCTGATGGAAATGATTCATTTAAAAAATGTTTAAATTCCTATGTTGAAGAACATAATGTTAATACTCAAGATGGACTACGATATTATTCTAATATTTGTTCTAAAAAAATATTAAGCACTAATAATGACTTAGGTGAAGGAATTGTAAGAAAATTACAATATGCTAAAGATAAATATAATCCTGGTTCTAATATGCTTAAATCCAACAGACACGCATCCTATTCTATTGTAAATGGTATTGTTCATTTATCTGGACTTGTTACTAAAGTAGAAGGAACAGGTGATATTTTACTTATTCCTAAAGAGGCACGTCCTGCTAAAAGACATATTTTTACAATAGGTAATAGAGACAATGATAAATCAGCAAGAATTGATATATTACCTACAGGACAGATTAGAGTTTTAATTGAATCCGATTCAAATGAATATTCTATTGATGGTTGGAGTTATCCTCTTAATGGTCAAAATGATTTAACATATTCTATCCCACAATTAGCTCATTATGTAATGTTAAGTAATAGTGGTATTCTTAGTGTTGCTGAAGTTGAAGTTTATGACGAAAATAATAAACTTATATCTAAAGAAAAACCTGCCTCGCAATCTTCTGATTATAGTTCTTCTAAAGGAACTGCTGATAGAGCAGTAGATGGTAACACTAATGGAAAATGGAGTGGAAACTCAGTAACTCATACTAAAAACTCATCCAAAAATTGGCTTAAAATAAAATTAGGTGGTGGTAAAAGAGTCAAAAGAGTAGTTGTTTACAATAGAAAAGACTGCTGCACTGATAGAATTTCAGGTACTAAAATTGCTCTACTCGATAGATTTGAAAAAGAAATTGCCTATCAAATATGGGATCCTAATGATTTTGCTAAAACCGATACTTTAAGTAAAACTATGTCAGGAAGAACATGTCAAAACTGGACAAACCAATATCCTCATAGACATGGTAAATACAATATCCCAAAAGGAATATGGGGAAGATCTGGAGCTATTATTGATAGATATATCATTTATCAAAATGGAAAACACATGACTAGTTCTGGAAGAAGTAATGGAGGTGGTTCATTTCAGTTTGACTGTGGAAACTCTGGTATCGCTTATTATGGTTATAACCCTGGAGGGTGGGGTGGAAGATTCTCAAATCTAGGTGGTATTGGACCTGTTAAATGTAATGATGGTAGATATTATAGTTCAAGAAGAGGCAGAGGAACCAGTAAATGGAAAGATTATAGAGGATTAGCAAGAACATATGAAAAACAAGGTATTGGTAATCATAATTACTGCAGAAATCCTGATGGTGAAGCTGGATTATGGTGTTACACTACTGACCCTCGAAAAAGATGGGAACTATGTGGTGTAAATGGTGTTATGGCAAAAACAACTAAGGATAAAATATATCCATTATCAAAAGAATTCGTATTTAATATGAGAGATTCTGTTCCTACAGGATGGGCTAATTATTCAAATGAATATTCTAATGGAACATATACCGTAAATGGAAATCTCGTAACTATAAATGGTTTAATTTCTTGGAAACGAGAAAAATTAATAAACGAACTTCCAATAGCAATACTCCCCCCTAACGCAAGACCATCCCAGAGAAAAGTATTCTTAGTTAACGCAAATGAATATTCAGCAAGAGTAGATGTATTACCATCAGGACTTGTAATGTTTATGTCTTGTAGCGAACAAGCAGGTGTCAAGACTCGTAATTGGAGATGGATATGTCTCGATGGAATACAGTTCAATATAAATGATAGTATTGAAATTCCATTAAGTCCTGGATATAAAGCCTTTAGTAAGACTGGCGGTCAAACAGGTAACTATGGATTAGTAAAATCTCATGGCAATTATACCAGTTCGAAAAATCCATTATCACTTAGATATAACGCAACACTTAATGGTAATCAAACTATCATGATGTGGGTAAAAGCTCGTCAAAATGGTCGTCAAAATCCTATTGATTTAGGATATGGTGGTGAAGGAACATTCACTATAGAATCCGACGGATCTATCAACTACTATTGGGGACCTAAAGGCGGATATAGTTCCCCATATCAAGGATTTAATTCAAAATCTAAAATTAAATGGAACGAATGGACACATGTAGCTCTTACAAGAGATTTACAGAATAAAAAACTTTATTGGTATTTCAACGGTAAAAGAGTTGCTACAGCAACATCTAGATTTACTTCAGCTGGAAGAACGCCAAGTAGAAAATTAGGATATGGATATGTTAATAAATTAAATGGTGAACTTAAAGATATTCGTTTATATAACAGACCTTTGTCCGCTGCTGAGATTAAAAACTTTGCTCAAGAACCTGGAGGAGAAACTATTAGATATGGATTTCCATCAATGAGTGTTAAAAATCAACTTGTTACTATGTCTGGTGTAGCAGCCATTGTTGATCAAAATAATAAGTTTTTAGGAAATATACCTGAAGAATTTCGTCCTAATAGAAATCTTGAATTCTGGACAAATCAAAATGATGGTTCTGCTCTAATTATAATCGAGCAAAATGGTAATATGAATGTTCATTTCTCTGATGTATCTCAAGGATTTATATCGTTTGATGGAATCACTTATACTAGAAATAAATCTTTCTAATTTATTTACAATTTTTAAAAAAAATAAAAGTATTATATATAAATGACATTAAAACCACATTATTTATATGTAATACTCCTTGTTCTACTTTCAATTTACTTTATTTATAAATATAATGATAAAGCTAAAGCTGAAAGTGTCGAGGGATATAGAAATCTTAATCTACCATCCTTTGACGAATATATGAAATATTCTCAAGGATATAAATGTGATGAAAATTTAGATACTCTCCCCTATGAGTTAAAATCTAAATATGATATTAAATCTTTTTGTGACGAATACCCTAATTTACCTACATTAGATAAATTAAGCACAAAATTAGTGGAAAAACCCCTATTAATTAACCAAGCTTCAATTAGAAAATTTACAACTGAAGATATAAATGTTAATATTAATACTACTGGAGATATGAATAAAGATAACTCAAATATGATTTTATCTTCAACTCCTAAAAATGCTAGTTTGGGACACTTTAATCTAATGCAATCAGAATGTGTTGATAAATGTAAAGAAAGTGATTTATGCGAGTATGCTATTAGCGCAAATAATGGAGATCCTAAATTAGGAACATGCTATCTCTTTAATAGAAAACTTGATTTATCAAAAGTAAAACAAGGTAGTTCTAACTCTACAAATACTATGTTTTCAAAAATTAACTCTGTTGAATATTCAGTTGCTACTTGGATTAAAATTGATAAAGTAAATAATAACTGGAGAAATATTATGAGAGTTGGAGACCAAAATGTTGAAAGATTCCCAGCTTTATTTATTACTCCTAAATCATTAGGAATACACGCAAGTCTAACTTCAAAAGGTAAAGGCGAACAAAAAGGTTGGGGGAATACTGAAGGTTTGGTAGCATATAACGTATTTCAACCTAAAAAATGGCATCATGTAGCTTTTACTCTTGTTGGTAAGACAGCTAAATTACTTGTTGATGGTAAAGTTGTTGCTGAAAAACATCTTCAAGGATATGCTCAATGGCCTGGTGTTAAGAAAACTCTCTACGTATCTGATCCATGGCACGCTACTGGAGACTTCACTTTATCTAAAATGAGCTGGTATCCATTTGCTCTATCCGATGCATTTGTTAAGAATATCGCATTATCTACTTTTCCACTCGAAAAATTTAAGAAAAATATTGTAGTAGGCTCCGCTAAAGTTGATCCAGAAAAAATCATTCTTACTAATGGATGGGTTTCAGTAAATGAAAGTGGTAATGAAACTGGAAAAGTATCAATAAAAGATGTTGGTGACATTGCCTTTATAGACGGTATTATTAAAGGTGGTTCTCCTAATACAGTTATTGGTTTCTTACCACAAAGTAAAATCCCTGATAGACAAATTTATATATCAGTAGCAGGAGATAATGGTAGATATCTAATTGAATTTAATCCTAATGGTAATGTAATCCTCTATGATAATGGATGGTTTAAAAATAGACAGTTTGCTAAATATACTGATAGTAATAATATATACTTAACTGCCAGATTTCCATTTTCCAAAGGTAGTCCTCTTAAAACTAGCTCTGGTTATTGGATATCTCAGCCTGGATATAGACCTAAAGGTTCTGTAGTATACTTAACAGGTGGCATTAAATCTGGTGGTGTTTCAATTCCAGACGCACTTCGACCATCTAAAAGTGATTTATATATGGGCGTTTGTGCTTGGAAACCTACAAGAGTAGATGTTAGAAATAATGGTTATACTTTTAATGTTTTTGGAAATAGTAATACTTCACTTGAAGGAATAAGTTATTCAAGATTCAATGGTGAAAGACTCAAATTAGAAAGTGGATTCAGGAATTATTCAGGAAACAATGGTTACTGGTCTTATGGACAAGTTATTATGAATAATGGTATTGTATATCTTAAAGGTCTATTAGCCAGAGGTAACTTTTTATCTAAAAATCTTAAATCATCATCCGCTGACGATGAAAATATGTATTCCTCTAGTCCAGCAGGAGATTCACAATGGCGCAAAGTTAATACTTCCAATAAAAAACAATGCGAACAGTTAGCCGAGAAATCAGGTAATAAATATTATAAAATCGACGATGGGTCATGTCATTTAGCACCTATTTATAATACAATTAAGCCTTCTTGGGAACAGTTTTCAAAAGATATGGCTAAATTACCAGGTATGATTCCCAATGGTAGTAAATTAATATTTACTAAAGATAATTCCATTATGAAAAATATAAGTTCAAATAGTACAAATAGATCTGGTAAATCTTTAATCCCATTCTTCTTTAACAAAAATGGCTCATTTTATGTAAAATCTAGTGATTATAATAAAAAGAATTTTCAATGGGAAATATTCTACAAAGCTGCTAGAAAATTTAAGGTTACTGAATTTTCTAAAAAAGATGATAGTAAATCCTATATAGCAATTACCCCTGCTGATATCAATCAATGGACTAGTCAACTACCTTCTTCATTAGGAGGTATGGCTTACCTGGCACCGCCTAAAAATGATACCAAAAACCCTTTTATCGTATTAGATAGTAATACTAAATTTGAAGAAACTACCAGAAGTATTGATAAACCTAGATATATTGATTTCACTAGTAAAGTCTCTGAATTAAGAGATGGTGAATATGAACTAAGACAATATAACAAAAATAATCAAATTATAGAAAAACTTGTTACATTCGAAATAAGAATGGGAGAATACATAGAATATTCTAATATTATAAAGAATTCTTTAGCAGGAGACGTATATCAAGTTGATCTTAGAAATGAATTAGTTGCTAAATTACCTATGAAATATAGACCTATGGAAACCCATTTCTTTATGGCAAATGCTCACAATGGATGTGCTATTATTAAGATTGATACTGATGGTAATGTAATACTTAAAGGACATATGCGAACTTCATGGAGAGGATTCTCATTAGCTGGTATTTCATATGTAGTAGATCCAATTCAAGCTAATAGACGAGAATACAAATTTGCTATGAATGGTGAATGTAGAGGTAAAGAGGTTCTCAAATACGCAAATAACTCACAAAATCCTGGAAGTTGGGAAGATAAAGTAGATAGATGTGCCAAAGCATGTGAAGATGAAAAAGATATGAAAGGATTCTTAGTTTATCCAAGAGGTAGCTCTAAAGGTAGATGTTGGTGTGAAGCACAGCATGACGGAACATGTGAAAAAGTTAATAGTTCATATAAAAGATATACCTTTACCGATGCTTCAAGAGGTAGTTTAGTAAAATTTCCAATAAAAACTGTTTTATCATGGAGTCAAGCTAATAAATTTGCTACTAGTAAAAATGGAAGACTTCCTACTAAAGAAGAACTCAAAGATTCAGGTATTAACAAAGAAAATGTTCAAATCACTACTGTAAATGGTGAAGCCAGATATGACTTTTGGCACCCTGTTTCCAGAACTGATAAAAAAACTGGGGATTGGTCACAAATAGGACTTCACTATAAAGGTAAATATGGATGTAGAAAATATTGTTCTCATTTTGACACTTGGGGTAAGACAAGTTGGGGAGATAGAACAAATTGGACATTTTATAGACCAACAGGCTCTAAAGGTAGAGATTTTATATATATCTGGAAATACTAATTTTAAATATTAGATAAAAATCTATATTTTTTTTCTAACATTAGACTATAACAATGACACACTTAAATCTTGTATATATGGCAAAACCAACATATGGAGGATGGGTATCCTTTACTACTCATATGGCTCTCAAATACGATCTTGAATTATTTAAGGTAGGTAAAAGAACTGAAAAATTAAAAAATGGAACTGATAGATTAAGAAATTATGGATATGGAGTTAAATATCAAAATATGTCTATTGAAGATCTAACACAAAAAGACAACCTACTTATTACTGCCATAGATAAAACATATTATAAATACCTAGATATGTTTCCCGATGGAACAAAAATAGTAATTCATGACCCAACTGAAGTAAAAGGTAAAAGTTGTCAAGCTGTCATTGATAATTTGCCTAGATTTGAGATATTTACAATTAGAAAAACCGTTCAAAAATACATAAAAGAAAACTTTGGTCTTAATAGTCAGTTTATGGAACATCCATTTTATGAATATCCATCAACAAATACACCTTTCAGTAAAAAGAAACGCGTGGTAGCTACTTCCAGAATTGATTTCGATAAACATACCGATATCATTCTCAAAGCAAATCAATTATTACCTAATACGAAGAAAATAGAGGTATATGGTGCTAAAAATGATTTATATGTATACCATCATCTTACTAATAAATTAGGTCTCAAAGATGAATTAGATAGCTCATATAAAGGCACTTTTACAAAATCTTTTAATGATTTAGATGATATATTACATAACTCTAAAATTATGGTAGATCTTTCAGCAATTAAAAACGATGGTGGTGGTAGCCAATATACATTCCTAGAAGCTATATATCAGGGATGTGTATTAGTATTAAATAATAAATGGATAGATGGTATCAATAATACCCCATTTGTTGATGGTTATAATTGTATTGTAGTAAAAAATGAATCTGATCTTAAAAAAGTGATTACTAGTAAAAAATATGATTTAAATACTATAGCAAATAATGCTAAAGAATTATTAGAACCTCATATATATATTGATTGGAGTAATATTTAGAGGTGTTTTTCATCACTATACTTATATATTCCTTCATAGGAATTATGTACTCCTACCAATTCATACTGTTGTTCAGGATTTAAAAATGAAGATAGTTTGTATTCGCTTCTATTATTTGTTATATTTGACTGGAACTCTCGCGCCGCTACTCTAACTGGATTAATTACATAGGTTTTCCCTAATTTCTGAAAATAATTTACATACATAACATCTATATTGGTTGCTCTTAATCTCACTTTTCCACTTCGCCAATTATCATCTTTATCATGACCTTTTCCTTGTAAAAACACAGACATTAGAACCTTATAAAGTGTTTCAATTGATTTTCTATTAGGTAATATATATGAGTAAGCACCAACTAGTTTAAATTCATTAATATTGATAGGAATTAAAGAACTTTGATAATCAGGATTATATCCATCTTGTTTAATAAAGTATCCTCCAGCATATAGTATATCTGTATTTTTAGGAACGGGAAATTCTTCATAAAAATTAACTAATGGACACGCATCATCTTCCATTATCATTAATTTATCATAGTTATTATCATACGCATATTTAATTGATTTTAAATGACTCAAGTAAGCTCCTACTCTTGCCAATATATTATTTTCATTCATAGACATTGATTTAAAATTATGTCTGTCCATCCAATAATTGGGATGAAGCTTTGTAGGGTGAACTCCCAATAATTTAGAAACTTCTAGTCGATATTTATCATTATGGAGATTTTTTCCATAAATAGCTTCAATACGATTATAATTCATATCTAGTTTATCTAGATCTTTTTCTAAAACTATTCGTCTTTTCTTATCTTTATCAAGATTAATATAAAGTATAGGATAATCTATAAGTCTCATTTTAATATATATTGATAGAATTATCTCTATCTACAAAATAAATTTCTATATATGATTTTACAAATATAGTAATTAATTATCTCAAGGGAGGAAAGTCAATTTCATTATATCTATTTACAGAGCTATTTGTCCGGCGAGTCCCATTCATATTATTTTCTAAAACAGGAAGAAGTTTGTCAGGAAGTGAATTCGTGAATAACTGCCTACAAATCGGACATTTAAATTCATTTAAATTTAAAATACATTTTAAACAAAAATCGTGACCACATGGTGTTTTACAAATAAACTTATTTTTTAATACTTCTAAACATATTGGACATTCCATAGTTATATATAATAATTATAATTAATAATTATTTTATATTAAAACCAATATCGATGATATACTGTTATTTATGCAAAAAGTCAGCGATGAGCCACAATATGAACATTTAAATCCTAGACTTACTGAAAGAAGATCTGGAATAATAAATACACAGCGAAGTAGAGAACCATCAAAATTATTCTGTAAGGCATGTAACCATCCCGAATATTCATTAAGTATGTGTCCTAACTGTAAACAGTATTACTGCCAAGACTGTATGGTATATGGTAGAAATACATGTAGAGACTGTTCCAATATTGAAAATCGTAAGGCAGAACAGACACACTATATAATATCAAAGGATAGACCTATTAGTTTTTTTAGATATTTATGTGTTTGTTTTAAATCTAATTAGAGTAAGCGAGACCTCCCATACCACTCATAATTCTTAATACATTGTAGTTTACAGCCCATACCTTAAGTGTTCCAGTTGAACTTCCATTAATAGTAAGCACAGCATTATCAATTCTTGAAAAGTTACAAGTTCCTGAAGGTTGATGTTCTTCTGGTTTTAGTCCAAATGAATAGCAGTAGTAACCACCCCATTCATCTGTATTAGATTGTCCATCAGCACCAGTATGATGTTGATAAGGTTGAACACATCTGAAGTATGTTCCATCTCTTTTTTTCATGCGGTCATGTCCATTAAGTTGAAGAAGAGCGGTATTAATCATATCTCCTGTTCCATTGAAATAATTAAAATTATTGCCAGCGTTAGTTCCTGTTTGAGCAGTCCATACAAGCTCTTTAACTGGATGATTAAATCTGAGCTCATGTTGATCTTCTCCTGAAGCAAGAGTAAGAGCATTTGAATATTGAACTTGTTCGATAAGGTATTCATGTGAAACTTGAGCGAATCTTCTTCTTTCATCGGTATCTAAGAAGATATAGTCACAGAATACACAGCAGTTTTCAATTGACATAACTGTCTTCGTAGTTCCTGTAACAAACTCAATATCTGATCCATTATCACCAGCAATCATAAAATCACCGTTATTTGTTAATGTAGGACCAGTATTTATAGCTGTTATTCTTGATGTTCCACTAAATAAATCTCTCTGATGAGTCCAAGTAACGCTGGAAGCAAACTGAACGTTAAGTTTAACTTCATGATATTGTAAAGCAATTAGAGGAAGAGCTAGTCCAGGATTTCTACAAAACCAAAATTGAAGAGGTATGTATAATTTTTTATTACCAGATGAATTAGATGATAATGTTCCGTTGACTATCCTATTCCACTTAGACCACTTTTCATTATCATATGTAAGTCCTGCCCATATATCCATCCAATCACCGTATTGTTTATCAATACATTGACCACCTATTTCAACTTCAACATATTCAATAGCTCTTTGTCCTATTCTATTACTACCAGGGATAGCTGCTGCGTGTGTTGATTTTAGTGAACTATTATTTACACGATCATTTATATCAGGATAATCATCGAGTATACTTGTAGATACATTAGCACCATTTGCTAGTAAGTTAATTCCAGAACCAGTAGCTACACTACCAATTAATTTGATATCGTCTGTTAACCCGGCTTTTGATATATTTGTAACTGTAAATCCACTGGTATATGTTGTAATAGAACCTCCACTAGCAGTATTATCAACTACAATTTCGTCAATACTATCCAATGTAACATCTAATTTAACATCCATTTCTAAATAAATTTGTGAGAGTAAATCTCCATTTCTGGCAATAGTGCAAGAAAATTTTTGTCCTAGTTTAGCTGCTCCATTGAAGGTTTGTTCAATAGATTCCATAGCAAAATTAGTATGTCTTCTATAGACAACTTTAAAAAAAGTTATTTGTGGATTACCTGTAAGGTAAATATCTTGTGCGCCATAGGCGACTAATTGCATTAAACCACCACCCATATTATTTATATATATGTAGATATTTTTCTTAAAAATAGTGTTTAAGAAATATATTTCCTTAAGAAATCTAATTAGAGTAAGCAAGACCACCCATACCACTCATGATTCTAAGAACATTGTAGTTAATGGCATAAACCTTAAGAGTTCCAGCAGATCCTGTAGCACCATTCAATTGAAGAACAGCGTTATCGATTCTTGAGAAATTGCATGTTCCGGATGGTTGATGTTCTTCTGGTTTAAGACCAAAGGAGTAGCAGTAGTATCCACCCCATTCTCTATTTGCTTCTTGACCATCAGCACCAGTATGATGTTGGAATGGTTGAACACATCTAAAGTATGTGCCTTCTCTCTTTTTCATGCGATCGTGACCATTAAGTTGAAGAAGAGCTGTTGTAACCAAGTCAGCATCAGAAGCACCAAAGTAGTTGAAGTTATTACCAGCGTTAGCAGCGGTTTGAACAGACCATACAAGCTCTTTAACTGGATGATTAAATCTGAGTTCATGTTGGTCATCACCTTCTGAATGTGTAAGAGAATTGGAAAATTGAACTTGTTCAATAAGGTATTCGTGTGATACTTGAGCGAATCTTCTTCTTTCATCAGTATCAAGGAAGATGTAGTCGCAGAATACACAGCAGTTATCAATAGCCATTGATACTTCTGTAGTATATTCTGTAAATTCTACTGCATCACCAGCATTATAAGAGGTGGTTGCGATCGCCCCTGTTGTCGATGTATCCAACACTAAATTTGATGCCCCACCATTATTACCTTGTGTAATATCAGTTCCTTGATCTTTAGTATGAGTATATTTAACTTCTGAGTTAAATTGAACATTAAGTTTAACTTCATGATATTGAAGAGCAATAAGAGGAAGAGCAAGTCCTGGGTTTCTACAGAACCAAAATTGAAGAGGTATGTAAAGCTTGGCATCAGAACTTCCATTAGGAGAGAGAGTAGCATTAACCATTCTATTCCATTTGGTCCATTTTTCATTACAGTAAGTAAGTCCTGCCCAGATATCCATCCAATCACCATAATGTTTATCTATGCATTGACCTCCAATTTCGACTTCAACATAGTCAATAGCTCTTTGTCCTATTCTATGAGAACCATTAACACCTGAAATACCTGCTTGTGATGTGAGTGTAGCAACTAAATGACTCACTCCTGTGCCTGTGGTCCCGTTATCAATTGTAATTGAAGTAGTACCACCATCTTCTGCTATAGTTATACTACCTGCACCTAATGTAACTTTGTTATCAGTAGTAGTAGTAACATCTGTACCAGCAATTGTTAGTTTTTCAACTGATTTTACTTCTTCACTTAATGAAACATCCATTTCTAAGAAGACTTGACCTAAAAGATCACCGTTTCTCGCAATAGTGCATGAGAATTTTTGTCCAAGTTGAGCAGCACCATTAAAGGTCTGTTCTATAGCTTCCATAGCAAAGTTAGTATGTCTTCTGTATACTACTTTGAAGAAAGTAATTTGAGGATTACCTGTAAGGTAAATATCTTGTGCGCCGTAAGCGACTAATTGCATTAAACCACCACCCATTTTTTATATATAATAATACAATATTTTAATTTTAAAAACGAGAACTTAAAAGAGTTTTTCTTAAATTATTATTTTAAAAAATACTATATAAATTAAACTATCTAGTTAGAGTAAGCAAGACCACCCATACCAGACATAATTCTAAGAACATTGTAGTTCATAGCATATACTCTAAGAGTTTTGCTACTAATACCAGTTCCAGTTACATTAAGAACAGCATTGTCGATTCTGGAAAAATTACATGTTCCAGATGGTTGGTGTTCTTCAGGTTTGAGTGCAAAGGAATACATGTGAACCCCTCCTAAACTGGTATCTGCGGCGCCAGAATGATGTTCATATCTTTGAACTTCTGTGAAATATCTACCATGTCTGGTTCTGAAGCGATCATGTCCATTAAGTTGAAGTAAGCATTCAGAGAATACGGAGTTGTCTCCATTAATCCAGAATAGTTCTTTAACAGGATGGTTGAATCTAAGCTCAGCTTGTCCGCCAGTAGCAGAAATAGAAAGAGAGTTAGAGAATTGAACTTGTTCAATAAGGTATTCATGTGATACTTGAGCAAATCTTCTTCTTTCATCAGTATCAAGGAAAATGTAGTCACAGAATACACATGCTGCTGTAGTAGTAGCACCGGCAGCGAATTCAACATTAAGTTTAACTTCATGGTATTGAAGAGCAATGAGTGGAAGAGCAAGTCCTGGGTTTCTGCAGAACCAGAATTGAAGAGGTAAAAAGATTTTACTTCCTGTTGCTGCTGCTCCTGTTCTCATAGATGTAAGCATAGCTCTTTGATCAGTATCGTGAGTTAAGTCTGTCCATAAGTCCATCCATTCACCGTAGTGTTTATCGATACATTGTCCACCAATTTCAATTTCAGCAGTTGCGATTTCTTCAGCAAATTTTCTGACAGCAGTTGGACCATCGCATTCGAGGTATACTCTGTGGAGTAAATCACCATTTCTAGAGATGGTGCATGAGAATTTCTTTCCTTGTCCAACAGCACCATTGAAAGTTTGTTCAATGGCTTCAACGGCAAAGTTGGTGTGTCTTCTGTAAACTACTTTAAAAAAAGTAATTTGTGGGTTACCTGTAAGGTAAATATCTTGTGCGCCATAAGCGACTAGTTGCATTAATCCGCCTCCCATATTTTATATAATATAGCAAGATTTTAATTCTATATTCAAATAAGATAATTCTATTTTTCTTAAAAATTAAATAAATTTAAAAAAGATAATTGATTTAATAAATCTAATTAGAGTAAGCAAGACCACCCATACCTGACATGATTCTAAGAACATTGTAATTCATAGCATATACTTTAAGAGTTGCGTCTGGTGCGCTTGTGGTAGATGCTGTAAGATTGAGAACTGCGTTGTCGATTCTGGAAAAATTGCATGTTCCAGATGGTTGATGTTCTTCAGGTTTGAGTGCGAAAGAATACATGTGGATGTTTGTGTGAACACCGCTACCAGAGTGATGTTCGTATCTTTGAACTTCTGAGAAGTATCTACCATGTCTGGCTCTGAAGCGATCATGTCCGTTAAGTTGAAGTAAGCATTCAGAGAATTTTGAACCACCAGTATCAAGGCCACCTTCAAACCAGAAGATTTCTTTGACAGGATGGTTGAATCTGAGTTCAAGGTTAGAAGATCCAGTAGTGGAAATAGAAAGAGAGTTAGAGAATTGAACTTGTTCAATAAGGTATTCATGTGATACTTGAGCAAATCTTCTTCTTTCATCGGTATCAAGGAAGATGTAGTCACAGAATACACATGCTGATGTAGTTTTAGCAGCGCTATCGAATTGGACATTAAGTTTAACTTCGTGGTATTGAAGAGCAATAAGAGGAAGAGCAAGTCCTGGGTTTCTGCAGAACCAAAATTGAAGTGGAATAAATTGTTTTTTATCAGCAGCAGCACTACCTTTCATCAATTTTTCTCTCATAGTTCTTTGGTCAGTATTGTGAGTTAAGTCTGTCCATAAGTCCATCCAATCACCATAGTGTTTATCGATGCATTGTCCACCAATTTCAACTTCAACATAATCAATTTCGGCAGCAAATGTTTTGCCAAGAAAATTTGTTGTTGAATCACATTCGAGGTATACTCTGTGGAGTAAATCACCATTTCTAGAGATGGTGCATGAGAATTTCTTTCCACCTCCAACGGCACCATTGAAAGTTTGTTCAATGGCTTCAACGGCAAAGTTGGTGTGTCTTCTGTATACTACTTTAAAAAAAGTAATTTGTGGGTTACCTGTAAGGTAAATATCTTGTGCGCCATAAGCGACTAGTTGCATTAATCCGCCTCCCATATTTTATATACAATATAGCAACATTTTTTTTCACAATATAACAACGAAAATAGTATTTTTCTTAAAAATTAAACAGTATTAATTTTTATATGCTATACCAGCCATACCCTGTGATATTTTTAATATATTGTAGTTAATGCCATAACATGTAAATTTATATGATTCAGGAATTGAAGTATATGAACTGGAGGTTTTCTTATAATCGAAATTAATTACAAAATTATTTAATTTAGAAAAATTAAGTGTTCCTTGAGGTTGATAATTTTCGGGTTGAAGTCCAAATGAATACATATAAAAACCACCATTATAATACATAGTACTATCTAGTTCTATAAGTCCTCCACATGTATGATTCTGAAAGGGTTGTATAACATTAAAAAATCCCGCCTCTCTTTTTTTTATTCTATCGACACCATTCATCTGTAATAAAATATTTTCTAAAGTATCCGTCAAATCAAGATTTTTATAAATATGAGTATATTCTAACTCTTCGGTATTTACTGTCCAAACAATTTCCTTTACTGGATGATTGAATTCTAGCTCAAATTGTTTATTCTTTGTATTGTCTGTAGTTGTTAATGTATCAAGGCCTAATTTATTAGTTCTTTGAACCTGTGTAATTAAATATTCGTGATCTGATTTAGCAAACAATGATCTCTCGTCACTATCCAAAAATATGTAATCGCAATATAAATACACATCATTGAAAACGCCTGAAAAATTATTAAGACACCATGTATTAGTTCCTTTTTTAGGAAGTGATGAATAATGATCTAAAGGATTTTGTGTTTCTTCTTCAATATATTTAATTTTATCCTTAGAATTTATTGACAAGTATAATACAACCTCATGAAATTGAAGAGATATCAGCGGTAAAGCTAATCCTGGCTCATTATTAAACCAAAACATAAGTGGAACATAAATAAGATTGTTATTTCTATTAGCAAATTTACTAATCTTATCTCTCATAAGCCCCATAAGCATTTCATACCTTGTTTTATTATATGTCAATTGTGTCCATATATCCATCCATTCACCATAATGTCTATCGATAACTTGTCCACCTATTTCAATTTCTACATAATCAATAAGCTTAAAACCTAGTTTATGTATATTAGAAATTTTACCTTCTTCATCACTTGTGATAGCATTGTCAGATAAATTGAATGCCAGATACATATTCATTAATAAATCACCTTTTCTCTCTATCTTACATCTTAGTCTTTTACCAAAATCACGTTCTCCCAAAAATAATTGTTCCATTTGCTCTATAGCAAAATTAGTATGTTTTTTATACACTTTTTTAAAAAAAGTTATTTGAGGATTCCCAGTTAAAAATATATCTTGAGGTCCTTTAGCTAGAAGTTGTAATAATCCACCACCCATTTTATTATACAGTCTCATTTTTCTTAAGTATTTTTACAGTAGTAATTATTAATTAAAGATGCCAAATAGTCTATTTCTTTATCTGTCATTATTGCTAAACTAGGAATATATACAAGAGAATCACTAAATTTCTTATATTTATCACTACCTTCATATTCAAAATTAAATATTTTATAAGTAGGATTTTCTATCACTGGAACTTTAATGATATTAAGATAATCAATGAATTTATCTCTATTATCGACCATCAATGTATTGTATGGTGTTAATGAATATCCATTATTTACCCATGGTATCATTTCAGATAATGCTCTATCATTTAAAAGTGAATAAAATTTTGCCGTTTTCTCTTTATAAAGAGTCTCAATATCACAATAAGTTTGAAGTGATTGAGATATAGATATAAGCGTTCCAGAGTTGGGATTTTTATTATATCCATCGTGTGAAAATCCTGGGTTAGTTTTCCTGTATTTAGATGAAAAATTATGTAAATCTATACCTAAATACCAGAAGATTAATAATATACAACCAATGAATGATCTAAAATTATATAATAAGAATGTTGGAATTTTCTTAGTTAAAAACCATAATCTTTCATACATAGATTCTTTTGGATAATTGGATATTTTCATTAGTAAATATGAAAATAGTTCAGGGCGCTCACATTTCGGATTATTGATACATAGAAATCCTCCTCCTAATCCACATGGTTTTTTATCCATACCTGTAGAATAAAGTGCCATGTCCATAAAATCGTTACTAAATGTTTTATCGAATTCACCACCTTGAACTCTGTCTTCAATCATAATACAATCTGGATTTTCTTCGTGGTAAGATTGGAGTATCTGACAATCCATATCTTGTCCAAATAAATGTGTAATAATACATAGATCTACCAATACATTTAATCCATCTTCTTTTGGAATACCAGAAATCGTGTTATATTTATCATTGATTTCGAGTATAAATATATTTTCTGGTTTGATATACTTTTCTATTATATTTCTAAATGACGTATGATGAATAGGAGTTGTTAGAATCCTTAGATTGGGATTCTTATCTACATAATATTTTAGGGTAGTATCGAATAAAGAGCGACACGAATATCCAGATATGCGGGTAAATTTATGATTAGTAAAGGCATTTACTGGAGTTTCATAT